>Ga0334722_10004595_pt1 | contig 14235 bp, 12 predicted proteins | sample C3_bottom_MG_FD_207210 | JGI IMG/M metagenome (GOLD analysis project Ga0334722, IMG submission 207210) | Sediment microbial communities from Yellowstone Lake, YNP, Wyoming, USA - C3_bottom | ecosystem: Environmental > Aquatic > Freshwater > Lake > Sediment | place: USA: Wyoming | collected...
GTTCTTGTTAATGGTCGGTTCCAGGAACCTGTCCCCCAGTTCCGATCCAAGGATCATGGGATACTCCAGATTGACCCTGGAAAAAGTGCCGGAGAGCGCCATTTGAGGCATGTTCATGAAGCGCGCTTCGTGCACGCGCTGTTTGGCGATGATTATATCCTGTTCGGAAGAGAGAAGGGTGGGGTTGTTCTTAACGGCGAAGGAGACCACTTCGTCCAGAGTCAGGACGTCCTGGTTCCTGGGCTCCGCCGCCCGGGAAAGCATAGCCGACGACAGAAGTATTAGCGCCGTTAACTGGAATCTTGTCATGCTTATCATCAGACTGGCCGCGACCTTAACCAACACCACCTGGAGGGCCAGGTATGGGATTGCTCTGAAGCCGCATAGCGGATGGGGGGCCCCGATCTGCAAGATCGGGGGGAAACCACGGGAGGGTTTCCTACGCGGCGGAACGGGCAATTCCATACCTGGCCCGAACTATATTTTATATCCCGGCATTATCTCGCTTATTTTTTTGTTCACTTCTTCGGCCCTGGCGCCGAGCGCGGGATCTTTGGCCACGGCTTCGGCCTTAAAAGCTTCCAGCTGCTTCACGACTTCGTTCACGGCCCCCGTCATGTTGTTGAAATGCTCCTGCAGGTCGACCAGCTGGTCGCCCTTGCGCAGATAGACGCGGTGCGTCAGGTCGCCGGCCGCCACGGTGGCGCAGCTTTTCTCGAACTTGAAGATAGGGCCGGCCATGCGGTGAGAGACCACGGCCGCGGCTATAAGGACTATGACCATATACATGACCACTTTCAGCAGGAAGATGGGCGCGTAGGAGAACATGTCTTCCAGCAGCGGCATCATCATGGGATGTTCGGTGACCACTTTGGAGACGGTCCATACGATCTCGAGCCCCACTATCAGGAACCCCATCAGCACGCTCAGGGATATAAGCCCCATATAGCGGTACTGGAGGGTCTTTTTGATGATGATGGTCTTGCGCTGAAATTGCTGCGCCGGTTTGGCCTGGGTATTTTCGGTCATAAACGCTCCTTGCTTTATCGTTCGTTCAACTGTAGCCGGACAACTAACGGCCGGACGCGGTCATTCCGGGACCGCCACGGCGAGGATATTCCTTGCCAGCAGCATCTTCAGAGGGAACCTGAAGAGGACCTTCTTAAAGAACCACGCCCTGGCGCCGCGCACGGGTTTTATCGGAAAAGCTTCCGGCAGGTCGCCGCCGTAAACTTCATCCACCATATACCGCATGTTCGGCAGCAACTCTATCTCGGCCGCAAAACCGGCGTCGGAAAGGAGCCTGCGCAGGGAAAAAAAGCTTTGTTCGTTTATGTGCACCTTTTCGTCCCATTCCGACCTGGGGTTCGTGGGGAGTTTCAGTTTCAGCCCGGCCTTGGCCGCCACCCCCGCCAGAGCGCGGCAGAACCCGAATACCAGGAACTTGTAATACGTCCGGTTAGGCCCGGTATGGATAAGGAGTTTCCCGCCCGGCGCCAGGATCCTTTTGATCTCCAAAAAAGCCTCCCGCACTTCCCGGTCGGTCAGATGCTCCACTATATCGTTAAAAAAAACCAGGTTGGCGGCGCCATCCGGCAGCGGGATCTTTTTGGCGTCGACTTTCTGCATGGTAATGCGCCCGCGGATTTCCGCGGGCAGTTTCGCCGCGTATTCGCCGGCCAGTTTCAGGGCTTCCTCGGAGTAGTCGTACCCGAAAACCCTGCAGCCCTTTGTCGCCAGCGCCATCAGCAACTCGCCCCTGCCGCAGCCCACGTCCACGGCGGTCATCCCGCCGTGCACGGACACCCGCTTAAGTTCTACGGCGAAATCGGGCTTAAGGATAGCCGCCCCGTACTGGGTCAGGAATTTCATTCCCGAACATACGTCCGTGAAATAATCGGCGGTGTAGGTTTCAGGACCGACTTCGGTGTCTTTTATCATGCCGTCCTAAAACATCAGTTCCATCATCTCGAACCAGTCTTCCGACACCGTCTTAAGCGCGCCGGTGGCGTTTTCAAGCGGCACTCCGACTATATTGTTGCCCACCAGGGCGCTCATCATGCCGAAATGGCCGGCGTGAACGAGTTCCGCCGCCTTTACGCCGACGCGGGTGGCGAGGATCCTGTCGAACAGCGTGGGCGCGCCGCCCCTCTGCATATGGCCGATAACCGCGAAGCGGGTCTCTATGCCCGTCTGTTTCTCTATGAACTGCGCTATATGCTCGCCCATCCCCCTGTCCTTAAGGATGTGATGGCCGAACTGGTCGACCGCGTGCTTGGCCTTGCTCTCGCCGGCCGCCGGCAATTCGGCGGCCTCGCTGGTGACGACCAGCGCAAAGCGTTTCCTGGCGTAGGATTCCTTAAGCTTCCGGATCATCTCGACGGTGTCGATCGTGCGCTCGGGAATGCAGACGAAGTCGGCCGCCGATGCGATGCCCGTGAAAAGCGCCACCCAGCCGGCGTGGCGGCCCATCACTTCCAGCACCATGATGCGGTGGTGGCTGGCGCCGGTGTCCAGCAGGGACTGCGCGGCTTCCATGGCGCGCGTGACCGAGGTATCGAAGCCGAAAGTATAGTCGGTAACGTTAAGGTCGTTGTCCATGGTCTTGGGCACGCCCACGACGTTGAGCTTATGGTCCTTATAAAGCCTGGTGGCCACGCCCAGAGTGTCGTCGCCGCCCATGGCCACCAGAGCGTGAAGGTTCAGCTTCTTAAAATTATCCAGGCATTTCTTGACCCCGTTCTCTATCTTCAGAGGATTGGTGCGGGAGGTCCCCAGTATGGTCCCCCCCTTCATGATGATGTATTCCGTTATCTGCTTGTTCAGCGGCGTGGTCGTGCCTTCCACAAGGCCCTTCCAGCCGTCCGTCAGGCCCACGCACTCGTAACCTTGTTTTTCGGCCGCGTACACGCAGCCGCGTATCGCCGGGTTAAGCCCCGGGCAATCCCCGCCGCCCGTCAAAATGCCGATCTTTTTCTTCATAGAAGTTCCTCCGCTGAATTTAAAAATTAGTGTTGTACCTCAGCTGCACTATGCGCTCTTTCTTCCTGGGCCAGTCAAGGGCGAGATCCCCGTGCGCGTTGAGCTCCCTTATGCCCATATCAAGCTGAAAATAAGGCGTAATGTACACCCTGGTACCGATGTTGAACCGGGCGCGGTCGGCTTCCTTGTGGAACAGGGAATCGAACTCCATGATGAAGGCCACCTTATCCTCCAGCGTATAGTTGGCGCCGAGGAAACCAAAAAGCAGCGTGGCGTCAAAATCGGGCACGTTGAAACCGCCGTGCAGCACGAAATTGGGGATACCGACCTCCTTGGAACCGACAAGGTAAAGCCCCCTGCCTTTTTCGAGGTATTTTTTGGAATCCCTGTCGTAATAATAGCCCTGCCCGTCGTAGCCCAGCGCGGCCGCGGGGATGTAATAGCCTCCGTCGAAAAAGCGGAACTTGACCTGGATCTCGGGCTTGTGCATCTTGATGGGAGAGGCGGAGCCTATCAGCCTGTCTACCATAAAGGCGGTGCCGAGGTTGAGCCTTTCAAGCACGCCGAAATTAAGGCCGCCGACAACGCCCCCGTTGGAAAAAGCCCTGGTCTTGACCTGAAAACCGTAATAGTCGAGAATACCGGCCGTGGGCATATCTATGAGTTCGGTATCCGGCAGGACGACGTTCTCGCCCTTATCTTTAGCCTGGTCCTTGGCCGCGAAGGCCGTCAGGTTCAGCGCGCAAATGGCGCCCAGAAGCGCCGCCAGCAGTTTAATTCTTTTCATGTCCACCGTCCTTTTTAAATACACGGTTCGCCGCGGATATCGTCCGCGCCGTCCCGTGCTGATCTATGCTTCTACTCTCCCAGCAGCGCCGCCACTTTCTTATCCAGTTCTTCGAGCGTGAACGGCTTTTGAACCACTTCCAGGGCGCCGCTGAGCATCGCTATGCCCTTCTCACTGGCCACGTCCCGTGAGGTCATGATGATGATCTTGGGGGCGTCGGCGCCGAATTTGGAAGTGATCTCGTATGCCACATGATACCCGTCGATGTAGGGCATCATCACGTCCAGGAGCGCCAGGTCGAACTTCCCGGCCTCCACCACTTGCAGGGCGTCTTTCCCGTTGACGACCACGGTCACCTGCAAGCCCTTCTTTTTATAATACGTTTCCAGCAGATCCACGATATCGGGATCGTCGTCGGCTATCAATATGCGCTTTCCACCTGCCATGTTTTTTCCCCCAGTATCTTTTCAAGGTCTTTGAAGAGCGTCTCGCCCAGGGCCACCTTGTCCCTGGTCTCGACCACGTAAGAGTTCTTGGCCTTAGTGTGTATCTTCAGGTAAACGGGACACTCTCCGTGGCTCTTACCCAACGTATTTTTAAGTTCCGTCAGCTGCTTTTCGTCGAAAAGAATGCCCTCCGGCAGCTCCACCATTATATGCTTACCCCATTTATTCATCGCGTCGAACAGCCCCAGTACCTCCTCCGCTATCAGCTCGAACGGGGCGGTCCCGAAACTTGATTCCTGCACCTTGCCGGTGACGACCACGATCTTATTGGGGGCCAGATGAGGGCCGAACACTTCGTATTTTTTAGGGAACAGGCACACACTGATGTTCCCGGAGAGGTCCTCCAGCTCGAACTTGGCCATGGTGTCGCCTTTCTTTGTCTGGATGACCTTTGACTGCAGGACTATGCCGGCCACGCGCACCATCTCGCCGGGCTTGAAGCCGGCCGTCATGATCTTTTCGATATTGGAATTGGCGATCATGGAAATATGCCGCTTGTAGCTGTTCAGCGGATGGCCGGAAAAATAGAACCCCAGCACTTCTTTCTCGTATTTGAGTATGGTATGTTCGTTGAGCGCCTCCGAAGGCAGCACCGCCGCGGCCGCCGAAGGCTTGCGCGAGGCCGTCACGCCGAAAAGCAGCTCCTGACCTTCGGCTTCTTTACGGCTTTTAGTGCCGGTATCGCTGAAATTTTCCACGGCCCTGAGGGCCTTGGTGCGCGCCAGCTCCACCGTCGGAGAAGGATAAAGGTTGTCGTAGGCGCCGCTCTTGGCCATGGACTCTATAACGCGCTTATTAAGCTGCTTTGTATCCGCGCGCAGGGTAAACTCCTCGAAAGATTTGAAACGGCCGTTCCTGCCCCGCTCCAGAACGATGGCGTCCACGACGCCTTCCCCCACGTTCTTAACCGCCGTCAGCGCGAAGCGCACAGCGGGTTTGCCGTTCTTCTCTTCTATGGCGAAGATCTTGCCGGAATGGTTGAGGTCCGGGCCGAGTATCTCTATATCCATGGCCTGGGCTTCGCCGATATAGGTGACCTGCTTGTTCTCTTTGTCGTCCGAATTAACGGCGTTATGGCCTATCTCGCTGGTCAGGAGAGCGCACATGAACTCCACGGGATAATTGGCCTTAAGCCAGGCCGTATGATAGGCCACCAGCGCGTAAGCCACCGAGTGTGATTTATTGAAGCCGTAGCCCGCGAACTGGGCCATCTGGTCGAAGATCTTGGTCGAAAGTTTCAGAGGGATATCGTTCTTCTTGGCGCCTTCTATGAATTTAACGCGTTCCCCTTCCATGGCCTCGACGTTCTTTTTGCCCATGGCCTTGCGCAGCGAATCGGCCTCGCCGGGGGTGAACCCGGCCATCTTCTTGGAGATCTCCATGATCTGTTCCTGGTAGACCATGGTGCCGTAAGTGTCCTTCAGGATGGGTTCCAGTATGGGATGGTCGTAGACGATCTTCTTGCGGCCGTGCTTGCGGTCCACGAACATATCCAGCATGCCGCTCTGTATCGGGCCGGGGCGGTAGAGCGCCACCAGCGCCGCGATATCGCTGAACTGCGAAGGCTTGAGCCCCTTGATGAGCTTCTTCATGCCTTCGCTCTCCAGCTGGAAGACGCCCGTAGTGCGGCCGTCGCACATGAGGTCGTAGGTCTTCTTGTCGTCCAAAGGGACCTTGTAAATATCGAAATCTTTTTCTTTGCCGCCCCGTATCAGTTCCGAGGCCGTCTCTATGATGGTCAGGGTCCTGAGGCCCAGGAAGTCCACTTTTAAAAGCCCGAGTTTCGCGACCATGTTCCCGTCGTACTGCGTGGTAATGACGTCCTTGTTGTTCCGGTTGGCCAGCGGCACATAATTGGTGAGCTCTTCTTTGGTGATGAGCACGCCGGCCGCGTGTACGCCGGTCTGGCGGCGCAGCCCCTCTATCTTCAGCGCGATCTCGAACATCTTCTTGATCTTGGGATCTTTCTGGTAATCTTTTATGCCCGGCACGGTCTCCATCGCCTTATAGAGCGTTTCACCGTCGGGGATGAGCTTGGAGATCGCGTTCACGTCCGGCAGCGGGATGCTCATCACGCGGCCCACGTCCTTCACCGCGGTCTTCGACTTTATGGTGCCGTAGGTGATGATATTCGCCACGTTCGCGGCGCCGTATTTCTGCCGCACGTACTCGATGATCTTCTCGCGGCCGGAGTCGGCGAAGTCTATGTCCAGGTCGGGCATGCTCTTGCGGTCCGGGTTCAGGAACCGCTCGAACAGAAGCCCGTTCGTGATAGGGTCCACGCGGGTTATGTCGGTGGCAAACGCCACCAGCGAGCCGGCGCCCGAACCGCGGCCGGGCCCCACTGGAACGCCGTTCCCGCGGGCGTACAGTATAAAATCCATGACGATGAGGAAGTAGCTGGAGAACCCCATCCTCTTTATGACGCCCAGCTCATACTCCATGCGTTTCTTGTATTCTTCGCTGACCCGCCCCAGCTTGGTTTCCAGGCCGGCGGCGCACAGCGCCTTCAGATATTCGAACTGCGCTTCGCCCGCGTATTTCGTCGCGTATTCGGCGGGGATATCGAAATCCGGGAGGTACAGTTTGCCGGATTCCAGCCTGAGGTCGCACATCTCGGCGATGGCCATCGTGTTCTTCACGGCCTCGGGGGTGTGTGAAAAAAGCTGGATCATCTCTTCGGGGCTCTTGAAATAGAGCTCGTGCGTGGTCATCTTCATGCGGTCCGGGTCGGAGAGCAGCGAACCGGTGGAAATGCAGATATGCACATCGTGGGCTTCCCAGTCTTCTTTGCGCTGGTAGTGGCAGTCATTGGTGGCCACGAGCGGCAGGCCGGTGCGCTTCGCCACTTCCAGGATACCCTTAAGGGCCGCGGTCTCTTCGGGAATACCGTGATCCATCAGTTCGAGGAAAAAATTGCCCTTGCCCAGGATATCGGAATATTGCGAGGCGATCTTGACGGCCCCGTCCACATCGCCGAGCGCGCAGGCGCGGGCCAGGTGGGATTTAAGGCAGCCGGAAAGCACGACCAGGCCTTCCTTATGCTGCGCCAGGATCTCCAGATCTATACGCGGGTCATGATAAAAACCTTCAAGAAAACTTTTTGACACCAGTTTGATCAGGTTCTGGTAACCGACGGCGTTCTTAGCCAGGACGGTAAGATGCCCGTTGTCCCTGCGGGAAGAGCCTTTTTCCTTATCAAGGCGCGAGCCTTTGGCGGTGTAAACTTCGCAGCCGAGGATGGGCCTGATGCCGGCGGCCAAGGCGGTAAAATAGAATTCCATCGCCCCGTACATATTGCCGTGGTCGGTGAAGGCCAGCGCCGGGACCTTCCGCTCCGCCAGCCCCTTTAGGAAGGCCGAAGGCTTGCCGGTGCCGTCGGTGATGCGAAGCATCCCGTCCAGGAGGGAGTATTCGGAGTGGTTATGAAGATGAATAAAACCGGCTGATCTCATTAGTTTGAAACGCGCCCTTTCAATATTTAACCAATGTACTGCAACCCTAACTAATTATATAATTTATAAGCCGCGTTATGGAAAACAAAACCTTATTCGAAAAACCGCTGAAACGCAGGAAAGTATTTTCCGGCGCCGCCGTAAATTTCAGGGCCGACACCATACGGCTGCCGGACGGCAAAACCGCCACGCGCGAGTTCATGGACCATCCCGGAGCCGTGGCCATCCTGCCCGTGCTGTCCGACGGCAGGGTTATCCTGGTACGCCAATACCGCTACCCCGTGGGCGAAGCGACGCTCGAAGTGCCGGCCGGCAAGCTCCACTCAAGCCACGACTCCCCGGTTAAACGGGCCCGGGCCGAACTTCAGGAAGAAACCGGCTACACCGCCGCATCGCTCGAACCCGTCGCCTCTTTCTGGCCCACTCCCGCTTTCTCCAACGAGATCCTGCATATCTATCTGGCGACCGGGCTGAAAGCGGGAAAGACCCGGCCCGACGAGGACGAATTTATCGAAGTGGAGCGGATGCCGTTCAAAAAGGCTCTCGGGCTGGTCCGGAGCGGTAAAATAATGGATGCCAAGACGATCATAGCGCTGCAGGCGTATGCGATTTCAGAAGGTGCAAGGTGAGCGGGTGTCACCCGACACCTCACAACATCACACTTAGGAGAACAGCATGTCATTCAACGAGATCGACACATTGGCGGTGAACGCGATCAGGACGCTGGCTATCGATATGATAGAGAAGGCCAATTCCGGCCATCCCGGTCTGCCCCTGGGCCTTGCCCCGTCGGCATACGCCTTATGGAGCCGCCACCTCAGCCACAATCCCGCCAACCCGGAGTGGCTTAACCGCGACCGCTTCGTGCTGTCGGCCGGCCACGGTTCGGCCATGCTTTACGCCATGCTGCACCTTTTCGGCTACGGTCTGCCGATGGAAGAACTCAAGCGTTTCCGCCAGCTCGGCAGCAAAACGCCGGGCCACCCGGAATACGGCCACACGAAAGGCGTGGAAACGACCACGGGCCCGCTTGGACAGGGCTTCGCCAACGCCGTCGGAATGGCGATCGCGGAAAAACACCTCGCCGCCGTCTTCAACACGCCCGAGTTCGATATTATCGACCACCGCACTTACACGCTGGCCGGCGACGGCGACCTGATGGAAGGCGTGAGCACCGAAGCCGCGTCTATCGCCGGGCACATGAAACTCAACAAGCTGGTCTGCCTCTATGATTCCAACGGCATCACCATCGACGGTTCGACCGCTATCACTTTTACCGAGGACATTAAAAAGAAATTCCTGGCCCTAGAATGGGACGTCATCGAGGTCATGGACGGCAACGATCTGGAAGAGCTCGACCGCGCTTTTAGAAAAGCGAAAAGGAGCGTGATAAAGCCGACCCTCATCATCGCCAAAACTCACATAGGTTTCGCCAGTCCCAAGCAGGATAAAAGCTCCGTCCACGGCGAGCCGCTGAAAAAAGACGAAGTTCTGGCCACGAAAAAGGCTCTCGGCTGGCCCTGGGAAGAACCGTTCAAGTATCCCGAAGAACTACCGCCGCATTTCGAAGCTCTGGCCCAGAACGGGATCAAGGCCGAGAAAAAATGGCTGAAACTGCTTAAGTCCTACAGGGAGGCACAGCCGGCGCTGGCCGCCAGGCTCGCCGACTTTTTCTCCCCCCAGCTGCCCGAGAACGTGATCAAGGACGAAGACCTGGCCTTCGACAAGCCGCTGGCCACGCGCGAAGCTTCGAACAAAGTATTAAACCTGCTGGCCGGGCGCGTGGAAAACCTCATCGGCGGTTCGGCCGACCTAGCCGCCTCCACCAAGACCGATTTTGCGGCTTTCCCCGCGCGCAATCTGCATTTCGGCATAAGGGAACACGCCATGGGCTCCATAATCAACGGCCTGGCCCTGCACGGCGGCGTGCGGCCTTTCGGCTCCACGTTCCTGGTCTTCTCGGATTACATGCGCCCGGCCATCCGCCTGGCGGCGATAATGAACACGCCCTCGACGTTCGTTTTCACGCACGACAGCGTGGGCCTGGGCGAGGACGGCCCCACCCATCAGCCCGTGGAACATATCATGTCCCTGCGGCTGATACCGAACATGTCCGTCTGGCGTCCGGCCGACGCTTATGAAACTTTTTACGCTTGGGAACAGATATTAAAGAACAGGAAGCCCGCCTGCCTGCTGCTGTCGCGGCAGAAGCTGCCGATACAGGCCGCCCACAAGGACCGGATAAAAGAAGGTCTTAAAAAAGGCGGTTATGTCATCAAAGGCAATGCGACCCGTTCCGACGTGGAGCTTATCGCCTCAGGCTCCGAGGTGCCGCTGGCGCTGGACGCCGCCGCGCTGCTCGAAAAAACCGGGATAATGGCCAAAGTCATCTCCATGCCCTGCGCGGAGGTTTTCGCGGCCCAGACCCCGGAGCACCGCTCCGCCGTTCTGGACAAAGCCCTGCCCAAGGTTTTCATAGAAGCGGGCCGCGGCTCCGGCTGGAAAGAGTTCGCCGGCAACCGTTCCCTGACCATCGGCATAGAGACCTTCGGTCTCTCGGCCCCCGATAAAGACATCTTCTCCCACTTCGGCCTCACCCCCGAAGCCGTAACCGCCAAAGTAAAAGAATTTTTGGGGAAATAATGGAACACACTATCGGTTTTTGCCAGGAGACGCGGCCGGAGAGCTGCGGGTTCGTGCTTTTCGGAGCTACGGGCGACCTGGCCGGTAGAAAAATAATTCCCGCCCTGTTCGGCCTATGCGAAAAGAAACTGACCCCGAAGGATTTTTACTTTCTTTTCGTGGCCCGCACCCCGCTGGAACGCCCGGCTTTTGAAACGCGCCTGGCCCTAATATTGGCCAAAACCGGTGTAAAAAAATCCCCGGAGCAGCTGAAAAATTTTATGGACCGGGTGGAATATATCCAGGCCGATTATGAAAACGAAGATTTTTACAGGGAACTTTCCGGCCGCATGGACGAACTGGACGCGAAGTTCCATATAAATAAAAAACGTCTTTTTTATCTCGCCACTCCGCCCGCGGCCTTCGAGAACATAACGGAAAAGCTCAAGACGGCGGGCCTCCTGCTGGATGCCGCCTGCGGCGACTGCTGGTCCCGGGTGATAATCGAGAAACCCTACGGTTCCAGCCTTGAGACGGCCTGCTCTCTAGATACCGGCCTCAAAAAAGGCGCCTCAGAGGCTCAGATCTATCGCATAGACCATTTTACCGGCAAGGAGACCGTGCAGAACGTGCTGGCGCTCCGGTCGGCCAACAGCGTTTTTGACGAAACCTGGAACAACAGGTTCATCGATCACGTACAGATCACCGTTTTCGAGGAACTGGGGCTTGAGGGCCGGGCGGGTTTTTTTGAACACATGGGGCTGGCGCGCGACATGATGAGCCATATTTTACAGCTGGCCGCCATAACCGCCATGGACCTGCCGGCCTCCTTCAAAGATACGGATTTCAAGGCCGGGAAAAAAAGGTTTTTTGAAAGCATCCCCGCGCTGAACGGTGAGGCTGTCTCCGGACAGGTGGTTCGCGGACAATATGAGGGGTACCTCAGGGAGCCCGGCGTAGCCGCCGGCTCAAAGACGGAAACCTTCCTGGCTTTCAAGTTCCAGGTGGACAACGACCGGTGGCGCGGTGTGCCTTTCTATGTGCGTGCTGGAAAAAGGACCGGGGCCAAGAAAACAAAAATAGACCTTGTTTACAAGAAACCGGAACACGGTATATTCAAGGATATGGATATCGGTTACCCGAATGTTTTTACTTTCAATATCCAGCCCGAAGAACATATGGTCTTTTCGCTTATCGCCAAACACCCGGGGCCCAAACTGTGCTTCGCCCCCCGCAGCATGAAACTGGATTACCGCGAGCACGACGAGGAATTCCTCACCCCCTCCGACTACGAGCGCCTCCTCATAGACGCCATGGCTGGAGACCAGACGCTTTTCCTGAGCGCTTTCGAGATGGAATTCATGTGGCGGTTCATTTCCCCTATCCTAAAGGCCTGGCAGGCCGGGTCCGCGGTCAACCCGCTTTACTCGTATACCGGCGGCTATGAAGGTCCCGAGGCGGCCGCGGATCTGCTGAAAAAAGACGGACGGCATTGGCTTTAATATCTCCCGGTTTTAGCGCTCTATGACCAGAACTATCCATTATTTCCGGGATGAAAAGGCCCTGGCCGGCCGCGCCGTAAAAGTTTTTCGCGCGGGATACGCCGAAGCCGTCGCTAAAAAGGGGTTTTTCACCGTTGCCTTGTCCGGCGGCAGGTCCCCGCTTCCATTTTTACGGGCATTAGCCGCGCAAAAAGGACTCGACTGGAAGAAGGTCTTTTTTTTCTTTGCGGACGAGCGGCTGACGGGTCTTGGCGCCGGCGCCAGCAACTTCGGGACCGTGAAGGATCTTTTATTTTCAAAAGTGCCCGTCCCACGTTCCAACATATTCCCGGTGCCGGTCTCAAAAGGCCTCAAAGCGGCGGCAACGTATGAAAAGACGATACGCGGTTTCTTTAAAGGCGGAAAGGTCCGCTTCGATATGGTTTTTTTAGGACTCGGCACGGAGGGACACACTGCTTCGCTTTTTCCCGGCAGCCCCGCTCTTACCGAGAGAAAGAAGCTCGCTGTCGCCGCAACGGCCCCGGCTTACGCCAAACCCCGCGGGCGCGTCACCCTTACCTTCAAAGCCCTCAACTCCGCCGGAACGGCCGTTTTCCTCGTCTCAGGAAAAGAAAAAAAAGCCGTCTTCAACGCGTTGATCTCGGGCCAAAAAGATCTGCCGGCCTCCAACATCAGGCCGGCAAGGAACCTCTGCCTGCTCTACTCCGAGTGATCATTTCCTTCCGCGGGCACGGCGCAGGAGCGTCATTAATACGCCCATGGCGCCCTTGGTCAGGCGGGCGTCGAGCAAGGCCCGGCGGATCTCGGCTTCATGTTCGCGCCCTCCGGAACCTTTTACCTCTTCCAGCAAAGCGAAGATCTCCGCGATAACCCGCTCCGTCTCCTGTACGGACGGCGCCGGGAGCGCCGGGCGGACGGCCCTGGGAACGGCGTTTTGCCCGCGCCGCAGTTCGTAACAGACCAGCGCGACGGACTGACCAAGGTTAATGGACGGCTGCTTTTCCCGGGTAGGGATGTTAAGCACGGCATGGCAGTAAGAAAGTTCGTCGTTGGTCAGGCCCGTCCTTTCGGTGCCGAAAAGCAGCCCCACCTTCTGTTTTTTTCCCGCGGGAAGCCTGTCCGCAATGAAGGCGGCCAGTTCGGGGAGCGCAACCACATCCCTGTTCGGGGTGCGTCTCTGGAGCGCGGAGGTGCCCAGCAGCAGGCCGCAGTCCGAAGCGGCTTCGGCCAGCGTTTCACAGATCCGGGCCGACCTGATGATATCGGCGGCGCCCACGGCCGCCCTGGCCCTTTCCATAAGCCAAACGGGCTCGCCGCCGCCCGCCGTCGCAGCGGTCGCGGCGGTCTCCTTCCAGGTGGGCGCGTGCGGGGCCACCACGGCCAGGGCGCCGAAACCGAAATTGGCCATAGCCCTGGCGGCGGCTCCGATATTATCGGGATTTCTCGGGCGGGACAGTATCACTTTGAACGACAGGTCCTTCATTTACCCTTGCACCTCCCAGTCCGAGAGGGGAAGGTCCGTTTTTTCCAATGTTCTTTCTATCGTTATGGGGACGAGTTTGGCGAACACGTCGAGGATGATAAGGGCGTTATAGTTAGCGTCCTTGGCCGAGGCCTTCCTGAACCTCTCGACTAGCGCCTTATTCAGCATTTCTATCTTCCCGTACGCATCGACAAGTTTTTTCAAGTCCCAATCCGGGTCGCGCCCTTTCTTTTTAAGAAAATACTGCCCCATTAAATAAGTGGAGATCGTCCTGAACATCGTCTCGTTAAGCGAGGAGAACGGCAGATGATGCCTGACCATGGGCTTCAGGACGTTCATCACGGAACAGCCGCTCGTCACCATGTAGATCCCGATCGCGGAGCTTAACCCCTCCTGCAGCGTAGTCTTCTTGAAATACTCCCGCTCGTCGGAAACTACGCGCACCTCCACCTTTTCGTAGGACGCCTTGTCGGAGAATGTCGCCACCAGGTCGGCGAGGTTAAGCGCGATAGGACAGTACTTCTGCGAGGACTCCGTATAAGGACAGACCTCGCACTTCGAATACTCAAGGGCGGCCCATTCCGGCGCCGTATCCCGGTGTTTCGGCAGCAGGTTCAGCGTCGCGGGGTCGAGCTGTATATCCAGGACCTTCTCCTCCCCTCCGCCGAACCTGAAAGAATACTTATACGATATGTTTTTTTTATCCGGCATTGAGCATCCCCTATATACGGCGTATTTTAACCCCGGGAGCAGATCTCACTTTGACCTTATCAACAGGGCTAAGGCGTTCTTCACGACCATCTTGAGCTGCAGGACCGTTTTTATCCCCCGCATTATTTTCAGGATATGGAGAGGCCGGAAGTAAAAGCACAATATGCCCTCTCTTTTTAATTTCAGC
>Ga0334722_10004596_pt1 | contig 14235 bp, 14 predicted proteins | sample C3_bottom_MG_FD_207210 | JGI IMG/M metagenome (GOLD analysis project Ga0334722, IMG submission 207210) | Sediment microbial communities from Yellowstone Lake, YNP, Wyoming, USA - C3_bottom | ecosystem: Environmental > Aquatic > Freshwater > Lake > Sediment | place: USA: Wyoming | collected...
GTGGCAGGCCCGATCGTCGGTCCGGACGTTGTTGTTGGATGAACAGGACAAAGCGCTCGTGATGGGGCCCCTATACCACGCGAACGCACTCTGGGTCTGTCTGCTGCCGATGCTCTACGTCGGCGGTAGTCTGACTATCTTGCCGGGGTTCGATCCACCGGCCGTGCTCGCGGCGATCGATCGATACCGCCCGACGTACACGTCGGGCACCCCGTCGATGTTTAGCCTCTTGCTCGCGCAGCGCGACGCGCTGGCGCGCTACGACGTCTCGTCGATCCGGTTGATGCTCTGCGGGTCGGCACCGGTGCCCGAGGAGCTGATGACGGCGCTCCACGAGCGATTTCACTGTGAGGTCGTTGAGGGGTATGGATTGACCGAAGGGGGCGCGAACGTCGAATCCCCCAGGTGGGGCATAAGAAAATTAGGCAGCGCCGGGTTGCCGGTTCCCGACGTGGAAGTCCGCATCGTCGACCTCGACGACGCGGGGCGGGAGTGCCAACCCGGAGAGGTAGGTGAGCTCTGGACGCGGTCACCGGCGAACGCTATTGGATACTTCAAACAGCCGGACGTCACGGCGGAGCGGTTCACATCCGACGGCTGGCTGCGGACGGGCGACCTCGTGCGCCGCGACGACCAGGGCTATCTTTACATCTGCGGGCGCAAAGACGACATGATGAACTGCGGCGGCGAGAACATCTACCCTAAAGAGGTGGAGACCATCCTGCTGCAGCATCCGCAGATCGATGACGTCTGCGTGGTGCCCGTGCCGCACAAGGTCAAAGGCGAGGCTCCGGTCGCCTGGGTCGTGCTGCGGAGCCCGGGGGCTGCCAGCGAGCAGGAGATCAGACAGTTCTTTCTCCAGCGGGGTCCGGCGTACGCGCACCCGCGGCGCGTGTTCTTCATCGAGCGGCTGCCGGTCTCGGGGACGAACAAGATCGACCGGATGTCGCTGACAAAGGAAGCGCGCCGGCTGCTGCCGGACGGTCTCGACGCCGCGGCTCCATGAGCCTGCCCCCGTTAATCGCGGCGGTGTGCGCGGCGATGCTCCTCCTCGGATCTGCCGGGCCGTTGCGCGCGCAGACTTCCCCGCCGGCGATCTCGATCGCGGTCTCGCGCGCCGCCTTTCGCCAGGGCGAGACGTTCAGGCTGACCCTCAAGGCGTCGGATGATCTGAAGAGCACGACCGTGCGGTTCGCGGGGCGCACCTGGCCGCTCTATGCCACCGGGCCGCGGACGTGGCTGACCATTCTCGGCGTCGATCCCACCATGCCGCTCGGCAAGCAGGCCGTGACGGTTGAGGCCGTCACCACCTCCGATGTGGTCGTCCGCGCGCGTCGCGAGATCACCGTGACGAAGGTCGCATTTCCATCCCGGCGCGTCACCTTCGATCCGGCAATCCAGAAGCTGGTGACGCCGGAAGCGGTCGCCCGCGAGCGTCACGCCGTGCAGGAAGCGCAGCGGGTGAGACACCCAGACGCGCTGTGGGAAGGACCGCTGCTGGTGCCCGTCGAGGGACGCATCTCCTCGCCATATGGAGTGCTGAGCATTTATCAGGGACGGGTCTCGGGGTTCCACGGCGGGACCGACATCGCGGCAGATGCCGGCACACCCGTGAAGGCCGCCGGCCGCGGCATCGTCCGGTGGGCCGAAGCGATCCCCCTCAGCGGCAATACCGTGATGATCGATCACGGGTGGGGCGTGCTGACGGCGTACATGCACATGCAGGAGATCCGCGTGACCGCCGGGCAGCGCGTCGAGAAGGGCGACATCGTGGGTCTGGTCGGGACCACAGGATTGTCGACGGGCCCACATCTCCACTGGGGGCTGCGCGTCAACGGCGTGAACGTCGATCCGATGCCGTGGGCGAAGTGACCGGGCGCCGCAAGCGGCGCCTTAGCGCTTCAAGCTCGGATCTAGCGAGTCGCGTAAGCCGTCGCCCATGAAGTTGAACGACAACACCGTGATCAGGATCGCGATACCAGGGTAGATCGCGAGCCAGGGCGCCGACCAGAGATATTCCTGCGCGTTTTGCAGCATGTTGCCCCAGCTGGCCACGGGGGGCTGAATCCCCAATCCGAAGTAGCTGATCGTGCTCTCGGCGAGGATCGCCTGCCCGACCGCGAGCGTGAGCGTGACGATGATCGGGGGGAGCACGTTGGGGAGGAGGTGGTGGATGATGATACGCCGGTTCGATGCCCCGATCACCACCGCGGCGTCGACGAAGTCGAGACGCTTGATACGCAGGACTTCCCCGCGGACGAGCCGGGCGGTGAACATCCACCCAAAAAGGCAGAGGACTACGATGATGCTGGTCAGACCCGTGCCCAAGAACTTGGCCATCACGAACATAGCGGCCAGCGATGGGATGCTGAGGAAGATCTCGATCAGCCGCGTTAGCCCGGTGTCCAACCAGCGGCCGTAGAACCCCGCGGCGAAGCCCACCAGCGTGCCCAGCGTCGTCGAGATGGACGTCGCCACAAGACCGACCGCGAGGCTGACCCGGCCGGCGAGCATCAGTCTTGTCAGCACATCCCGGCCCAGCTCATCCGTGCCCAACAGATGTCCGGCGCCGGGGGGACGAAAGACCTGGCCCAGCCGCACGATGTCGGTTCGGTGCCCGGTGAGCGCCGGCCCAGACAGGGCCAGGATGATGAGACCGACGGCGACGATGGCGCCGACGGTCGCCGGTCGGTGGCGCCGGAATCGCCGCCACACCATCCGCCAGTAGCCCGTGATCTCCGGTACCATCGTCGATCACTCGTACCGGATGCGCGGATCAAGCCAGGCGTAGGCGACGTCGGCCGCCAGACTCGCGGCGACGACCAACACCGCGATGATCATCAACATCGCCATGGCGACGATGTGGTCGCCGGAAAGGACCGACTGCACGAGGAGCTGACCCGTCCCCGGCCACCCAAAGACCGTCTCGGTCACTGGGGCGCCGCCGAAGAGGGCGGGGATCGCCAGAGAGAGGATCGTGACCAACGGCATCAACGCGTTGCGCAGCGCGTGTTTGTTGACGACGGTGCGCTCGCGGAGGCCTTTCGACCGGGCGGTGCGGATGTAGTCCTGCCGAAGGGCCTCGAGCATGCTCGACCGGACGTAGCGCACCAACAACGCCGCGGTATAGAACGCCACGACGGCCGCCGGCAGCAGCATGTAGCGCAGCCGATCAATCACCAGAGGCCAGCCCGGCGCTACCCCGGTCGTCTGGAATCCCCCGGGGGGCACGAGCCGCCACTTCACCGCAAAGATGTAGATCATGACGATCCCAAACCAAAATAGGGGTACGGAGAAGCCGAGAAACGACAGGAAGCTGACGATGTAGTCCGTCAACGAGTACTGACGGAGGGCAGCGTAGATCCCAATGGGCACTGCGAGCATGAGGGCGAGGAGAAACCCGGTCATCGTGAGCGCGAGCGTGTTCGGAAGACGCTCGGCGATGAGCTGGCTGACGGGCTGTTTGAAGCGGAGGGACCAGCCGAGGTCGCCGCGGACGGTGCGCCCCAGCCACTTGACGTAGCGTACGATCATCGGCTGGTCGAGGCCGTACGCGTGCTTGAGGGCCTCGATGTTCCGAGCGTCCACGTTGGGATCGCTCATGATGAACATGTCCACCGGATCCCCCGGTGCCAGGGACAACAGGAAGAACAAGAGGAACGAGATGCCGACCAGCAGCGGCACCATCTGGAGGAGCCGGCCCGCCAGGTACCGCGCCATCTACGAGAGCTCCGTTAGCGCGCTATCGGCTCCACCGCCACGCGCGGGTGTTCCACGTGTAGTATCCCGGTGTGTAGGACAGCCCGAGAGGGCGCAGACCGGTGAGACCTTCTTTGAGCACCGACGCTCCCACAAAGTTGTACAGTAAGATGATCGGCACTTCCTCCGACCACATGACCTGGAAGCGTTTCTGCAGCTCACGGCGCTGTCTGGGGTCGAGGGCGACCTCGTACTCGCGGATGAGCTTGTCCCACTCCTCATTGCGGTAGCGGCTGTGGTTGGACCCGCGCTGGCCCGCCGGCGGCGCGTTCCATGATCCCCACCAGGTGTCGATATCGCTGAAGTCGTCGACCGGGTGGCTGAAGTTCAGCATGTCCGGCGGGCGTTTCCCGGTCAGCCACACGTCGGCCAGGATCGTCCGCACGGGTTTGTTGTCGATGATGAGATCGGCGCCTACCTCGCGCCACTGCGACTGGACCACTTGTTCGACGCGCTCGCGGGTGCGGTCGCCCGCGGGCGCCGAGATGATCTGCGACAGTCGCTCACCCGCCGCATTTCGGCGGATGCCGTCGGGGCCCGGCCGCCATCCGGCCTCATCCAGCAGCGCGCGCGCCCGGACGGGATCGTAGCCGTACTTTCTGACCCCCGGGTTATGCGACGGGTGGGTGGGCGGGAAGTAACTATGACCGACGAACACTTTGTTGCGGAAGATCGTCTGCGCGATACCGTCGCGATCGATGGCGTGCAGCAACGCCTGTCGCACCCGGCGATCGCGCACGATGGGGTTGTCAAAGTTGTACCAGTACGCTTCGCTGGCCGGGGCGGCGTAGTACTCGACCCGGTATCCTGAGAGACGCCCCGACTGCAGCAAGTCCTCGACCTCGATCGCCTGCGCCAGCGGGATGCCGCCGGGGTTGGGCGGCGAGCCGTCCAGGCGGCCGGCGGCGAAGTTCGCCACCATGACGTTAACGTCGGTGAAGAACTTGAACACGATGCGGTCGAGGACCGGACGCCCGAGATGGTAGTTGGGGTTGGCCTCAAAGACCATCTCGTTGCCGCGCAGCCACGACTTGAAGACGTACGGCCCCGCCCCGATCGTCTGCGCCGGATCCGATCCGTACGGGATCTCGGCAAACCGCTCGATCCCCACCCGTTGAACCATCGGTTGGACGATGTGTCTGGGGAGCGGCGCGGAAAACGCCCCGAGCCATAACAGATTTGCTCGCACCCAGGGCTTGCTGTACTTGACGGTCATCGTGTACGGGTCGGGGAAGGTAACCCCGGTGATGACGTCAAGGACCGGGCGGGCGCCCAAGGGCGCCTTAGGATCCTTGAAGATCTCCCACGTGTATCGAAAATCGTCCGTGGTGAGCGGCCGGCCGTCGTGCCACTTCAGGTCGCGCCGGAGCTTCCACGTGACCTCCATCGAGCCGCCGGGACCGGTCTTCCACAGGCCGTTGGCGATCGTCGGCAGCTGTTCGACGTATTCGTTGATCAGATCCAGCCGGTCGTTACGGACGTAGCTGTATGCGGCGAAGATCGGCATGAATTGCACATCGGTGGCGGCGGACGCCGTCAGGGGGTTCAATCCGGCCGGCTCTTGGATCATCCCGAGGACGAGGTCCTTTCGAAACGCCGGCGCGGCGCCGCCGGCCGGCGGCCACAGGGCGGCGCCAATCGCGAGCGCCGCAACGATCAGGACGATTCCGTGCACCCGTGTGCGCAGCATACCCGAGCCTCCTCAGGAGGTCTTGAAGTGCGGCAGCACCTCGTCGATCACACGGCGTAGCTGTGCGTTCTGGTTCCAGGACGTGCAGCGCAGCGCCACCGAGTGAAATCCCATGCGCTCGTAGGCGCGCAGGTGCTCGACGCACTCTTTGACCGAGCCGGCCGCCGTCCAGCTCGCCACGCGGGCCGGGGGCATGTCCACCATATAGTACGAATCCAGAAACCGCTTCGATTCCGCCAGCGCGGCCTCGCGATCCTCGTTGACGTTGATGTTGTGGTATAGAGCGGTCTCCATGGCCGCGGGATCGCGTCCGGCCTCTTTGGCCTTCGCTCTCACGTCGTTGATGCGCCAGGCGACGTCCTCGAGGTCCGAGAGCGACGTCATCCAGCCGTCCGCATGACGAACGGCGCGACGGTGGGTGCGCTCAACGATCTCACGCGGCGCCAGCGAGTTGTTGGCGATCCAAATCGGCGGGCGCGGCTTGGCCGCGGGCTTGGGCTCGATGGTGAGGTCTTTGAAGCGATAGTGCTTGCCCTCGAAGGTGACGTTGTCTTCGGTCCAGAGGCGCTTGAGGATCGTGATCCACTCGATCATGCGCTGGGCCCGCGCCTTGTTATCGACATTGTAGAGCGTACCCTCCGCCGCGCCTCCCGCCTGCGGAACGATGCCCGTGCAGGCGACGAGCACGGTGCGGCCGCCGGCCAGCAGGTCGAGGCTGGCCCATTGATACGCGAGCAGAACCGGGTCGCGCAACGGAAAGCTGGCCATGCAGGCGGGCCCGAGGCGCACATGGCGCGTGCGGGACGCCACGCCGGCGAGCAGCGTGATCGACTCCATCCGCGGCTTGCCCAGCAAGCTATCCCCCACCCAGACGAAGTTGAAGCGGCCCGACCGATCCGCGATCTCGGCCAGGTCCACCATTTGGTCGGATGTCACCGCACCCATCAAGACGCCGCGGTTGGGCAGCGTCAGTCCAAACTGCATCGGCGATCCCTCGCTCTCACTGCCGCGTCGCGAAGCGGCTGAGTACGTGCGGTCATGAGGCGCGCATCATCCTCGCCCGCAGCGCCGGCAAGACCTCTTGCGTGTAGGTGCGGTACTGCGTGGCCTGGTCCCACGCTGTGAGCCGGATCGTAATCATGTCGAAGCCCGCGTCGACGTACCCTTGGATCTTGGCCACACAGGCCTCCAACGGGCCATAGGCCGTCCACGCGTCGACGAACCACTTGTCGAAGTTGGCGCCGTAGTACGCGTCGAGAAACTCCTTGCTCTCACGATAGCCACGTTCTTGATCGGTCTGCACGTTGAGATTGAAGTAGAGACAGGACTTGAGCCGGTCCGGGTCGCGTCCCGCCGCCCGCGCGTAGTCTTTGACGCGCGCCCATCGAGCCCGGAACGCGTCGGGCGACACGATCGTCGTCATCCAACCATCGCCGTACTGGCCGACCCGCCGCAGTGCGCGTTCGACGCCCTCCTTGCCGATGTTTTGCTCCGACGGGTTGCTGGCGATCCAGATGGGACAGGGCTGCTGGACGGGCCTCGGCTGCAGATCGACGTTTTCGAACGCATAGTGCCGGCCCTGGTACGTCGCGTGCGGGTCGCTCCACAACAGACGCAGAGCCTCGATCATCTCGACGAAGCGCCGGGGGCGGTCCTTGCTCTCGACGCCCATCACTTGGAGTTCGTGGGCGGCGGCAGGCGTCTGGCTTCCCGGATAGCCCAGACACGCGGCAAGGAGCATCCGACCGTTCGAGATCACGTCGAGGCTGGCCCACTGCAGCGCAAACAACACCGGATGCCGCTGGACGATCGTGGCCATGCACCCCACGCCGAGCGCCACCCGTTTCGTCCGGGCGGCGAGGGCGCCGAGCAGCGCAATGGCCTCCAGCCGCGGTTTGCTGAGGATGCTGTCCCCGACCCAGACGTGGTCCATGAGCCCGGACGATTCGGCGGCCTCGGCCAGGTCCAAGAGTTGCCCGATGGTGAATCTGCCGAGGGCCACGCCACGGTTGGGCAGCGTGAGGCCAAACGAGGTACTAGTCTGCATGGGCCGACTCCCCCATCACCGGTAATGCGTAGCGCCGACGGATACTGGTGCCGAGCACCCGGATATCGGCGCCGTACACATGAAGGGAAATAGCCAACCCCGGGCCCCGATTTGTCACCTTGTGGATATCGCCCGGGGGAGTGTAGGCTGCCACCGTGCCCGTCGGATTGAACGATTGCCCCGCTTCGATGAGGTGACCCGCAGGCCCTTCCTGGACGAGGCGGTACTGACTCTCGTGCTCCTGGCCTTCATGCACGCCGACCACGCACCAGGACACATGATCGTGGATCGGCGTGGCCTGCCCCGGGAGCCAGACGAGCGAGACGATGGAGAAACTGCCGTCGCCCTCGACGTGCAGGATATGCTGCTGGTAGGCTTCGGGGTTTGACACGCGCTGCGCCGGAGCGAGCAGGTCCGGCTGGCGGAGAGACGGTCGGAGCGCGGCCGCAACCCGGCCGGCGGCGTCTGACGGATCGCCGGCGGAGCGGACGGCGGCGCGGATGGCCTGGATCAACGAGTCGAGGTGGGGGGTGACCGTCGCGGGGAGCGCCATGCGCATGCTCCTCCCAATGGTAGGAATATTGTTGATATATTACTCATCCGTATAGTAATATGTCAAACGATGCAGCGAGTGCCCAGATCGTCAGATCGCGCCAGGGCGCGCGGGGGCGGCCGGCAGCCAGTGAGTGTCGATCGGCTCCGGACCGCGGACCTGTGCGACGATCTGCGTCGCGCCATCATCACCGGCCGGTTGCGGCCCGGGGCGCTGCTGGTCGAAGCCGAAGTCTCCGCGCGGTACGGCGTCAGCAAGTCCCCGGCTCGAGAGGCGCTGAAGGTGCTGCAGCAGGAGGGTCTGGTCGACGTCATCCCGCGGCGCGGCTACGTGGTCACCCCCATCACGGTGAAGCAGATCAGAGATCTGTTCGATCTTCGTCTCATCCTCGAGCGTGAGAGTGCGATGGTCGCGGCCCGAACGGCGACAGAGGACGACATTGCCGTCTTGCGGCGTCTGAGCGGCGATCGCTATGTGCCGGGCGATCCCGAGAGCTATGCGCGCTTCCTCACAGAGAACAGGTCATTTCATCTTGCCGTCGCCCAGGTCTCGCGCAACGACCGGTTGACCGCGGTCCTGGCGCGTTTGCTCGACGACCTGGAGCGCCTGTTTCACCTGGGGCTCGATGTGCGTGACCGCAGCGAATCGCTGATCCACGAACACCACGCCGTCGTCGACGCGGTCGTCGCGCGCGACGCCCCACGAGCCGGCGCCGTGATGGTCGCCCAGATCGAAAACGCCAGACAGATGGTGTTGGAAGCCGTCATGAGCGGATCGCTCGCGGCTCAGGTGGGGTAAACATGCTGACCGGTATCGATCACATCGTGCTTGTGGTCGACGATCTGGACACGGCGATCCGCGACTACACCGACCTGGGGTTTACCGTCGTGCGGGGAGGCCGTCACCCCCACGGTACCCACAACGCGCTGGTGGGTTTCTCCGACGGGTCGTATCTCGAGCTCCTGGCCTTCTACGAGCCGACGCCTAAGCAGAGATGGTGGCCGACCCTTCAGCGCGGCGGCGGCGTGGTGGACTTCTGCATGGCCACCGACGACCTGCGAACGGATATGGAGGCGCTTCGGCGGGCGGGGGTCGTGATGAGCGACGTGTTCCCGCTCTCGCGCCAGCGTCCAGACGGCTACACCGTGCGCTGGGTGCTCTCGGTTCCCGGAGATGACGTCGCACGCGCGATGCCGTTTCTCATTCAGGATGAGACCCCTCGCGACGAGCGGCTCCCCGCAGAGCGACGGCACGCCAACCGGGTCACCGGTGTGGGCTCGCTGACGTGTGTCACGCGAGACGCGGCCGCCGTCCAACGGCGGTTCGCCGGTGTGCTCCGCCGGCCGGCGACGCCGATCGTTCGAGATGATCTCGATGCCGCCGGCTTGCGGTTTGTGGTCGGCCGCCACGTGATCGACTACCTGACGCCGCGGCAAACGGTGGGACCGTTGAGCGAGTGGCTGCGGGTCGAGGGCCCATCCCCATATGCGGTGACGTTGACCGTCGATGCGGAGAACGCCAAACCGCTCGACGCCGCGAAGCTGCGTCGGACGCGGCTCGCCTTCGCTTGATGCGCCGGTAGCGATCGTCCGGGGGGATACGAATGGCTCACCCATACACGCACAACAAGATTCCGTTCGATCAACAAGAGCGTTTGAAGTGGCTCGAGGTGCCGTTCCCCATCGAAGAGTACCACCAGCGGTGGGAGCGGCTGCGGCGTCTGATGCGCGAGCACGGGTTCCGCGCGCTCGTCGTGTGGCAGGCGGGAGAGTGGACGAACATCAAGTATCTGGCCGGTTTCGACAACTTCTGGGGCACGGGTCTGCTCATCATGCCGATCGACCGCGAGCCGGTGCTGATCACCAATGCCATCTTTCACGGCGAGCCGATGCACTCCAGCTTCCACACGACGTTCATTCGCGATGTGCGGCCTGTGCTGCACCCGCACTCGACCCACCATCCTGAGAATATCGGCGCCGTCGCGGGTGAGGCGCTGCACGAGCTCGGATTAGCCACCGGGTCGGTCGGCATCGTCGGCTGGGGCACCATCCCGGCGGTCATTCGAGATGCCCTCGCCGCAAAGGCGCCGGCGGCCGCGCTCAAACCCGCCGACCAGTTGCTCAGCGAGATGCGGAAGATCAAGAGCCCGCTCGAACAGCAGGCGTTTCGCCGCGCCGGGCAGATCACCGATCTCGGCTATGCGGCCGCCCACAAGACGCTCCGCCCCGGCATCACCGAGTGGGAGATCATGGCGGCGTCGATCGCGGCCATGCAGGCTGCCGGCGGCGAGCGCCCGGGCGGCGGGGCGCAGTCCGGGGCCCGCACGTCGCTCAAGAACATCGGACCCTCCGGCCGCAAAGTGGCGGAGAACGACCTGATCTTCATCGACCAGGGCTGCGCGATCGGCGGATACCGCGTCGATTCTGCCCGCAACTTTGTCGCCGGGACCCCGTCGCCCGAGATCCGGCACATGCTCGAGGTCGTCCTCGACCAGAATGAGCAGATGCAGCGTCTGATCAAGCCCGGCGCGAGGATCAGCGACATGCAAAGGGCGATGGAGGCGATCGCGGAACGCGCCGACCTCCTCACATACGATTACACCCGATACTGTTTCGGTCACGGCGGAGGCCTGACGTACCTCGAGGAGCCGCACTTCTACTGGGGCAATGAGGAGCGGTTGGAGCCCGGCATGACGTTTTACCTCGAACCGATGATCATCCGGCATGGGGTCGGGACCGTGTGTATCGAGGACGTCATCCTGGTGACGGAGACCGGCTGCGAGTCGTTGACCCAGTATCCGCGCAAGACCTGGTGAGTCGGATCGGCGCACGATAGCGATGGAGTAGCGGCGATGGGGGAGACCTGGCGGCGGTTCTTCGACTGCGGGGTTCTGGTGGTCGGGAGCTATCCGGACGGCTGGCGCGGCGAGTACCCGATGATCGAGGCCTGCCGCAAGATTTTCCGCGACGACTTCTTCACCGTCGCCGAGATCGTGCCGCCCATCGATCCACTCGCCCGCACCCACGTCGTGGAAGACGCGCGGGTAGCGGGTATGAAGAAGCGGTCGAAGTGATCGCGTCTGTGCGCCGGCGGTGGCCCAACATCGGGTTGACGCTCGACCTGGCCCACATTCCGCAAGTCGGCGAGTCGTTCGAGCAGGCCGTCGAGACAGGGAAGGCGTATCTGGATCATGTCCATCTGGCGAACACGGTGATCGGGCAGCGCGACCATCTCAAGTTCGGCGACCAGCACCCGCAGTTCGGCGTGCCGGGCGGCGAGTTCGACGTGCCCGAGGTCGCGCGTTTCATCCAGGCACTGCTGCGGGCGGGGTTTTTCAAGCCGCAGGCGTATGGGCCGCGCCCGATCATCAGCGCCGAGGTGCGTCCTGCTCCCGGCGAGTCGCCGGATCTCGTGCTGGTGGCCACGAAGCGGAAGCTTCGCGAGGCGTTCGCCCGAGTCGACTGGCCGGTCCGAAAGGAGTGACGGGGATGCCCGATGACGTCAAGACGCGCATTCACGAGGCCTCGGTAAAGTTGATGCCCGCGCTCGTCGAGGTGAGCACGCGAATGCACGCCAATCCCGAAATCGGGTTTCAAGAGGAAAAAGCCGCCGCGTGGCTGACCGCCCTCTTGGAGGAGCACGGATTCTCCGTCGAACGCGGTGTCGCGGGTCTGCCTACGGCCTTCGTCGGCAGGTATGGTCGCGGGCGTCCCGTCATCGCCATCCTGTCGGAATACGACGCGCTGCCTGAGGTGGGCCACGGCTGCGGTCACAACCTGATCGGGCCCTCGGGGATCGGCGCCGGAATCTGCGCCAAGATTGCCGCCGACACGTCGGGTGGGACGATCAAAGTCTACGGCACACCGGCCGAGGAAGTGGGCGGAGGGAAGCCGGTGATGGTCGACCAGGGGTTGTTCAGCACGGTCGACGCCGTAATGATGTTTCACCCGTATCCCGGCGAGCTCAATTCGGCGGCCACAGGCGGCGGCTCGCTGGCGCTCCGCGTCCTCGACATCACATACCGGGGCAAGAGCGCGCACTCGGCGTTCGCGCCCTGGGAGGGGCGGAACGCGCTGGACGGGGTGATTCAGCTTTTCAATGCATTGAACGCGATGCGCCAACAGTTGAAGCCGGACGTTCGTCTGCACGGGATCATCACCAACGGCGGGCAGGCGTTCAACGTCACCCCTGAGGTGGCCTCGGCCCGCATTGGCGCGCGATCCTTCGACACGAAATATCTGCAGGAGGTCGTCGGCAGGATCGAGGCGGCGGCTAGTGGCGCAGCGGCGGCCACGGGAACGCAGGTCGAGATCAACGCGTTCATGCGGTATGACGCCATGAAACCGAACCCCACAATTGGGAGACTGCTGCGTGAGAACCTGCGTCACCTTGGCATGACGGTCCCCGATCCCCGGCCGACGCCGCCCGAGCGCGCGGCCTCGTCGGATTTCGGCAACGTGAGCCAGGTCGCGCCGTCCGCGGGCTTCGCGGTGGCCACCCACGAGCCGGGGATCAACTTCCACACCACCGAGTTCACCCGAGGCTCCATGGGCCCGCGGGCGTTTGAGGGCATGCGTGTGGCGGTGGAGGCGATGGCGTGCGCGGCCGCCGATCTGCTGGCGGCTCCCGACCTGGTGGCGCAGGCCCGTCGAGAGTTCGACGCGGCCTGACGCCATGCGATCAGGGTGGATCGGGGCGGAAATCCGAGAGATGGACACCCCCGTGCTGCTGCTTGACCTCGACGCGCTGCATCGCAATATCGCGCGCATGGCCGAGTTCTCGAAGACGACGGGTTGCCGCGTGCGCCCGCACGTCAAGTCGCACAAGACACCGCGCGTGGCCCGCATGCAGATCGATGCCGGCGCGATCGGCGTCACCTGTGCGAAGCTCGGCGAAGCCGAAGCGATGGTGGCCGGCGGCATCACGAGCATCTTGATTTCGACCGAACTGGTTGGAGAGAGCAAGCTGGCGCGGCTCACGAGCCTGGCCCGCCACGCGAATATCACGACCGTGTTCGACAATCGCACCGCTGCCGCGGCGGTCGCCGCCGCGGCCAAGCAGGCCGATGTGACGCTCGGCGCCCTTGTAGACGTCAACGTTGCGCAGGACCGAACCGGCGTCGAACCCGGAACCCCCGGGGCCGACCTGGCCGAGTACGTCGCCGGCCTTCCGAACCTGAGATTCGAGGGCCTCCAAGGGTACGAAGGCAATCTCCAGCACGTCTATGATCCGGGGGAGCGGCGAACCCGCTGCGATGAGGCCATGGGGAAACTCCTGGCGACGCGGCGCGCCGTCGAAGCGCGGGGGCTGCCTGTCCGCATCGTCAGCACCGCGGGCACCGGCACCTGCGCGTTTGCCGCGGCCCACGAGGGCGTGACCGAAGTCCAGCCCGGATCGTACATCTTTATGGATGCCGACTATCTGTCGGTCGGCGGGCTGCCATTCGAGCTTGCACTCACCTTGTTGACCACTGTGATCAGCCGCCCGCGCCGCGGCGTCGCGATTGTTGATGCCGGCTTTAAGTCCATTTCAACTGATGCGGGTATGCCGAGGGTCAGTGGTGACGGTGGGCTTGTCTACAAGCCGCATGGCGACGAACACGGTCGTCTCGAATCGCCAAACGACGACGTCCTCCCGGCGCTCGGCGGCGTCGTTCAGCTCGTGCCCAGCCACTGCGATACCACGGTCAACCTGCACGACAACTTCTTCGTCGTGCGCGACGGACGGGTGCAGGCCATCTGGACGATCGCGGCCCGCGGACGCGTGTCGTAATCGACGTTATTGACGGAGGTGTCAGGTGAGTGAGATGAAGGGTGTTCGTCTGAACGTCACGCCGTCCCCCGCGTGTGTCGATGAGGCGCCGAGCATTGTCCTCTCGGGGTGCGAACCCGGACAAACCGTCACCGTGGGCGCGAGCATGCAGGACGGGCTCGGCCGCACGTGGGCCTCACACGCCGCGTTCGTGGCCGACGGCAAAGGCACGGTCGACGTCGCCCGGCAGCGTCCGATCTCGGGCACCTATGCCGACGCCGACGCGCGCGGGCTGTTCTGGTCGATGAGTCTGGTGGACGGTCAGGCCACCGGGCTGTTGACCAGCGCGGCGCCATTAGAGACCGAGTTCGCCGTCGAGGCGGGCGGACGAGCGGTAGCGACCACACGGGTGACCCGGTACTTCGCGACGCCCGA
>Ga0334722_10004597_pt1 | contig 14235 bp, 9 predicted proteins | sample C3_bottom_MG_FD_207210 | JGI IMG/M metagenome (GOLD analysis project Ga0334722, IMG submission 207210) | Sediment microbial communities from Yellowstone Lake, YNP, Wyoming, USA - C3_bottom | ecosystem: Environmental > Aquatic > Freshwater > Lake > Sediment | place: USA: Wyoming | collected...
TGAAAGGAACGCTTCCCATCCGCATGACCTTCATTGGCGGAGTAAAAATTCTGGGAGAGAAAAAAATTGATGTGGCGCCCAATGTACGCATGACTCAACAAGCAGGCAACACGGAAATGGCTGCAGGCGTGAACGTGGATTACAACCTCAATGATAATCTGAAAATTGTTATCGGCACCTGGTACAGGCGCAACGATGCAGTTGCATTCATGGTTGGCGTTGAACATAAAATGTTCACTTTCGGGTACAGTTACGATGCAGTGACTTCAACGCTGAGCAATGTGGCAGCAAAATCTTCCGCGCACGAAATCACCTTATCCTACAAGATGAGAATGAAACAAAAAACAGCTGCACCTTCACTTGAAGCAGGAGGAAAAGGCAGCAGCAGTATCGGAGAGAAGATGAATCCGTTCAATACGTTCTGAGGAAGAGGGAAATTATTTCAGGAGGATTAATTTTTCACTGAAGCGTTTGCCTTTTGTTTCAAGATTCAGGAAGTAAATTCCTGCAGACAGTTCGTGTAAATCAAGTGTGAGAAGTGTTTCACCTGTTTCAATTACTTTTTCAGTGCTATACATTTTATTTCCCATCAAATCATATACATTGAGCTGGTAAGCTCCCTTTTCTCTGCAGGTGAAATTGATATTAACTTCTCCTGTACTGGGATTCGGATATACAAGAACATGTTCTGAAACATTTGAATTGGGTTGGACAAATTCTGAAATTGTAATAGGCACCATGGCTGAGTATGAGAATTTGCCGTCAAAATCAGTTTGCTTGAGACGGTAATAGGAAACGCCCATCAACGGTTCTTTGTCAGTAGTTTTATAATTGAGGACAATATTACTATTACCTGCTCCCTGCACGATAGCAACTGGTTCAAAGTTGGTCATATCCCTGCTGCGCTCCACAGTAAAATAATCATTGTTGAATTCGCTGGCAGTTGTCCAAAGCAAATCCACTACGCTTCCGTTCAGCTTGGCAGTAAAGGAAAGTAACTCAACAGGCAATGGATTTGCACCGCTGCGTGAACCAAAAGTAAAGGGGCTGAAGTTACTCGTGTTGCTTGAAGTTATCCATCCTGCAGGAGAAGTATTTCCGCTGTTGTTACTGGAAGTTGGATTATCAATATCATCCCACTTAGTGCCATTCCAGTGTGCAACAGTAAGGTCAACATTATTAAAGGCTGTAATTGCACTTCTTGTTTTGTCTTCAGAGTAAAGACGTAATTTCTTATTAAGACCAACATCACCTGAATTTTTTGAAAGGTTCCAATATTCAAGGGTACTGACATGATTCAAGGGCGCATTCACGGCATAATTTCCATATCCTGCATCAAAATACTCAGCTGTGAAGGCGTCAGTAGTAGCAGTTATTCCACTCCAATGAAGCATATATAATCTACCCCAGATATTATTTTTCCCAATAGGAAAAAGAAAACTATAAGGACCGCCCAATCCATCACGACCAATTTTATTAACAGGACCTCTCACAAAACTGCCTGATTGTCCACCAGCAGGAGAAACACTTGACTGGTCAGCCATGATCAAAATCTTTAAGGCATCTGTAACAACATATCCGGTTGTTAATGAAAGTTGATTGGTAACTGTACCAACATTTGCAAATGAAACCTCAGAACTGCTTCCTTTGTTGACAGTAAGATTATAAAATGTTGTTGCATTGCTTCCTCCCATAGTTTGTGCTCCATTGCCTGTGAAAGAAACGCTTCCTGCACGGGCATTAAAAGTTGCGTTGTTTGTCCATGAGGATGTACTTCCGGAAAGGGTAATGTTTGCATTTGAAATTCCAGCACCTGCAGGAAAAGATCCTCCTGCAGAAGTAGTGCCTGAATTATTTACATCTAAAGATCCGGACTGAATAGATAAATTTCCGAGAACAGAAATATTCTGCCTTAATTCCCTATTATTACCTGCACCAGCAATAATATTTACGTTATTGAAATTTATAGGAATATTCACAGTGCTTAAATAAAAGAATCTTGTAGCTGAGGACTGATAAAAATTAAATGTACTTCCAGATACATCGAACACAGTTGGATTATTTGCTCCACTGTTCACATCTCTATATACATTTACAATTCCATAATGGGTGAAGCTATTATAGATATATAAATTCCCACGAACCGATAAAACATTGTTGGGGTCAGTGTTTATCCAAGAAGTGCCGGTTTGAACAATTAAATCACCTTGAATATCAACAGGGCCAACCTGTGTTGCAGACATAGCACTTTCAATCTGAAAATCAACTCCAAACTCATTTGTAGTTCCCACTCCTGTAATTCGTGCTCCCGCAAGTTTTACATCCTGATAACCACTTACTACAGGTCTATTTGTCTTTACAAATCCATGATTAATAAAATCTCCTTTGAATACGGGTACATTAAGTGAATCTGAATTGCAACAACCTCCTCCTCCGCAAGGAACAGAACTTAATGCTTCGTCACCATTGCCGCATACTTTTCTGTATCCTACAAAAAAAGTTGCTCCTGCGTCAATATTGGCAATTTTATCTACCGTAAATCTTCTGGCTTTTCCAACATTTCCAGTTGCATTTGTATGCCATGCTGTAGAAAACAAACCATTATCTAAATAAAAATTATTTGTCACATGCATTGGGGTGTAATATAAGGCGATTGAATCTGCACCCCTGTCAACGGTGACATTATAAAAATCAGCATTTGCATTGGCGAGCCCATTATAATTACCATTAGCATATATTACTTCTGGATTTGAACCCGTAAACTTCACAGTGCCGGTACCGGCATTAAATACATTTCTGTTTACCCAACTTCCTCCAACCGTAAACATATGAGTGGTCATTACAAAAGTGGCTGTTCCTCCACCTTGTATTTTAAAATCACCACCAAGTATAAAATTAGAAGTAAGCGTAGTGGTTCCTCCCCATATATTCATATCAGCGTTCACAATTCCGCTACCGGAAAGAGAGTTAGTGTTTTCTATATAGATATCTGTTCCCGCATCTACATCTGGACTCTGGTTTGAAAGGTCGGTAGCTGTAATTGTTCCGTTCATCACAATAGATGAACTATACAGGTCAAGCATTTTTCCTGAAGCAAAGGTCAATGAAGAACCAGTTTCAGAATTAAAATTTCCATAAACAAGCGCTGCACCGCTTGGATTAAGAGTATAATTTGAACCGGATTTTATTGTGAGATTATAAAAAGGAACTCCTCCTGCACTTGTTCCATTAATATTTTTTCCAGTACCTGTAAATTGAACTGTGGATGTTCCATAAGTAAATGTTCCGTCATTGGTCCAACTTCCGTTGTCAGTAAAAGTTTGGTTAGTCGCAAAAGTAGCGCCACTTCTGATAATAAAATCTCCGTTCAAAGTGAAGTTGGATGTCAATGTTGTTGTACCCGAATAAACTCGCATGTCTGCATTAATGGCTCCTGTTCCGCTGAAACTTCCTGTTGTATTAAAATCAATATCTCTTGTTCCATCATAATTACTAACAGCCGTAATATTGCCGTTTAAAATATTTGTGGTGCCATATAAGTCAAGCATTTTTCCGGAAGCAAGAACCAAATTTCCTGTCCCTGTAAAGTTGCCCTGTGCCTGTGCCGCCATATCCGGCCATGTTCCTCCTGAAGGGTTGATGGTATAAGTAGCCCCAGCATTAATCGTGAGGATATTAAAATTAGTACCGAAACTTCCGTTGATATTTTTTCCTGCTCCTGTAAATGTAACTGCTCCTGTTCCAGCTGTAAATGCTGCCGAAGCAGAATTGTTTGTCCAGTTGCCAGCTGTGGTGATGTTTAAACCGTTTGCATTAAATGTTCCTGCAGTAAGGGTTGCGTCTCCGTTAATACTTACATCATTTGTAATTAATTTTGTTGTTTTTCCACTTCGGTTGACAGTTAAGTTGTAAACAGTTTTGCCTGCAAAATCACAATCGAGATTATTATCAAGAGTACCTGCTATGCTAAGTACTTTTAATCTTAATACGAGAGAACCTCCTGTCCAATTATGCGTTTGGGTTGTATTCCAACCTAACATTACATTAGCTAGACTACCCCCACAAACATACACCGTCCCCCCTGTAACATCTATAATTGAACTTGCTGTACAATCCCATCCTTTTACAAGATTATCGGTTGCGTGATTCCCATAAGTTTTCAAATAACAATCACCACTTACCATTCTGAAAGTACCTGAAGTATGAACAAGGCCACCCATTACATTTACAGTACCGCCTGTAATTTCCAATGTGCCACCATTAATATTTATATTATTATACCTGTCTGCCGCCAATGTAGCGTTTCCAATATTTAAAATCCCACCAGTATTTACAGAGACAAGTCCACCCGTATTGATAATAAATCTTGTGGCACCAAATGCGCCATAAAAATGGTTGAAAGTTCCATTTATTTTTAAATCCCCTGAACAATAAACATACAAACCACCCGCGTTAACAGACACAGACGCACCTGCATTAATAGTTAGAGATTTACATTGATTAGTAACTGTAGTGTTATTTATACTTAGCCCCACAGTTGTTATATTTGGGTAATTAGTTGCTACAACTGGAATAATTACATCATTTGTTACTGCGGGCACGACTCCACCAACCCAATTAGTGCCAGTACTCCAAACACCATCAGTAGCTCCTGACCAAGTAATAATGCCTGATAATGCTGCTGTCATAAAATTTTTCTGTACCGCACAACCGGATGTAGAACCCCCACCGCAGGAAGTTGTTGCGTTCACTGTCCAGTAATAAGTTGTATTCGGAGTCAAACCATAAACGGTAACAGAAGTAGTACTGACCGTTCCATTGGTACCTCCGCTGCAACCCTGAGCGCCTGAAGCGCTGATGAACCAGTTGTAAGTAATGTTGGGTGAACCCGCACTCGCATTCCAATTCAAAGTCGCGCTAGTTGTAGAAATATTTGTTGTGGGAGTGCCGGGAAAAGTTGGTGTGCTTGGAGTCGTACAAAGAGTTGTAAAAGGAATTGAAACAGCATAAGAAGAAATTGTTCCATCGCAGGAGGTAACTGCTTTCACTGTCCAGTAATAAGTGGTGCCAGGATTAAGTGAAGCTTGTATTGCATTCAATGAAGTGGTAGTACCTCTGAACAAATAATTTGCTTCATAGGTAGTATTGGAAGCTGCACCAATTGCCCAATAATAAGTTACTGTGGCAGAACCTGCAGGTGAACCTGCTGCCCAATTAAGTTGTGCCTGACTCACCGTAATTCCTGAAGTGCTTAAAGTAGCAGGTGTGCCCGGAGTTGTACAAGCAGCCGTAATATTTATTTTATAATCTTCTGCTTCTCCATAAGAATAAGTTGTGCAAGGGTCAAGAGCAGTGCTTGACCAGACACCACGCACTCTCATTCTTTTTGCACCAGCAGCAGTTCCGGAAGGAATTGTAAAATTTATTGTTCCGGAAGTACTGGCTGCAATATTTGCAACTTCTCCCAAACTTTCACCTGCATCGGCAAAATCTCCGTCTGCATTGTAATCAATCCAAGCAGCAACTGTTTGTCCGCCATATGTTCCAACTGTTACTGTAAGATTTTGATTTGTGCCTGCCTGTAATGTGGTGCTGACAGTTGCATAATAATCATTGTAAGAAGGACCTCCCGCACTTCCAGTTCCTGCAGGAGTGTTATCAATCGTGCCTAGCTGAACGCGATTAATAAAATCCCCATAGGTAGTTCCTGTAGAATAATATGGAGTGCAACTGGATGGTGTGGTTACGCAAATATTAAATGTTGTTGTGGCTGGCATCCCTGGGCTATAATCATAAACTCTCACATAGTACACAGAGCTAATTGTAAGTCCCGTCAAATTAATAACCTCTGTTCCGCCTGAACTTGTTAAATCAGCACAAGCAATGCTTGCTCCGTTACAAGCACCTGAACGTACATCCACAACCGCATCAAAACTTGCTGATCCAACTACAGTGATTGTATGTGCAGTTCCTGTGGCAGTAAATTTATACCACACATCATCGTTTGCATCACCTGTAAATCCGCTGCACAAAAGAGATGGAAGTGATTGAGTTGCACCTGATACATCTCCTGTGGTTGCTCCTCCGCAGGAAGAACCAAACACCGTTAGATTTGTTGCACCGGCACAATTATCATTTGCAGGAGCAGAACCCGAACCGCAACTTGAACATCTCCATACTAAGGTTGTATTAGTAGTATTTGTCGCACAGGAAAATTGTGTAATCAAAACTCTTACGGTACCTGTAAAATTTGCTGTCCAGTTTATTTTCGGAACATTTCCGCTGAAGTCGTTGCTGTAACAAATTGTAGCTAATGATGTATTATTTATTAAAGTAAGTTCTGCATCGTAGCTAACAGAACCTCCGTCTGCAGCAAGCAAAGACCATTCGTAGGTTGAACCTGATGTTACATTGTATACTCCATATTCACCTGCCCAGTTCACTGTTGAAACAGCAGTCCACGAATTTGTATTAGAAGAAAGCGTGCCTGATGGATACTGATAACCTCCCGAACAACCTCCTCCGAGACATTGGCCTTGTGCAAACAGATTAGAGGATAGAAAAAAAACATGAAAAAAAATCGTAAGAAGTACGAATAAACTTTTTCTCATGAGATGTGAGAGTTGGGGAAAAATTATTTTTTATTAAATCTGCATAAAGATATGATTTCTGGCAAGAGAATTATTCTATTATGTCTTAATTCGACAAACGTCCGAGTATCTTCGACAAGCGACCTCTATGTGTAGATGAAATCAAGAAGATTTTTATAAAGCAAAGAATAGAAAAACTTATCAAAGCAACCGTATCACCAAATCAGGGAACAACCCTAGAGCAAGAGAAAGCAGAATGCAAAGAAGGAGTACAAATACTTGAAGGAATGAAATTTCAACTTCGTTTTGATTTTCAGTTCCTGAAGTAGTGGAAGAAAAATACATAGCAATGATTACTTTGAAGTAATAATACACTCCAATCAGCGAGCCAAGAACTGCGATGAGCACAATCCAGATATATCCGCTTTGCAAAGTGGCGGAGAACAAATAATATTTTCCGAAGAAACCCGCAAGCGGAGGAATTCCTGCAAGTGAAAGCATGGCAGTGGTCATGGCAAAAGCGAGGAAAGGATTTTTCTTTGCAAGACCATTGAAGTTTTCAAATGTAACATGTCCATCTCCATTTGAGTTTTGTCCTTCAATGATTGCCAGTACAGTGAACGAAGCAATGGTTGCCACTGAATATGCAGCAGCGTAATACAACACTGCACCTGCTGATAGATTATTCATCGCGAGAATTGCCAGCATCAAATATCCTGCATGAGAAATACTGGAGTAAGCAAGCATGCGCTTCACACTGCTTTGGTAAACGGCAGTGATGTTTCCAAGGAGAATAGTTATTGCGGCAATCACCCAGACAAGATTCGACCATACACTTCCGAGATTTGCAAAACAAGTGATGAATAAACGGAGAAATGCAGCAAACGCGGCTGTCTTCACAATGCTTGCCATGAAAGCTGTCACTTGCGTTGGAGAACCTTGATAAACATCAGGCGCCCAGAAATGAAAAGGAACTACAGATGCTTTGAAAGATAATCCTATCAGCATGAAAATAATTCCACCTGAGATGAGCAGCCATTGTGCATCGCCTGGTCTTGCCTGAGAAGGCATGGGAGGAAGAAGAATGGCTGCAATTCTATTCAGGTCAAAACTTCCGAATGCACCGTATAGTAATGCAATGCCGAAAAGTAAAAATCCGGTGGCGAATGCGCCCATCAGAAAATATTTCAGCGATGCTTCGTTTGAGGATAAATTTTCTTTTTTGCTTCCTGCCAACACATATAATGGAATAGAAAGAATTTCTATTCCGAGGAAAAGCATTACCATGTTTGAGTAAGAAACAATAATAACTGCTCCGACCAGTGCAAATAAAGTGAGACCATAGTGGTCGGTAATACTTGTTTCTTCACTGAAGAAATTTTGAGCAGATAAAAACCAAAGTAATGCAGTACCGCAAATGACAATAGAGAAAAGGAGGGCGTAATTGTCAAACGTCAGCATGTTGTGATAATAATGGATGTTGGTGTTCCAGTCGTAAACTGCAGCGCCTATGGCTCCCAATAATCCCACAACAACGATAGGAAGCAAAAACTTTTTGAAACGGAATATCTCCGCGAGCAATGCAAGCACTCCAAGTCCGGAAAGTATTTCTATCGTCTTCATAACAAATTGGTCTGTTGAATCAGGTTCACAATATTTTGCAAAGCAGGTTCTGCAATGTCAATTAATGGTTTCGGATAAACTCCTGTCACAAAAATTAAAATCACTATAGGAATCAACACTGCTTTTTCGTTGAAAGTTAAATCTGTGAACGTAGATGTAAGCGGATTTATTTCTCCAAGCATGGTTCGCTGGTAAGCGCGAAGCATATACACCGCTCCGAGAATTACTGAAAGACCTGCAAATCCTGCTGCATAAACATCGTATTGGAATAATCCGTTGAGAAGTAAAAATTCACCCACGAATCCGTTGGTGATAGGAAGCGCAACACTGGCAAGCATCACAATCATAAACAGAGTAGCAAAGGTTGGAGCGACATTTCTTATTCCTCCGAGTTGTGCAATCTCTCTTGTTTTGGTTCGGTTGAAAAGTATATCCGCTACAAAGAATAACCCCACCACATTTATTCCGTGAGCAAGCATTTGCATCAGTCCGCCTTGCAATCCCTGAATCGTCAACGAAAATATTCCGGCAGAAATTAATCCCACATGCGCAATGGATGAATAAGCAATGAGCCGCTTAAAATCTTTTTGCATGATTGCAATCACCGAAGCGTACAAAATGCTGATGACGGAAAGAATAATCGCAGTCGTTCCCCAATGATGAACTCCAAGCGGAACGATAGGCAGCAGCCAGCGAATCAATCCGTAAGTTCCCATTTTCAGCATAATGCCTGCGAGAAGCATAGTGCCTTGAGTGGGAGCAGTAACGTATGTGTCGGGCTGCCAGGTGTGAAACGGAAACACTGGCATCTTGATAGCAAATGCGATGAACATCGCCCAGAAAATCCAGGTTTGTTCTGCGGAAGAAAGATTTGCACCTGCTGAGTAAAGTGCCTGTATGTCAAAAGTTCTTACAACTCCCACATGTCCTAAAGTTGCGTCATTAGTTTGCAGATAAACATAGATGAGAGCCACAAGCATCAGCAAACTTCCAGCAAGAGTGTAAACAAAAAATTTGAAAGTAATGCGTGCGCGGTTTTCTCCTCCCCATAATAAACATATGAACCAAATCGGAATCAGCGCGAGTTCCCAGAAAATATAGAAGAGGAATCCATCCATTGCAGTGAACACGCCAACAAGTGCCATCTGCATAAGAAGAATCAGCGCATAGAATGAATTTCCATTATTGATATTCCTGTTAAAAGACGAAAGAATGATTAAGGGAACTAAAACATTTGTGAGAAGTACAAGCAGGATGCTGATACCGTCCATCGCCACATGAAAGTGAATGCCGATTGACTGTATCCATGAAATATCTAAAACAAATTGCGGATCAGGACCATGAACAAATTTTACAAGTGCAAATATTGTTATGCCCAGTTCAACTATCGCAGAAGCAAAAGCAATTTTCCTCGCTTGCTCATTGTTTGTGACAAACACAAGCAAACCTGTGAGTAATGGGAAGAATATGAGTATTGCGGTTATCATTCTAATAAATAATTATCAAATCATCAATCAATTAATTTCAAAATCAAGGTTAACAGTTATTGAGGCAGTTTTTCTTTTTGAAGTTGTATTAAAAGCTCCACCCCATGAATATCCTTCGGTTGAATTAGGTGCTGTAATTTGAAACACACCCATATCTGCAGATTTCAGATCACCAATACTTCCCTTTGCACTCTCAACAATTTTTTCTGCCCTTTCTCTTGCATCTCTGGATGCAGAAGCAAGCATTTCAATTTTCAATTCAGCAAGTTTTGTATAATAATAATTTGGAGCATTTGAATAAAGCTCAATTCCGGAATTAATCAGTTCAGTAACCTCTCTTGAAACGGATTCAACTTTATCCACCTCTTTAGATTCAATCTGAACGTTTTGAGTAAGAAGGTATCCTGTGAAAATTTGCTTTTGACTTTCATTTTTTTCTGTTATCGTTTCAAAATCCTTTGAGATATCAATGGCGCTAAAAATCATTTCTGATTCTTTTATTCCTTTTTTAAGGAGATAGGTTCTTATTTGCTCTGCATCATTTTTTAAAATCGCATATGCGTCTTTCAATGTCACTGATTTTTTCGAGAAACTTGCATTCCAAACAATTAAATCAGAACCAAAATCCCGTGATGAAAGCCCTGTTACGTTAATGGTGCTTAGTTTTCTATGTGAACTTTTCCAGGCATTTCCTAAAATACATGCACAGATGATAACTGAAAGTGAAATAATATATGAGCCGAGGTTATTTCTCATTTCAAAATAGTTTATAAAACAGAATTAAAATAATTCCAATCACCATAGCGAAAATGTAAAACCCAACGTATCCTGTCTGAATCAATCTTGCCTGAGCGCTTGTCCAGTTCACTGCTGTTCCGAAAAAGTTCACAGCACTGTCAATTACTTTCAGTTCAATGAACTTATGCAGTTTGCCTGAAAGCCAGTCAATCGGTTTGGTAAAAATCATAGCATACAGTTCATCTACATAATATTTGTGGTAAATTGTTTTCTGAACGGGATTCACAGCAACAGAATCTGCTGGAGGTACTGTTTGTTTCTTTACAAAATTCATCCATGCGAAATAAATCGTAGCAATAACGGCAAGAACAGTTACTCCCATCAGCATGAGTTCGGTAGAGTGGGAGAGGTGTTTGCTGAACATTTTGAAATCAGATGCAGCGAAAACAGGTGAAAGAAAATCTTTGAGGAAATGAGTTCCTCCGAAAACTTCCGGAATTCCGGCAAATCCTCCTATGATGGAAAGTCCTGCAAGAATTATCAGCGGAATGGTCATTGTCTTTGACGATTCATGCAGATGTTCCTGCTGGTGATGTGTGCCTCTGAATTTTCCGGAGAAAGTCAAAAAATATAATCTGAACATATAGAACGCTGTGAGCAGCGAGCCGGCCACTCCGAGGAACCAGAAAAATTTATTGTACTCAAATGCATGCGCGAGAATTTCATCTTTGGAAAAGAATCCTGCAAAAGGCGGAATTCCCGCTATGGCGATAGTAGCAATTAAAAATGTGAGATACGTTTTTGGTAAATATTTTCTCAGTCCGCCCATGTTTCGGATATCCTGCTCACCGCTCATGGCATGAATCACGCTGCCTGCGGCAAGGAAAAGAAGCGCTTTGAAGAATGCGTGAGTCATCACATGAAACACCGCGCCTGTGTAAGCGCCAACTCCTAATCCAAGGAACATATATCCCAACTGGCTGACTGTGGAATAAGCAAGAACTTTTTTAATATCGTTCTGAAATAATCCAATCGTAGCGGCAAAAAGTGCGGTGAATAATCCGACTCCTGCTACGATATCCATAGAAATAGGAGCGAGCGTGTACAAAATATTTGAACGTGCTATCATGTAAATACCAGCCGTCACCATCGTTGCAGCATGAATGAGTGCGGAAACCGGAGTAGGACCAGCCATCGCATCGGGCAGCCATGTGTAGAGCGGAATCTGCGCGCTCTTTCCGGTGGCGCCAACGAAAAGTAAAAGTGTAATTGCAATCATTACTGTTTGCCCTGCAGGAAATGAACTTGCCACATCAAAAACTTCTTTGTAGCGAACGCTTCCGAAAGTGATATAGATGAGAATGATTCCGAGAATGAAACCAAGGTCGCCAACACGGTTCATGATGAATGCTTTGTTGGCGGCTTTGTTATATTCGGTGTTCTTGAACCAGAATCCGATAAGCAGATAGGAGCACAGTCCAACTCCTTCCCATCCTACGAACATCACCAGGAAATTATCTCCAAGCACCAGAAGAAGCATGAAGAACACGAAGAGATTCAAATGAGCAAAGAATCTTGCGAATGCCGGATCATCATGCATATAACCAACAGAATAAACATGAATCAGGAATCCTACGCCAGTGATGATCAAAAGGAATAAGACAGAAAGCGGATCGACCAGAAAAGAAAACGAAACGGAAAAACTTCCGGCAGATATCCAGTCGAAAAGATTCACGGAAATTGCTTCGTGATGCGCTTTTACTTCAAAGAAGATACCGGCAGAAAGGAGAAGCGAAAGAAAAATGCTTCCACATCCTATGATCCCTACCAGACCTTTAGAAAGATTTTTTCCAAACAACCCAATGATCAGAAATCCTATCAAAGGGAAGACCGGAATTAACCAAACATAATTTGACAACATACTATTTTTTATTGTATCACTTATCTCTCAGTAATACAAAATCAATTTTTCAATTTATTCAATATATCAATATCCGTTGACTTGGTATTTCTGTATATCGTAATTAATATCGCCAATCCGACTGCGACTTCCGCAGCTGCAACAACCATTACAAAGAATACAAACACTTGTCCTGCTGCATCATTCCAATAAGATGAAAATGCAACAAGCAACAGGTTTACTGCGTTGAGCATCAATTCAACCGACATTAAAATAATAATTGCATTTCTTCTGAAAAGAACACCCAGCACTCCAATGCAAAATAAAACCGTGCTTAACAGGATGTATAAATTAATATGTACGGACTGTATTGAGCTCATTTAATTTCTTTTTTTCCAAGCATTACCGCACCCACCATTGCAGCTAAAAATAAGATAGATGCAATTTCAAACGGGAGCAGAAATTCCCTGAATAATACTTTTCCAAGATTTTTTACCAAACCGATATCTGCATTTGTAACACTAGGTTGCGGCAACTGATTGGTTTCTTTCAAAGCACCGACCATGATTATTAAAAGCAATCCCGCAGAAATTACGGCAGCAATTTTTACAGCTATGCTTTTATGCGGTTCAGTTTCTTTGTTGAGATTTAAAAACATAATTACAAATAGAAATAAAACCATTATTGCTCCAGCATAAACTATGACATGTACCGCAGCAAGAAACTGGGCGTTCAGTAATATATAATGTCCGGCAATTGCAAAAAAAGTGATAACAAGATATAATACGCTATGCACAGGATTCTTTTCAAGAATAACCATTAACCCGCAGAGGATTGCGAGAAATGAAAGGAAGTAAAATAAGTACAGTGTCATAAATTCAAAATAGGCAGTAAGCAATAGGCAGTAGGCAAAACTAATTCAATGATTTCTCATTTTGCCGAACATACTTTTCAGGATTCTCAATCATGTGATTAAGCATCCTTCCTATTTCTTCCGACCTTGTTAAATAATTTTCATATTTATCTTTTAATATATATTCACATGCCAAAGCGAAATCAAGCCAAACTTGCGTTTCACTGTTTTCCATATCTGCATCAGTAGCTTTACTGACAAAATGTGCTTCATATTTTCTTTTTCTATATCCTTCGCCAATGTTTGAGCAAACTGAACGGGATGATCTTCTGATTTGAGAAGTTAACCCATATTTTTCTTCATCGGGTAACTTCTTCGTTTCACGAAAAATATCCATAGCAAGTTCAAATGCTTTTTTATAAACTGTTAGATCTCTGAAACTGATATTTTTCATTTTACTTTCTACTTGTATTTAATTGCCTATTGCTTACTGCCTACTGCCAACTTGTTATGTTGAAGTTCTTTATGTTTTTTGAATTCCAACACTTTTCTTGTTTGTCTTTTTGTAACGTCAATTCGCTTTTCTTTTTCTACCGGTTCAACAAGTAAGTCCTTTCCAAAAACTAGTGTCTTTCGTTTATATTCAGAGGGCACAAGTCGGTTAGTAAGAAAAATCGCTTCCTTCGGACACGCCTCTTCGCAGTCACCGCAGAAAATGCATCGGAGCATATTAATTTCGTAAACACTTGCGTATTTTTCTTCACGGTATAATTTCTCTTCTCCTGGTTTTCTTTCTGCCGAAATCATGGTGATGGCTTCTGCAGGACAAGCCACTGCGCACAATCCGCAGGCAGTGCAGCGCTCGGCACCGTTTTCATCGCGCTTGAGTACGTGCATTCCTCTGTAAACAGGAGCAAACGGGCGTTTCACTTCAGGATATCGTATGGTTGCTTTCTTTCTGAAGAAATGTTTTAGAGTAATCATCAAGCCATTAAGAACAGCAGGCAGATAAATCTTCTCAAGAAGAGTCATCTCTTTGTTTTA
>Ga0334722_10004598_pt1 | contig 14232 bp, 11 predicted proteins | sample C3_bottom_MG_FD_207210 | JGI IMG/M metagenome (GOLD analysis project Ga0334722, IMG submission 207210) | Sediment microbial communities from Yellowstone Lake, YNP, Wyoming, USA - C3_bottom | ecosystem: Environmental > Aquatic > Freshwater > Lake > Sediment | place: USA: Wyoming | collected...
CAAAGCCCTGGCCTGGAAACCCGATGACCGCTACCAGACAGCCGGGGAGTTGTGGGCCGATCTTGAGAGATGCGCTAAAGAAACAGGGGCGTTCGCCACGGCGCCGGAGTTGGCTCTCTTCATGGCACAATTTTTCAAGGCGGATATGGAGTATGAGGAAGCGGCGCTACGTCAAGACGTTTCCGTTGAGTTGCCTCCGGCCGATGAAGCTCTGGATTCCGAAATTTCCTCTTTGGAGCCAACGGTCTTAATTGCAAGGGAGAAGCAGGCTCCAGAATTTAAGGTGCAGGAACCTCGCCGTCACAGACTGATTTTTCTCCTGATGGTTGCGGTGTTGGTTCTGGGGATAGGGGGTGCTGCGGCGGTTAAGTTTTTTGGCAAACTTGAAGAGAAAGCGAGAGCGATTTCCGTTGCCAACCTCGTCCCAGAGAATCCGATCGCGTCGCAGGATGAGGCACGAAGCTATTTTTCTCGGCTATTGGCCGACCCGGCGGCAAGTGGCAGTGTGGCTGCCGAGGATATTGCCGAGTTGGACAGGCATGCCGCTTTCCTTATGGAAAAGTCTCCGGAGGAAGCGCGAAGTTTTCTCGTGGCCATGGCGGAGAAATATCCCAACAGCGCCCGGGTTCATTTTCAACTCGGCCGCCTCTACACCCAGCGCAAGGAAGCGGACAAGGCAATGGCCGCCTATCAAAGGGTCGTAGCCCTGGACAACAAAATGGACAAGGCTTTTTTCAATATGGCCTATCTCCATGCCGACAAAAAAGAGTATAAAGAGGCCAAGGCAATGTATGCCAAGGTTATAGAGCTTGCCCCCGCCTATGTGGATGAGGCGTTGTTCAACCTGGCCCTCATTGAAAAAAGGCTCGGCCAAACCGAGGACAGTATTCGGCATGCCCGACTGGCTGTGGAGAAAAATCCAAGCAACGCCCAAGCTGCAAAATTGCATGAGCAGTTAGAAAACAAGAAGAAGGAACCATGAAGCGCATACTTTTTTTCCCATCGCTGTTTTTGCTCTGTGCGGGTATTTTTTGCCTTGCCTGTTTGCCGGGCTGTGCCATATTCGGCGATAAGGGCGGGCAGGCCGAAGAAGCCAAGCAGGATGTCTATGTCCATACGGTGGAGTGGCCAGGCGAGACGCTGCCCATGATCGCTCAGTGGTATACGGGCAACAAAGACAACGGAAAAGTTTTGGCTAAAACCAACTTCGACATCGCAGCCGAGCATCTTGCTGTGGGCGACCAGGTTCGGATACCTTTGGAGTTGATGAAAAATAACAAAAAGATGCCAAAGGAGTTCCTTGCTACTTTCAGCGCCAAGGACCGCGTCGCTCCAAAGAAGCCTTCCTCGAAAACAAAGCCAGCGCCTGAGAAGAAAGAGGAGTTCCAGCCCTATGGGCCCAAATGAGCAGGCTGGTTATTTTATTTCGGCAAAGGGATCACGCTTAGAGACGCTTGTGAAGATAGAGATGTGAGGGTTGGGCGGCGTTGTGGTCGCTGTTTTATGAGAAAATAAAAACGCCCCGTTTCGGAGATGATCATTTCTCTGAAGCGGGGCGTTTCGTGTTGGGTGTTGGGCTTGCAGGTTAGAAATTAACCCGGACCCCGAAAAGGAGGTTGTGGCTTGCGAAATCCATTTTGACGGTATCGAATTTTGCATCTGCAGTGGCGAAATAACGGTATTTTGCATCAAGGGTGACATTCTTGCTCAGGGCATACCCCACGCCTGCCCCCACCTGATAGGCAAAAACTGTATCGTTTACACTGTCTCCATCACCAGCCCATTTAACCTTGGCAAAACCAAGACCGGCGCTGAGGTAGGGGGTAAAGGCGCTGCTGTTGGTGAAGTCATAGTAGCCGTTGACCAGAAAGGAAAGGGTGGAGATACCCCAGGTTGAGTCAAGGGTTACGCCTAAAAAGGTTGCTTTATCTTCATCGGCCTTCTGATAAGCGACCTCGCCTTCGAGCCGGGTGTTGCCGAAATTATAGCCGAGAGCTGCGCCAAGGGTCCAGCCGGTATCATATGAAATATTTTGGACCGGACCGCTGGACTCTTTGGCATCGGCGTCAGTGGGCATGGCAAGTCCAAGATTGGCGCTCACATACGGTCCCACGGTGGTCTCCGCACTGTAGGCAGGAGATGTGAGCAAAAGGGCCAGGGCGCAACCGGAAAAAACTAACAGATTTTTGTTCATGGGTAGTCCTTACGTGTTGAGTTCTTAAAAAATGTTTGTGGATAGAGAGTTTTGACATTCAGGGTTCTTGGTGGTTCTGTGGGTACCTCCTGTGGGAATATTGACCAGGGAGAACATCATTTTTTTGCCTGGCAAACAAATACCACAAAACTCCCGTTGTGTGACAGGAAAATATTGAAGAAATGCATTTTTTTGTGGAATGGTGCAGAGCAGCGCATTGATGCAGGAAGATCGAGAATAGGAGCGAAGGGAATCCGGCTCTCTTGGTCGGTTGTCCGTGGCCTTTATTTCATGCGTGGGCGAAGGCGGCTGGGCGATTGCCTCGGCTGTTCCTGCGGCGGCGGAGCCATTTGTAACACTCATGCCCCAGCAAAAGAGCCATGGGAAATGGCAGTAGTATCCAAAGTTCACCCAGCGGCACCTGAGCGGTGTTGAACACCTTTTGTACCGGGGCCACGTTGAGGAGGGTCCAGACCCAGATCAGATTGACCGCCATGCCAACTAGCATCAGACGGTTGGAAAAAATTCCCAGGCTGAAAGCGGAAAATTCCCAGCTTCGCATGGTCCAGGCATTGAACATCTGGCAGGAAACCACGCCCAGCAGGGTCATGGTCATGGCCTGTCGGTGCAGCAACGGGTCGGCAAGAACCACGGTCCCGTAGTGCCAGCCGTGCAGGAGTAGGAAGGAGATAAAGGCGATCATGGCCGCCGTGGCCTCGATAAGCCCCAGGAAAAAATAGCCCCGCTGGAACACCTCCCAGTCGAGGATTTTTTCCTCTCTGCCTACCGGCGGTCGGTTCATGATATTTTTTTCCGGTCTTTCGCTGCCCAAGGCCAGGCCGGGCAGCATGTCCGTGCCGAGATCGATGGAGATGATCTGGATTACCGAGAGCGGCAGGGGGATTTTCAGGAAGAATTGCAGGATATAGGGCACGATCTCCGGGGCATTGTGGGAGAGGATGTAGGTGACGAATTTTTTGACGTTGAAATACACGGTCCGGCCTTCCTCGATGGCGATGACGATGGAGGAGAAGTTGTCGTCAAGCAGCACCATGTCTGCCGCTTCCTTGGCAACTTCCGAGCCGGAGAGGCCCATGGCGATGCCGATGTCCGCTTTTTTCAGGGCGGGCGCATCGTTGACCCCGTCGCCGGTCATGGCCACCACCTCGCCGAGATTCTGGAGGGCCGTGGCGATGCGCAGTTTCTGGCTGCTGGCCATTCGGGCAAAAAGCACGGTTTCTTTGGCAAGGATTTCCTCTAGTTGCTCGTCCCCCATACCTTCCAGCTCCGGACCGGTGATAATCCGGTCGTGCGCCATGCCGATTTGCCCGGCAATGGCTGCGGCGGTGCGTGGGTTGTCGCCGGTGATCATCATGGTCCGGATGCCTGCGGTCTTGCAGGATGCCACGGCCTCGGACACGCCATGGCGCGGCAGATCCATGATGGCGGCAAGGCCCAGTAGGGTCAGGTCTTCTTCGTCCGCCTTGTCGTTACGGGCGATCACCAGCACCCGCAGAGCCTGGCTTTCGAACCCCTTGGCTTGGGCAAGGACGGCCTCCTTTGCCCCATCGGTGAGGGGCTGCACCGAGTCATCATCGGCCAGGTAGGAGGTGCATCTGGGCAGCAGCGCCTCCACTGCCCCTTTGGCAAAGAGCCAGGTTGTCTCTCCCTCCTGATAGACGGATGACATCATCTTGCGCTCGCTGGTGAAGATGAATTCCCGAATCTTCTTCATCTCCGGCGGGCTGATTCTCCTTTTGCGGGCTGCGGCAACGAGGGCCAATTCGGTGGGGTCGCCGTGCAACCCTTCCTCGTCGATTTTGGCGCGGCAGTTGAGGAGCCCTGCCGTGAGCACGGCGGCAAGGCGATCTTCCGAGGTATCGTTGGTCCGGTCAAAGGAGAAATTCCCCGGTTCGTGATACCCTTCCCCGGAGATGGCAACCTGTTCCCCGCCAGCCAGCCAGAGATGCTTTACGGTCATCTCGTTTCGGGTCAGGGTGCCGGTTTTGTCCGTGCAGATGACTGTGACGCTGCCTAGGGTTTCCACGGAGTCGAGATTTTTGATCAGGGCATTGCGTCGGGCCATGCGCTGGCTGGCCAGGGACAGCGACAGGGCAATGGTCGGCAGCAATCCTTCCGGCACGTTGGCAACGATGAGGGCGATGGCAAAGGTCGAGGCGAGCACAACCCCCTTGCCGGAGAAGAGACCGAGAGCGAAAAAAAAGCCGCCCATGCACAGGGCAATGAGCGTGAGGATGCGGGTGATGTGGATGATCTCCCGCTGCATGGGGGTGATGGCCTTGCGCACGTTTTTGGTGAGGCTGGCGATCTTGCCGAACTCCGTGGCATTGCCCGTGGCGCTGGCCACCGCGACTCCGCTGCCGGAAAGCACGGTGGTCCCGGCAAAGATCATGTTTTTTGCTTCCAGGTGCCGTTGTGCCTCGCCCGGCAGGAGAGCGCGGGCCACTGGGGCTGATTCGCCGGTGAGGGAGGAGAGGTTGAGATAGAGCGAGTTTGCCTCAAGGAGAATTCCGTCCGCCGCCACCTTGTCCCCTTCTTCCAGAAGCATGATGTCGCCGGGTACGATCTCGCTGGCCGTGCTTGTGATAATTTTGCCATCCCGGCGCAGGGAAACCTTGGTGGGCATCAGCTTGAGCAGTTCCTCCATGGCTTTGTCGGCCCGGTATTCCTGCCAGAAGGTGAAGGTGGCGTTGATGAGCACCGCGCCGAGAATGGCATAACCCAAAATATCGTTGCCTTGGTTTGGATCATAACGCTCGGCGATAAAGGAAAGCAGGGCGGCCAATTCCAGAAGGATGGCGAAAAAATTGCCGTACTGGCCCAGATAGGCGAAGAGATAGTTCTTTTTCGCCGCAGTTGCCAGTTCGTTGGGGCCGAACTCCTTGAGCCGTCGGGTCACCTGTTCGAGACTCAGGCCGTTTTCCGAGGTCTTTAGCCGGAGGAGGAGGGTTTGTTTATCGAGGGCGAAAAGGCGCATCATTTCCTGTCCCTGGCGTAAAAGGCGATGGTGTTCACCGGCGTGTGCCAGAAGAGCCGTTCCATGGGGTTTTCTCGGAATAACCCGGAAAATTGGGACAGCCGCCTGCCCCCGATGATCATGAGCTGGAAATCATGGCGGGCCAGGTGGTGGAGAATCTGGTCAATCTCCCTGCCGGTCAGGGCGTGTTTGATGGTCAGGGGAATATTTAGGAGCTTCATGGTGTTTGTGTAGTGGCTCAGGCGGGTGTTGATTTTCTGGAACAGCATCCTGGCGGTGTGGGTATCCATGGCGGCCAGCTTGCGCCTGCCCGTGGGATGGATGCTGTATATCTCGGTCTCGGCGGCAAAGGCTTTGGCCAGGGAGCTGAAAAAGGCGAATTTTTGTGCCGAGAGGCGATCTTCTCGGATGGGGAGCAGGATATCTTCGGTAACGAAAACCGCGTTCACATGGGCCACTCGGACCACGGCCAGATTGGCGGGCAGGGACAACCGGCTCAGCTTTTCGCTGAGCGAATCCTGGAAAAACCGCCGGTGCATTCGGGTGCTGCAAAAGAGGGTGTCGGTCCTGGTTGCGGCAAGATATTTGCGGATGGCTGCGGTGGGCTCGCCGGTCAGGAAAACCCGTTCGGTTTTGACCCCGTATTGGGTGGCCGCCTTCTCGGCCTCTGCCATGCTCAGTTCCACCTCATCCCGGTGGTCGGAGGGGGTGAGGACATGGAGCAGGCAGAGAGTGTAGTCAAAGAGCGCGGCATAGCGTAAGGCATAGAGCGCCGAGACATCTGAGGAAACAAGGCCGTTCATTGCCGCAATAACTTTCATGGCCGGGATCTCCTGGTTGCGGTCGGGGGAGGCCTAGGGATCAGGTCAGATTCTGGAAGATGTTTTTCAGGCCGGTGGTGATGAATTCCACGGAAATGGCTGCCAGGATAAGGCCCATGATCCGGGTGACGATGTTGATCCCAGTTTTGCCGAGCTTTTTGGCAATATAGGGCGCGGCCAGCAGGGAAAGAAAGATGGCCAGGCCGATGAGGAGTATACCCGCACTGGTAATCAGATAGGCCATGGGGCCTTTTGCCTTGTAGGCATAAACGATAACCGTGCTGATGGCGCCTGGCCCGGAGAGCAGGGGGATGGCCAGAGGCACTACGGCGATGGTCTCGCGGTCCGTGGTTTCTTCGGCCTCGTCGCTGGTATGCGAGGCACGGCTTGTTTTGGCCTGGAGCATGGAGGTGGCCATGAGCAAGAGGAGAATGCCGCCGCCCACCCGGAAGGAGTCGATGGATATCCCGAAAAAACGGAGGATGAACTCGCCGCTGACCAGGGTTGTCAGGAGAATGGCCGATACGGCAACCGGGGTGATCCGGACGACCCTGGCCCGGTCTTCCGGGCGGTAGCCATCGGTGAGGCTGATGTAGATGGGGATGGCGCCGATGGGGTTGACAATGGCCAAGAGAGAGATGATGAATTTTATGTGTTCCGAGAAATCGAACATGGCGCTGGACCCTGTGCGGATTGTGTGCGGCGGGTTTTCCCGGTAAGGGAGCCGGGAGGCTTTTCTTCATTGTATAGGGGAAAGCGGTTCAGTGCAAACGGGGAGATGGTTTGAGCAGAAAAAGAAGGGCGGGGCAATAAAAAAGGACCCTCGCTTTCGCGAGAGTCCTTGGGTGGTCAAATATCGGGGTGGACTTTACAGCGGTTGCACATTGGCCGCAGCAGGGCCTTTTTGTCCGTCTACAATCTCGAAGCGGACGCGTTCACCTTCCGCCAAAGTTTTGAAACCATCCTTGCTGATTGCGGAGTAATGCACAAAAACATCCTTGCCATTATCCTGTGCGATAAAGCCAAATCCCTTTGCTTCGTTGAACCACTTCACTGTGCCTTCAAACATGATATCCCTCCGTTCCTTGCTTGGAACCCTAACTTAAAACACGCAGTATTTCCTGGATTGTAAAAAAAATACCGCACACCCATCTCCGGGTTTGTGCGGTAAACTTTTTAACAAAGCTAAAAAATACTGCACAATACCTACTGATTTTTTGATACCAAAAAGGAGTTGGAATAGCAAATAAATTATTGTGGGCTGCCGGGGGCCTTTCTTAGCACCAACAACAGGGTGGGCTGCCCTTCCGGGGCAAAGGGGGCAAGAGCGTAGTCGCCATACGCAGTCTCCAGGCAGAAGCCCTGCTCGGTAAAAATCTCCAGCCATTGTTTGAACCCGTAACCGAGGATCTGATAGGTGTACTGCCAGTCCTCGTTGGGCTGATCTTTTCTAAAACGCAGGCGGTATCGTTCGATGATGTCCACCAAGCATGATTGCGGTTCCGAGCTTTTCAGGATTTCTTTGATAATCTTTGAGCCGTCCGGGCAGTCGAAGATTTGAAACTGGAAGCGTTTTTTTCCTTCCAGGGCGCGGAGCTCGTGGTCCGGGATATAGAGTTGCAGCAGGAAGACGCCGTCATCGGCAAGAAGCTGGCGGGCCTGGCTCAGGCAGGCGCGTAAGGCCTCCGGTTTGGTCAGGAGATTCAGGGTATTGTATGGGGCGATGATTGCGGCAAAGGTTGTGCGAAAGGCCAGGGCCGTTATGTCCATGCAGGCGTAATGCGGTGCGGGTGCTGATGTGGCAAGACCTGCGGCGGCAAGCATAGGGAAGGAGAGATCGATGCCGGTCAGCGAATGGCCGTCCGCAGCCAGTGCCTTAGTGACCCGGCCGGTGCCGCAGCCCAGTTCCAGAATGGCGCAGGGGGTGGCGGGCAGGTGTAGGCGATAAAAGGCCAGATCCTCGGAGAAATCCCCCAGCTCTAAGTCGTAGAGGGCGGTGTACCGCGCATGGCCATAGATGCGGTCGGGTTGGATATCCTGGGGCATGCCTTTGGCCTACAGGGCAGCCGAGCCAGGGGTGCGCGGAAAGGGGATCACCTCGCGGATGTTGGCCATGCCGCTGACAAACTGGATCAACCGCTCAAAACCCAGGCCGAAACCGGCATGGGGCACCGTGCCATAGCGGCGCAGGTCGAGGTACCAGTCATATTCCTCTGGGTTGAGGTCCATCTCCTCAAGGCGGTTGACCAACCTGTCGTAGCGCTCTTCCCGCTGGCTGCCGCCGATGATCTCGCCGATACCCGGCACCAGGATATCCATGGCGGCCACGGTGGTGTTGTCGTCATTGACCCGCATGTAGAAGGGCTTGATGCCCTTTGGGTAATCGGTGACGATGAGGGGGCGCTTGAAGACCTCCTCGCAGAGGTAGCGCTCGTGTTCTGATTGCAGATCCGTGCCCCAGGCCACGGGGAAATTGAAGGTCTTCCCGCAACCTTTGAGCCGGTCGATGGCCTCGGTGTAGGTGATCCGGGCGAAATCCTGTTCCAGCACCGCAGCCAGCCGAGCCTTGAGCCCCTTGTCCACGAAATTGCCGAAGAGTTCGATCTCTTCCGAGCAATGGTCCAGGGCGTAGTGCACCAGATATTTGATGAACGCCTCCGCCACCTGCATGTCCTGGGCAAGGTCGCAGAAGGCCATCTCCGGTTCGATCATCCAGAACTCGGCCAGATGTCGGCTGGTGTTGGAGTTTTCCGCCCGGAAGGTAGGGCCGAAGGTGTAGACGTTGCCCAGGGCCAGGCAGTAAATCTCCGCCTCCAGCTGGCCGCTCACCGTGAGGCTTGCCTGACGACCGAAGAAATCCTGGCTGAAATCAGGGCGGCCGTCCTTGCGGGGGACCTCGTTCATATCCAGGGTGGTGACGGTGAACATTTCGCCTGCGCCTTCGCAGTCGCTGGTGGTGATGATCGGGGTATGGATGTATTGGAAGCCCTGCTCTTGAAAAAACCGGTGCACGGCAAAGGAAAGGGCGCTGCGCACCCTGGCCACCGCGCCAAGGCTGTTGGTGCGCGGGCGCAGATGGGCGATCTCCCGCAGGAACTCGAAGGAATGCCGTTTCTTTTGCAGAGGGTAGGTCTCCGGGTCGGCCCAGCCATAGACCTCGACCTCGGCAGCTTTGAGTTCAACGGCCTGGCCCTTGGCCGGGGAGGCGGCAAGCTGGCCGCTGATCCGCACCGAACAACCGGTGGTGAGGCGGAGGATGTCCTCCTGATACCTGGGCAGCCCCTCCTCGGCAATGACCTGGAGGTTGGCCACGCAGGAGCCATCGTTGACCTCGAGAAAGGAAAAACCCTTGCTGTCGCGGCGGGTGCGAATCCAGCCTTTGATTTCCACGGCCTGGTCGATGGGTTGTTCTGAAAGGATTTTGGCGATGCGAAAATAGTGGCTCATGGGTGATTGTCCGGTAGGTACGTTGAAGAGTTCTTGAGAATTTTCTTAAGTATCGATAAATAATGGTTCTTTGCAATACATTTTTCCAGGTACAAGGAAATATGCAGAATGATTTTAGTAACTATCCAGCTTGATGCCGGAAGTTAATAAAAATCACGAAATGTAACTGTTCAGCAGCGCCGCTTCGCTGCTACCGCAGATGCGCGGAAGAGACCTGCGAAGTGTGCTATTGCACATGAGCAGGCCGATGACAGCTAAGCGAGCACAGCGAGACTGCGAAGCAGATGTGGTGCTGCTGGACAGTTACTGATTTTTGAGAGAGAAAGGAGAAGACGATGAGTGAAAAACTGTACCGTCTGGCGCCGGAACAATGCGCCTTGTTGGTGGTGGATATCCAGGATCGGATGATGCAGGCCATCCCGGCCAGGGATGAGGTGGTGAGAAACGCGGCGCTGCTCATGAAGGCGGCCAACATCCTCCAGATTCCCGTGCTTGCCACCACCCAGTATGCGGCGCGGATCGGTGCGCTTCTCCCGGAGATTCAGGCCGAGTTGGGCGGGGTTGTTCCGCTCGATAAGCTGGAATTTGGCTGTTTTGATAATGGGGCTATAACCGAGGCCGCGAAAAAATTGCCCCGTGAGATCAACACCATCGTGGTCTGCGGGGTGGAAACCCATATCTGCATCTACCAGACAGTGCTGGGTGGTCTTCTGCAAGGTTACCGCATGTGGGTTCCAGCCGATGGTGTGGCCTCAAGAGCGGAGAAGAACTACCAGACCGGTCTTGCCCGGATCAGCGAGGTCGGCGGTATCGTTGCCAATACGGAGATGATCATTTACGAGTGGCTGCAAAAGGCAGGGACCCCCGCTTTCAAGGCCATCCTGCCCTTTATCAAATAATGGGCCGGTTACAGAGATTTTTCGGTCCTGTTTTTGCGAAAAAGCATTCATTTCTGTAAGGGGGGTTGCTTCTTTCTTGGGAAAACAGGTAGAACAGTAAAAAGGTCCCGGCGGAGAGAGAAGCAAATGAATCTATGCTGCGGGCCTATGGCTCTTCCCCCTTTTTGCGAGGGTACTATGATTGAACAAGAGGCCTTGAGCGATGAGCGGCGTCAGGAGGAACGGGTTGTCAAAAGCAGGTTCCTCCGTTTCACCAGGCTTGAAGATCTCCAGGCCGATGTCCCATACCGGGAAGGGGATTTGCTGGATATCAGCGGGGGGGGCCTCTGTTTTTTGGCGGAGGAATTGTTGCCCCTGGGCAGTCAGCTGGTGATGGTTCTGGAGTTCCCAGGCTGGCATGCGGTAGCAGACGGTAAATGGATTGCCACCAAGGTGGAAGCGGATGTTGGGGTGTTGCAGGTAATTGGCATGGTCTCCTGGGTGGCGGTCAGCCGGACCACGCCGGATCGCTATGAAACAGGGGTCTGTTTTTCCGGCATGGTCACGGTGTGAGCAGATTATTTTTATAATCCGTAAAATATTCAAGAAAATTGGCAGGTTGCCGATGTGAAATGAGTACGCCCCTTGTGGGGCAGGCAGGGAGCAGGCAGAGAAACAGCAGCGGGAGACAGAGCATGTCCACAGCAGGGAAATCGGAAGTCAATCTTGAGATAAGTGCCGGATTTTTCAGAATATCCACGGATACTGTGGTGTATAATATCACCGTCCTTGGTGGAGGGGAGACCGGGGCCACCCAGGTGGTGCGGCAGATCCTGGCCGAGGAGAAATCGCCTGTTCCCACTCTGGCCGCGCCCGAACCGGCAATGGCGGACATGGCCCCGGCCCCGCAGGCCGTTGGGGCGGAAGAGGATGATTACTACAAACAGGTTTCCACAGATATATTTAATGATATCGGTAAGCTGGCAAAGAGTCTCAGCTCGACCATGGGGGAAATCCCCATGGAAGACCGGCGCATGAAACGGGTGGAGTTGGACGAGGCCGGGGAAAAGATCGAGGACGCCAAGAATCAGCTGCACGACATCGTTTCCATGACCGAAAGGGCCACCATGGAGATCATGGACCAGGTGGAAAAGGTCCAGAATCAAACCGATGGCGTAAAAGACCTGCTGTTATCCCTCAAAACCCATAATGCCTTTCAAACCGAGGCCCTGGCCAACGGAGAGGCGGGCGCACAGTCTGCCTCTGCCACCCTGCAAAGCCTGCAGGAGAAGATAGGTCAGGCCAATGCCCTGATTGTTGCCTTGCAGGAAAGTGCGGGCGCTGGGGGCGAGGAGATTGGTGTCGGAGAGGTGCTTGATCTGGCCGAGGCTGCACCGGAAATGGTCAAGCGGACCCGGTACCTTTTTGCGCTGGATACAATTTTCCAAACCATGTACGAGCTGTGCACCAACGAAACGGTGAAAACTCATATCACCGGGGCTCGCAAAAGAGCCGAGGAGATCTTTGACCTCAATGGTTTTGTTGATGCCATGGGAGAGAAGATCAAGGATCTCGCCCTGGACGATAATTTTTTCACCGTTCCCCTAAGCGATGTCTTGTCCGCCCTGCTGAGCTCCTGTTCCGACGCGAAAACCCAGAATCTTCTGAAAAAAATGGACCTCAACCAGGCCGAGATTTTCTTGGATCAGAGTCTGCCATTGGAGGCGCCGCCCACCGAGGAGATTGAGGAAGCCGTTCCTGCCTCTGCCGCAACACCCATGCCGGAGGCGATTGTCGCCGCTTCGGCTACTGGGCAAGGGGCCGATCCGAGAGTTGCCGAACTCGGGGGCATGTTGGCGGAAAGTCTTGTCCTGGCTGGGGACTTGACCGAGAGCCTGGAGCAGATGCGTTCTGGGCAGGCCCCTGGCATGAGCAAGATGACCATCGAAGACCAGATCGATATCTTCAAGAAGATTGAAAATGCCTTCGACGTGGCCTCTTCAATCACCGACGATATCTCGCGGATTACGGAAGCCTTGAGTTTTCAAGATCTCTCCGGCCAGCAGATCCTGAAGATCATCAAATTGCTCACCGATTTCCAGGTCCAGCTTCTGGCCATTGTGGTTTCCTTCGGCTCCCAGTTGAAAATGAAGGAGAAGAATGCCGGGATTACCGTAGCGGAGAGTAAGCGGATCGCCCAGGATGATGTGGATAAATATCTCAACTCCATGACTACCGGGGAGGTCGGCGGTGAGGGGTCCCTGGACCAGGATGCGGTGAACGATCTTTTGAAGGGCTTGGGATTTTAGGGTCGGAAAGAATGGAGTTGAAAAAAGGCTGACCCTGCGGGGGCAGCCTTTTTTGTTTCTGTATTTCAAAGACGCTCAAGAACCGTCTTTCCCTATCATAGCTTCTTTGACTTTTCTGGCCAGTTCTTTGCGGATGAAAGGCTTCTGAAGGAAGTGGGTGCCCGCAGCCAATACATGGTGGGGCGCGAGCAGGTCTGCCGTGTAGCCGGACATAAAAATCGTTCGGAGGCCAGGCCACTTTGCGGTAAGCGCATCGCACAGTTCCCGGCCGCTCATCTCCGGCATGATCACATCGGTGAGCAGCAGGTCCGGCGCGGCGGTCATGGCCTGGCAGAGATTCAATGCCTCTTTGGGTGCGGCGGCAACGATTACGGTATAGCCCAACCCTTCGAGCATTTTCTGGGTCACTACCCGCACCTGCTCCTCATCCTCGACCAATAAAATCGTCCCAGCCCCTTTGGGCGTCTCCGCCTCTGCATCCGTTGTCTGCTCCATTGCATCATCCGTCACGATCTGTGGCAGGTAGATGCGGAATGTCGTCCCTTGGTCCGGTTCGCTGTACACGTTGATGAAACCTTGGTTCTGCCGGACGATGCCGAAGACCGTGGCCAGCCCAAGCCCCGTGCCTTTGCCCACGTCCTTGGTGGTGAAAAAAGGCTCAAAGATATGGCTCAGGGTTTCTTTGTTCATGCCCACGCCGGTGTCGCTCACCGTAAGCATTACATAGGGGCCGGGAGTTGCCTCGGGGTATGAGCGGCAATAGTCCGCGTCGAGCAGCCGGTTTTCGGTTTGTAGGATGAACTTGCCGCCTGTGGGCATGGCGTCGCGGGCATTGACCGCTAGGTTCATCAGCACCTGATCGATCTGGGAAGGATCGATCAAAATCCGCCCGAGGTCCGCACTGGGATGGAAGGCAAATTCGATGTCCTCGCCCATGAGCCGCCCGAGGTTTTTTTGGGTTTCGCTGATGGCGGCATTCACATCTATCGGCTTGGGGACGATCATCTGCTTTCTGGAAAAACCGAGGAGCTGCCGGGTGATGTCCTTGGACCTAGTGGCAGCCTTTTCAATTTCCTTCAGGCTGTGCATGACCTCGCTGTTGTCGGCAAAATCTCCTTCCAGTAAATCGAGATAGCCCAGGATGACGCTCAACATGTTGTTGAAATCATGGGCCACGCCGCCGGCCAAACGGCCCACGGCCTCCATCTTCGCCGCCTGCCGGAGCTGCTCCTCCAGGTGGGTTCGATTCTCCTCATCCAGCTTGCGCTGGGTAATGTCATGCACAATGGAACAGAGAATCGTTTTGCCGCTCAACTGGATGGGTCCCACATAGACCTCGATATCCCTGCCCGACCCATCGGCCAGCCGATGCTGGGACAGGAAATAGCCCTGTCCGCTTGCCAGCGTCGTCGCAATTCTGGCTTTGATTTCCTCGGGGGAGACGGGGTTGATATCGGTGAGGAACATGGTCCGCAACTGCTCCTTGGACCAGCCATAAAAGTCCGCCGCCGTATTATTGGCGTCAACGATTGCGCCGTTGTCCGGATCAACCAGCAGGATGATCACATGCACATTTTCAAAAAGG
>Ga0334722_10004599_pt1 | contig 14229 bp, 14 predicted proteins | sample C3_bottom_MG_FD_207210 | JGI IMG/M metagenome (GOLD analysis project Ga0334722, IMG submission 207210) | Sediment microbial communities from Yellowstone Lake, YNP, Wyoming, USA - C3_bottom | ecosystem: Environmental > Aquatic > Freshwater > Lake > Sediment | place: USA: Wyoming | collected...
CGGGCTACAGGGGGATTTAAGAGTGACCCCAGACCAATCTAAATTAATTTTCGCAAAGGCACACCTGGTTATCAAGAACCTAAAAAAGGTTCTGTAATAATTTCTAAAACATATTATACGAGGGGGATAAAAATATGTTAAAAAACTTCATAAAATATTACAAACCTCATATAGGACTTTTTTTACTGGATATACTATGCGCTTTGCTTATCTCGCTCACAGACTTAGCATATCCCCAAATAACCAGAATATATATTAATCAGATTATACCAAACAAACAGGTTAATCTTATCTTTATATTCGGCCTTATTTTATTGCTTCTTTACATATTGCGGATGATATTAGAATATATCGTTGGCTTCTACGGACATCTGCTTGGAGTAAAAATGGAATATGACATGAGAAGAGATATATTTTCTCATATTCAGTCTCTTCCTTTTAGTTACTTTGATAACACAAAAACTGGCCATATCATGTCAAGAATAGTAAACGACTTAAATGAAATAGCAGAACTGGCACACCATGGACCTGAGGACCTACTCATCTCTCTTTTAATGATTTTAGGTTCTTTTATACTCTTATTTATCATAAACGCAAAGCTCACACTTATAACTTTCGTTATAATACCTCCCATGTTTTACTTCGCTATCTACTATAATTCCAAAATGAGAACAAACTTTAGAAATATAAGAGAAAGCTTAGCCGAAATAAATAGCAGGTTGGAGGATAGTATATCCGGTATAAGGGTGGTAAAATCTTTCACCAATGAAGAGTATGAGATGATCAAATTTGATAAAAACAATAGAGATTTTAAAAAATTAAGAACACAGTCTGTAAAATACCTTGGTACCTATATGGCAGGTATCAACTTCTTTTCCAATATAGCAACATTAATAGCACTCGTCTCTGGAGGATACTTTGTATATAAAAATCAAATAAACGTAGGTGATTTGGTTGCATATCTAATATACATTAATCAATTTCTGATTCCAGTAAGAAGACTCTCATCCTTTGTCGAACAGTACCAGAGGGGTATGGCAGGATTCAAAAGGTTCATTGAGATAATGGATATAAAACCAGATATTGTAGATGCAGAAGATGCAATTGAGGTAGAAAAATTAAAAGGTGATATAGTATTTGATTCGGTCACCTTTAGCTACGACAATAAAAAAACCGTCCTTTCCAATATAAATCTATACATAAAAGCTTGGGAAACCATCGCAATAGTTGGACCTTCAGGGGCTGGTAAAACAACCCTTTGCAATCTCTTGCCGAGATTTTATGATATTGATGACGGAAAAATATTAATAGACGGTATTGATATAAGAAAGATAAAAATAAAAAGTCTTAGAAAAAATATAGGTATGGTTCAGCAGGATGTTTTCTTATTCTCCGGTACCATAAGAGAGAATATCGCTTACGGAAATCCGAATGCTACTGAAGAAGAAATAATAAATGCAGCCAAAGCAGCAAATGCCCATGATTTCATTATGGAACTTCCTGACGGATATGATAGCTACATAGGCGAACGCGGCATCAAACTATCAGGTGGCCAAAAGCAGAGAATAGCAATTGCTCGAATGTTTCTCAAAAATCCACCAATATTAATACTGGACGAAGCCACCTCATCCCTCGACAATGAAAGCGAAGCAATAATACAAAAATCCATTGAAAATTTATCTAAAAACAGAACCACACTTATCATCGCACACAGGCTCGCCACCATAAGAAACGCAAAACGAATAATAGTTCTTACAGAAAATGGTATAGAAGAAGAAGGAACCCACGAAGAACTTCTTAATAAAAAAGGTGTCTATTATAATCTTTATAACTCCCAATTTTAGAAAATAAAAATAAAAAAGGATTTTTTGTCAAAATCCTTTTTAAATATTATTAAAACATACTTTGTAGGTTTTACATAAACTTCCGTCCATATCAAATTCAAATATTTGAACTCCCCACTTCTCTATCTTAATTTCGCATGCACAATCTCTGCAATAATATAATTTTCTGCCTATTTTCCCTATGTTTTCACTATTACAACGCGGGCATTTCATAACCCTTCACCTCTTTAATAATAATAATTATCCTTTAATAATTAAAGTATATAATATTTTTCATTAATTATCAATACATTTTTTAAAGTTCACTAATTTTTAACACTACATTTTTGCGAACTAATATAGTATAATGATGCCATGGACTTCTATAGGACGGTGATCAATATGAAAAAAAACCCTATTTTTATGTTTATTATAATAGCACTCATAACCATTTTGTATATAGATGGCATAATTGCATTTACATTTAATACGGCAATTGCAAAAAAAGCGGAATTTAATGTGAGGGATATTGATAATATTGGAAATAGAATTTTAATTATAGCTCCACATCCTGACGATGAGACCATCGCAACCGGTGGATTAATAAGAAACGCTTTGTCTCAGAAAAAAAGAGTTTTGGTTGTTTTTATAACAAACGGTGATGGATTTACAAAATCGGCTAAAAAATATTTTCATCTTAAAAATGTAAATCCTTCGGACTTTTACCAGTTAGGCTTAATCAGACAAAAAGAAGCTCTCGAAGCCCTAAAATCTCTTGGTCTTTCCGAACAAAATATAATCTTTATGGGATATCCTGACAAAGGACTCAAATTTTTATGGTATAATAACTGGGAAAAACCTTACACCGCTTTAAATGGATTTAATTCCTCGCCTTATCCAAATTCTTATGAAAAAAATGCACCGTATACCGGACAAGATTTGAATAAAAATCTGGAGAATATTATAAGAACTTTCAGACCTACGGATATATTTTACCCTGATCCCAACGACACAAATCCGGACCATAATGCTACAAGTTTTTTTGTAAAATATACTCTTTTAAAATTGAACCTAAATATAAAAGAATACACCTATTTAGTACATCATTACCAATGGCCAAATCCATGGGCTTATGTTCCTATAAGTTATGTTTTTCCTCCCTCCTCTTTAAAAGATGCACCAGATATATGGTATAAATACAATCTTACCCTAAATGAGGAAAATCTCAAATGGCAGGCATTAAATAAATATCTTTCTCAAATGGAGGTCATGTCACCTTTCCTTGAATCTTTTGTAAGAAGAAATGAATTGTTTAGCTTTTATAATCCTAAATTCATTACACAAAATAATAAATTCGATCCCTACAATTTTAAAAAGGAAGAAATCACCATATTTCAAGACGGAATTAAAGATGGTCCAGTAACAGCTATAGATAAAAATATTGATATTGAGTGGAGCGGAAGTGTTATACACGGCAATAAAATATATTTTATCCTTTCTACAAGAGGTAATATATCAAAAAATACCGTATATAGATTCCAAATACACTTTTTCTATAAAAATGATATTAAAAGAGCAGATATAGAGGTTTACAATAACCATGCTCATTATTTGAATACCACAGAATTCAAAAACGAAATCGATACGGGATATAATCAAAATATATTGTGGATATCAGTGCCTATCAAAGAAACGCCACAAAAAATAATGTTTTCTGAGGAAATTTATCAAGATGAATTTCTTACAGATAAAACGGGCTGGCATATAATCATTACCAGCCCGTAAAATTATATAAAAGCCTTTTTTATTTTTTTTTCTATTATGTTTTCGGTTCTGATAAGTTTCGATAATAAATGAGAAATAACATTGGTTTTCCCTATTAATATCCTGTAATTAATTCTGTATCTATCCGTCCACAAAAACTTATATTCCTCTTCCCCTCTCAGAAAATCAAAAACCTCAAAACCCTCTGATATGGAGGTCTTGATAACATAAGAAAGTAAAACCATACCCGGACTATATTTTTTATAGTTTACATCAAACCCGCTCAAATAATAATATAAGGATTTTCCTTTAATAAAAGCATAAAGACTGCCCACACATTTTTGTTCTATTACTAAATCATAAATTCTGACCATATCTTCTTGCGCCATATAATCCACCAAATCTTTATGAAACAATCTCTTTTTATAACTAAAAAAAGCACCTGGCATAAATCTTCTATTCATTCTTTGCTGATGAAGAATCATCAATTTATCCAAAGAATTTAATATATCGGTTTCTTTCCGTACCTCTCTATATATGACATTAAATTCCCTACTCAATCTTCTTTCCGCATATTCTATATTTTTTCTAAACCTCTTATTTAAGTTCTTTTTAAGCTCCTCCCAAGAACCCGGTAATTCTAAATAGGGGCAGATATCCTGCTCCATAACCTCTATATTGAGATTCTTTATTAATTTTGATAATTTTAACATAAAAGAACCATCCGGGATATGCTCAAAATCGGCAATTATTAGCGAACCTAAACATAAATCTATACAATTCAAAAAATTATTTATAATCAATTCCTCATATTTCGGATTATATAAAATATCCAAATAATCGCTGCAATCCGAAGCAATGAATTTTAATCTCCAAAAAGGTAAACCCATTTCGCCAAATACCTTCATCAATGGGATAATAGCAACAAGCTCGTCATCTTCCCAAAAAGTTATTATAAAAAGCTTCTTACCCTTCCCATAATACTTCCACCACGTATAATTCCAAATCCACGATGTAAAAGGATATATTCCATTTTCCCAAAAAAGTTTCTCCCACCTATCCCTAAGATAAAGAAAATCCCTTTCATCTGTTATAATTTTTATGTTCATTTAATAGCACCTCTTTTCCATATATTTATAAATAACTTCCACAAAGTTACAACAAAAACTAAAACAATAATACCTATCAAAAAGAAAAGATTTCTATGGTTTTTGTACAAGTAGGGAACCAACCACAATAGGTAGGTATTAAACAACACCCAAAAAACTGCCCAAAGAGTATCTCCAATAGCTGAAAAAACCATATATGTAATGAAATGCATTTTTGAAAGACCAGCAGCCCAAATAGCAGGAGTCCTGGGTATTCCGATAATCCTGCTAACGGCTATGGTAATCCCACCATACCTTTCAAACCATCTATCCATTTTTGAAATATCCTCAGGCCTCAAACCAATTTTCTTCCCGTATTTATCAAGCAAAGGTCTACCGCCTCTTGAAAGAATTAAATAAATCAAAAGATTGCCAGTTAAATTACCCAATACAATGGATATTATAACCAATACTATATTCATTTCACCACTTGTTATTAGGTAGGATGACGCCAAAAATACAAATTCAACAGGGAAGGGCATACCCGTTCCTTCGTAAGCTAATATCAAAAAAATTGCCACATAACCATAATTTATAATCATTTGATATACCGGATTATTCATAAACAAAACACCTTTTTATTCAAAAATCTTTAATATTATTATAATATAAAAGTTGAAGTAAAATCTCATTTTTTAGAATCTAATATAAATGAAATAAAATTCTGAAGGAGGTATAAAAATTGAAGAAAAATATAGGGGCTCTAACCTGCGGGATTTTAATAATACTTATGGGAATATTGGCAGGCATAAACATATTTTATGATGTGCCTATAAAACCTCATCACATATGGCCATTGCTTCTTATAGGAATCGGTATTGAAATACTATTTTCAAAAATTTCCGAAGCAAAAGAATTAAAATTTAGTTACGGTATAATCATATTGACCATTATACTCCTTATATCAAGTCAGGTTTTTTACTCCTTTGAGGCAGTAAATCCCTTCTTTAAAATATGGAATTACCAATATAATGGCGGACAAAAAATAGATGTAAGCGAAAGTAAAGAAATAACTTCAGAAATAAAAAATATTTACGTTAATACAAGGCTTTCCACCATTAAAATCCAAAAAAGTAATGATAATAACATTAGAGTAGCGTGGGAAATAACAGGTAGAAGCTATAAACCATTTAATAGTAAAATAATAAATTTAACAACAGAGGGACAGCTTTTAAAAATTACCCAGGACGATGACCTCTCTTCTATCGATTTCGGTAAAAATGAAATAATTATTTATATACCCGAAGAGCTTACCATGAATAGCATAGATTTGTATACTAATCTGGGTAGTATAGAAGTTTCGAATATAAAAGCTGACAAACTAACAGTCAAAACAAATATGGGAAGCGTTGAATTAAAAGATAATCAAATAATTTCATATATTGAAGCTTATACCGATATGGGAAGTATTGCACTAAAAGGTGATTTATCCAACGCTTCTATTGATGCATCAACTAATTTAGGAAGTATACAAGTATCTGATAATAGCGGAAGAACCACAAAAGGAAACAGTTTCTCCGCCGTAAATGGCTCGGGCAATCTCAAGGTAAAATTACTAACACATATGGGAGGAATTGAAATAAACAAGTAGGAGTGGGAGTAATGTCCTCAAGCGATCAAGAAATAATAGAAGATATCCTCTCGGGAAATATCGAACGATTTAGCGAAATAATTGATAAATACAAGGATAAAATTTTTAATATCTGCTACAGCTTTACCCAGGACTTATATACCAGTCAGGATCTAACACAGGAAATTTTTATTAAAATTTTTAACAATTTAAAAAACTATAGATTTAAAAGCAGTTTCTATACATGGATATTCAAAATTGCATCAAACCATTGTAAAGCTTGGCTTAGCAAAGAACAAAGGAATTTTGTCCATAGCTTTGATTCCGAAAAAGAACTACTGGTATGTTTCAAAACCCCGGAAAACGAGTATTTCAATAACATGAAAATAAATCAAATTTATCTGGAACTTAAGAATATGGATATCAAATACAGAATACCCTTTTGGATGTTCTATTATATGGATCTAAGCTATAAAGAAATAGCAAATATCCTATGTATACCCGTAAGAACGGTAGAAACTCGCATCTACAGGGCTAAAAATATTTTAAAAAAAAGACTTTTGGAGTTGATGAAGGATGAATAACCTCGACTTTGAAAAGCTCATTAAAAAATCAAAACCCAACTTTGAATTCCATCAAGAATTTACAGATTGTATAATGATGCAGGTAAGAAACCAAATAAAGATGAAAAAGATGTGGCATATAGACAAAAAAACAGCGGGTATCAGCATAACCGCTGCCAGCATTATCCTTTTATTTAGTCAAATTCTAAATTTTAATATATATGTCCCATTAAATTTAATGTATTACAAAACCTTTGCATACCTAAATCTTATAGCCAAATTATTTGGAATTTAAAGGAGGCCGAAAACAAATGGAAAATCCAAGCATTATAATAACTATCATATTTAGCTTGCTTTTACCCGGAGCTGGACACGTATATTTAGGTCTCAAAAATAGAGGATTTCAATTGATAATTTTTTATATAACTTTAAAAGTATTGAATTATCTTATAAACATAAATCTTCTGGATCTTGCTTCCCTTCTGCTTTTTATATACGTTTTTGTAGAAGCTATAAAATACAATAAATCTATATTGAGAGGAAATCCAGTGGAGGATATTCCGATTATCAATTCAGAATTTTTAAATCCAACACCTAAAGCCATAGGTATATTCCTTATTGTTGTGGGTGTACTATACGGGTTCAAAAACGTCATAGACCTTCCCATATTCTATCAAGTTAGAGAGATGATAAACATGTTGATTAGTAACATAGCATTTCCCATTTTACTGATTTTGGTAGGAATTTATATAATATATAAAAATAGTAAGCAGTAAAATAATCGAATTTTAAACGGAATAAAACTATACAACAGATACCTTATATTCCCTGAACCAAAGATTTATCTGAACCAAGTAAGCAAAAAGCTGTGCACTTCCCATAAGTTGTGAAAACCAGGCCGGATCAAATTCCTCTGCATCTGTCTTTATCAATTTCATAATTTCTTTTTTATTTACAATGGATAATATGGGGGAACTTATGTCTTCAAGTATATCCTGTAGCCATTGTTTTACAATCTGTTTGTACAACGGATTATGAGTTTTTGGATATGGAGATTTTTTGCGTTCTATAACATAGTCCGGAACAACTCCCTTTAAGGAATACCTGAGTATTCCTTTTTCTTTATCATTGTAATTCTTCATCTCCCACGGAATATTCCACACGTATTCAACCAGCCTATGGTCCAAAAAGGGTACCCTAACCTCCAGACCAGATGCCATACTCATCCTATCCATACGATCTAATAGCATTGGAAGAAATCTCGTTATATTTAGATAAAATATTTCCCTTATCCGAGAATGATATAAATCTTCACCGTATAATTTGGGTACTTCATCTAAAGCCTCATTATATCTATTTCTTATATATTCAAAGGGACGAATGTATTGTACAACTTCTTGGGAAAGAAGTCTGACCCTTTCCTCTAACTTTCTTACCCATGGAAATGTACTACCATCTATCGCTCTTTTATCACGAAACCACGGATAGCCTCCAAACACCTCGTCTGCACCTTCTCCCGATAAGGCAACTGTAGCACCTTTTTTTACTTCTTTTAAAAAAAGATATAGTGAAGCGTCTATATCAGCCATACCAGGTAGGTCTCTGGCATAAAGAGCAGGTTTTAATGCATCTGCAAGATCCTGATTTTTTATAATCACATACCTATGTTCAGTATCCAAGTCCTTGGATACTTTTTGTACCCATTCAAAATCAGAGTTGGGCTGAAAATAGCTCGGCTTAAAATACTTATCGTTATCAACGTAATCTACCGAATAGGTTATAAGTTTACCATCTGAAGCACTTTTTATTGCATTATTGGCAAAAGCGGAAACCGCCGTGGAATCAAGACCACCCGACAGCAACGAACATATGGGTACATCGGATACAAGCTGTCTCTCTACAGCGTCTTTTAAAAGACTTTTTATTTTTTCTTTTGTTACCTCAAGGTTATCGGTATGAGGATGACTTTTTAAACTCCAGTACTGTTTGATATGTGTTCCCTTCCTATCAAAAACAAGGTAGAAACCTCCTTTTAATTCTTTTATGCCGCGAAATACGCCACTACCGGGTGTACGCGCAGGCCCCATTATAAAAATTTCTGCCAAGCCATCGGCATCAACCTCAGCTTTTATATCCGGATGGGCAAGAATTGCCTTGATTTCAGAAGCAAATATAAAAGATTTATTTGCGACTGTATAAAAAAGAGGTTTCACTCCAAGTCTATCTCGAGCGATAAAGAGATTATTTGAATCTTCATCCCAAATTGCAAAGGCAAAAATGCCATTTAATTTTTCCAAACATTCATATCCCCATTGAATATAAGATGTCAATAAAACTTCTGTATCGGAGTAGGTCTTAAATTTATGTCCGTAAGACTCAAGCTCTTTCCTCAATTCAGAAGTATTATAAACTTCACCATTATAAATAATTATATACTTTTTGCTCCCATATTCCTTAATCATTGGTTGCATACCACCATCCGGATCTATAACTATAAGACGGCGTTGTGCAAATGCAACATGCTCTGAGGTCCAAACTCCATAACTATCAGGACCTCTATTTATTAATTTATCAGCCATTTTTGAAATTATAAAATGTTTGTCAGAAAGGTTCAAATCAAAATTAACCCATCCTACTATGCCGCACATATAATATCACCTCGTTTAATTCATGTAATTTAAATGATTTTGATTTTCAATTTCATTATATTATCATGAAAAAAAGTTGTTCCTACTTTGAACAAATAAAAAAGAGCTCCTTTTTTGAATTAGAGCTCTTTTTTAAGGTCTTCCTTTTAAAAATTTAAATATATCAATCCATAAATCCTCTTCTATAACAACATCAATACCCGCAGATTTCATGTTATTAACTGTATCTCTGTTTATATTTGCTCCATACATAAACACAACTAAAGGATTTAATATATCCATTATTCTCCCAATTATTGGCTTTTTACTCCTAACATGTTCAATCATTACAATAAAACCATCCTTCTTACAAACCCTCCTCACTTCCTTTAGCCCTTTTATTGGATCCGGAACAGAACAGAATACGCATGTACTTACTATAACATCAAATGTTTGATCATCGAATTCCAAATTTTGAACATCCATAACTCTAAACTCCACTTTTTTATTAAGCTCTTTTGCACGCTTTTTAGCAATACTTATCATCTCTTCGCTAAAATCAATAGCAGTAACTTCTATATTTTCCGGATAATATGGAATATTCTTACCAGTACCAACACCCACCTCAAGAACTCTACCTTTTACATCCTTCCAAACAAGATAGCGCCATTTTTCTATCATCTTTTTCTCCATAATATTGAACACATTATCATAATATTTAGCCAAACGATTATAACGCTTTTTTATAAGCTCGGTTCTTTTATCCATATATTCACCTTCTTAATATTATCTAAGTAAAGTTTTAAAAGCAAAAAACCTTTTTATTCTAATAGCTTTTTCAGGACATAGTTCGTGACAGCAATAACATCTTATACATTTCAGTAAATCTATTTGTGCCTTTTTATTTTCTATACTTATAGCCTTAGCCGGGCATGTCATAAAACATTCTCCGCAACCAACGCACTTTTCTTTCATAATAACAGGTTTGGGAGTTAACGAATTTTTGATTAAACTTTCGAAAAACTTGGGTAACTGTCCTCTTGTAAAGTTAACATCTCTTCTTAAAGGTATCTTAAAATCCTTAACTTTTAAATTTTCTATATTTTCACCTAAAACTTCAACATCCTCTGGATTAAAAAGGCCCCTTTTTATCGCCCTGTCAATAAGGGGAAAATCTTCTTTTTTGAGCCCGATTATTTGAGAAGCCACATAATCTGCCGCAATGCCATCTTTTGATATTATCAAAACTCCCAGATTTCTTGGATTTCCGGCAGAAGGACCGTCACCTTCCATGGCTAAGATCCCATCAATTATAGAAAATACCGGAGATATTGCCAAATACAAATCCAGCAATAGGTCCATAAATCTATCAAGTTCCTGCATTCTAAAATGAAACTCTATTTTTTGCCCACCCGGAATAAGGCCGAAAAGGTTTTTTACAGCACCGGTATAAACAGCCATTCTATGAGTTTTTAATTTTGCAACAGAAATTACACCATCACAATTTTTAACAGGCATAATTATTGGTATCTTCTTTAAAACATTCCCCTTATCAAAACTTGTTTCAAAAAAAGATGTATCGTAATTTAACTCCACCTTTTCCTCTGCACATACCTTTTTAATTCCTGTAGCTTCGTATATACCCTCCAACCTCTTGGAGGTATAAGGTCCACCGGGACTATCAGCCACTATTATATCTCTTCCACTATTTCTTAATATTCTTATAAGGGCTTTCAAAACCTCAGGATGTGTAGTAACAGCTTCCTCCGGCCTTTTTTTAGTAAGAAGATTTGGCTTTAATAATAGCTTTTTATATCCTGTTAAGTCAATATCCAGTAATTCCAGTGCTCTCATTAAAATATCCTGTATTTTAGAAACACTATAATCCTCACACCTAAAAATGGCCACCTTTGACATAGAAATTCCCCCCAACATTTTAATTCTATCCCTATTATTCTATAAACCTTCAGGAACTCCTGCTATAAGTCATTAAATAGTTCAAAAAACAAAATCCAGTAATCTAACAATACCGTATGAGGCAAGAATAATCATAAATGGCATGGCAGGATACGAATATCTGGAGAAGGTATAAAAGGGAAGATATACAAGATTGAAATAAATTATAATCAATGCAATATAAAATCCCCAAACCTTACCTTTAATACACGAAACTAAAGATAAAATCATACCATAAACACCAAAATATATTATAAAGTCATGATACCTGTCGGCAACGTTAAAAGAAATACCGGCTATATTTTTGAAGTAAAAGGGATACCTCCACATAAATCTCGTTTTGCCAATGGTATACCAGTATATATATCCCTTAGCATCTTTTTTAAGATTTTCTACAAATCTTCTTTTCCCCGCCTCCCATTCGGACTTATCTGTTTTTATTTCATCCTCATATATTTTATAATAAGTATAATCATTGCTCTGGTCGTAGTTTATATATGTTCCTTGCAAGAAAGGATTTCCGGAAGAAAGCGTTAAAGGTATAAATTCTCCAAAAACTGCATAATTCCTTATCCACCATGGCGACATTAAAATTATAAATATTAATATCACGCTCACAGCAAATTTGAACATCTCTTTTAATTTATACTTTTTAATCCACCAAAATATAAAAACCAGAATGGGATATAAAAATATGATAGGTCTGATATAACATGCTAAGGTCCAGATAATACCACCCACAAGATATAACTTTAAATCTTTTTTTTCTATCGCCAAAATTGATATATAGACCAAAAGAAGAAGCAGAAACTTAAAAACAACTTCCGTGAGCAAAAGTCCGGAGCTCTCAATTTCCGGAATATACAAAACATCAATCAAACACGCAAGCAGTGCTACTTTGACCCCAAATATTTTTTTCCCTATTGAATAAATCAGAAATAAAGAAATGGTCTGAAGCATTGCCTGAAATAATCTTACTGTGGTAATTGCTGACAAGCCCTTTCCTGATATAAGCATAAAAAGGGCGATAATAATAGGATATCCGGGCATTATATATACGGTTGGTTTATCTTCATATCTATAAACAAAGATTTTTTTCTCGAGTAAGACCTTCGCGCTTCTTACGTATTTCACATCATCATTATCCATTTTATCGAGACTTCCAAGCAAAAAATAGTTATTATAATGTATTATGGTTATTACCTGTATTATTATAAAAATGAGAGAAATTAAAATAAGAAATATCACAGCATTTTTATCATTTTTTTTTGCAAACATTAATAACACCCTTCTTTATTATATTTTTCTATATTATTTTCCAAAATATCTAACATTATTGATTTTAAAATGTTCATATGCTATTATCTTTATAAAAAATTGTTTGCAGGAGTAGATTGTTATGGGCTTGAGTTTTCCTAATCCCATAATTGATATATGTAAAACACTCACCGATTTTGGATATGAAGCTTATATCGTGGGAGGAGCGGTAAGAGATGCTATTTTAAATAGAAAAAATTTTGACTTTGATATAGCAACAAACGCATTCCCTGAAGAAATATCCAGAGTATTTCCAAAAGCTAAATCATACGGCGATTTCGGAACAATGTTGATAATAATGGAAAATTATAAAATCGAAATAACTCCTTACCGAAACGATGCACCGGGCAGAAAACCACACTATATTTTCGGCGGCACCATATACACAGATCTATCCAGAAGGGATTTTACAATTAATTCTATAGCCTATGACCCTTTAAAAAAGCAGCTTATCGACCCCTTCGATGGCTTAAAAGATCTGGAAAATAAAATAATAAGATGTACGGGTTCTACAAAAAGAATTTGGGAAGACCCTCTAAGAGCCGTAAGAGCCGCGCGATTCCAATCTCAATTGGGATTTTACATCCATGCCAATACCCTATACGCAATAAAGTTCCAAAGCGAAACCATAACAGAAATTTCAAAGGAAAGAATAAGAGATGAGCTTTCAAAACTCTTAACAGGAGAACGCCCAATAGATGGCTTGGTCACGCTTATAGTAACCGATTTAATGAAATTCATAATTCCAGAACTCCTTGAAGGTATGGGAATTATGCACAATAATAAACCTTACGATGTACTGGAACATATCTTACTGACATGCCAGAACATAAAAAATGACCTTATTCTCAGACTTACAGCTCTTCTACACGATATTGCCAAACCAAGAACAATGGAATCCAAGGACGGAATTATAAAATTCCCCTATCACCACGTAAAATCAGCAGAACTGGCAAGAGAAATTCTAAAAAATTTAAGATTTGATAAAAAAACCATAAATACAGTAACCCATCTTATAGAAAACCATATGTTTTTTTATTACCCCGATTATCCCATATCCGAAGCAAGAAAATTGGTCTCAGAAATAGGCTGGGAAAACATTTATAACCTGATAGAACTCAGAATCGCCGATAGAAAAGCCAGCGGTTTTTCCGAACCCGTGAGCAAAGGTTTGAAAAAATTAATGGAACATCTGGAAATTATAAAAGAAGAAAAAAGCGATTATAAAATAAAAGATCTTAAAATTTCCGGTAAGGATTTAATGGAAGAATTAAACATTCCGGAAGGTCCAAAAATTCGTGAGATTTTAGAATTCCTTTTGGAAAAAATCATAGAAAATCCTGAGTTAAATCAAAGAGAAAGCCTATTAGAAATCGCAAAGAACTATATAAAAGGGTGATAATATGATATACATTTTTTGCGCAACTTATATAGAAGCAGAGCCCATGATAAAATATCTCG
>Ga0334722_10004600_pt1 | contig 14229 bp, 10 predicted proteins | sample C3_bottom_MG_FD_207210 | JGI IMG/M metagenome (GOLD analysis project Ga0334722, IMG submission 207210) | Sediment microbial communities from Yellowstone Lake, YNP, Wyoming, USA - C3_bottom | ecosystem: Environmental > Aquatic > Freshwater > Lake > Sediment | place: USA: Wyoming | collected...
CCCTCTGCTGCGTTAGGCTTGCACCTGGACCCATTTGAGCGGCCTGCCGCAGCCGTGGTTGCCGTCAAGGGTCTCCGGGGCCCCGCAACGCGTGAGCCCAGGCCAGACGCAGGGTGAACATGATGCCGTATTCGAAATTGTCCTGGTGGCGCCAGGGGCAATAAATCCCCGGGGTGATCTCGTACTCGATCCACGGGCGAAAGATCGTCCCGGTGAGCCGCAGCCGGGCAAACGCCTCGTCCGGGTCGTTTGCGGCACCGCGAACCTGCGTCTCCGGATCACCGTCGAAGGAGTTGTAGGTCGCGCCGATCTCCGCCGAGATCGCGGCGCCCCGCAGCGGAAACGGCCGCCGGTAGATCAGGTCGTGTTCCACGTCCATGCCGGGGTACACCTGGTTGACGTCGAGGATGTTGCGCAGACGCAGGAAGGAGACCTTGTCGAAGATGCGGTCGAGTTCGAAAATGTTTTGTGCGCCGAACTTTCTGTCCGTGAGGTAGTAAACTTGCTGTTCGACGTAAAAGCGATAGTGGTCTGGCAGCCATTCCCAGCGCAGAAAGGGCGTGACCCCCGTCTGGGCGCCCCCCTTCCAGAACAGATTCAGATGCATCCCGGTGTCGACCTCGTCGAGGATCTTCGTGAGCAGCGTCGCGGTGAAGGCCTTGTTCCTGTCGAGACTCGACACCGCATCGCCGCCTCCGGCCGATGCGTCGGCGACGGAGTCGAGGCGCAGAAAAATGTTGGCGCGCCGCTCGAGGGCCGGCAGCGGGAGGCGAATGGCGATCGGTACCGCATACTCCGGAGCATTGTTCTTGCGCAGGGTTACCCGCGCGCCGACTTTCAGCTGGACGATCCTTTCGCGGTCCTCGACGCGCGACTCGCCGAAGGCGCCGTCCACGTCGTCGATGAAGTCGGCAATGCCGCGGGAAATGTCGGTGTGGCTTTTGTCCAGCTGCCGCACGAACTTTGCGGGAGCGGTACAGCCGGTGGCACCAAGCGTGATCGCGGCCAGCACAACCGCCGGCGCCACCGCCCTGAGCGCGACGAGCTCCCGCAACCCGGGAGATGCTCTCCTGTGCGCAATCATTCGCTCAAGTGTACGATGTTTATCCGCCCGGTCAATCCGGAAAAGGAGCGTTGTCCGGACTGACCACTGGTGCGATGGCGCCGGTGGGGCTATGATTGTCCGGACCCGACGTGGCCACGAAGGAGAAGGGGAACGCACGTGAACGGCACGAGAGGCCGGCACGTCGCCGCGATCGCGATAAAGCGCGCCGGGTAGCGGTCAAACAGTCTTTCGCGGGAGGGGAGAAGGATGAGTTTCTTGGACAAGGTCGTGGAGTTCTTCAAGGAAGACGAATCCTGGATGCAGAAGGAGCCCCGGCAATTCCAGGGGAAGACCTACACCGCCTGGGAGGAGAAGGCCGACGAGCGCGCCGCGTGGCCGAACGCACCCTGCGCCAAGTGCGGGGGGATCGGGCTGAAGAAGGAACTGTACTGGAACCGCGAGACCGACACCTGGTACCACCCCGACTGCATGACCGAGTAGCCCTGACTCTGCAGGAGGCTCTTTCGCCCCCTGGCAGCGTTGTCCGTCGCGTTGCTTGTGCGGCGTACAGCAGTACGCCTCCGCGCACGCTTTCGGACCGCCTTGCCAGGACGCGAAATAGCGCTCCTGCAGAGCCAGGGCAGACCGTTACGGCCCCTGTTCCGCCCCGGCAGCGTTGTCCGTCGCGTTGCTCGCATGCGTGTCGGGCGGCCTCGCCACACAGCCCCTTGCCGCAGATGAGCGGTCGGTAGCGCCGCCCCCATGTCCCGATCTGCACCAGAACTCTTGCGCGAAATCGCCGCGGCCCTGGGGAGGGGGGCGATTCGCCTCACTCTGGGTGGGGCCGTCATCCCGGCCCGACCGTTTCTGGCTGCCGCGCTGCATCGTGTCCTGAATGCCCCCGTGCTGGTGGTCACGGCCAACAATCGCGAGGCGGAGCGTTTTTGCGCCGAGGTCAGCTTCTGGTTGCCGCGCAGCGAAAACGTGTGGCTTTTCCCCTCGCGCGAGGTCCTGCCCTTCGAGCCGCTTTCCCCCGAACCCAAGATCGCCGCCACTCGCATGGCGACGCTGGCGGCGCTGGCGGCGCTGGCCTCAGGTTGCGGGCGCCCGCTGGTCGTGGCGCCGATCGAGGCCACCCTGCAGTTTCTGATCCCCAAGGGCAAGCTGCAGCTCGCGCGTCTGGACGTACGGCGTGGCGGCAGCCTCGATTGGGACCGCTTCCGGCGGCACCTCGTGCAGTGGGGATACCGCCCGACCGCACGGGTGGTCGAACCGGGAGAGTTTTCGCAACGCGGGGGGATCATCGACTTGTTCCCGCCGGCCCAGCCGGCGCCGGTGCGTATCGAACTGTGTGGCGACGACGTCGATTCGATCCAGGCCTTCGACGCGGAAACCCAGCGTAACACCGGCGCCCTCGATCGGACTGCCGTCCTGCCGGCGCGCGAGGTCTTCCTCGACGGCGGAGTTCTCGGCGCTTTAAAAAAACACCTCATCGCCCCCGAGGGCGGGCCGGCGGGCGGGGAGTCGTGGCTCGCGCAGCAGGCGGCGGGCCTTCCCGGGCTCGAGCACTACGGCGCCGCGCTGCTGCATTCGAGCCAAACCCTGTTCGATTACTTCGCCACCCCCCCGGTGGTGCTCCTCGATGAGTGGCCGGATCTCGAGTCCCGGGTGGGCAAACTCGAAGAGGAGATCGCCACAGGTCTCGGGCGGGCAGCGCTGCCGGGCCTGGCGGACCCGAAGCGAATCTTCGTCGGCCTCGATCGCTGGCGCGCCCGGTTGACCGAGTTGGGGGTCGTACAGTTCGATCTGTTCGGACTCGCGCCGGAGGCCGACCGAACGTTCTGCGTCGAGACTGCCACCGGACGAGCCTTTCTGGCGGCGGCGGGAGCGGCCCAGACACACGGAGGGCATCTGCCTGCGGCGGTAAAGGCCATGGCAGCCGCCCAGGGACGGTCCGCCGTGATTGCCGTTGCGCGTACCGCCGAGGACGCCGTTCGCATCGGCGATCTCTGTCGCGAGCAGGGCCTCGGCACCGCTGCGTTGGACCCGGCCGACATCCCCCGGGAGCTGGTCGAACCTCGCCCCGGCGCGCCCCGGCTGACGTGGGGCCCATTGGCAGAGGGCTTTTCGTGGCCCGCGGCCGGCCTCACCGTGCTCACCGAAGACGACCTCTTCGGCACCCGAGTCCGCGCTCGCGCCGCCGCGGGACCGACACCGGGGACCTTGGTGCCGGATTTCGCCCTGCTGCGCACCGGCGACCTGCTGGTTCATGCCGATTACGGGATCGGCCGGTTCGGCGGCCTGGTGCGCCTGCCGACCGGCGCTGCCGAGGAGGAATTCCTCCTGCTCTTCTACCAGGACGACGCAAAGCTCTACGTCCCGGTCGGGTCGCTCGATCGCGTACAGCGCTACATCGCCGCCGAAGGAGTCCGCCCGACCCTCGATCGCCTGGGTGGGCGCGGCTGGGTCGCCACGAAAAAACGCGCCAAGAAAGCGATACTTGGCATGGCCCGCGAGCTGCTCGAGCTGGCCGCGCTGCGCCAACACGCCCCCGGACACGCTTTTTCGGCCGACACGCCCTGGCAAGCGGAATTCGAGATGGCTTTCGAGTACGAGCCGACGAAGGACCAGCAGCGCGCCGCGGATGAGACCAAGGCCGACATGGAACGGCCGCATCCGATGGACCGGCTGGTCTGCGGGGACGTCGGCTACGGCAAGACCGAGGTCGCGATGCGTGCGGCCTTCAAGGCGGTGATGGACGGCAAGCAGGTCGCGATGCTGGCGCCGACGACCGTGCTCGCCCAGCAGCATGCCGTCACGTTTCGCGAGCGCTTCGCCCCCTGGCCGACCCGCGTCGAAGTCCTCAGCCGCTTCGTGACGGCGAAAGACCAGCGCCAGATAGTCGCCTCCCTGGCGCGAGGAGAGGTCGACATCCTGATCGGCACGCACCGCATCCTCGGCAAGGACATCGTCTTCCCCGACCTGGGCCTGCTGATCATCGACGAGGAGCAGCGCTTCGGCGTGCGCCACAAGGAGGCGCTCAAGCGGATGCGCTCGCACGTCGACGTGCTGACCCTGACCGCGACGCCGATCCCGCGCACGCTGCATCTCGCCCTCTCGGGCCTGCGCGAGCTCTCGCTGGTGTCCACGCCGCCGGAGAACCGGCTGGCCATCCAGACGACCATCGCGCGCTTCGAGCCCGCGCTGGTCGCCGAGGCCGTGCGCCGCGAACTGGCCCGCGGCGGGCAGATCTTTTTCGTCCACAACCGCGTGCGCAGCATCTACCGGATCGCGGAGTGGCTGACGCACCTGGTGCCCGAAGCCCGGGTGGGCGTCGGCCACGGCCAGATGGCCGAGCGCGAGCTCTCCCGGGTCATGGCGGCATTCCGCAGCGGCACGCTCGACGTGCTGGTCTCGACCTCGATCGTGGAGTCCGGGCTCGACATCCCGAACGCGAACACGATGATCGTCAATCGCGCCGACGCCTTCGGCCTCGCCGAGCTCTACCAATTGCGCGGGCGGATCGGGCGCTCGCGCCACCGCGCCTTCGCGTACCTGCTGATCCCGGGCGAGGATGCGCTCAGCGACACGGCGCGCCGCCGGATCGAGGTTTTGAGGGAATACTCGCACCTCGGCGCGGGTTTTCAGGTGGCGCTCTTCGACCTGGAGATCCGCGGGGCGGGGAACATCGTGGGCTACGAACAGTCCGGACAGATCGCCGCCCTCGGCTTCGAGATGTACGCCCAGCTGCTGCGCGACACGATCCACGAGCTTCAGGGCGAGCCCGTCCCCGAAGAGCACCCGACGCAGGTCACGATCTGTCTGCCGACGGTTCTTCCGGAAAACTACATCACCGAGGTGCCGCAGCGGCTGGGTTTCTACAAGCGAATCGCCGCGGCGCGCGACTCTCCAGCGCTCGAGGAGGCCGCCGCGGAACTGCGTGAGCGCTTCGGCCCGCTGCCCGAACCGGCACACACCCTGCTGCGGGTGGCGCGGCTGCGCCTTGCCGGCGAGAAGCTCGGGCTCGCGCGCATCGACTGGCACGCCGACACGCTCGAGTTCACCGCGCGGCGGGGTGCGTCTGTGGCGCCCGAGCGCGTGGTGGCCCTGATCGCCCGCTCGGGCGGGCGGGCGCGGCTCGCCGGCGAGAACCGCCTGTCCTGGCGCTGGCGCACCCGAACCCCGGAGGATCGGCTCGCCGAAGCTCTCGAGCTCTTGAGCCGTCTCGGGGCACCATGATAGGGTGCGGTATGTCCTCGATCAGAACGCTGGCGCTGTTTGCGATGGTCACCCTCGCCGCCGGCTGCCGGCTGCCCCGAGACGCCGCGGCCGAAGTCGATGGGCAGCGCATCACGGCCGCCGAACTGGAAAGCGCGGTACGGGCCTTCACCACGACCTTCGGCCAGTTGCCGCCGGCGCTCGAGCGCGAGCTGCCGCGCGTGCGCCGCGGCATCCTCGAGCGCCTGATCGACCGCGAACTGATGCTGGCCGAGGCCAAGCGCAGGGGAATCCGCCCCTCCCCCGCCGAGCTCGAGAAGGCGCTGGCCCCCGCGCGGGAAGGAATGCCGGCCAAGGAATTCGACGCGACGCTCTCCGAGGCCGGCACGAACCGCGAGAGCTGGCGCAACGCCGCAGAGCGCGACCTGACGATCGAGAAGCTCCAGGCCGCGGTCACCGCGAACACTTCGGTCAGCGAGCCGGAGGTCGACGCCTGGATCGCGCTCCACCGTGACCGGCGCGAGCTGCCGGAGGAGGTGCGCGCCTCCCAGATCCTGGTTCGCGCCGAAGACGATGCCATCGAGGCGCGGCGCCGGATTCTCGGCGGCGCCTCCTTCGGGGACGTGGCGCGCGCTGTCTCGCTGAGCCCCGATGCCGACCGCGGCGGCGACCTCGGCTATTTTGCCCGCGGCCAGATGCCTCCGGAGTTCGACGAGGTCGTATTCACCCTCCCGAAGGGCCAACTCAGCGATATCGTGGAGAGCCCCTATGGCTTCCACCTCTTTCTCGTGATCGACCGGCGACCGGGGCGCACCCGCAGCGACGCGGAGCTGCGAGCCGACGTGCGTACGGCGCTCCTGGCCAGCAAGCGCGAAGAGGCGTTCAGGGCCTGGATCGCCAACGCCCGCGCCAAGGCGCGCATCAAATATAATCGCTCGCTCGTCCCTGGTTAGGGCTCGTCCCGGTGCAGGAGGTCCCTTCCTCCGCACGCTTCGGGTCCACGTCGTACTCGCGATGACGTCGCAAGCCCGGCCTGTTTCCCAGGGTGGGACAGGTTTTCCTGCCTGTTCGTGCTAGACGCGGACGCCTGAGCCGGCGGGTGTACGCTCCTTCAACCGGGTTTTCACGGCGCGCTGCCGCAGGCTTGCCTTCGGGGGACCGGATGGCGTATACAAGTGCCCAGATGCGAACACTCTGCCGTATGCTCGCGACCGCCGGCCCCGCCGTCGTGGTCGCCTTGACGCTGGTGTTGGCCCCCGTGCCGGCGCCTGCGGTCGTGGTCGATGGCATCGCCGCCATCGTCAACGGGGAAATCATCACTCTGCTCGAACTGGAGAGCGCCGGCCGCATGGCCCTCGACGAACGGCTGCGAACCGCACCTGCCGCCGATCAGGAACGGTTACGCCGCGAGGTGCTCAGCGCGGTTCTTGAGCAACTTGTCCTGACGCGCATCCAGGCGCAACTCGCCCGTCAGATCGGCCTGCAAATCTCCCCGCTCGAGATCGACACGGCAATCGCAGGCATCCGGGAGGAGAACCGGATGAGCGAAGAACTGCTCGCGCGCCTGCTGCAGGAGCGGGGGATGACGATGGAGGAATATCGCCGCGAGATCGAGAACCAGATCCGGCTTTCCAAGCTGGTGAACCGGGAGATCCGCGCCCAGATCACTTCGACCGACGAGGAAGTCGCCGCCTGGTTCGCGGCGCACCGTCAGGACTGGTACCGTCCCGAGAAGATCCGCTTCCGCCACCTGTTGGTCCCGCTGCCCTCCAGCGCCTCGGCCTCCGAGATCGAGACCGCACGGGAAAAGGCGAACGCCCTGCTCGGCAAAGTCCGCGGCGGGACGGACTTCGCAACGCTGGTGCGCGCCGAATCTCCGACCGCCACGGGGGATGCCGACCAGGTCTCGGGAGAGATCGCGCGCGGCGAACTCTTCCCGGCACTCGAGACCGCGGCCTTCGCCCTGCCCGTGGGCGGGATCAGCGAACCGGTGCAAAGCCCGGCGGGCTTCCATCTGGTGCAGGTGGTGGAAAAGATACCGGCCTTCGAACCGAAGCTCGAGGAGGTCCGCGAAAGCATCGAGCAGAAGATCGCCGAGTTCAAGACCCGCGAGCGCTTCGACGGCTGGCTCAAGAAGCTCCGCGCCGACGCCATCGTCGAAATCCGTTACTAGGCGCCCGGGTCGATCAGGAGGGCTTTTTCCGCCCCGGCGGCGTTGTTCCTCGCGTCGCTTGTGCGGCGTGCACCAGCACGCCTCCGCGCTCGCTCGTCACTGCCTTGCCGTGACGAAAAAATCCGCTCCTGACTGACCCAGGCAGCACAAGACCGTTACACCCAGATCATTTAGGAGGCCCGGATCCGCCCCGGCTGCGGTGCGGTGCTGAAGGGCGGAAATGAATCCCGCCCCAAGAAGGGGTCAGGGGTGCATCGGCGGGGAGGGATTCACCACCTCCCGGGCGAGCTTCCGGGTTTTTTGACTTTCGGGGTCCGCAGCGGTGGACCGAGCGCTATCCCCTCGCGGCGCGCGGCGATCACGATGCGCGCGCAGGCCTCCGCGTCCGAGGCCGGGTCGTGATGATTCAGGGCTATCCCGAGGTGCTCGCAGACAGCCGGCAGATTGGCGCGGATCAACCCCTTGGGCCGCCAGGCCCGCCGGGCGAGCTGCACCGTACAATGAAAATCCAGCGCGGGCGGCGCGGCCCCGGCCGCCGCGCAGCAGGCCGCGAGCACGCCGCGATCGAACGGGGCGTTGTGCGCCGCGAGAAAACTTGCCCGCGCCAGCGTCGCGGCGATCTTCTCCCATTGTTCCGCAAATGACGGCTCCCCCCGCACGTGCGCCCAGGTGATCCCGTGAATGTAGGTGAAGGCGAAACGGGAGCGCGGCGGGCGGATCATGAACAGATCCCGCCCGACGATCTCGACCCCTTCCACGTGCACCAGCGCCAGCGCGCAGGCACTGTCCGCGCCGTAATCCGCGGTCTCGAAATCGATGGCCGTGAAAGGACCGTCGTATGACGGGGCCGCGACGGCCGGCTGGGAAACCATCGGCTCAGTAGCGGCCGGCGAGGTAGTCCGCGAGGATCTGCGCATGATCGAACACCAAGGGGGGCAGCTCCCCGGAAGGAAAGATGCGCGCCGCGGCCGCGTCGTCGCCACCGCGGGGAACACCTGCGGCATCGGCAAGAAAAACCGTGCTGATCGTGTGCTGACGCGGGTCGCGCACCGGGTCCGAGTAGGTGTGGAACTGGCGAACCAGACGCACGACGAGACCGGTCTCCTCGAGGGCCTCGCGCGCCGCCGCGGCTTCGAGCGTCTCCCCCACGTCAACGAAACCACCGGGCAACGCCCACCCGAGCGGCGGGTACTTCCTCTGCACGAGCACGATCCCGCCGCCGACGCGGATGATCACGTCAACCGTCGGAACCGGGTTCTTGTGCCTTTGTGTCATCTGAGGATCAGCATTCTTGGGGACGGATTTAAAATCTGCCCATCCTCGTGTTTGAACTGGAGAACGGGGTTTGCTGGAGCGTCATTTCGTGTCCTGGCAAGGTACTCGTGACGGCGGAGGGGCGGCCTCCAGCGGCGGACCGGAGGGAGCACGATGGAGGTCCACCGGCGCGGCCGGCGTAAACTTCGCGACAGGACCCCGCAGCCAGCACTGGAAACCGCCTCCACACATCTGCCCGAACGGGGGAACGGGTCCTGCGGGAGCGTCATTTCGTGTCCTGGCAAGGCACTCTTGACGGCGGAGGTTCGGTCTTCCAACGCAGCAGCATGGTAATACACGCGGGCCGCACTGGCGGGGGTGACAGCGGCGTCAGCCGCGCCAGAGGGGGCAGAGCCCCCATGGAAGCGCCCGCCGGGCGAGCGTGGCTGTCCGTGACTGCGCAGCCGGGCGCTGGGCCTCCCGCAGGGCCCGTTCATAAATTGAGGATCATGTCCTGGAAGTTCTTCCACCAGAAGAACAGCAGCACCGTGATCAGGATGCTCAGCGCGAAAAAACCCAGGAAGATGTAGACGACAATCGAGCAGAGCCGCAGCGAAGCCTGCGCCTGATCGCTGATCTTGGCGACCGCGTCGGCTTTGAGTTTCCCCGCGATGCGCTCCATGGAAAGCCCGAGATCCATGGCCTGGCTGCGCAGTTCGTTAACCTCCCCCCAGTTGGTCACCCCGCCGATGCGCGGCAGGTTGTTCACGACGACCCGGTACTTGTCGAGGTTGGCCTTGATCGCCCCGAGGTCGGCACGCCATTCGGCGCCGGCCTCCTGGGTTTGCGCGGCGTCGAGCGTCTTCCCGAGCGCCGTGGTGTACGCGGCGACCTCGCCGGTGTCGGGGAGGTACTCGCCCAGGTACTTGTAGAAACTCGACTGCGCCTGGTGCACCAGGGTGCTGATCTCGCCGGCGGAGACCAGAACCGGCTGGTAGCGCTCATGGATGCGCGTGATCGAGCGCTGGAGGGTCAGCAGGCTCGCGGCTGCGATCACGTCGAGCGCGACCATCGCGGCGACGAGCACGACGAGCCAGCGCTTGATCTGTACGCCGGCCGGCTTCCCGGCAATGATTCCCATCGATCGTCCCCCCTGCCGCTGGCGCGGCTATTCGAGCTTGAGCAGCAGTTCCTTCGAGGTGCTGTGATCGATCCCCTCGCGGCTGTTGAAGACCGCGATGGAGAAATAACTCTCGCGGCCTGCTGCAAAAACCACGTCGGCCGGGTCGCCGGTCGCAAGCCGTCGCGACAGCTCCACTGTCCAGAACCCGTCCTTCCAGGAGCCCTTCGCGGACACATCCGCCATGCTCCCGGAGGGGGTGCGCGAGATATAGCGGGGAATCCGCTCACCGGTGTAGGATCCGACAATCTGGGTCTGATAGGGGGGTGAGCCGCTGTCCGGTTCTTCCTTGACCCAGACCGTGCGCCCGTTGCGCGTCTGGTAGGAGTTGGCGCGGGGGAGGCGCTGGAGACTCATCGTCAGAGTCGCGTCTTCGGCGTATCCCGAGGGATCGGTGCGTCCGGCGCGCCAGGTCCACAGATCGCTTGAGGCCTCGGCGCCCGCGAGCATGCAATCGCCCATCCGGCCGTCCCGGGCGAACGAGAGCGAGAGCGCGTCTTCCACTTCACGTCCCGCCACGTAGGCCTTCTCGATCTTCGACCAGACCCAGGGGCGGTGCACATCGTCCTTGCTCTTGTCGGGCCAGCGCACGAGCATCCAGAGCCGCTCGGGCGACCAGAGCGCCGCCGCGGTGACGGTCATTTTCCCCGATGCACCCTGGACCTCGAAGGAAAACTGCGGTGCGTCCTGCCAGGCGGCGTCGGTGGCCAGGCCGTCGACCACCGGGGGCACCGCGTGCCCCAGCGCCCTTGCGGAAAGGTAGGTGACCTCCTTGGCCGGCGGGGACGCGGCGGCATCCTTCGACGGCGGACGCACCATCTGCTCGGGAGCTGGCGGTTTGGTGGCGGCGGCTTTTTCGGCCGCGGCCGCGACACGAGCCGCATCCGCCGCAGCCTGAGCCTCCGCGGCGGCTTTCGCCAGTGCTGCCGCCTTGGCGTCAGCCAGCGCTTTCGCCGCGGCGGCCGCTCTGGACTCCTCGGCGGCACGGGCCTCCGCCGCAACTTTCGCGGCGGCGGCGGCGCGTCCCTCGGCCTCGCGGCGCGCCTCCAACTCGCGGGCCGCCTGGATCGCCGGACGCAGATCGAGCGTCAGATCGATGATCGAGTAGCGTCCGTCGAAACGGTAGCCGACGTCGTGCAGCAGCGGCTCGGCCTCCTTCGCCTCCTGAAGCGCCGCGGTCATCCCGGTGACGTCGGCGCGCGCCGTGCGCATGCGGTAATAGATCATTTTGTCGAGGGTGAACTGGAAGCTTACGGGGAGCGCCTCGGCGCCGCTGACGGTGAGAAACAGGCCGATCCGCCCGCCGGCGCGCTGCAGGCGCACATTGAGCACCAGGGGCGAGAGCCCGATGATGCGGTCGATGATCTCGGCGGTTTGCTCACCCTGATTGTCGGTCGCTATCTGGGACAGCAGCGCCTCGGTGAACATCAGGGACACCTTTTTCTCCTGGGCCTGCGCCGCCGGTGCGAGGAGCAGCATGGCGGCCAGGCCCAGCGTCAACGCGATCCCCGTGAGCGGTCGCCTGGACTGTCGGACGGGCAGCACGCGCCTGCGCTCCCCCGTCAGGGAAGCGGCTCCTCGACGATCGTGCGCAGCCGCTCGGCCATCGGGCGCGCCCGGGCGATATCGATGAAGACATAGATGAATTTCTCGGCCTTGGTGCAAAAATCGAGGAGGCCCAATTTCGTCGCCGGGCACTTCTCGAGCTCCTTCTCGATCTTGGCGGCCCTGCGGCCGAACGCCTCGCGCAAGGCCGCGCGCATCCGGGCTTTCACCGGCGCGGCATCCCAGGGCGGCCGGGCCGCAGGCTTGGGGACGCTCGTCGTTCCCCCCCCGCCCTCGAGGTCATCGAGTCCGTCGAACTCGCCGCCGTCCTCTTTGCCGGACTCGTCGTTGACCCGCGCGGCCTCCATGATGGTTTCCATCCACTGACAGACGAAGTTGCGCTCGTCCGTGGTGGCTTCGGCAAGAAACTGGAAGCTGCCGTCCTGCTCGAGAAAGAGGCGGTTGATGACCGCCTGACCGACAAGGTCACGATAGTCGGCGTGGACGATCGTCCCTTCCTCGAAAAAAATCGAGGCCCGGGCGCCGGCAAGCGTGACCAGCAGCAAACCGGTGCGGCGCGCCGACCCGATGAACTGGATCACGTCCGGAAGAGGGAAATTCCTAATGCTCCCTTTGAGCTCCACGCGACGCCTCCCCGTGCGAACCCGCTGTCCGGCACGCAAATTGTTGAATTTTGATGCTATTCACCGGCCAAGCGGTTGTCAACAAGCGCGAAGAGCGGGATCGAGCCGTCACGCACCCAGTCCCAGGCCGAAACGTTCGCGCAGCACCCGCCGCAGCAGCTCCTGGACGACCGCGGGCCGGAAAGCTTCCAGGCGCGCCCGGGACCTCTCCCCGAGTTCCCGGCGCAGCGTTTCGTCGCCGAGAATGCGGGCCAGCAGTTCACCGGTGAGGACCGGGTCCGGGCGGTCGAGCAGGATCCCGCCCGCGCCGAGCGTGCCGGGCACGCCGGCGGCGGCGCGGGCCACGATGGGCAGGCCGAAATGCATGGCTTCCACCAGAGGAACGCAGAAGCCTTCGTGCTCGCTCAGACAGAGGTAGAGGCTTGCCGACCGATAGCACGCCATCAGCGCGGCAGTGGGCACATGGCCGACGAAGTGCACGCCGGGAACGTCCAGCTCCAGGACCAGGTCCCTCAGCCCCAGGGCATAGGGGTTGGCGTCCCCCCCGCCCACGAGGAGCAGGCGTGCGCGAGACTCCAGGCGGGTCAACCAGTAGTGGGCCTTGATCACATCTTCGATGCGCTTGTTGGGCACGAGACGACCCACGTGCAACACCGTGGGCCGGCCGCCGAATCGGGCCAGGACGGCGGGGTCGGCCGGGGTCTCGAGCACCTCCAGGTCCAGCAGGATGGGCACCTCCTGCACGGCGGCGCAACCGGCCGCGACGAGTTCGGCGCAATTGAAGGCGCTCACGCCCAGCCCAAGCTCTACCGCGGCGCTCAACCGCTTGAGCTGGCGCCGCCCCTGCAGGCAGCATTCGGCGGCGGCGGGGTACACTCCTTCGAGAAAGTGTGCCGGTGTGATGTTGTGGTAGCGCAGGATCTTGCGCCCGGGCAAACCGGGGAGCTCGTCGGCCAGAGGGTGCCCGATGGAAAAGTGAAAAATCAGCACGTCGCCGGGATCGGCCTGGCGGGCGTAGTCCGCAATGGGGCGGGCCTGACTGCACAATCTTTCGTGAATATGGCTCGCGAAAATCTCGGAGCGGAGACCCCAGGATCTGAGCGCCTTGCGGATGGCCATGACGTCGTTGCCGATGGCGTCGCCCGGAGAGAGGTTCGGCAGCATCTGGTGCACGGCCGGCCCCCGTGCGTGCGTGCGCCCCCCGGCGGACGCACGCGCGGGGGCCGGAGGGGGCGCCTCGCCGCCGATGCGCTCGATGAGCCTCAGGTAGCGATCGGTCACCTGCGGCCAGGCATAATTGGCCAGAACGTAGGCCCGACCGGCGGCGGCCATGGCGCCTCTGAGATCGGGGCGGGAGAGCAGCAGATCGAGGCACTCGGCGAAGTGCGGGTAGTCGGCGAAGTGCAAACCGCCGCCGGCGGCTTCGACGTGTCCCCGCGTCACCGCGCACCCGGAGTGGACCAGCACCGGCGTGCCGGCCAGCCAGGCCTCCATGATGACGATGGAAAAGCTCTCCATCAGCGAAGGCTGCACGAAAAGGTCGGCCGCGGCGTAGGCGTCGTACTTGTCCTGCAGATCGACGAAGCCCAGGTCCAGAACGCTTTCGCGCCCGCCCGGGGGAATCGCGGCAGGCAGATTGCCGATGAGTACCAGCTTGAGGCCGCCCGCACCGCCGCGATCGGCCAGGTACCTGAGAAAATACTGCACCAGGAGTGGTGTGTTCTTGCCCGGATCCTTGCGGCCCGCGTAGAGCATGAAGGGCCCCTTCAGACCGAACGTGCGGCGGAACCGGGCGGCGTCTGCGCTCCAGCCGGTGTCGATGCCCTCGCCGAGTATCAACGGCTCGCCGTGGGAGAGATCGTACAGCGAGGCGGCCAGGTCGCGCTCGGCCGGCACGTGGAAGGCGATGGCCCGCGCGCTCTCGAAAGCGCGGCGGACCGCCTTCATCCGCGCATATCCCTCGTCGTGCAGGCAGGGAATGAGCACGCTTTGAGCCGGGTGAATCAACGGACCCAGAACGGAGGTGGTGAAGAGATAGGGGATGAAGAAGAAGGGTCCCGCCTCGGGGTGCGCGGCCAAGTGCTTGAGCAGCGCCGGGCTGTGCACCATGTTGGCGAAGAAATCGCGCTCTTCGTCATCGCTCAGAATCGCGCCGGCCATGACCCGGGCG
>Ga0334722_10004602_pt1 | contig 14227 bp, 9 predicted proteins | sample C3_bottom_MG_FD_207210 | JGI IMG/M metagenome (GOLD analysis project Ga0334722, IMG submission 207210) | Sediment microbial communities from Yellowstone Lake, YNP, Wyoming, USA - C3_bottom | ecosystem: Environmental > Aquatic > Freshwater > Lake > Sediment | place: USA: Wyoming | collected...
AGCCCATCATGGCCCGGCGTCGATGAATCGGCGCGGTAGTTAGAGGCCGGATATACGTGCGCAGTCGTACCTTACCGCCAAAGAACGGGGTGCTTGCAAACGAGGAGGGGTCCATATACGTGTTTTCGCGATACGGATGAAAAGCGTATCCGTATCGCGAAAACACGGTTATGGACAAAAGCGGCTGGGGCAGAATACATACCAGCGTTCGCGCGCCTACATATTCGGATAATTCGGTCCGCCGCCGCCTTCGGGCACGACCCAGTCGATGTTCTGCGTTGGATCTTTGATGTCGCAGGTCTTGCAGTGCACGCAGTTCGCCGCGTTGATCTGCAAGCGGTCGCTGCCATCGTCGTTCTTGACGAATTCGTACACGCCTGCGGGGCAATAGCGCTGCTCGGGTCCGGCGTAGAGCGCCAGGTTGACATTCACCGGAACCGAGGCGTCCTTGAGCGTCAGGTGGCAGCGCTGGTTTTCCTCGTGGTTGACGTTGGAAATGAATAGCGACCCGAGCTTGTCGAAGGTGAGCTTGCCATCGGGCTTGGGATAGTCGATCTTCGGGCAGTCGGCGGCTTTCCTGAGCTGGCTGTGGTCGTCGTGATTGTGCAGCGTCCACGGCGCCTTGCCCTGGAACACGAAAGTATCGATCGCCGAGTACGCGAGGCCGCCCCACAAGCCCCAGCGGAACGAGGGGCGGATGTTGCGCACGCGGTAGAGTTCGTCCCAGATCCAGGTGCTGCGTAACTTTTCCGGATAGCTGCTGACTTCCTTCGCGCCTTCCTGCGCCAGGGCGTCATAGATGGTCTCGGCCGCGGTCATGCCCGACTTCATCGCGGTGTGGATGCCCTTGATCTTGGCGTTGTTGAGAAATCCCGCGGTATCGCCGATCAGCACGCCGCCGGGAAAGGTCAGCTTGGGCAGCGACTGGAAACCGCCTTCGCTGATCGCCCGCGCGCCGTAGGCGATGCGCCGACCGTCCTCGAAGTAGCCGCGGATTGCCGGGTGGGTCTTGAAACGCTGGAATTCGTCGAACGGGCTGAGCCAGGGGTTCTGGTAATCCAGGCCGACGACGAAGCCCACTGCGACCTGGTTGTTCTCCAGATGGTAGAGGAACGATCCGCCGTAGGTCTGCCGGTCGACCGGCCAGCCGGTGGTGTGGACGATGAGGCCTGCCTGGTGGCGCTCGGGTTTGACCTCCCACAGTTCCTTGATGCCGATGCCGTAGGCCTGCGGGTCCACGCCTTCGCGCAAATTGAATTTCTGCATCAGCGTCTTGGTCAGAGACCCGCGGCAGCCTTCGGCAAAAATGGTCTGTTTCGCGTGCAGTTCCATCCCGACCTGGTAATTCTCGGTGTGCGCGCCGTCCTTGCCTATGCCGAGGTCGCCGGTGGCCACGCCCTTGACCGAGCCGTCCTCGTGATACAGCACTTCGGCCGCGGCGAAACCGGGGTAGATCTCGACGCCCAGGCCCTCGGCCTGCTGCCCCAGCCAGCGGCACAGGTTGCCGAGGCTGATGATGTAGTTGCCGTGGTTGTTCATCGTCGGCGGCGTCGGCAGCCGGATTGCGCGCTTTTCGGTGAGGAACAGAAAACGGTCGTCGCCGGCCGGCGTATTCAGCGGCGCGCCCAGGGCTTTCCAGTCGGGCAGGAGTTCGTCGAGCGCGCGCGGCTCGAGCACCGCGCCGGACAGGATGTGGGCGCCGATCTCGGAGCCTTTTTCGATCAGGCAGACATTGATCTCGCGCCCCTTTTCGGCGGCGAGCTGCTTCAGGCGTATGGCCGAGGCCAGTCCCGAGGGCCCGCCACCGACGATTACCACATCGTATTCCATCGCTTCGCGTTGCATGTCGACTCCCGGGTTTTGGTAACGCCAGCGCGGCCGCGCAAACCAGCCGATGCGGCCGTGCTTATTTGAGCACAGGGGAATTATAATGCTAGTCCTCGCTCAGCGGCGCCAATACGCTGCCCGCATTGAAACGCAGGCCACCCAATACCGAACGGACGCCGAACCATGTCATTGGAAAAACCGCTGTGGGTACCCAGCCAGGCGCGCATCGCCGGCGCAAACGTCACCGCATTCGCGCGCGCGGCGATCCGCGAATGGGGGCTGGGATTCAATACCTATCCCGAGTTCTACGCCTGGACGGTGGACCAACCCGAGCAGTTCTGGCAGTCGCTGTGGCAATACGCCGGGGTGAAGGCCAGCACGCGCGGCAAGCGCGTCCTCGTGCACGGCGAGCGCATGCCCGGCGCGCAATGGTTCCCGGATGCGCGCCTCAATTTCGCCGAGAACCTGCTGCGGCGGCGCGACCGCGCCGACGCGATGGTGTTCTGGGGTGAGGACAAGGCCGAGCGCCGCCTGTCGCACGCGCAACTCCATGCCGGCGTTTCGCGCCTGGCGCAGGGCCTGCGCGCTGCGGGCGTGCAGGCGGGCGATCGCGTCGTCGGCTATCTGCCCAACCTGCCCGAGACCATGATGGCGATGCTGGCCAGCGCCAGCATCGGCGCCATCTGGTCGTCCTGCTCGCCCGATTTCGGGGTGCAGGGCGTGCTGGACCGATTCGGCCAGATCGAACCCAAGGTGCTGTTTGCGGCCGACGGCTACTGGTACAACGGCAAGGCGATCGATTCGCTCGCCAAGGTGGGCGAGATCGCGCGCCGGCTGCCGACGCTGGCGCGCGTGGTGGTGGTGCCCTACCTGTCAGATAGCGCGGACCTGTCCGCCGTGCCTAACGCCGAGCGCATGGCCGATTTCATCGCGCCGCACGCTGCGCGCGACATCGAGTTCGCCCAATTGCCGTTCGATCATCCGCTCTACATCATGTATTCCTCCGGCACCACCGGCGTACCCAAGTGCATCGTGCACGGCGCCGGCGGCACGCTGCTGCAGCACCTGAAGGAGCACCAGTTGCATTCCGACGTCAAGCCGGGCGACCGGCTGTTCTACTTCACCACCTGCGGCTGGATGATGTGGAACTGGCTCGCCTCGGGGCTGGCATCGGGCGCGACGCTGCTGTTGTACGACGGCTCGCCGTTCATCCGGCGCGGCGCGATCCTGTTCGATTTTGCCGAGACCGAGGGCATGACCCATTTCGGCACCTCGGCCAAGTTCATCGACGCCATCTGCAAGATCAACCTCAAGCCGCGCCAAACCCACGACCTGGCGAAGCTGCGCGCCATCCTGTCCACCGGTTCGCCGCTGGCGCCGGAGAGCTTCGACTACGTCTATCGGGACATCAAGGCCGATGTCTGCCTGTCGTCGATTTCCGGCGGCACCGATATCGTTTCCTGTTTCGTGCTGGGCAATCCGGTGCTGCCGGTGTATCGCGGCGAAATCCAGTGCCGCGGACTGGGGATGAAGGTCGAGGTGTACGACGATGAAGGCAGGGCGGTGTCAGGGCAGAAAGGCGAGCTCGTCTGCAGCCGGCCGTTCCCGGCCATGCCGCTCGGATTCTGGAACGATCCGGACGGCAAGCGCTACCACGACGCGTATTTCGCCAAGTACGCAGGCGTCTGGTGCCATGGCGATTACGTCGAGTTGAACGAACGCGGCGGCATGATCATTTACGGGCGCTCCGACGCAGTGCTCAATCCCGGCGGCGTGCGCATCGGCACGGCCGAGATCTACCGCCAGGTGGAGCAGTTGGACGAGGTGCTCGAATCGCTGGTGATAGGCCAGGACTGGAACAAGGACGTCAGAGTGGTGCTGTTCGTCAAGCTGCGCGAGGGCCTTGCGCTGGACGAGGCGTTGACTGAAAAGATCAAGAGCCAGATCCGCAGCAGCACCACGCCGCGCCATGTGCCGGCCAAAGTGCTGCAGGTGGAGGACATTCCGCGCACCAAGAGCGGCAAGATCGTGGAACTGGCGGTGCGCAACGTCGTGCATGGCGAAGCGGTGAAGAATGCCGAGGCGCTGGCCAATCCGGAAGCGCTGGCGCACTACGCGAATCGGGCCGAACTGCAGAGCTGACCGCAGGGCGCGTCCGATTCGAGCGTCAGCATCCAAAAATGTCTAGCTGGCGCTATCGATCCAGAGCCGTCTTGCCCTCCGATTCGGATTCAAGGTTCGCATAGGCGTACATTGCAGTCGCTCAAGAAATGCTACGGGACGCGCCACCTTGAATTGGTATGTCGCGGATTTTGCTCAGCCTAGCTTATTCCGCTCCTTGTCGTAACACTCTGGACAAAGACCATGGGTGAAAACCGCATCGGAATGTTCGCCGATGTATCGTTCGAGTTGATGCCAGTCGTTGTTCTCGGCCCGAATCTTCTTGCAATGCATGCAAATTGCGATAAGACCCTCGAGGTGTTTAACGCGGCCCCGTGTTACTTCCAGTTCGTCCGTGCGCTCCTTGACCATTGCCTCGAGCTCGAGGTTGCGCTGGTGTAGACCCTTGAGCGGATACACCTCTCCTTCCTGGACCAAACCATATGGGACGGAGATGCCGCTATGTACGATTTTCCAATTCTCGCTTTCGCGCCGGAAGATTAGGACCAGCCGTACCTTCTCCCGAGACAAGACTTTGTCGGGGATGGGCAGGTGTATGTGAAAAAGGGCGGTAGCGACCACTACGGTGTCGGCAATATCCTGCATCGAGATATCCAGCATCTCGATGCGAATACGATTGGGCACTTGCGCGAAATCCTGCCTAGTAATCTTGTTCCATTCGTCCCTGTCCTTGACCAGAAAAGCGCCGCCGCCTGTGTAGCCACTGAAATCGTTACTAAAGCGCGCTGTCAGACGGTCATCCCGCGAGGCGTACATCTCGATGTATTCATCGAACAGTGAACGAATTAGGTCCTCGCGTTCCGGTCGCATGGCTCTGTCTCTTTGTAGGGGGATAAAGAATACGTTCTAATGACAACATGCACTATGTAATGCCCGTATGCCGTGGGTGATTCTGTTCTCGACGTAGAGGAATATTACTCTCTATATTGTAGGACTCGCTTCATTGGGTCAAAAGGTTGTTCGCACGGCAAAAGTACAATCTGAGCCTAAGAGTCTGTTTCAAAATGTGGGGATACCTCCCCTCATGCTCCCCTATCTTGGCCCGTTGCAAAATTCATTTTGCAACGGGTTCTAAGAGCGTATTTTAAAATTAACTATTGGGCTGCCAACCGCCGAAACATTCTGTTAACTTGAAGAGAACCTCGTTTCTTGTACGGATGGTGTGTATCCGAACAAGAAACGAGGTTGGCGCGCGTAGCGCGCAGGTCTTGCTAAAACCTGCACGGACGGTAAATCTGTCCGTGCGCAAGCGACGATCTTGGAAGAACCTGTTTTTCTGATTTTGAAATAGCCTCTAAGCCCATGTCGTAGTCCGCTTCGGAATGAGGTACCAGCCGTTCAGTAGGGCGAGCATGGAGTTCGCCGAGCGTCTCTTCCTGGCTGGCACCGGCGTTTGTCCATAGGCGCCGAAGAGCGCGCCTTCATGACGATGCGGCTGACAGCTGGACGCAAGCGCAGGGAGCGCAAACTAAGCCGGGCGAGGCGCCAGGTCGGGTTCGCCGCAGTGGCGCAGGATTTCGGCACGCGTCGCGTCGCGCAGCGCCACGGCAGCATTCCAGTCCTTGCCCGGTGCAAGCAGCGGCGCTGCGATGGTGACGGCGAGGGCGCCGCGCCGCGCGAACCAGCTGCCGTCGCGCAGCACCGAGCGCGCGCCGCGGATGGTGACCGGCACGAGCGGCACGCCGGTCTGCGCCGCGACCACGAAGGCCCCCATGCGAAACGGCAGCAGGCCTGCGGTCCGGGTGAACGTGCCCTCGGCGAAAAAGATCGGCGTGCGTCCGGCGCTCACTGACTCGGCCAGGCGCGAGGCATCCTCCACGCCTTGCCGGATGTCGGTGCGTTCGACGAAGTCGGTTCCGATGGCGCGCAGGAACAGGTGCGGCAGCAGCGACCGGCTCAATTCGCGTTTTGCGGCAAAGCTGTAGCCGCGCTCGGGCAAGGCTGCGAGCAGGATCAGGCCGTCGAGGTAGCTCGCATGGTTGGACACCATCACGAAGGGACCGCGCTCAGGAATGTGCTCCAGGCCATGGACCCGCAGCGGCAGGCGGCACGATCTAAGAAACGCATGGGCCATGCACCGGCTCAAACGCCAGCCCCGGGCGGGATGGCGCGCGAGCGCAGCCGCCGCGAGCGTCGGCACGGCGAGCGCCAGGAACACGACAAAGACCCAGGCCGAATACGCCAGGCCGGAAAGGGCGCGCAGCCGCCGCCGCAACTCCGGCAGCAGGCTCGTCCAGCCCAGGCGCACGAGCTGCAGCCACACCGGCGCCGGCTGCGCACTGCCGCCGCCGTGTTCGTAGTACTCGCGGCTGGCGGCGCGCCGGATCTTGCCGCTGGAGGTTTTCAGCACCGTATGCGGCGGGGCCAGCACGATCTCGTCCACGGGCAGGCCGATCAGGTCGACGGCGCGCTCATTGATGCTACGCCGCAGCGCATTCTGCGCTTCATCCCCGGTTTCGCGCGTTTCCGCGAGCACGATGACGCGCTCGGTGCCGCTCGCAGGATCGATGCTGCCAAACACGGCGACGCAGCCTTTGCGCACGCCGGGCAATGCGCCTACCGCCTGCTCCAGCTCGTAGGGATAGAGGTTGCGCCCGCCGCGGATGATGACGTCCTTGGCGCGGCCGCTGAGATAGAGCTCGCCGTCGGCGAGATAGGCGAGGTCGCCGGTGTCCAGCCATTCGCCTGCGAACAGTTTTTTCGTCTGCTCCGGATTGCGGAAATAGCCGCTGGTCGCCGACGGCCCCTTGAACTGGAGACGGCCTTCCTGGCGGTCCGCGAGTTCCACGCCAGCCGGGTCGACGACGCGCAGGTGATGCCCCGTGATCACGCGACCGACAGCGGGTAGCTCGAGCGCGGCGCAATCGCCGGCGTGTGCAGGGCGCGCGATGCCTGCGTTCTGAAACGCCGCGCGATCGATGCGATCGATGCGGTAGCGCGTGCCGGGCGCGGGAAAGGCGAGCCCGACCGAGGCTTCGGCCAGCCCGTAGACCGGCTGCAGCGCGGTCGCCGCGAGACCGTGGCGCGCAAAGCGCTGCGCGAACGCGGCCAGTGTGCTCGGGCTCACCGGTTCGGCGCCGTTGAAGGCGTAGCGCCAGCAGGACAGGTCCAGCCCTTCGAGTTCGGCGTCCTCGATGCGCTTCAAGCACAGCTCGTAGGAGAAATTGGGGCCGCCGGAAAGCGTGCCGCGATGGCGGTGGATGGCCCACAGCCAGCGACTGGGATGGGACAGGAAGGCGAGCGGCGACATCAGCACTGTCGGAAAACCCAGATAGAGCGCGGCGAACCAGGCGCCGATCAGGCCCATGTCGTGGTACAGCGGCAGCCAGCTCACGAACACGTCGTTCGGACCCGCCTGCACCGCCTCGCCCATGGCGCGGATATTGGCGACCAGATTGGCATGGGTGAGCACGACGCCCTTGGGATTGCCGGTGCTGCCCGAGGTGTATTGCAGGAAAGCGATGTCGCCGGGATAGGCCGGCAGCGCAGAGAAACCGCTGTCGCCGCCGGCCAGGTCCGCCGGCATCAGCACGCGCGCGAGCGACGCCACCTGGGAGCGCAACAGCAGCGCTACGGTTTTCGCCTCGGGGATGGTGATCAGCATGGTTGCACGGCAGTTGCCGAGGATGCCGACATGGCGCCGCAGGTGGTCTTCGATTTGCGCCGGCCGCGCCGGCGGATACAGCGGCACCGGTATGCCGCCCGCCATCAGGATGGCGAAAAAGCTGAACAGGTAATCGCGGCCGGTAGGCAGCATGATGGCCACCGCCTGCCCGGGTTGCAGACCGTGTCCGGCAAGGCGGCTGGCATAGGCTGCGGCGCCGCGGCGGATGGCGGCGTAGCAAAGCTCTTCTTCGCCGACTTCGTTATACAAGTGAACCTGCAGCCGGTTCGGGTGCAGCGCCGCATGCCAGTCCAGCGCCGCCAGCAGTGTTTCCGCTGCACAGCTGCCCGCGCCGGCTTCGGCCTGCACCAGACTCAGTATGTTTTTTTCGGGCCCGGGCCGGTGCGTGCCCTGGCTGCCCTGCACGAGGCGCAGCAGGTCGCGCGGCGTCTCTGCCGCATACAACGCGCTTTCGGGCAGGCTCACGCCGAAAGCGCGCTCGACCCGGAGCACGAGCTCCACCCGCGCCAGGCTGTCCAGGCCCAGTTCGCGCTCGAGCGAACTGTCCAGCGTCGCGCGCGGCGCGCGGCCATGATGGCTGTCGTGCACCAACTGATCGACGACGGCGATCAGCCGAGCGGCGCTCGCCGTAACTTCGGTTGCAGTCTGATTCATCCGCCAGGCCCGGGTTAGTCCGATGCTATGATAGCCGCTATCAATACAGGCTCGCCATGTGGGATTCGATCTGGCTCAATGCGCATCTGGCCACGCTGCGCGGGGGGAAGTACGGCATTATCCGGCGCGGCGCGCTGGCGGCGGACCAAGGCCGGATCGCCTGGGTCGGCGCGCGCGCCGATCTGCCCGGCGAACCGGCGGCGCTGGCGCGCGAGGTGCACGATTGTGCCGGCCGCTGGATCACGCCCGGCCTGATCGACTGCCATACGCATCTCATCTACGCCGGCAACGGCGCGCGCGAGTTCGAGTCGCGCTTGCAGGGCAGGAGCGAGGCCGACATTGCGCTTGCGGGCGGCGGCGTGGACGCGATCGTGCGTGCGACGCGCGAGGCGTCGGAGATGGAGTTGATCAACAGCGCTTCGGCACGGCTCGGACGGCTGCTGGAGGAGGGCGTCACCGCGATCGAGATCAAGTCCGGCTATGGCCTGGACACGGCGACCGAGTCGAGATTGTTGCGCCAGGCGCGCCTGCTGGGCGCGTCGGCGCCGGTGACGGTGAAAACCACTTTCCTGTGCACGCACGCGTTGCCGCCCGAATACCGGGGCCGGGCCGACGCCTATATCGACAGCGTCTGCGCCGAGATGCTGCCCGCGGTGGCCGCGGCGGGGCTCGCCGACGCGGTCGACGTCTCGTGTGTCGGCGCGGAGTTTGCGCCGCGGCATACGCGGCGTCTGTGCGAGGCCGCTGCGGCACTGCACCTGCCGCTGAAACTGCACGCCGACCCGTATTCGGACAACGGCGACGCGGCGCTCGCCGCGCGCGTTGGCGCGCTGTCCGCGGATCATCTGGCGCACGCCGGCGAGGACGGTGTGCGGGCCATGGCGGCCGCCGGCACGGTCGCCGTGCTCCTGCCCGGAACCGCCTATTACATGCGCGAGCGGCGCGCACCGCCCATCGACGCATTGCGCCGCCATGGCGTGCCGATGGCCCTCGCCACCGACTGCAATCCGGTCTCCTCGCCGGCGACGTCCATCCTGCTCATGCTCAATCTGGCGTGCACGCTGTTTCGCCTCACGCCCGAAGAGGCGCTGGCGGGCGTGACCTGCCATGCGGCGCAGGCGCTGGGTCTGGGCGCGAGCCACGGCGCGCTGGAACCCGGCAAGGACGCGGATTTCGCGCTGTGGAACATCGAGGCGCCGGCGGAACTGGCGTATGCGCTGGGTGCCCGTCCCTGTGCCGGTGTCGTGCAGCGCGGAATCCAGGCGTGGCGCTCCGACTGAGCCGCCGCTTGCGCGCGTGCGAACGCGGAATTGCGTTGAGCCGCTCTTGTTTTTGCTGTAACATCGGTCATCCCAGTTCTCGATTCTGAGATGACTAAATATGTCTTTGTTACCGGCGGTGTAGTTTCCTCTCTTGGGAAGGGGATAGCCGCCGCCTCTCTCGCCGCCATCCTCGAATCGCGCGGCATCAAAGTCACCAACATCAAGCTCGACCCCTACATCAACGTCGATCCGGGGACGATGAGCCCGTTTCAGCACGGCGAGGTGTTCGTTACCGAGGACGGCGCCGAAACCGATCTAGATCTGGGGCACTACGAGCGCTTCAGTTCGACGCGGATGCGCAAGAGCAACAACTTCACCACCGGCCAGATCTACGACTCGGTGATCAAAAAAGAGCGCCGCGGCGAATATCTGGGCCGCACGGTGCAGGTGATCCCGCATATCACCGACGAGATCAAGGCTTTCATCGCCCGGGGCGCGCAGGGCGCAGAGGTCGCGATCGTCGAAATCGGCGGCACGGTGGGCGACATCGAATCGCTGCCTTTCCTCGAGGCCATCCGGCAGATGGGCCTGGAACTGGGGCGGGACAATATTTGCTACATCCACCTGACCCTGGTGCCCTATATCGCTTCGGCGGGCGAGATCAAGACCAAGCCCACCCAGCACTCGGTGAAGGAACTGCGCGAAATCGGCATTCAGGCCGACGCGCTGCTGTGCCGCTCCGACCGGCCGATCCCGGATGAAGAGCGCAAGAAGATCGCGCTGTTTACCAACGTGACCGCGGACGCGGTGATTTCGGTCTGGGATGCCGATTCGATTTACAAGATTCCCTACATGCTGCACCAGCAGATGCTGGACGAGATCGTCTGCCACAAGCTGCGCCTGCTGGCGCGTCCGGCCGACCTGAGGTCGTGGAAGCGCCTGATCGAGGCGCTGGAAAACCCGCAGCACGAAGTGACCATCGCCATGGTGGGCAAGTACGTCGAACTGACCGATTCCTACAAATCGCTCAACGAGGCCCTGATCCACGCCGGCATCCACACGCGCTCGAAGGTGAAAATCCAGTACGTCGATTCGGAAACGATAGAGCGCGACGGCACCGCTTGCCTGACCGGCGTGGACGCGATACTGGTGCCGGGCGGTTTCGGCGCGCGCGGCGTCGAGGGCAAGATCAAGGCGATCGAATACGCGCGCGAAAACAAAGTGCCTTATCTCGGCATCTGCCTCGGCATGCAACTGGCGGTGATCGAGTACGCGCGCCACAAGGCCGGCCTCACCGCGGCCAACAGCACCGAGTTTGACCCGGACACGCCGCAACCGGTGGTCGCACTGATCACCGAATGGCTGGACCGGGAGGGCAAGGTCGAGCACCGCGACGCCAGCTCCGACTTGGGCGGCACCATGCGCCTGGGCGCGCAACCCGCCGACATCATCCCCGGCACCGAGGTGCACCGCATCTATCAGAGCGACGTGGTCAACGAGCGCCACCGCCATCGCTACGAGGTCAACAACTACTATCTGCCCCGTCTGGAAGCCGCCGGCCTGAAGGTGGCCGCGCGCACCAAGGTCGAAGCCCTGTGCGAGCTGATCGAGTTGCCTACCGAGGGCCCGCACGCGCATCCCTGGTTCATCGGCTGCCAATTCCACCCCGAGTTCGGTTCTGCGCCGCGCACCGGCCATCCTTTGTTCAAGGCCTTCGTCGAAGCCGCGCTCGCGTACCAGGCGAGGAAAGCCGGCGCCGCTCAGGGCCAAGCGGTAGCGGTATGAGCCTAGGAGCAGGGGCCCCGCCGCGAGGCGGGGATGCGGGCAGGGCGAATACCGCCAGCCGCCGACAGTGCGGCGAGTGTTTTTGTGGCTATGGGTCGGAGGCGGCGGCATGAAGTTATGCGGCTTCGAGGTCGGCCTCGATAAGCCGGTATTCCTGATCGCCGGTCCCTGCGTCATCGAATCGAGGCAGTTCGCGCTGGACACGGCAGGCGCGCTCAAGGAAATCTGCGCGCAACTGGGCGTGCCCTTCATCTACAAGTCCTCCTTCGACAAGGCGAACCGCAGTTCGGGCGGCTCGTTTCGCGGTCCCGGCATGGACGAAGGGCTGGCTATCCTGGCCGAGGTGAAACGGCAGATCGGCGTGCCGGTGCTCACCGATGTGCACGAGATCGCCCAAATCGATGCCGTAGCGGCGGTGGTGGACGTGCTGCAGACGCCTGCTTTCCTCTGCCGCCAGACCGATTTCATTCACGCCGTGGCGCGTGCCGGCAGGCCGGTGAACATCAAGAAGGGACAATTCCTCGCGCCCGGGGACATGAAGCACGTCGTCGCCAAGGCGCGGGAAGCCAGCGGCAAGGACAATATCCTGGTATGCGAGCGCGGCGCGAGCTTCGGCTACAACAACCTGGTGTCGGACATGCGCTCCCTCGCGATCATGCGCGAGACGGGTTGCCCGGTGGTGTTCGACGCCACCCATTCGGTGCAGTTGCCGGGCGGGCAGGGGACAGTGAGCGGCGGGCAGCGCGAATTCGTGCCGGTGCTGGCGCGGGCGGCGGTGGCTGCGGGCGTGTCGGGGCTGTTCATGGAAACCCATCCCGATCCGGCGCAGGCCTTGTCGGACGGGCCCAACGCCTGGCCGCTGTCGCGGATGAAAGCGTTGCTGGAGACGCTCAAGGCGCTGGACGAGGTGGTCAAGAGACGGGGCTTCGCGGAGCAGGCGCTTTGACGCAGACGCGTGGCGCCCGCAGTGGAATTTAACGCCTGAATTTGAAATAAGGACAAGCACATGAGCTCGATAGTCGATGTGGTGGCGAGGGAGATACTGGATTCGCGCGGCAATCCGACCGTGGAAGCCGATGTGCTGCTCGAGTCCGGGGTGATGGGACGCGCCGCGGTGCCCTCGGGTGCCTCGACCGGCACGCGCGAGGCGATCGAGCTGCGCGACGGCGACAAGCTGCGCTATCAGGGCAAGGGCGTGCTGCACGCGGTGGAGCATGTCAATACCGAGATTTCCGAAGCCATCATGGGCCTGGATGCCACCGAGCAGAGTTTCATCGACCGGACCCTGATCGATCTGGACGGCACCGACAACAAGTCGCGCCTGGGCGCGAATGCCCTGCTGGCCGTGTCCATGGCCGTGGCCAAGGCTGCCGCGGACGAGTGCGGGCTGCCGCTGTACCGCTATTTCGGCGGCGCCGGCGCGATGCAGATGCCGGTGCCGATGATGAACATCATCAACGGCGGCGCGCACGCCAACAACAGCCTGGACATGCAGGAGTTCATGATCGTTCCGATAGGCGCGCAAAGCTTTCGCGATGCGCTGCGCTGCGGGGCCGAAGTGTTCCACGCGCTCAAAGGCCTGTTGCAGAAACGCGGCATGCCGACCACGGTTGGTGACGAGGGCGGCTTTGCGCCCAACCTGCCCAGCCACGAGGCGGCGCTGCAACTGTGCATGGAGGCGATCGACAAGGCAGGCTACCAGGCGGGGCAGGACGTGCTGCTCGCCCTGGATTGCGCCAGTTCGGAGTTCTACAAGGACGGGCGCTACGTGCTCGAGTCGGAGAATTTGCAGCTGTCCTCGGGCCAGTTCACGGACTACCTCGCGGCCCTGGCCGACAAGTATCCGATCATCAGCATCGAGGACGGGATGGCCGAGGCGGATTGGGACGGCTGGAAAATCCTCACCGAGCGCCTGGGCAAGAAGATCCAGCTCGTCGGCGACGATATTTTCGTGACCAATACCAGCATCCTGCGCGAAGGCATCGCCGAGGGCGTGGCCAATTCCATTCTGATCAAAGTCAACCAGATCGGCACGCTGACCGAAACGTTCGCGGCCATAGAAATGGCCAAGCGGGCGGGCTATACCGCGGTGGTCTCGCACCGTTCGGGCGAGACCGAAGACACCATCATCGCCGACATCGCGGTGGGCGCAAATACCCTGCAGATCAAGACCGGCTCGCTCAGCCGGTCCGACCGCATCGCCAAGTACAACCAGCTGCTGCGGATCGAAGAGGATCTGGGGGATACCGTCGGCTATCCCGGCAGGGACGCGTTCTACCAATTGCGTTAGGCGGCCGTATCCACAGTCCGTCGATGCGCATCCTGACCATCGTCCTGGCCTCCCTGATCTTGCTGCTGCAGTACCCGCTGTGGCTGGGGAAAGGCGGCTGGTTGCATGTGTGGGAGATCGATCGCCAGGTCAAGGTGCAGAAAGAAGGCAATGCCCAATTGCGCGTGCGCAACGATGCGCTCGATGCCGAGGTGCGCGACCTGAAGCAGGGCTACGACGCCATCGAGGAGCGCGCGCGCTACGAACTCGGCATGATCAAGCAGGACGAGATATTCTTTCAAATCCTGGAGAAGAAGCCGGTGATTCAAGCCCCCGCACCGGCAGATTCGTCGAAACGCCAATAAACGGAACGCCGCGTTCGGACGGCATCGGCATCGGCAGCGCTTGCGCGGACGGCGTCCCGTCCGCGCGGATCGCCGATTGCGCGCGGATGAAAAGCGTATCCGCACGCAATCGGCGATCTTGGATAAAATCAAACGGACGTATCAGAATTTCTGTGTGAAAGGCTTCGGTGCAGACTTGTCCACGGCGGAGGGCGTCGCTTGCGACGAACGACCGACGCGGTGGGCAAGTCGTGTTCATGTTACACCCGCTCGGTGAAGC
>Ga0334722_10004603_pt1 | contig 14226 bp, 15 predicted proteins | sample C3_bottom_MG_FD_207210 | JGI IMG/M metagenome (GOLD analysis project Ga0334722, IMG submission 207210) | Sediment microbial communities from Yellowstone Lake, YNP, Wyoming, USA - C3_bottom | ecosystem: Environmental > Aquatic > Freshwater > Lake > Sediment | place: USA: Wyoming | collected...
GCATCAGCTCAAGGTTATACTCATCATCACGGCTTGAACCGTAATAATAAGAGGACCTGGATAGCCCTAGCAGCTCGCACTGCCGTGCCACTGCTATCGTCTTGTTATCTCTCTCCACCAACTGCTTCTTCTCCTCTACTGTAGCTGCTGAAATTTTTTTTTAAGCCACTCGTTCTCTACCCGCAGTTGACCAATCTGACGAAATAGCTCTGCCTCCAGCTCATCCCGATCCTCTTCCCGCTTCTTCCTCCTGTCGGAAAATAGCTCAGGTAACATGCTCAGCAACTGATCTTTCCACTTCCGAACCTGGTTGGGATGAACCCCAAATTCACTGGCTATCTGGGCCACGGTCTTCTCGCCTTTGACCGCCTCCAGTGCCGCCTTAGCCTTAAACGCTGCCTCATACTGTTGTCTTTTCATAATGGCCATTTTACCATACCTCCTTTGAAGTTATGGCAGGCCATTTTGCACCTTATTGCCCTGCCCAGTTTTTGGGGAATATTTCAGATAGAAGCTATTGCCAATGATATATGGGATCCCTATCTGCCTTCGATTCGGGTGCATGATCATAGGCCGAAAGATTAATTCCACGCTCGGGATACGACCAACTTTGTCCTTCTTCATAGACGGCCCAAATATCCACCGTTCTTGTCGCACGTCCAACTGGGCCCTGCCCACTTGCCACGCTCTCTCAAGCTCCAAAACATGACGGTAAAGTTCTCTATTTTCCATGACCTTGATCCTTTCAGAGTCATTTTATCCCAATCGCTCACCCATTAAAATATCAGAAGAGCCATAGAATTTATTTTTATTTCCCTGTAACTATATCGAAAGATCTTCTAACTTCATTAATATAATTTTCCCAATAAAAATACTTGAAAAAACTTTTCCTGGCGTTTTCAGATAACTCATTTAGATTTGATAATATTTTTGAAATCAAAAATAATACTTCACTTTCATTATATTTATGTAAAAAATATCCATTATAGCCGTTGGTTACAAATTCACTAAAACTCCCGATATAAGAAGATATTACCGGAGCCCCAAACATAAAGGCTTTTGGCAATACGCCGCTTTGGGTTGATCTTCGATATACATTCCACACACAAAAACTCCCATCATACGCATTATTTATCTCTTCGTTTGATAAAGGTCTTCCATGCATAATTTTCAAGTATCCAGATTTTACCATTTCATCTATTATTTTTTCTTTTTTGATAATCTTTGTTAGATCATTTCTTGTTGATATCTGGAATTTTATATCATATCCTCTCTTATATATATACTTTATTAATTCTAAAAATATGTCGAAACCATGGGCCTTTATTGCATTTCCAATAAATGAAAAATATATTTTTTTATTAATATCAAGCAAACCGATTTTTTCATCATCAAATATCAATGGAATAATGATAACATTTTTATTTATTTTTATATCTTGTTTTTTATAAAGTTCATAAGCATATTTCGAAGGGACAATTACAAGATCTACTTTACTTAGAGTCAATTTTGATACAATATTAGCGATAACTCCCTTTATCATTTGTCTAATTCCTTCTTTTAAATAATTATTGAAACTATCAAAAGGCTCATGATAAAGGTATATTGACTTTGAATTTATTTTTTTTGAATAAATTAAATAATTTATATTGTAAATACTTGGGTTGCATATTATAGATACATTGTAAAACAATTTATTAATATTTTTTTTATGCTTATCTTCTAAAAAAACAACTTTTAAACCTTTCATACTTTCACTAAATACACTATATTTTTTTGTTAAAACTAATTCTGGATCTGCTCCGATCGCTCTTATTAAAAAATAATAACCTCTCATCAGGGATAAATGACCTGGATTAAATTTTAAAGATACAATTCCAATTTTCAACATTATTCCTTTAAATTTTAAACATTTTGAATTATCTCTCTGAGTACGTTCATAAATCGGTTAATATTATAATATGATGGTTCTTCCGGCATTTTAATGGGTAAGCACTTGCGGTAGAATTGCTCCGAAAGGAGCGAAATTTATTGAAGTTAAAGAGCTTTATCGTCAGATTTTGGGCATTGAGAAGCCATTGAAAGTGAGGGAGGTGAAACTTGACGTTAAGGGGGAAAAGATAGATGTTCAGGTAGTGCATGATGAAGGTGTACGCTGGCCATGTCCTGAGTGTGGTGAACTTCTTACGGTGTATGATCATGCTCCGGAGCGCGTTTGGCGTCATCTGGATACTTGTCAGTTTAAGACCTATCTTCACGCTCGTATCCCTCGGGTTAATTGTCCGGATCTGGCCTTGATTCGGGAGCATGTGCCTGGGGCGGAAGATAAGCTGGTATTTGACCGCTATCATTTGATGAGGCACCTGGTTCAAGCAGTAGATAATGTTCATAAGCAAGAGCATCGGGAGCTGAAGAGAGAAGGCCTGGGAGTGTTGGCCGTAACCAAATATCTTTGGCTTTATTCTCAAGAAAACCTTCCGCCTGAGAAGAGAAGTTTGTTTTACTGGTTGAAGAAGAAGCGACTGAAGACGGCGCGAGCCTGGGCTATCAAAGAGAGCTTCAGGGAGCTGTGGGACTACCAGTCTCTGGGCTGGGCCGCCAAACACTTTAAGTCCTGGTATGCCTGGGCTATTCGTTCCAGGCTGAACCCGATCAAGCAGGTGGCTCGGATGTTTCGTAAATACCTGCGTAATATTCTGACTTACCTGAAACATCGAATCACCAATGCGGTAAGTGAAGGAATTAATTCCACCATCCAAACCATCAAGAAAATGGCTTGCGGCTTTCGTAACCGAGAACATTTTAAAATTGCTATCTACTTCCATTGTGGCGGCTTGGACCTTTACCCTGGTACCCATGAAAACATCTGATGAACCGACAACCCTTTAATGATGATATTGCAGCCTTGATCATAATTGACCGTAATGCGAAAGAAGCCTTTTTATTCTTTCTCTTACGACTTCTTTTTAAAACATCGAGCTATTATTTAATATTTTTCATTATATTTATAATTGGGCTCATTTTTACTTTCCAATCAAGATTGTTCATAGCATAGTTCCTCATTTCTTCGGAATAATTTACTTTGCTTAGCGATCTCATAAATTTTATGATTTCCATCATTTCGATACTTTCGTCATTCGACTCAACTTTAAGCCTAAATTTAATTCCTTCAGGGAAATCCGGATCATATCCTGAATCTATAAATGGTATACCCCTAGCACAATATTCTCTAGTTTTTAGAGAAGATGCATTTTCATTCTTTTTTCTATGTAGGCCAAGAGAGCCTACTGCAACATCATTATTATCAAATATTTTATTTAATACTTCCCCCTCTATTGGTCCATAAAAATTGATATATTCTTTCAAATTATATCCTTGCACCATCCTTTTAAGCCTATTTAATTCCTCTCCTGCTCCAACGATGTTAAAAATTACTTTAATATCACTATTTTTGTTCAAATAATATTCTCTCATTCCTTTAATGATCCTATCATATCCATGCCAAAAAGAAATGTTGCCAATGCCTATTAGATTTAATGTCTTCTCTAGCTCTTCACTACTTCTTTTTCGCTTTAATGGAACTGATTTAACGTCAACTCCATTTTCCATTTCGATGACTTTTTCTTTTAATGATAAAGAACCTCTATTATATACAACAAAATAATCGCAATAATTAAATAACTTTTTAAAATATATCCGGTCTAAAATAAAGACGAGTACACTCTTGAGGTTGGCGGGCTTTATCTCATAAATGTAAGGAAAGGTCGGAAACTCTAAAAATACGAATTTATTTTTTTGTCTAGCTAGTTCCAGAAATCTTATAAAATATGGATCTGAAAGGCTGTACCTAATATAAATAATATCACTTTTTGATGTCAATTTATTTAACTCTTCATAAAAAAGTTTCCTTTTATTTAAACCATTAAGTGCAAGGAAATAACTTTCTTGGCCATAATTTACCTTTATGAACCCGTTTTCTACACAAACTAGTTGTGAATTAAAATGCTCTTGAAATATTTTCATTTGCGATAAGACCTTTTTTTTAACTCCTAAAAATGATTTTCTTCCCAGGTCTGCTCTACAAACATATGTCAATTTAAACATATTTGCTCTCTTTTATATTCAAATTAGAAACTAGGATAAAAAAGCATAAAGGGTAAAAAAACCATTCATGAGATCTAAAAATCCCAATCAAGATCATATAAAACAAGCAGAAAATGGCTTCAGCTTTAAGTATTTTTATTTTTCCCAAACTATAAATCAATATAACAAAAAAAAGAAAGAAGCTAAAAATACCAAATTCAGCCCAGATAGATAATACATTGTGCATATATCCGCCATAAGAAGAATATTTATAGCCATATATTTTGTAATGATACAAATATTCTCCAAGTATGGGCTTCTTTAAAATGTTTTCGAGACCCATATAATACCAGTATCTTCTCCCTATTAAAGAAGGGTCATCACCTGCCCTAATATCATCTAATCTATTAATTAATTGCCCTGGTATAGAATCTCTACTAGCAAAACTGAATGACAATATTAAAGTAAATGTAATTATTAACAAAAATAAAAACATATATATTAATTTTTCGATATTATTTCTATAAATATACATATATGTTAATATTGATGCAAATAAAAAACAGATAATAGAACTTACAGAAGATAAGAAAATTAATATTATTAATCCAAATCCCAGTCTCACTAATTCAAATTTATTTTTACAAAAATCAATTCCTAAATAGATCGCATACAAATCGGCTATTCTTAAAACGAGTTCTCCTCCTAGCCTAGGTAAATTGAAATATATTGATATTATTGCGATAGCTATAAACATTAAAAATAATGATAATTTAAATATTCTATTAAAAAGAAATTTATAAATTACTTCATTCTTTGAGCTTATTAATGATAAATAGAGAAAAATTGGTAGTATATTTTGATTTAAATATATAAAAATATTATCACGCATATCAATTTCGCTGTTTATAAAAGGAAACATAGCCTTTGTAAAAAAAAATAATAAGACTATTATAGATAATTTATTTCCTTTAAAAATTAATTTAATTTTCTTTAAAAGTAAAATTATCAAAATATTTATTATAACCAATAAAAAAAATGGCATAAAATTAAAAAAATATTTTTCGAAAAAGGCTATAAACGGATATAAGATCAATAATAAAATGCTTAAATAGCTTGATATATTGTAAAACATCTCTTTTTTAATTATTAAATTATATTTCATTGAATTTGAGGTGCTCCCCATTCTTTGGACAGTAAAGAGGCTTGTTTAAGGTGCAATTTTGACCTGCCTGTCCTACTATTTAAACCATTTAAATTACTCAGCTCAAAAAACTTTTTGCTGGCTGTATGTCCAAAATATACCTTGTAGGGCGTGTGGTATCCCAGGCCCTGAGGTAGCCTCTCCGCGTTGTTGAAGAAAGATACCCTTTCTTATTAAACCCGGGTAATAAGAAACTACTCCTCTTATGAGTAAAAATAGCCTGAAGCGCCATCCGCCGCATCAGCACCCTGACCCGCTTCGGGTTCACTATATAGTCACGAGTCTTTAATCAGAACGTCAGCCTCCTTACCCTATAAATTGGCACCTTCGTATACTGCCGCATCAGCTCAAGGTTATACTCATCATCCCGAGTCGAACTGTAATAATAAGAGGACCTGGATAGCCCTAGCAGCTCGCACTGCCGTGCCACTGCTATCGTCTTGTTATCTCTCTCCACCAACTGCTTCTTCTCCTCTACTGTAGCTGCTGAAATTTTTTTTAAGCCACTCGTTCTCTACCCGCAGTTGACCGATCTGACGAAATAGCTCTGCCTCCAGCTCATCCCGATCCTCTTCCCGCTTCTTGCTCTGATCTGAAAATAACTCAGGTAACATGCTCAGTAACCGATCTTTCCACTTCCGAACCTGATTGGGATGAACCCCAAATTCACTGGCTATCTGGGCCACGGTCTTTTCGCCTTTGACCGCCTCCAGTGCCACCTTAGCCTTAAACGCTGCCTCATACTGTTGTCTTTTCATAATGGCCATTTTACCATACCTCCTTTGAAGTTATGGCAGGCCATTTTGCACCTTATTGCCCTGTACAGATTTTGGGGAGCATTTCATCGGTATGAACTATAGACTCCCTAAAGTCTACTTCTCTTGATATCTTAGATAGAGGCTAAGCTTTATGAACTTAGGACCACCGCCCACAATTGAAAGAATCTTACCGCGTTTTCTACCCACTCTTCTTTTTCCCTGTCTTCAATGTTACAAATATTTATTGCAGGACCTATTTTTTCGCTACTTATATTCATGGGCCTTTTTTATCCTAAGCAATAGCATCAAGCATATCCCTGTAGAATTTTTTTTTTTTTTTGCGTAAGCGAAGTGTTATGCCAAAGAAGAACAAGATTTCCATCAAACTCCTTGCAAAGGGTTGAAAGTTGTTCAACGTATCGGAAGACATCTTCTGACTTCAAATGCATATAATCTTTACCAAATAGAGTCACATCCATCGCTATTAAAGGTATCTCACGAAGACGTAAATATTTTCTTGCTAATAAATTAAAAACAGGATATTCGTAACATGTCCCTGTACGAAATCCTGCGTAATCAGCAAAAGATAAAGTACTATCGTAATTGAGTCCTGCATCTTCCCAATTCTGCCATGTAATTGGATTTTCCCAACGCAAATAATGTTGTCTTCCTCCCCAAATATTTTGTTTAATGCCAAGTTGTTTAGCAACTTTTATTAATTTTTCAAATTCTGTCTTAGTCCTCAGAGGATCACGGAAACTATTGTAACTTGCATGAAAACCTACAATATGACCTCGTTTGTTAATTTCACTTATTAGGTCTTTAATAAAGAATGAGTCAATAGAATAATTACTTCCGTCTAAGGAACCAGCCGCATGGTCGGTCATAAAATAGAACTCACTTCTTAGGCCATGTTTTTCGCTCAAATTCATTATAAAGTCAAAAGTATATACTGGATCAAGCTTAGGATTATTTTGAATTTTGCTCATTATTCTCGAAACTGCCAAACAAAGATCTTTACGTAAAACTATATCACTTGCTACATTATGAATTATGCGGTTCCAGCTCTGGTCATTCAACATAAATGGGTGATCAACATCATGGGTTAACATAACTTTGTAATTACGATGTTTTCTCTTCAAATTTGGCCATAACCTATTCATTACTGCCCATAGAACTTCAACATATTCATTTACTATAGGACGTGAAAGAAACCTTTCTTTATAGGCTAACGAAGCTTTGGCTGGGAATCTCCCATGAACATCCTTTTCCTTCAAGACTACCTCTTCATAACGAGTTAACATAAAAAAACAAGATCCAAAAATATCAAGACCCAAATGCAAGTTGTTACCTTCTTGTTCCAAATATTTTCCATTAGCTAATTCTCTGCCATAAATTGCAGGCAACTTCTTATCGCATAACTTAACCTCAGGTAAATCATCAAAGACATCCCACTGAGGAAGCGGCGAAACAGGTAATGATTCTTCTTTTAGCCATTTTTCGGTTGGTATATTGAATAATACGTTTTCTGTTACTAAGTATTTGCCTAATGTATCTCCTAAAACTCTTAATCTTATTTTTTCATTACTGTTTTTTTCAATCCGATACTCTAACCCAAGAAACTCCTTTAAAATGACATCTAAAATATAACTAATTTCTGGCAAATAGCCTTTAGGAACTTCCACAATAACTGTATCCACTATTTCCTCCTTATATTTCCAATAAATCTTAATCCCCTTTCTAATAATGTTCGAATATTTAAAGGCCTCACAGTATAATATACTTTTAGTTCGCCCCCCATCTAGATTTTGTATTTTGCACAGTGGGAAGATTTGCTCCGCAATAATCAAAAACAGTTACGCCAACATTATTAAGGTCACTAAGAGTGAAGTAAACAATGTAGTCATTAACACCGTACTTCAAAAATTTTCTTTTCGTCCCGGCAACCCAATCTATAGCAAGTCCGTTATTACCTTTGAGGACTATCCTCGCACTTGCTGGCTCATCATCTGGAGCAAATACAACATAGCATCTAAAGTTTTCATCTCCTAAGAGTCTAAGTGCTAATTCCAAACCACTTTTAGTAAGTTTGTAGTCAAAACTTTGGCGATCTTCGGTATCAGATAAGCATTAGATGATTCCTTCAAAATCGTAACTACGCTTAACAGAAAAGTTATTGGAATTAGCCTTGTTAAGATAGTTCCTAACAGAGGAATCTACCTCGCTAGAATTAAAGGGTAGATTTATAAAAAATGTATATTTCAGCTAAAAATCCTTTCCATTGCCAAGCTCTAACATCGGTAGCCTCGGGAGGTAGTATAATAGTCCTTTCAAATCCAAATTTATTAAATTCCTCAGTAATTAAATTACTAACAGTAAGCCATTGATATCGAATCTTATACGGTACATTAGTTGGGGTTGGATAAAAAATTACTGGAAGGTAAGGATTAAGACGTGGCATTTTGATTTTTCCCCTTTTATCTAAGTATATAACCGTTTTAACTGAGGGACCATTATCAGACAATTGATGGAAAATTATCAGGCTCAATATCTATAAATACTTTACTCGCAGGATTTTTATTTCTAGCCATTTCACATAATTTTACAAGACTTTGCTTATATAATCCCTGATTTTGAAATTCTTCTTTCGTCCTACAGTAATGTATCCAGTAAACCCCAAGTTTTCTAACAAAAGGCAGGTGATTTGGCCCGGGAGTTCCAAGGCAACTCATCCAAGCATAAGAAGCCCATTGTCCACCTTTATAGTGGATTAAACCCTTCATGCCTGTTTTCAAAAACCCAAGAAAAGTCTTATATCTAACTGGATCATCTTCAAAAGGCAATTTTATTAACTCTGGGGTTGCTTCTGCAATTGTGAAGTTGTTAGAAGAATCTTGAACTTGCGGAGTCCAATTAATAGGTAACTTAAAAACAACATACCTATTTTTGCTTAGAAGTTTTCTCATATTTAATCTTGCCTCGTTTTATATTTTAATCTTTTAGATAACGGAGCAAGTTTTATAAACTGAGGACGAGTGCCAACTATTGATGTAATCTTCATCTTTTAAAAAAACTTTTTATTTGGGCAATAATAATATCTTGCTGCTCAACTGAGAGTTCAGGATACATTGGAAGCGAAAGGACCTCATCGCTGGCATTTTCTGCTTCAATAAAATCACCCTCTCTATATCCCAAAAAGGAAAACAACTTCTGTAAATGAATTGGAACGGGATAATAAACCAGCGTCGTTATACCTGATTCTTTCAAAAAACTTATTAGCTTATCTCTTTCTTTTGACCTAATAGTATACTGATGATAAATATGATACACGCCTTGCGATTCAAATGGAGTAATAATCGGTAAATTCTTCAGGCCTTCGTTATATCTACAGGCAATTTGGCGCCGAGCTTCGGTCCATTTATCCAAATATCTAAGCTTAACCCTAAGAATTGCAGCCTGGATTTCATCAAGGCGGCTGTTAAATCCCAGTAACTCGGCGTGATATTTCTTTTTACTGCCGTGCTTTCTTAATATATCTATCCTTTCAGCAAGGTCTGCGTCATTTGTAACAACCATACCACCATCGCCGTAGGCTCCGAGATTTTTTGTGGGGAAGAAGCTGAGACAACCGGCAATGCCAAATTGTCCGACCGGCTTACCTTTATATCTTGCTCCTATGGCCTGAGCAGCATCTTCTATAACATAAAGATTATAAGCTCGGGCGATAGTAATAATTTTGTCCATTTCAGCAGGCTGCCCATAAAGATGAACTGGAATAATGGCTTTTGTCTTTTTGGTTATGGCCTTTTCGATTTTATCAGGATCAATATTGAACGTTCGTGGATCAATATCGACAAAAACAGGCTTTGCTCCGCAATGAAGAATGCAGGAAGCAGTTGCTATAAATGTAAATGGTGTGGTAATAACTTCATCGCCAGGCCCAATTTCTAATGCCGCTAAAGTTAGCCTCAGAGCATCTGTTCCTGAGGCAACTCCAATTCCATATTTGCAGCCACAAAGCGCCGCAACCTCTTTTTCAAGAGATTCAACTTCAGGTCCCAGAATAAATTGCCCGGAACGAAGGACCCTTTTTATGGCTTCGTCTATTTCTTTTTCTATTGAAGCATATTGAGTTTTGAGATCTAAAATCGGAATCATTTTGGGTTTCCTTTTTTGCTTATTTTGGGGAAGGTAGTGGCTCGTCTTCAGGCCAATCCAAACAGCGCAAAATTCCTGGTTCTACCTCTTTATATCGCCAGCCACTTTCAGGACATACGTAGATGCCATTCGCGTCGGGATTTATCAGGCGATGGCCGTGCCGGCTCATCCAGCCTTTTTGACGGGCTGGGACACCAAGCATCAGCGCATAATCAGGAACATCAGAAATAACAACTGCTCCAGCACCGATAAAAGCATAACGGCCGATGGTTATGCCACAGACTATTGTGGCGTTGGCTCCGATTGAGGCTCCCCTTTTTACTACAGTGTTCTCATATAGATGATGCCTTAGTATTTCTGAGCGTGGGTTAGAGACATTGGTAAAAACACAGGAAGGACCACAAAAAACATAATCTTCAAGAGTTACACCCTGATAAATAGAAACATTATTTTGTATCTTCACAAAATTTCCAATTGTCACATTATTGCCTACATTAACGTTTTGACCAAGAACACAGTTTTTGCCAATCCGAGCTCCAGATTGAACATGGCAAAAATGCCAGATTTTTGTCCCTTCTCCGATGATGACGTTTTCGTCTATATAGCTGCTCGGATGAATAAAATATTTTTCATCAGCCATAATAAATCCTTTCTTAGATATTATATGGGATCATTCTTTGGGGCAGAGGGGATGGCGTTCGCCAGAATTGGGCTCTGGCCTAGCATTGCGAATATCGTAAACAATCTGAATAGCGTTACGATTTTCATCAAGGCCAAAGCCGTTCCCCTTTAAAATCTCTTCATAAAGCTTTGTATGCAAGTCCTGAAAACCATCAGTAAAATCAAAAGGCTGTCCATCAATGGTAATGCAGCGGTATGAACGGTTCCCGGCATTAATGGCTTCCTTAGGTAAATCTTCAAAGCGCAATGATAAAAACCAGCGAACTCGGGCTTTTTTAAGCTCAATATATCCTGAAGCAATATCGGGTTTCTTGATGTGAACAATGTTTCTTTGTGGTGGGCCAAAAATCCAGGACAACATATCAAAAAAGTGCACACCAATATTAGTGGCTATGCCGCCAGATTTTTCTTCACTGCCTTTCCAAGAGAAAAAATACCAGCGGCCGCGGGCTGTTATATAGGTGAGGTCAATATCATATTTCCTATCGGTTGAATTGCTTTCAATCTTCTTTTTCAATTCAACAATCTGAGAGTGAAGGCGAAGCTGGAGAACTGAAAATATTCTGTGCCCATACTCTTTTTCTGCTTCTATAAGAGCATCAATATTCCACGGATTTAAAACCACCGGCTTTTCACAGATAGCATCTGCACCGATGCGAAGAGCAAAACGGCAATGGGCGTCGTGAAGATAATTCGGCGAGCAGATACTTACGAAATGAACAGCTCGGTCTGGCTCTTTGCGGCGAAGCATTTCCAGGTGGCGGTCAAAACGCTCAAATTCTGTGAAGAAATCAGCTTGAGGAAAGAACGAATCCAAAATACCGACAGAGTCGCTTTTATCAAGAGCAGCAATTAGGTTGTTCCCGGTTTCCTTTATAGCTTTTAGGTGGCGGGGCGCAATGTAACCCGCAGCTCCTATTAAGGCAAAATTTTTCATTTTTTACCTTTAATTTAGTTAATTAATTTATCTAAGCTTTCCACACCTGACTCGGGGCCGTCTTCATCCCGGCCATCACATTCCTCGTATCAATGATGCACTTGCTCCACTTGGCCAGCTCTTCCCAGTTAATCACCTTGTGGGCGGTGGAGATGATGCAGGCATCAAAGCTGGAGATGGTTGGCTCGTCCCAGGTGACGGATTTGGTGCCAGCCCAGTGGGAATGCTCGCGGGTAGGCTTAATCACCGGGATGTAGGGGTCGTAGTATGAAACCTCGGCACCGTATTTAGCCAGCAGGTCCATCAGGTAGTAGGAGGGCGACTCGCGCTCGTCATCCACGTCGGCTTTGTAAGCCAGGCCGATGACCAGGATTTTGCTGCCTTTGAGCGCCTTGCCGTGGTGGTTGAGGGCTTCTATGGTGCGGGAGACAACGTATTCGGGCATGCGGCGGTTGATTTCGCCAGCCAGCTCAATGAAGCGGGTTGTCTGTCCGTACTCGCGGGCTTTCCAGGTGAGGTAGAACGGGTCAATGGGGATGCAGTGGCCTCCCAGCCCGGGACCCGGGTAGAACGGCATAAAGCCAAAGGGCTTGGTTTTGGCCGCCTCAATGACTTCCCAGATGTCTATGCCCATGGCTGAATAGACCATCTTGAGCTCGTTGACCAGGGCGATGTTAACCGAGCGGAAGATGTTTTCCAGGAGCTTGACCGCTTCGGCTGTGCGGCAGGAGGAGACAGGGACGAGGGTTTTGACGGCCAGGCGGTAGACTTCCATTGCTTTCTGTAGGCAGAGCGGGGTGAGGCCGCCGATGACTTTGGGGACGTCGGACACGCGGCTTTGGGGGTTGCCGGGGTCTTCGCGCTCGGGGGAAAAAGCCAGGTGAAAATCGCGACCAGCCACCAGGCCCGAGCCCTGCTCCAGGACGGGACGCAGGTATTCGTCGGTGGTGCCGGGGAAAGTGGTGGATTCAAGGACGACGACTGTGCCGGGGACAAGGTGCGGAGCGATGGCCCGACCGGTTTCCAGGATGTAGGAGATGTCGGGCTCGCGCTGTTTGGTGAGCGGGGTCGGGACGCAAATGATGACGGCGTGAGCGGGTGCGGTGCGGATGAGCGAGAAGTCGGTGGAAGCGGAGAAGCGGGAGGTGGCGAGGGCGGAGGCGATGTCGGCGTCTGAGATGTGCTTGATGTAGCTCCGGCCGGAGTTGAGCGATGAGACTTTGGCCGAGTCAATGTCCAGGCCGATGACGGTGGCGCCAGCCCGGGCAAACTGGAGGGCGAGCGGCAAGCCCACATATCCGAGTCCAATTACTGCTATGTTCATTTTTGCTCCTTTATAAAACGGGGGACGTCCTACAATTTTATTGATTTTCTCGTTTTCCCTATACAGCATGCAACCCATTTTCTCTTTTTCACTTTGTCCCGTCTTTCTAGCTTTATCCTTTCTGCAAATTTTATAGGTATTTTATATGACAAATTCTTAATTTTTTAAATCCTTTGTATCTATAAAATATGCCTTAATATAAAGGCAAGTACGTAAAAAATTATTGCCAGTACCGAACAAATGTTGATCATGTCAGAAGCACATTTTTTTCTCTTATTCCAATCCACAAAAAAATCCTTCTCCTTAGGGATTATATGCCCACCATAAGTTTTTGGTATTTGCCAATTAAAATAAATGATAAGTATTGGCATCAAAACTGATGCAAGTAGGTCAAAAATATCTGCCAGCATTTTTTATCTTACTCGGCGAAGGCGCCGGTGTCCACCCATTCCTTCTTGAGGATGGACCAGAAGTCTTCGGCCAGGCCGCGGAGGACGTAGTCGTAGGGCAGCCAGCCGTATCCGCGCTCGCCCCAGGAGGTGCCCCAGGAGTTGCGGATGAGCAGGGCGCCTTTGGTTTTGACGCCGCCGAATTTGTTGGTGATTTCCAGCTTATCGTCGTAGCCGACGGCCATAACGGCGTGCCCGCCTTCCAGGCGCTCGCGCTGGGACGGGAACGGGATGCGGCCGGTGGTTTCAGCCTGCTCAATGGAGTTGTAGACGGAAAAGCCGAAGATGAAGGGGAAGCCGCGCGAGAGGTAGGTCTTGAGGCTGTGGAGGACGGCATCGGGGGCAGCGCCAGCCGGGTCGTGGCGGAAGTACTTTATGGTCTGGAAGTTCTGGGCGAAGGCGTAGCAGAAGGCGGTAGGCTCGCGGTCAAAGGCGGAGGGGTCGTCGGTGTAGGGCCAGTAGGATTCGGGCGGAACACCGAAAAGCACCATGGCGCCCATGGTCGTCCGGAGGTAGGCACCGGTGTCGCCGCGCATCTTCATCAGGTTGCGGGTAGCTTTGTAGAGGAAGAGGCGCGAGGCATCCAGGTGGCGGCCGAAGGCTCGGCGCTCGTAGTACTCAATGAGGCCGAC
>Ga0334722_10004604_pt1 | contig 14226 bp, 14 predicted proteins | sample C3_bottom_MG_FD_207210 | JGI IMG/M metagenome (GOLD analysis project Ga0334722, IMG submission 207210) | Sediment microbial communities from Yellowstone Lake, YNP, Wyoming, USA - C3_bottom | ecosystem: Environmental > Aquatic > Freshwater > Lake > Sediment | place: USA: Wyoming | collected...
TATCAAGGGGCAGTCCCAACTTGTGCCTGGCGCTCGACTCGATCCGCTCCCGCTCGTGGAACGTCCGAAGCAGGTTGCGTGCGATCCCGTACAACCACGGGAGCGCCGACCCGCCCGCCTCGTCACGGAACCGCCTGAGCCGGAGCGCCGCCTGGGCGAATGTCTCTGCGGTCAACTCACCCGCCACACGCTCCGGGACGCGAGGCCGGAGAAAGGCGTGAATAGCACGAGCATGACGGCAGTAGAGCTCTGCGAAGGCATCCGGGTCGTTCTGCGCCGCGCGAATCAGTTGTGCGTCAGTCAGCATCGGCCTCGAACGCTTATACAACTGAGCGCCCAGATCGTTTCCATCGCTCCCGACGGCCGGAGCCGAACCGGTAGTCGCCGCCTGGGCCGGAGGAGACCGGACGCGAGCGTGAGCCTTCTGCGGGGGGCGAAGGTCAGTCTGCATGGGCCTCGGTTCCAGCGGACGCAGCTCAGGCGGTCTGAGCGGACCTGAGCGGAAGAACACCGCTGCCACCTTGGCCCTCCCAAGCAGGACACGATCGGCGTGAACACGCCGAAAACGGCTTATCGGAGCGGCCCCGGAGTCGAACCGAGCCAGCCGTGGGTTACACGACCTCACCGGTCTTGAAGACCGGCTGGGCGAATCCTGTAAACCCGCATGGATCCGAACGGCCGTGCGACAGTGTTTGCGACAGTTAGTGCGCCCGTTGGCCCCGAAGGCTTACGACCGAGACAGCGGGCGGTGTCTTGAGTTCGAGGCCGGGGGCACGGCTGGCGCCTCGGACGCCGCGCTTATGAGCTCGCGGATCCCGTCGACCGCTCGGCGCAGACCGTCTGCGTCGAAGAGGTACGGGCTCGCGTGCGCCACGTCGTGTACGGGACCGTCGAGTTCGGTGGAGTTGGCGGCTGTGTTGACGGCGTAGCGGACCGGAATCTCATGACAAACGACGAACACCGTATGCTCGGGGCGCTGGAGGACGCGTTCGTAGGCGTCGGAGTAGCGCCTCGCTGCGTCGTCAAGGCTCTCGCCGCCGGGGAACGGCTCCTCCCGTTTTCGTCCCGACTTCCATTGGCGGTAGTCGGCAAGCGTTTGTCCCTCGAGCTCGCCGATCCGGATGTCGTTCAGCCCCGGGTCGACAAGCCGCGGTGGACCCCGCAAGGCGAGCGCGAGCTCCGCGGTCTGCTGTGCGCGAGGGAACTCCGAGACGACGCACAGGTCGATCGCAAGCCCCGCGATCTGCAACCCGAGCTCCTTGCCCTCCTGGATACCGCGCGGGCTCAGCCCCTGATCGAGCAGCGGGTCGCCGTTGACGACCCCGTCAACGTTGAAGACCGACTCGCCGTGACGCGCAAGAAGCAGGAGGCGCATCGGGCAAGTCTCGCAGGCGCGGACCGGCTACAGCCTCACGAACCTGGTTCGCTACGTGTACTGGAGCGATGAAATCGCTAGAGCGGGCGCGCGCGACCGGATGGATCGCGCCACGCCACGCGTGATCGACAACTGCGTTGCCTGCGGCAACCCATTCGAGGGCGACGGGGACGAGCCCTGCTGCCCCGACCAAAAGCTCACATGAGCACCGCCGGCTCGCGCTCTCACCGAACGAGGTCACCACGGCGCTCGGGTCAGCCGTGACTTCCTCGACGAGCACGTCATGCCCGAGCTTTGCGTGGGCAGTACACCTACCGCTCCGCCATCGTCGCAGCCGCGAGCTTCTCCCTCGTCCCTGCGCGACCAGCACCAGGTCGAGCGCCTCGACGAGCGCCTGCTCCTGAGTCTCCGGCTGGCGGTATGGCACCTCCCGAGCGTCGCAGGAGCCGCCCTCCACGACGCCGGGGCGAGCGCGCACGCTCGTGGCGGAGAACCATCAGCCAAACGTTCGGCGATCAGTAGCGAATCAGGGAATTCACCGACGCGGGCGGAACGGCGCGGCTGGATCATGAACTCGCGCTAAGCACGGATCGCAAATAGGGTTGAAGCTCTACCAGGAAGGCGGCAGGAAGAACCTCCGAACGCTTTCCCGGCAGAGCAGACGAAAGCGATGCCGGCTCAACGAAGATCAAGCTAGGGCTCGCGGAAGCGGGCCCTAGCTCTTGCCCGCCGTTTCCAGGTTGCCAGCTTGGTCGAGGGCCGTGGTCCGCGGGCTCCCAACCTCCCGAGCGCGCAAGGCGTCAGCACCAGCAATGGCCTCGGCAACGACCGTCCTCAGAAGCGCGATAGTCCTGCGATAGTCGTCGCCGCTGTCAGGCGGTCTTGAGCGGAAGATCGCTCAAGACGCGCCGATCTCCCCACGCATCCCACATTCGGCGTGAACACGCCGAATGTGGCTTAACGGAGCGGCCCCGGAGTCGAACCGAGCCAGCCGTGGGTTGCACGACCTCACCGGTTTTGAAGACCGGCTGGGCCACCGGGCCCGGCCGCTCCACCAAACAAGCTACCGCGACCGACACGGTGCTTTGTCCGCGAACCGAACCTTGTCACTCGACGTAACGACGGAGGGATGCGGCGGACGGAAGCCAGGTGACGACGTTGCAGGCGACAACCGGCGTGGACCAGCAGACGTTCACGGCGCAGGACGCCCTCGACCTCCTCGACTGGAAGCGCCGCATCTTCTCGCTCTACGAGGAGATCCGAGCGCAAGCCAACCCCGAGGCTGCATGGAACCTCTGGCGCGAGACCCGCGAGGAGCTCTACCGCACGCACCCGCAGTCGCCGCTGCCTCCGAACCGTCGCGACGAGTACCGAGACGCGTTCTACCCCTACGACCCGGCTCACCGCGTCGAGGCCGAGGTCGTCGACGTCGCGCCGCGCCCGAGCCACATCGCCGCAAGCACCGGCGGCACGTTCGCGTTCACCCGGATCGGAGTGGCGCGATTCACGCTCGCGGGCCGCGATCTCGAGCTCGAGCTGGATTGGAACGAGGGTTACGGCGGCGGCGTCCTGCTCGCCGTCGCAGACGAAACGAGCGGGCGCGAGACGTACGGTGGCGGGCGCTACGTGCTCGACACGGTGAAGGGCGCCGACCTCGGCAGCGCCGACAGCCGCCTCGTCGTCGACTTCAACTTCGCCTACAACCCCTCGTGCGCGTTCGACTCGCGTTGGTCGTGCCCGCTCGCACCGCCGGCGAACCGCCTGCCACTCCGACTCGAAGTGGGAGAGCGCGCACCGTCCTAGTCCGAGCCTGACAGAATCGGCCGCGTGCCGTTTCTGCGCTTGATCGACGTCGACGAGGCAACCGGGCTGCTCGAGGAGGAGTACGACGCCGCGGTCGCCCGCGCCGGGAAGGTCTTCAACATCCTCAAGGCGATGAGCCTGCGCCCGGGCGTGCTTCGGGAGTCGATGCGGCTCTACCGCGAGATCATGTTCGGGCCGTCCGGGCTCACCCGCCAGGAGCGAGAGCTGCTCGCGGTCGTGGTGTCGCGCGAGAACGACTGCCACTACTGAATCCAGGCGCACGCCGACGACCTCCGTGCCGAGGGCGCCCCAGACGAGCTGGTCGAGCAGGTGAAGGTCGACTACCGCGCCGCGGCGCTCGCGCCACGGATGCGGGCACTCTGCGACTTCGCGGTAAAGCTGACCCGTGCGCCCGCGACGATCTCGGGGGCCGATGCTCAGGCGCTGCGGTCGCACGGCCTCGACGACGCCGCCGTCCACGACGCGATCCAGGTGATCGGCTACTTCAACTACATCAACCGGATCGCGGACGCGGTCGGAATCGAAGACGAGCCGGAATGGTCAGCGTAGGTCGTCGAAGCTGGCCCTCCGCGACCAGAGTCGCGAAACCGATGCGAGGGAGCGCAACCGGCGAGTCGAACACGAGGAAGCGGGGCTCCCAGCGCGGAAAGAACTTCGCGTTGAAGCGATAGAGGCTCTCGATCTGGAACCATCGACTCGCGGCGCCGAGCAACCCGCGCGCAACGTGGTCGAGCGCACCACGCGGCCTGCGGAACGGGCGCGCGAACGCGGCGAAGTTGAGCGAGATCTCAGTGACTCCCCGCTCCCGCAGCAACTCGATCGACCGGACAACGAGGAACTCCATCAACCCATTCGGCGTGTCACGGTCGCGGCGCATCAGCGCGAGAGACATTGCAGGTCTGCCGAAGCTCGGCAGGTAGTGCAGCCACCCTCGCACCGCCCCCGACTCATCTCGCCCGATCACGACAACACCCTCCCGCGCTGCGGGGTCGGTGAGCCTCGTGGCCATGGCGAACCCTCGCTCCGGCTCGCCGTTGCGCCAGCGCGCGGAGATCGCCTCGAGCTCCGCGAACGCCGGGCCGGAAAGCGTCGCGACCTCGCGGATCTCGACGGTGTAGCCCGCGGCGAGCATGCGCGAAACCGACTGCCGCACCTTCCGTATCGGTCTTCCTTCCAGGGAAAACTCACGCGTGGCGACGATCGCCTCGTCGCCGACGTAGAGCGATCGGAGGCCGACCGCGCGCCAGCGGTGTGCTCCAGCCTCGCTCGCGCCGACCGCGCCGAGACGCAGCCCGTGAGCGTCGGCGACCGCACGGGCCTCGCGCATCACCTCGGACACCGCGTCCTCCGACCCGATCGGATCTCCAGCAACAAGGAGGACACCGCCCTCGACCCGGTAGCCCAGGAAGGCGCCTCGGTCCGGCGAGAACAGGTAGTCGATGTCCTCGCGCAGCTTGAACGCGGCGAGCGTGTCTCTCCCGTAGGCACGTGTGAGCTCTCGGGCGTGGAGACGCTCCTGGCGGCCGGTGACGAGCGCCGGACGGCGTGGCCTGAAGAAGACGGACGCCGCGCTCACGAGAGCGAGCAGCGTCAACCCATGCACGACGAGCGACGCCAGGTCGAGGGCGGGCAGCGGCGGCGGCTGCCAGCCGAGCAGGGCCGCCGACTCCCGTCCGGCGAGTCGTATGCTCGGGTCGGTCCCGCCGACCACCCAAGCCGAAGCGATCCCCGCCGCCGCGACGGCAAGACCCGCCGCGACCACGGGGACGAGCGAGCGGCGACCGTCGTGCCGGTCATGCTCCACGTCGAAGGCGCCACGCCCGTACCAGAGGGAGGCCGCGAGACCGGCCGAGAGCGCAGCCTCCTCGAAGTCGAGACCCTTAAGCTCGTCGGCAACCCCGAGCACGAGGAGCAAGCCGATCGCAAGCAGCAGCGCCCGGCGCCGGCGACGATAGAGGTAGACAGCCGTCAACCCCAGACCGACGCTTGCAGGCAAGGCGACTGCGTGGAAGATCGGCAGCGCCGCCACCGGCTCGACCCGGAGCAACAGGTGTCCTCGCCAGCCGACGTTCGGCGTCAGCGCCGAGGCGGCGTTGACCGCGGCGACGGCAAGTGTCGCGGTGGCAGCAACAGTCGGCAGGTCGAGCCGCCAGGCAATCCTCGAGCCGACGTGGAGATGGAAGCCGAAGCGCCTATGCGTCTGTGTGTTACGCCAGCGCGGGAACAGATCACGCCAGTCCTTGGCGACGAGCCAGACGCCGACACCGGCCACGACTGCGAGCGCATCCCCAGATCGAAGGACGTGCAGCCCGACACCGAGACCGAGCAACGCGAGCACGGCGATGCCGAGCGCGACCTCGTGGACTCGCTTCCCGAAGACGTACACCCGCGGCCCGAGCGGGTGCGACTCGACACGGATCAGAGCGACGGCCCGAATTTCCGGACTCGAGGCGACCCACCCCCGACCGGTCCCGTCGGGCAGGCGTGATCCGCTTGGAGCCGCAGCGAGGCTCCGCGCGGGGAGCACGGGTTACCGGTCGAGGGCGAGTTCACGCCCCGGATGGTCGCCACAGCGCGCGTGCGCCGGTATCGGCCGACCGGACGACCGGCAGGAGGATCTTGACGATTGATCGGAAAATCACGATCAATCGTCTGTATCGATCAATCACCTAGGGAGGCGAACCTCGGCACGCGTTCCCAGCCCGGGCCGCGAGACGACGCTCATCCGACCGCCGGCGGACTCGATCCGGGCGCGCTGCGAGGCGAGGCCGATATGCCCGTCGGCGAGGCGCTGGCCGAGGTCCTCAGGGTCGAGGCCTTTGCCGTTGTCCTCGACGACCAGCAGAACGTCGTCGCCATCGGGACGCAAGGTCACCGAGAACTCGTCAGCACTCGCGTGCTGCATGACGTTGGCGACGAACTCGCGGGCGGCCGAGAAGAGGAGCTGGTCGTGCTCCCCCGCGGCTCCCGGTTCGACGTCGAGCCGAAGCTGAACACCGGCTCGCTCGGCAGCCCGCGTCGCGAGCGACCGGACCGCAGCGTCGAGCCCGGCCTCGTCCAGGACGTAAGGGTGGAGCTCGAAGATCGCGTCGCGAAGGTCCTGCACCGTGTCGACGAGCGCGCGCTCGGCGCGGCCGAGCGCCGGATGGGGTCGATCCTCGGCGGCCTCCTCGAGCTCGTGCAGTGTCGACAGCAGGTTCTGCACGGCGTGGTCGTGGAGGCCCTCCGCGAGCGCCTTCCGCTCTCGCTGCTCCGCGGTCAGGGCGTCGGCGAGGAGACGGGAGCGCGACTCCGCAAGCTGTGCCGCGGCCTCGGTGCGGCGTGCGAGCAGCGCCGAGAGCGCGACACACGCAGCTCCGACCCAAGCGAGATAGCCCGCATTGGTGACGATGAACAGTTCCGCGTCGTTTCCGGAGGAAGCGGGGTGCGCGACCGCCTGGACCACGTATGCGAGCACCGTCGCAGCCGCGGCGGCCGCCGTCACCGCCGGACGCAATCGAAACGCGACGACGACCGGGACGAGGAAGTACGCGAGCCTCGCGTTCGAGTACGGGCCACCGGAGAGGACGGCCAGGACGGTGAAGAACGTCAGGTCGAGGACGGTCGCGACAAGCGCGAAGCGGCGATCCGCATTCCGCACCCTCAGCCACAGGAGCGCGCCCACGCTCCACGCCGAGAACAGCGCCAACGTGACGTAGAAGTCGCCGGGCTCGGGGTTCTGATGCGGCAGGCTGCGGGCAAGAATCAGCAGGCCGATTGCCGGAAGGCGAAGCCACGCGACGAGGCGCTCCGTCTCGGTCGCCGCCTCCCGCCCGAGCGCGCTCTCGACTCTGGTCACGCTACTCGAGCAGGCCGCGGCGCATTGCGACCGCCACGGCAGCTGCCCGGTCGGAGACGCCAAGCTTCTCGTACAGGTGCTGAACGTGCGTCTTCACCGTCGTCACTCCGAGAAAGAGCTGCTTGGCGATCTCCGGCAGGCTGTTGCCGTCGGCGATCAGGCGCAGGATCTCCTGCTCGCGAACCGTCAGCACCGGCGCGTCGTGACGCTTGCGCAGACGGATCTCGGAGACGAGCCCTGCCGCGACCTCGGGAGGCAGGACGTGCTCCCCCCGTGCACACGCGAGCACGCCGTCGACGATCTGCTCACGCCGCGCCTCCTTCGGCAAGAAGCCGGCCGCACCCGTCTCGAGCGCCTTGTAGACGACACCGCTGTCCGTAAACGCGGAAACGAGCAGCACACGGGTCGCGAGTCCGTCGCGCTGGAGCGCATGCGCTACGGCAACGCCGTCGAGCTCGGGAAGGCGGTAGTCGAGGAGCGCGACGTCGGGGAGGTGCTCGCGGATCGCTGCGAGCGCGGCGCGACCGTCGCCGGCCTCGGCGACGACGTCGATCTGGCCGCTCGCGGCGAGGGCTCTGACCACGCCGTCCCGGTACAGCGGGTGATCGTCCGCGACGACGACCGTGATCCTCTTCGAGGAAGGCGTCATCGGTCGCCGACCATCGTACTCTCGGCCGTCGGTGCCGACATCGGCTCACCGGCCGCCGGCTCTTCCTCCGCCTGACCAGCCGATCGGTCGATGGCGACGATGCGCTTCGAGGGACGACACTCGAGCAATGGCCGCATCGGTAACCGTCGGAACGGATGAGATCACGATCCAGCTCTCCGGTTGGAACGCGCTGCCGTCGCTCCGGCGGATCGTGCGAATCCCGCTCGGCGCCGTGCGTTCAATCCGCACCGAGCGGTTCACGGCCGACGACGGGCCGGTGCGAACAGGGGTCTCCGGCCCGCTGACCGGCGTGCGGTCGGGATCTGTCGTCCGGGACGGCCGCCGGTACCTCCTTGCCTACCGGCCCGGCGTGCCGACCGTGACGCTCGAGCTCGACCGGGACCGCTTTCCCGACGTCGGCTACGACGCAGTCGTACTCGGGGTCGACCCCGGCGCGGTGGAGCTGGTCGGCGACTCCAAACCGGCCGCCTGACGGGCGCCGCGCCGAAGAACACGCCGCTCGCCGTCTCGGCGCGTGATCCCGTCGGCGTCGAAGCGCTCGAGCAGGAGCTGTGCATCGCGCCGTCCGACACCGGCGAGGTCTCGGAAACGGGCGAGCGTGATCTCGCCCGCCGCCTCACACTCGGTCACGAGAAGATCGGCGGCGACCTCGTAGCCTCCGGCCCCGACGACGTAGCCGCCGCCGAGTCTGACGAGCGCACCGCGCCCTTCGAGAAACCGCGCCAGCACGGCGTCCTCCACCCTCAGCGCCGCGACGCCCGCGGCGGCAAGACGCTGCCCGAGCGCCTCGGCCTCGGCCGCCCGGTCGCCGAGTGCCCCGACGACACCCGGCTCGTAGAGGAGTGCGCCGCGTCGCTCGAGCCCGAGCAGCGGCACGATCTCGGCAGCCCACGGCTCGCTCGGTACCGGCACGCCCGGGTCGAGCTGATCGGCTCGGGCGATGGTGCTTTCGAGCTGATTGCGAAGCTCGTCGAGCCAGGCTTGCGAGAACACCCATTCGCCGGCGCGCTCGACGCCTTCGGGTTCCGCGTCGAGTAGATGGCGCAGCGCGGAGAGGCGGACAGGAGCGTGGATCGTGGCGGCGATCTCACCGCGCTCGACGAGCCCGAGTCGCTCGGCATCGCGATGCCGCGGCGGCGACGGATCGAGCACGACCCCGCCGCCCAGGGTCGTCTCGCCGCGAAGGACGACGCGATCGCCGCGCGCGGCTACGACGGGCTCCGCGAGCCGCAGCTGAGCCCAGCGTTCTCCGATGCGGGCGACGCGCGCTGGAACGTGACCTGTTCCGTGATGAAGCATGAGTCTCGCGCCCTCGGGGATCGGCTCGAGCTCGTCGAGCGCAACATCGAGCCGGTAGGAGACGGGGTAGCCCCCGGGCGCGACGAGCGCGTCTCCTCGCCGCAGCTCTCTCCGCTCGACACCGGGAAGCGAGAGCGCGACGCGCTGCCCGGCCTCGGCGCGGACGACCGGGATGTCGTGCACCTGCACGGAGCGGACGCGGATCTCCCGGCCACCCGGCTCCAGACGAAGCGCGTCCCCCTCGGCGATCGAGCCCGACCAGAGCGTGCCTGTAACGACGGTGCCGATGCCCCGCAGCGTGAACACGCGGTCGACGTAGAGCCGCGTGGATGCGTTCGCCCGCTCTCGTCCGGCGCGGTCGGCCACACGACCGAGCGCGGCGCGGAGATCGTCGAGACCCGCTCCGGTCTTCGCGCTGACCGCGACGACCTCCTTGTCCGGCACGAGCTCCCGCGCCTCCTCGAGCACAAGCTCGAGCGTCTCAGCGTCGACGGCGTCGGTCTTCGTCACCGCGACCACCCCCTGCTCGACCCCGAGGATCCGCAGGATCGCGAGATGCTCGTGCGTCTGCGGCCGGGCACCCTCACCGGCGTCGACGACGAGGAGGAAGAGGTCGATGCCCGTGGCACCCGCGACCATCGCGCGGACGAAGCGCTCGTGTCCCGGGACGTCGACGAGCGAGAGCCGCCGACCGTCGGGTAGCTCGAGCGGCGCATACCCGAGGTCGATCGAGATGCCGCGCCGCCGCTCCTCGGGCAGCCGGTCGGTGTCCTTTCCTGTCAACGCCCGAACGAGCCAGGTCTTGCCGTGGTCGATATGCCCCGCGGTGCCGACGGTCAGCGGCATGGGCAGGAACGAGAGCGAGGTGAGACCTCGCCCCTACGACATGTCGCGGGCACGGCGGGTCGCGGTGGCAACGGCGTCGACCTCGTCGTCGCGGAGGGTGCGGCAGTCGAGGAGCAGGCGGCCGTCGCGGACGATGCCCACGACCGGCGGCTCGCCCAGCCGAAGTGGCGCGGCAAGCTCCTCCTCGACTGCACAGGCAAAGCTCTCGAGCTCGGCCAGCGGCAGCGCGCCTCCGCCGACGCGCGCGACGGTCTCCTCCACCGTTCCGCCGACCAGCTCGGCGAGCCGCTCCGCCCGTGCCCGCACGGCGTCGCCCGGCTCGTCCAGCATCCGCAGCACCGGGATCTCCCGCCGAGCCCGCTCCGGGTCGAGGTAGAGCGCAAGCGTCCCCTCGAGGGCTGCGAGCGTGAGCTTGTCGGCACGTAGTGCGCGTTGGAGCGGATGCCGCCGCAGCTGCTCGACGAGATCGGCGCGGCCGACGACGATCCCCGCCTGCGGCCCGCCGAGCAGCTTGTCGCCCGAGAAACAGACGAGATCGGCACCGGCAGCGAGGCTCGCCGCGGCGGTCGGCTCGTCGCCGAGGTCGAGCAATGCACCCGAGCCGAGGTCGTCGACCAGCGGCAGCGCAGCTCGCTTCGTGATCTGCGCCAACTGGGAAAGAGGCGGTCGCTCCGCGAAGCCGACCACCCTGAAATTCGATTGGTGGACGCGGAGGATCAGAGCCGTCTCGGACTTGATCGCCCGCTCGTAGTCAGCCGCGCGTGTGCGGTTCGTCGTCCCCACCTCGACAAGCCGCGCGCCCGAACTGGCGAGGACGTCGGGAATGCGGAAACCGTCGCCGATCTCGATCAGCTCCCCGCGTGACACGAGCACCTCGCGTCCCTCCGCGAGAGCGGCGAGCGCGAGCAGCACGGCGGCCGCGTTGTTGTTGACGACAAGCGCGGCCTCCGCTCCGATCAGCCGCCGGAGCAGTCCTGCGAGGTGATCCTGGCGCGAACCACGCGCTCCGGCCTCCACGTCGTACTCCAGGTTCGAGTAGCCGGCTCCGACTTCGGCGACTCGCGCCAGCGCGTCCTGCGGGAGTGGCGCACGACCGAGGTTGGTGTGCACGAGCACGCCGGTCGCGTTGATCAGCCTCCGCAGGCTCGACCGCCGCGCCGACGCGAGCTCGGCGAGAGCGAGCTCGACCGGGTCGGCCGGGTCGCGTCCGGCGAGGATCTCTAGCCGAGCGTGCCCGAGCGCGGCCCGCACCGCCGCGAGCGCGAGCGGACGCGGCGCGCTCGACAGCCGCTCGTCGGCGAGCAGCCGGTCGACGGAGGGCAGATCGCGCAGATTCGGCATGATCGGTGAGTGTAGGCGCGCAACCCTGTAGGGGCGAGGCTCTGACTCACCCTCGACGTGCGCGATGGTTCAAGGGCGACCTGGAAGGTCGCCCCTACGAGACCGACGGGATGAGCTCCCGGAGCAACGCGGTGAGGGTCGCCTGCGCCCGTGCCCCGACCTCGAGCACGTGCTCGTGGTCGATCGGCTCGGGGAGGACGCCGGCGGCCATGTTCGTCACACACGAGATGGCGAGACAGCGAACTCCCATGTGCCGCGCCGCAAGCACCTCGGGCACCGTCGACATGCCGACGAGATCAGCTCCGAGCGCCCGCAGCATGCGGATCTCGGCAGGAGTCTCGAACGCCGGTCCGAGCCATGCTGCATAGACCCGCTCGGACAGCTCTACACCGATCCGCTCGCCGGCGTCTCTCGCCGCCGCGCGCAACCCGGGATCGTAGGCGTCGCTCATGTCCGGGAAGCGCGGGCCGAGCGCCTTGTCGTTCGGCCCGACGAGCGGCGACGTCCCCTGCAGGTTCAGGTGGTCGGACACGAGGACGAGCTGACCGGGCTCGAGCGACGTGTCGACCGCGCCGCACGCGTTCGTGAGCACGAGCGCGCGGATGCCGAGCCGCCCCAGCACACGCACACCGAAGACGACCTTCTCAGGCGCGTGCCCCTCGTAGAGATGCGCGCGACCCTTCATCACAGCAACTGACACGCCCGACGCCGTACCGAGAACGAGCGTCCCCTCGTGCCCCACAGCCGTCGAAGCAGGCCAGCCCGGAATCTCCGCGTACGGGATCTCGACCGCGTCGTCGACAGCGTCCGCGAAGCCGCCGAGCCCACTTCCCAGCACGACACCGACGACGGGCCGCAGAGCCGTCCGCTCTTCAATCGCGAAGACGGCGGCGTCGAGCCCGACGATCATCCGGCCAGCCCGTGCTCGTACGCCCCCACGACGATTCGCACAGCCTCATCGGGATCGTCGGTCACGGTCATCAGCTCGAGATCGCCCGCTGAGATCATCCCGTCGGCGAGGAGCTCCTTCGACGCCCAGTCCAGCATCTCGCCCCAGTAGTCGGAGTCGAACAGGACGAGCGGGAAGTGTTCGATCTTTCCGGTCTGGGTCAGCGTCAGCGCCTCGAAGAGCTCATCCATCGTCCCGAACCCGCCGGGGAAGACGACGAAGCCCTCGGCCGCCTTCACGAACATCGTCTTGCGCGCGTAGAAATGCTTGAACGTGAGCGAGACGTCGCAGTATGGGTTGCCCATCTGCTCGTGTGGCAGCCGGATGTTGAAGCCGACCGAGAGCCCGCCTCCGTCCCTGGCACCGCGATTGGCGGCCTCCATCACGCCCGGGCCGCCGCCGGTAACGACGGCGAAACCCGCCTCTGCGAAGCAGCGACCCACCTCGCGCGCTGCGTCGTAGACGGGTGATCCTTTGTGCACGCGGGCTGACCCGAAGATCGACACCGCCGGCCGGTCGATCGCGTCCACGGCTTCGAAGCCAACGAGGAACTCGGATGCGATCAGGGCGACATCGGTGGGAGCGGTGGGCTCTCGCCGGAAGACTCGCCGGTCGAGCTCGTGGTTCGAGGTCTCCGGCTCGGTCACAGCCGATGCTGCGGAACGTGCGAGGCGATCATCCCGAGGATCAGCACGAACACGGTCGTCGCATAGAGCCCGGCGACGATCCAGCCGAGTCGTTGGGCCGCAGCCGGATCGGGGCGACCACCCCCGCGACGTAGCACGCTCCACGAATGCATGAGGTGCCCGCCGTCGAGAAACCCGACCGGAATGAGGTTGAAGAGGTTAAGGAAGAAGCCGACGTAGGCCAGCGCGAGCAGGAAGCGCGAGTCCTGCGCCTCGCCCACGGCGAGCAGCGCGCCGGCCGCGATCCCGCCGGCGACGGGCCCGGCGATTGAGACGAGTGCGTTCCGCCATGGGTCGAACGGCACGTTCTTGAGCGCAACGTAGGCACCGAGGAAGGGAAGAAACACCGGCAACGCAGGATTGAGACCCTGCCGCTTCGCCTCGACGTAGTGGCCCATCTCGTGCACGAGGATCAGCAGGACGAAGCCGATCGCGAACTTCCAGCCCCAGATCAGCGCGTAGCCGCCGACCGCGATGAAGATGCCGAAGAACTTGACCGAGAAGACGCCGAACTTGACGGCGAACCCGATCACCGCCGCGATCGGCACCCAGATCCGCGCCAGGATCTCGCGCACGCTGCGCGGGCGCCGGACCGGGCTGTAGGCCGGATCCGGGTCGGGGAAGCTCGCCGGCTCGTAGGGATCCCGCGGATCGAACGCGCTCATGCGCGCCCCTCGCCGGCTGGAACACGCATGACCGCTTGAGTTGACGCAGCGCGTCTCATACACACACGATACGGGCTCGCATCGGCTGAACCGTGAGGCGCACGTTGCGCTGTGGGCCTACTGGGCCTACTTATCCCCCAGCGTCCGCGCGGCGCTGGTCGCCCCAACCCCACGGCCCGTCGTCGTCGTCGTAGTGGGTGCGCATGGTCGGGCCGCTGCTCCTGTACGAGAACCAGGTCACGGTTGGGTCGCGGACGGGGGACTTGTGCACGATGAGGTACGCCCCGAAGGCGCGAAGGAATTCCTCCGCGTAGCGGCCCTCGGCTATGAGCCTCGTGCGCTCCTCGACGGTCACACGCCTCAATTCGAGCGATGCGGCGTCCGTGCCGTCCTCCATCGCCTGCTCGAGTTGCGCGCGGGCCGCGCGCTTCCGCTCGGCCGGGTCGCCCGTCCCGTAGTGCGCCTGCGCGCAGGGCCGGCTGCAGAACGGGTCGCCGAGCCGCTCCGACACGGGTGGGAGCCCCCCACCGCAGACTGCGCACGATCCCATGGCCTACACGGTATCCGTCGCCCTGAAGTTTGGCGCAAGAACGGAAATCCGCAGAAGCAGATTTCCCTTCGCGCAAGATCCCTGAAGTGCGGCCACTTCGCGGCCGCAGGGCAAGCCCGTGGCGCCAGAACGGAAATCCGCAGAAGCAGATTTCCCTTCGCGCAAGAACCCAGAAGTGGGGGC
>Ga0334722_10004605_pt1 | contig 14226 bp, 7 predicted proteins | sample C3_bottom_MG_FD_207210 | JGI IMG/M metagenome (GOLD analysis project Ga0334722, IMG submission 207210) | Sediment microbial communities from Yellowstone Lake, YNP, Wyoming, USA - C3_bottom | ecosystem: Environmental > Aquatic > Freshwater > Lake > Sediment | place: USA: Wyoming | collected...
CTTTGTTACCTCGCTGTACGGAAGCATCCTCAAACGCACACCGGATGCCGGCGGGCATGATTACTGGTTGAGAGAGCTACGCGACGGCGTGAGCCGCGATCAGGTCATCAGCCGCTTTTTTACTTCGCCCGAATACCTGGGTTTAACCAGAAACGACCGCGACTATGCCCGTGATCTCTATGCCGCCGTGCTGGGGCGAACTCCGGATCAAGGCGGGCATGACTACTGGGTTCAGAAGATGAGCCAGGGGATGACTCGCGCCGAGGTGCTGCGGCAGTTTTTTGATAGCCCCGAATACAAGGGGATTGTCACCGGGTGCGGCGGGCCAGCAAAGGGAAGCTACATGCAGCGCTGTGCTGACGACACTACATTTGTCACGTCGCTCTATCGCAGTATACTCAAACGCGAGCCTGATTCCGGTGGGCATGACCATTGGGTGAAAGAATTGCGCAACGGCGCGAGCCGCGAACAGGTCATCAGCCGCTTTTTCGCCTCACCGGAATACACGGGTTTTGGCAGGAACAATCGCGATTATGCCCGCGATCTCTATCATGGAGTATTGGGCCGCGAGCCGGACAGTCAGGGGCACGCCAATTGGACCCGCGATCTTGACGGGGGTAAAAACCGGGAACAGGTATTATGGGGATTCTTCGGCAGCGCTGAGTACAAAAAACTGATGCGCTGCAAGTAGGCTAACGTGCACGGTACGGGCCGCTGGTAACCGCAGTTCTGTCAGATGCGCAGACCGTGATCACTTTAATGTACGTAGAGTCAAGGCGCTTATAATGAACATGTTGCGTATCAGTCGTACCAAGGAGCCCTGCATGAAACCGACCCACCGCCTGTTGTCCATCCTGCTGCTGCTCCTGTCGCTCCTCGCCGCGTCCCCTGCCCTGGCCGCCCCTAAACTACAGGAAATAGCCGGCACCATCATGTCGGCCGAGACCAACAAGCCGGTGGTGGGGGCCGACATCACCTTTTTCAAGCGTAGCGACAAAGGGGTGGCCGCTACGCCGGCCGCCACGACGACCTCCAGCAGCGAGGGGAAATTCCAGGTCAGGCTCCCGGCTGGCGCATACGTCTGGTTTGCCCGATTCGCAGGGCTGGGGACCATGCAGAGCACTACGGTGGTTGCGGCCAAGCCGGTGGCCCTGGATGTGGTCTACCTGCGCCAGCCGGCCGAACTGTCCGGCCGGATCGTGGATGGCAGCGGCGCGCCGGTAGGTGGGGTCACCATTGTTGCCGACCGGTTCACCTCTGCGGTGAGCGGCGCTGACGGCCGCTTCCGTTTCACCGGACTGGACCCGCGCGGCTACGAGCCGAGCCTTGCCAAAGCGGGCTGGGTGCTGGAGAAGAACAGCTACTACTACCTCACTCCGGGCGAGAAAAAGGATATGGGCGACCAGGTGATCCGCCGCGCCGCAACGGTGAAGATGCGCCTCAGCGTGCGGGAGAACGGTAAAACTCAAAAGATCGACAAGGTGAGGATCAACCTGAGCGGCAACACCATCTACCGTTCCGTCAAGGCCGACAGAGACGGACGGGCCGTGCTGGCCGACCTGCCGCCCGGTCGCTATGCCGTGTCCGCGCCGGACGAGCGTCTTCAGGAGACCCGCCGGGAACTGGAGCTGGCTGAAGGGGAGCAGGGCGAGGTCGTCCTGGAGGCGGAACTGAAGCCCCCCACCCTTTCCATCGAGGAGTACAGCGAGGTTTTCCTGCCGGACAAGCCAATCAAGCTGCGCGTTGACAGCCTGCGGGTGGACAAGGGGACTGCCACCCTGTACCAGGTCGCTGCGCCCCCCCTGCGCAAGGGGACCGTGGACCTGCGCCAGCCGGACACCATCCCGGTCGGCGCGCTGAAAAAGGTCACCACCATCCCGGTGCCGTTCAAGGCGCGCCGCGACAGCCACAGCCGCTACGGCCGCATCCCGCTGCCGGGCCTGGCGCCGGGCGCCTACCTGCTGGAGCTGCAGGGCAACGGCGCCCAGGCGCGCTTCGGCTTCCTGGTGACCCGGCTGGGGCTGGTGGCCAAGACCTCCCCCACCGCCACCCTGCTCTTTGCCACCGACCTGGTCACCGGCGCACCGCTTCCGGGGGTGGAGATCGCAGTGCTCGGCCGCTCCGGCAGTGTCACCACCGACACGAACGGCCTGGCCGCCTGGCAATCGGGCGACAACGCCTCGCGCCTGGTCGCCGCGAGCGGCACCAGCCTGGCCTTCCTGGACCTGCCCGACCGGGCGGAGCGGGGCGCGGCACTGGGGCTCAAGGGATATGTCTACACCGATCGGCCCGCCTATCGTCCCGGCCAGACGGTCTTTTACAAGGGGGTGCTGCGCCAGCGCGCGGGCGAATCTTATGCCCTGCCGAAGCTGAACCGGGTGCATGTGGCGGTCAAGGACGACAACGACAAGGCGGTCTGCAGTACCGATCTCGACGTCACCGCCAGCGGCTCCTTCAACGGCCAGTGTGTTCTGCCCGCCGTGCCGGCCCTGGGTGACTACGCCATCATCGCCAGCGGCAATGGCGAGAACTGGTCCGGGTCATTCCGGGTGCTGGAGTACCGCAAACCGGAGTTCGAAGTGAAACCGGCGGCCGACCGCCGGTTCCTGGTGGCCGGCGACACAGCCCCGTTCAAGGTCACCGCCCGCTACTACTTCGGCGCGCCGGTGGCCGGGGGCAAGCTGGTCTGGCGGCTCTATGCCAAGCCGGCCTGGGGTCTGGGTGCAACTGATGAAGATGACGACAGCTACGGCGACGAGCGACGCTCAAGCGGCGGCTATGCCGACTTCCTGGGCGAAGGGGAAGCCAAGCTGGACGACAACGGCGAGGCCATTGTCCCGGTCACGGCCAAGAACCATGACATGCCCTTCACCTACACCCTGGAGACCGACGTGACCGACGCCGCCTCGCGCCAGGTGTCGGCCAGCGGGAGCGTGGCCGTGGTGCCGTCCCTGGTGTCGCTGCACGTGAAGAGCGCCAGTTTCCTGGCCAAACCGGGCGACCCGCAGGAGATCACGGTCAGGGCCGCCTCCTGGGAGGGCGCCCCCAAGGCACTGCCGCTCAAGCTCAGTTTCGGCCGCCAGGTCTACGACAGGAAGACCCGCTCCTATTCGTGGCAGGAAAGCGTGAGCCGCCCCCTGGCGACCGGGGCCGACGGCAGCGCCCGCACCCGCTTCAGCTTCCCCTCGCCCGGCTACTGGCAGGTCACGGCCGAAGGGGCGGACGAAGCGGGCCGGAAGAGCACGGCCTCTACCTCGGTCTGGGTCTGGCAAGCGGGCTTTGCCTGGGAAGGCGCCTACCGCGACCTGGAGGCCGAATTCGACCGCAAGAGCTACCAGCCGGGCGAGACCGCCCGCCTGATCGTGCGCGCCCCCCTGACCGGCGGCAGCCTGCTCCTGACCCTGGAAGGGCGCGACCTGGCCGAAACCCGGGTTGTGCCGCTCACCTCCATGGTGGAGGTGGTGGAGATTCCGGTCACCGAGGCCCAGGCCCCCTACATCCATGTGTCGGCCGTAGTGGTGGGCACCGGCCGCTTCTTCAGCCGCACCCTGCCGCTCCGGGTCGACCGCCAGCCGGGCAAACTGGACCTGAAGGTCACCCCGGACAAGCCGGTCTATGCGCCGGGCGACCCGGTGCGCCTGACCGTCACCTCCACCCGGTCCGGCGCCGCGGCCCCTGCCGAACTCTCCCTGGCCGTGGTGGACGAGGCGATCTTTGCCATTGCCAAGGAGCGTCCCGACGACATCTGGCAGTTCTTCCGCGGCACCCGCGAGCATCTGGTGACCACCCTGCACTCCTTCCCCCGGGTCTATCTGGGGGGGGCATCCAAGGAGAAGGCGCTGGCCATGGAGGCGGACGACGGCCTGAAGGGGCTGAAAATCCGCAAGGTGTTCAAGGATACGGCCGCCTGGTTCCCGCTGTTGGAAACCCAACCCGACGGCAGCGCCCGGGCCGAATTCACCCTGCCGGACAACCTGACCGGCTGGAGGGCCACGGCCATCGGCCATAGCCGCGACAGCCAGTTCGGCGTCGGCAGGCAGAAATTCATCGCCCGCCTGGAACTGATGGCCCGCCTGGCCCCGCCCCGGTTCCTGACCGTGGGGGACGAACTGCACGTGCCGGGGGTGGTCACCAGCATGATCGAGCAGGAGCAAAAGGCCCAGGGGCGCTACGAGGCCCAGGGGCTGACCCTGCTGGGCGACCCCGCCTTCAGCGGCGTCATCGCCCCGCGCGGCGTCCTGCGCACTACCATGCCGCTCAGGGCCGACAGCCCTGGCCGCGCCACGCTGCGGCTGTTGGCCAAAGGCAATGACAAGGGGGACGCCATGGAGCTCGTCCTGCCGGTGCTCCCCCGCGCCATCGCCCGCGAGGCGGGCGGCGGCATCGCCCTGCGCGACACCGAGGCGACCACCGAGCTGACCCTGCCGCCCGAGGCGCTGACCGGTTCGGCCCAGCTTACGCTCTCCTTTGCCCCGACCATCGCCGCCAGTCTGAACAGCGCCGTCAGCCGGCTGGTGGAATTCCCCTACGGCTGCGTCGAGCAGACCCTGTCCCGCTTCATCCCGGCCGTGCATGCCCGGGCCCTCTTGAACAAAACCGGCTGGCAGCCCGATGCCGCCACGGCAGCCAAGCTCCCCCTGGTAATTGCCGAGGGGATCCGGCGCCTGGAGGAGATGCAGCACGAGGACGGCGGCTGGGGGTGGTGGAAGAGCGATAGCACCAGCCTGACCATGACCAGCCATGCGGTCTACAGCCTGGGTCTGGCCAAAAACGCCGGGCTGGACGTGCCGCCCGAGCTGCTCAAGCGGGGACTGGCGGCGCTGGAGAAGCTGGCGGCTGCCGCGCTGACTACGGACCTGCCCCGGGCCTATCGGGCATTGGCGGCAAACGGGGTGCGCCGGGACGAGCTGGAGCGGAAGCTGGCTGCTGCCTGGAAAACGCTCCCCTTGGCGGAACAGCTGGCCTATGGCGAGGCGCTGGCCTTTGGCGGGCAGCGGGAGGCGCTCCAGCCGGTTGTCGCCCGCCTGAAGCAGGAGGTGCAGAGCGAGGGGCAGGCGGCGTATCTGAAGGATGCCGACGCCGACTCCTGGTGGTACGGCTGGCGCTGGGGATCATCGGCGGTGGAGACCACGGCGGCCATGCTGTCGCTCCTGGTGAAGCAGGATGGCGCTGACCCGCTGACGCCGCGCCTGGCTGGGTTCCTGGCCCGCCGCCAGGAGGGTGGGTGGTGGCGCACCACCACCGCTTCGGCCGCCGCGGTGGTGGCCCTGGCCGACTATGTGGCCGCCAGCGGCGAGGCCACGGCCACCTACACGGCGCACCTGTCCCTCAACACCACCCCGCTGGTGACCTGGCGGGTGGAGAACGGCCGGCTCACCACCGGCGAACCGCGCATCACCTTGGCGGCGGATAAACTAGCGTCCGGCAGCAACCGGCTGAAACTGACCAAGGATGGCCCGGGCGCGGCCTACCTGGCGGCCACCCTGAGCTATCTGGCGGCGCCGGAAGCGGCCCGTTCGTCGGCAGGGCTGAAGCTGGAGCGCACCCTCTACCGGGTGACAACCGTCAAGGCAGGGAACGAGTGGCGACGGGAATATACCCCGCTCAAACCGGGCGAAACCGTCAAACCGGGGGAGGATATCGAGGTGCGGCTGGTGGTGGAGAATCAGCGGGGACTGGAGTACGTGATCATCGAGGACCGGCTGCCGGCCGGCTTCGAATCCCGCGAAACCGACCGCGACCCGCGCTTCATGGGAGAATCGGCCTACCTGGGCTGGTACTCCCACCGGGAGCGGCGCGACGAGAAGCTGGCCTTTTTCATCACCAGCCTGCCCGCCGGACGGCATGAGTTCCGCCATGTGCTCTACCCGGAGATCGCCGGCCGGATGCTGGCGTTGCCGGCCGCTGCCTGGCCCATGTATCAGCCGGAGCTGCGGGGCGAAAGCACGCCGTGGCAGTTCGAGGTTGTGCAGGATAACAGACTCAAAACCGGAAATTAGCCACAGAGGGCACAGAGAACACGGAGAAAAGGCCGTGGCGGGATGACGTTACCTCGTCAACTGTAGGGCTGCAGCACGCGCTCCAGATCGGCGCGCGTCATCGGCTTGGGCAGGTGGGCGTCCATGCCCGCCTCCAGGCAGCGGGTCACATCCTCACCCAAGACATGGGCGGTCATGGCAATGATCGGGACTCGTCCACCACGCTCGACTTCTTCCTGCCTGATGGTCCGGGCCGCCTCGATCCCGTCCATGACCGGCATCTGCACATCCATGAGCACCACGTCGTAGTCGCCCCTGCGCACCTCTTCCACCGCTTCGCGGCCATTGACGACAACGGTCGTCCGGTGCCCCAGCTTTTCCAGGAACCGGGCCACCAGCAGCTGGTTCAGCTCGGTATCTTCGACCACCAGCACCGACAGCCGCGTTTTCTCGCCAACATCTGCTGCCGACTCGCGAATGGCTGTCACCGGCTGCTCCGTCACTACTTCCGTTGTCTCACCAAAGCCGAACCGGGCCGTAAAGCCGAAATCGCTGCCGCCCCCCGGACGGTTTTCCAGGGAAACCGTGCCTCCCATCATCTCCACCAGCTGTTTGACGATGGACAAGCCGAGTCCGGTACCGCCGAATTTGCGCGTCGTGGAACTGTCGGCCTGGGTGAACGGTTCGAAGATGCTGTCGGCGACGTCGGCCGGCACGCCGATACCGGTATCCCTGACGTGCACCCCGAGCAGCAGCCCCTCCGCATCCAGACTGACCACCGTCGCCTCCAGGGTGACCTGCCCCGCCTCGGTAAACTTGATCGCATTACCCACGAGGTTGGTGATTACCTGGCGCAGCCTGACCGGATCACCCACCAGTGTGTCCGGGACGTCGTCCGCAATGTTCGCGGCACACTCGATCCCCTTTTGCCGGGCCCTGAAGATCAAGGGGCGCAGCGAAGCGGCAATCGTGTCACGCAGGCCGAACGATATCCGTTCCAAGGTCAAGCGGCCGGCCTCTGCTTTCGAGAAGTCGAGGATATCGTTGATCAGTTCCATCAGATGCTCGGCCGAACTGCGCACCCCTTCCAGGTATTCCTTCTGTTCCAGGGTGGGCGCGCTTTCCATGGCAAGTTCGGTCATGCCGATCACGGCATTCATGGGTGTGCGGATATCGTGGCTCATGCGCGCCAGAAAATCGCTCTTGGCGCTGTTGGCCTGCACCGCCTCGTCCCGGGCGTTTTTCAATTCGGTGACCATGCCTTCGATGGCATGCAGCAGCAGCTTGGGTTCGTCGGAGGTCTCAAGCGGACTCGCTTCGGCCAGATGGGAGCCGGAGATGTGATGGGTAATCTTCAGCGCGTTCTTCAAGGGCTGATTGATGCGCCGGGCGGCATACAGGGAAAAACTTATGATGGCCGCGAGAAGGATGCTGGTGACCATCATGACCCGGCTGCGGATCTCGGCAGTCTCCCGATGGATATCGTCGTAATACATGCCGCTGCCGACCACCCAGCCCCACGGCTGGAACAGCTTCACGCAGGATATCTTGGAGGCCGCGCTGCCATCGGAGGGTTTCGGCCAGGTATATTCGTAAAACCCGGCCCCCTTTTGCTGCACCAGATCGTTCATCTCCACAAAAATATGCTTGCCGGTCGGGTCACGGAAACCAGCCAGTTGCTTGTTTTCCATCTGGGGCACGTGGGGATGGGCAATCATCACGAGATTCAGGTCGTGAATCCAAAGATAGTCGTTGCCGTTGGCCATGACCCGGACATTTTCGATGGCGCGGCGCTGGGCCTCGTCCTTGGAAATTTTTCCTGCTTCTGCCTGGGCATACTGCTGCCTCATGAACGACAGGGACATGTCCACCAGGTTTTCGGTGAAGGATTTCTGTTTGTTCTGCAGCGACGCTTCATATACCGGGATGATATAAAAATAGATCGAAAAGAACGAGACCAGCAGGATGATGAGGTTGATGCCCACGATCTTGGAGAGAATGTTCCAGTTTCTTATTTTGAAAAACCGGGAGAGCATTACGGTGATCCTTGCCGCGACAGCGTGTCGTCTTTATGTCTTGGTGATCGTGATGAAGCATCGTTTAGAAGAGATTTCAGCCGCAGAGGCTACATGTAGTGTATACAAAAGCGGTTTGTCAACAAGATATCGGGAAAAATCTCCTGATTCACCGATAATCTACCGTTAAATAGCCTCTGGCCGGCTCCGGGTGCCCGATGCCTTGTTTCTGCTTGATATGCACCGGCACAAGCGGTATTTTATACCGTTATCGCCATGGAACAGATACTTCTCGATCCTCATAGGGCAGATCGCTGCCTCACACTGGACGACTACCGCGCCACGGGCGGCTTCACGGCACTGCAGCAGGCCGTGGCCGACATGACGCCCCATGACGTCCAGCAGGCGGTGATCGACTCCGGCATGCGCGGCCGCGGCGGCGCCGGTTTCCCCACCGGCCGCAAATGGTCGTTCGTGCCCCGCGACCTTCCCGGCCCCCGTTATCTGATCTGCAACAGCGACGAGATGGAGCCGGGCACCTACAAGGACCGGGTCCTCTTGGAGCACAACCCGTGGCTGCTGATCGAAGGGATGGCCCTGGCCAGCTACGCCCTCGGCGTGGAACATGCCTTCATCTTTATCCGCCGGGGCTATGAAACGGCGGCCCGCAATCTGCGTTCAGGCATTGCCGAAGCCTTCGCCGCCGGCCTGCTGGGGGGCGGCACCTTCAAGCTCAGACTGGATGTGCACCTGTCGGCCGGACGCTATATCTGCGGCGAGGAGACCGCCCTGATGAACGCCCTGGAGGGAAAACGCGCCAATCCTCGCGCCAAGCCCCCCTTCCCGGCCGTCAAGGGACTGTGGGGCCAGCCGACCGTGGTGAACAACGTGGAGACCCTGGCCAACATTCCGGCCATCATCGGCAAGGGGCCGGCCTGGTGGAAGGCGCTAGGTGCCACCCCCGAAGCGGCCGGCAGCAAGCTGTTCTGCGTCAGCGGCCATGTGAACATCCCGGCCTGCTTCGAGCTGCCGCTCGGCATGCCCCTGGGCGCCATCCTCGACGGTCCCTGCGGCGGCATGCGCCCCGGCAGCAGCTTCAAGGCCTGCCTCCCCGGCGGCGCCTCGACCCCCTACCTTACCGCCGAGCACTGGAACGTTCCCATGGATTTCGACCCAGTGGCCAAGGCCGGTTCTCGGCTCGGCACCGGCGGCATCGTGGTGTTCGACCAGAATACCTGCATGGTTGCGGCCACCCTCAACCTGACCCGCTTCTACGCCCGCGAATCCTGCGGCTGGTGCACCCCCTGCCGGGAAGGGCTCCCGTACGTCTGCCACATCCTGGAGCGTATCGAAAGCGGACTGGGCACGGCCGAGGACATCGAAATACTTCGGCAGCATGTCCAGCAGCTCAATTACGCCTTCTGCGCCCTGGCGCCCGGCGCCATGGGGCCGGTAGACGGGCTGCTGCGCCTGTTCAATGACGAGCTGCAGGCGCATATCGATGGAAAGTGCTGCCCTTTTACCCAGTAAAATCTGCCACAGAGACACAGAGACACGGAGAAGATCATTACCACACTAACTGAAAAAATCATTGGTTGTGCCATTGAAGTTCATCGCAACCTCGGGCCTGGGCTGCTTGAGAGCATGTATGAAAAAGCCTTGTGCTATGAATTGGGTACCAATAATATCAGCTACCAATGTCAATCAGTCATACCAATACGATATAAAGGCACTAACCTGGGTGACCATCGCCTTGACCTGCTTGTGGAAGATGAAATTATCGTGGAGTTAAAAGCAGTTGATAGATTAGACCCCGTATTCAAAGCCCAAGTATTGAGCTATCTGAAACTGACCGACAAGAAGTTAGGGTTATTAATTAACTTTAACGTACCTGTGTTAAAAGACGGAATAACTCGGATTATTCTATAAACTGATTACACTCTGTGTCTCCGTGTCTCTGTGGCGGATTATGACTTTAATTTCACTTAAAACACTAATATGCGCTGCATTTATTCTCGTACTAATCGGAAGTACCTCCGCACTGGCCGCTACCGAGACGCGCTCTATCCCCACCCGAGCCGGCGTGACCCTTGATGTCCTGTACCTGACCCCCGATCAGGGAGCGCCGCGCGACGCCCTGATCCTGTTTCCCGGCGGCAATGGCACCGGTGCCTATAAAATCACCGAGACAGGCACCGCCTACGGCTGGAATCTGCTGATCCGCAACGCCGAACGCTTTGCAAAGAACGGCCTGACCGTGGCCGCCGTGGCGCCCCCCTCCGACCACCCCAGCGGCATGAGCACCGGATTCCGGGAGTCGGCCGAGCATGCCGACGATATCGCCGTGCTTTCCACCTGGCTGGAAGCACAGGGGGTGGAGCGCATCTTCCTGGTCGGCAACAGCCGCGGCACCCTGTCGGCACTCTCGCTGGCCGGACGCCCCCTGAACAGCCGCGTCAAGGGGGTCATCCTGACCTCGACGCTGGAATACGACAACTTCATGCGCTGGCTGCCGCTGGACCGGGTGCGGCTGCCGGTTCTGATGATCCACCACCGCGAGGACACCTGCCGCGTCAGCAGCTTCGACGAGGCGCTCAAGACCCGCGAGGCACTGGCCGCGGTCACGCCGGTGGACTTCGTGGCGGTGGACGGCGGGGCCGACCCCATGTCACCCCCCTGCAACGACCTGAGCAGCCACGGTTTTTTCGGCCGTGACGACGCAGTGTTCCGGGTGATCACCGACTGGGTGAACGGCCACAAGGTACCGGACAAGGTGGAGTGAGCTATGCCGAGCCTGATCATCGACGATATTGCCGTAACCGTCAGCGAAGGCACGACGGTGTTGGAGGCGGCCCAGGCCGCCGGCATCACGATTCCCCATTTCTGCTGGCACCCGGCCCTGGGCAAGGCCGGAGCCTGCCGGGTCTGCGCCGTCAAGATGGTGGAAGGGCCGGTCAAGGGGCTACAGATGTCCTGCATGCTGCCGGCCCAGGACGGCATGGTGGTCTCCACCACCGATCCCGAGGCCATGGCCATGCGCAAGAGCGTCATCGAATGGCTGATGATCAACCACCCCCATGACTGCCCGGTCTGCGACGAGGGGGGCGAATGCCAACTCCAGGATTTTACCATCGCGGGCGGCCACGGCCTGCGTCGCTATGACGGCCTGAAGCGCACCTACACCAACCAGTACCTGGGCGAGCAGATCGAACACGAGATGAACCGCTGCATCCAGTGCTACCGCTGCGCCCGCTTCTACCAGGAATACGCCGGCGGCACCGATTTCGGCCCCATGGGACGAGCCGCCATGGTCTACTTCGGCCGCCATCAGGACGGACCGCTGGAATCCCCCTTCTCCGGCAACCTGGTGGACATCTGCCCCACCGGGGTGTTCACCGACAAGACCGCCCGCTTCCGGGCCCGCTACTGGGACTACGACATGGCCCCCTCGATCTGCCCCCACTGTTCCCTGGGGTGCGCCACCATCCCCATGGCCCGCTACCGGGAGCTGCTCAAGGTCGTTGCCCGCCGCAATGACCGGGTCAACGGCTGGTTCATCTGCGACCGGGGACGCTTCGGCAATGCCCGGGTCAACGCCACCGAACGACCGCGCCAAGCGCGCATCGACGGCCAGCCGGCCAGCCTGGAGCAGGCGCTGGATACCCTGGTGGAGCGGTTGAGCGGCTTCCTGGAGCTGTACGGACCGGACCAGCTGGCCATTGTCGGCTCGCCGCGCATGTCGCTGGAAGGGAACATCATGGCTGCCCGGCTGCGGGACACACTGGGCGGCGCAACCCTCAGCTTCAGCTACGATTCGGGCCGACACCAGCGCTCGCTGGCCGCCCTCGACCTGAGCAACCCCGAAACCTGCGCCTCCCAGGAGGATGTGCGCCGGGCCGATCTGGTTGCGCTCGCAGGGTGCGACCTGCTGGCCGAGGCGCCCATGATGGCCCTGGCCGTGCGCCAGGCGTGGCGCAGCGGGGCCCGGGTGTTCGTGGCAGGCGGCCCCCCTCTCCCCCAGGAAGAGGGTCGGCGTGAGGGGATTGATCTGCCTTTCGACTTTACCAACATTGCGTCGCTCGGCGATGTCCCTTTCAACACGGCCAGCCGTCCCGTCATCATTTTCGGTACCGCTGAGACAAAACTGGAGACGATGCAATCAGCCCCTCCGGATACCAAACGGGTCATCATCCTGGACAGCCCCAACGATTTCGGCTGCGCCCTGCTCGCCCGGGAGCACGGCGCCGTGGCGCTTGCCACCGCCCTCGCCGAGGGCAGGGTAAGGGGAATCATCTCTTTCGAGGCCGACCTGCCGAGCCAACTGCCTGACGGCATCACCGTGATCGGCGCGGCCGATTGGCAGCAGACCTGCCTGGTTGACCGTGCCCAGGTATTCCTGCCGACCACCGCCTGGGTGGAGCAGAGCGGCACCTTCGTCAACCACGAAGGGCGCGCCCAGAGGTTTAACCAGGTGATGCAACCCGGCCTGCCGATCAAGGGGCTCGACCCGGCCGGCCACCCGCCGCGGGAGTTCCGCAGGGATGCCCCGGGCGGCGATGTGGCCCCCTCCGACCGGATCATCGCCCTGCTGCTGCAGCGTCTGGGCGATACCATGATCGAAGAGCCGCTGAGCGGTTTTTGGGCCGATGTGCAGGGGCTTGAGGCCGAAGGTGACGGCTTAGTAGTGCACCATAAAAGGAAGGAAAAACCATGAAAACCGCAATTCTCATGATGGCCCACGGCAGCCGCATCCCCGAAGCCAATGACGCCGCCCGCGAGGTGGCCGGGATGGTGCAGGAGCTGACCGGCTTCGAAATTGTCGAGGTATCGTTTCGCGAGCTGCACGACCCGAATATCCAGAGCGGCATCGACGCCTGCGTGGCCCGCGGCGCCCAGCGCATCCTGCTGATGCCCTATTTCCTCTTCATGGGCGCCCATGTGCAGCATGACCTGCCGGAAGAGATCGAGGAGGCCCGCAAACGCCACCCCGGCCTGGTAATGGAGATGGGCGGCCACCTGGGTGCGCATCGCAAGCTGGCCGAAATCGAGGCCGAGCGCATCGGCGAGGCGCTGGACCGTCTGGGATGGCGCTGATGGATTCTCTGGACATGAAACCGGAGGAGATTGAGGCCGAATCGTTCCGCATCATCGACGAAGAGGCGGGCGAGCATGGCTGGCCCGGGGCCGAGTGGCAGGTGGTGCGCCGCGCCATCCACACCAGCGCCGACTTCGAATACGCCCGGTCGCTGATCTTTTCCGAGGGGGTGGTCGAGCGGGCGATAGCAGCGTTCAGGTCCGGCTGCGGCATCGTCACCGACACCAACATGGCCCTCTCCGGCATTTCCAAACCGCGTCTGGCGACCTGGGGGTGTACCGTTGCCTGCCACGTAGCCGATCCGGACGTGGCCGAACTGGCCCGCCAGGCCGGCATCACCCGCTCGATTGCCGCCATGCGCAAGGCCGTGGCCGATCCCCGCAACCGCATCTTCGTGATCGGCAACGCCCCAACCGCCCTGTTCGAGCTGCTGCGCCTCATCGATGCGGGCGCCGTTTCCCCGGCCCTGATCGTCGGCCTGCCGGTCGGCTTCGTAGGAGCCGAGGAGAGCAAGAACGCCCTGGCCGCCACCGACGGCCGCTTCCCCTTCATCACCAATATTGGCCGCAAGGGGGGCTCCAACGTGGCGGCAGCGGTAGTCAACGCCCTGGCCATCCTGGCCGGCCAGGACTAGCCTCACCATGGCAAATATCATCCTGCTGGCGGTCTGCCTGGCGGCCGGGTACCTGCTCAACAGGACCGGACGCTTTCCCGCTGCCACGCCCGCGGCGCTGAACGGCTTCATCATCCACATTTCTCTGCCGGCACTGGCCATCCTCCATATCCACACGATCAAGCTGGACAGTTCCCTGGTGCTGACCGCTCTCATGGCGTGGCTGGTGTTTTCCGGCGCCTGGCTGCTGTTTGGCCAGGCCGGCCGAATAGCGGGCATGGACCGTACGCGCATCGGTGCCCTGATTCTGGTGGCCGGCTTGGGCAACACCTCGTTCGTGGGGCTGCCGATGATCGAGGCCTATTTCGGCAAGGAGCACCTGGGAGTCGGCATCATTGCCGATCAGCTGGGTTCGTTCATGGTGCTCTCGACCCTCGGCATACTGACCGCAACCCTGTATTCCTCCGGGAGCGCCTCCCCCCGCCAGATGGCGCGCAAAATCCTCATGTTCCCCCCCTTCCAGGC
>Ga0334722_10004606_pt1 | contig 14226 bp, 14 predicted proteins | sample C3_bottom_MG_FD_207210 | JGI IMG/M metagenome (GOLD analysis project Ga0334722, IMG submission 207210) | Sediment microbial communities from Yellowstone Lake, YNP, Wyoming, USA - C3_bottom | ecosystem: Environmental > Aquatic > Freshwater > Lake > Sediment | place: USA: Wyoming | collected...
CCGACTCCGTTTGGGTAGTACGTGCGTGCAATTGCTATTCTTCATAACCCCCCTCTTCCCCCCTTATCTTAAGGGGGGGGCGAAAGCGAGGCTACTTTTTCCCCAGCCCCTTCAGCGCCTTCACGTTCTTCGGGTCAATCTTCAGCGCCTCGTTGAACGACTCCTTGGCCTTGTCGTTTATCCCAGCCTTCTGGTATAGCAGGCCGAGGTTGGCCCGGTGGTCGGCGTTCTTTGGCTCCAGGTTTATGGCCTCGAGCATCGCCTCCTCGGCCTCTGCCTCGCGCCTCGGCCTCTGCAGCAGCGCGAGCGCAAGGTGGCTGTAATAGCCCGCGTTCGTGCCATCCATCCTGGTGGCCTCTTTGAACTTGACCGTCGCACTCTCGAAGTCGCGCGCCTTGAAGCTATCTATCCCCTTGGCGAACGCCTCCTTGGCCTTGGCGACGTCCTTGGGCTTCTTCATGGTGCCGGACATCGGCCCGCCGGAATCGCTCATCGCGGTGGCGAGCGAGAGGTCGTACTCCCACCGGCGCGACTCGTCGGATAGTATGGTATAGGCCTCTTTCAGCTTGGCCGATATGTTTTCCAGCTCGTCTTTTAACTGCGCCATACCCTCCTGAAACTGCTGGTCGGGGTGGTACAGCTTGGCGAGCTTGTGATACGCGTCCTCTATCTCCTGGGACGTGGCCTCGCTGTCGAGCCTCAGGAGCTCGTAGTAGTTCTGGCTCCTGGAATCTATGTACGCCTTGTGTACCGCCGTCTTGTTCAGTGGCGGCTCCCCGTCCCGCCCTACCTTGGGCGGTGCGGCAGGCGCTTTACCTTCGTCCTTTTTTGCCTTAGCGCCCACTGCCGGCTTCGCGGACTCCAGCATCCCTATAGAGCAAAGGACGTAGACCGCCTTGAGCGCCTCGAAGTCGCCCATCTTGGACTGGGTCAAGACTTCCTTTATAGTGCGCTTCCCGTCGAAAAGCGGGATGACGCGTTTTTCGTCCACGGTCAGGTCAACGTCCTGGTACAGCTTCATCGGGTCGGACGTTACCTTGAGTACGCTGTCCATGGCCGGTATGCCGCGCGATATCCTCGTCCAGTCGTCTATCCTCTTTACTCCCTGGAGTATGAGGTTGGCGGTGGACATATGCAGCGTTATGACCTCGGCCTCGGGCAGCTCGCCCGGCCTGAACTCATACTCGCCGTCTGTCCACTCGAACAGGCTGGCGACTATCTCCTGCACCTGGTACTTCACGCCCCAGAACAGGTCCTTGGGCTTTAAGTACCCCAGCTCCACCATCACGCCGCCCATGCGCTTCCCGGTCTCCTTCAAGACCTTGGAGGCCATGTCGAACTGGGTGACGGTTATCTTTCCGGCCTTGAGCATCAGCTCGCCCAGCCGGTCGTCGTCGTATGTGGAGCTGGCGAAGGTGATTGCGCCGTCTTTGAGGAAAAGCTTTTTGGTCACGCCGCCCCTTGTCAGGCAGAGCGTACCGGTGCTCTTTATCTCGCGCAGGTAATTGAGTATGCCGGGCAGGCTGTTTTCCTCCAGCTTCCCGGACATGGCTATCTTTGCAGGCATCCTTCCTCCATAGGCAACCCTGAAACAGGTGCAGATTGAATTATACTCAAACCGCAACCTTTGTCAATCCCCATAATTTTAAAAGAAAAAATTGGCTCAATGCAATTGACAAGGCCTAAACGGGTGTGGTATATTTGGCTGACGGCCCGGTCTGTGCCCACGCCTCGCGCCGGACAAGGCCCCGCGCCGCCGCATAATCAAACCGAAAAGCATTACTATATTTATATTTTTGCCAGTACGAAAGGAGAGTTTTTGGGATGAAAAAGATAGGCATCCTCACGGGAGGCGGCGACTGCCCCGGCCTTAACGCCGTCATCCGTGCAGTGTTTCGCAGGTCCGAGCAGTTCGGGTACAAGGTCCTCGGCATAAAGGACGGCTGGAAGGGCATGATGGAGATGGACTACGAGGTCCTCGGCCGCCAGCACGTATCCGGCATACACCTATTCGGCGGCACGATACTCGGCACCTCGCGCACCAACCCGTTCAAGAAGGAGCGCGGCGCGGAGATAGTGGCCGAGAACATGAAGAAGATGGGCCTGCACGCGCTCATAGCCGTAGGCGGCGACGACACGCTCGGCGTATGCAACAAGCTCTCGGACATGGGGCTCAACACCGTCGGCGTGCCGAAGACCATAGACAACGACCTCTCGGCCACGGACGTGACCTTCGGGTACGACACCGCGGTTTCCATAGCGACCGAGTGCATTGACCGGCTCCACACGACGGCTGAGTCGCACCACAGGACGCTTATAGTCGAGATAATGGGCAGGCACGCGGGCTGGATAACCTGCGCCGCGGGTATAGCGGGCGGCGCGGACTTCATACTCGTCCCGGAAGAGCCGTTCAACATCGTAGAGGTCTGCGACATACTGAAAAAACGCGCCCAGCGCGGCAAGAAGTTCAACATAGTGGCGGTCTCCGAGGGCGCCACGTTCTCGGACAAGCCGGGCATAGAGGGCAGTCACGTCCTGCAGAACCTGGACAAGGACGCGTTCGGACACGTCAGGCTGGGCGGCATAGCCAACATACTGGCCAGGGAGATAGAGGAACGGACAGGATTTGAGACGCGCGCGGTTATCTTAGGCCACCTACAGAGGGGCGGCACACCGACCGCGTTCGACAGGATACTGGCGACGAGGTTCGGCGTGAAGGCCGTGGACCTGGTGCACGACGGCAACTTCGGCAAGATGGTCGCGCTGCAGGGAACCAAGATAGTTCCGGTCCCGCTCGCAGAGGCGGTCGGCAAGACCAAGACGCTCGACATGGACCTGTACGAGACGGCAAAAATATTCTTCGGCTAATTCACCCCCCCTCCCCACCTGCGGGGGAGGGGCAAGGGGAGAGGGTTCCAATATGAAAACCATCGGGCTGCTGACATCGGGCGGCGATTCTTCCGGCATGAACGCGGCCATCAGAAGCGCGGTGCAAAAGGCGAGCATCCTGGGCATCAGGGTAATAGGCTTCATACAGGGCTACCAGGGGCTGATAGAGAACAACTACAAGGATCTCGACATGACCGCGGTCGAGGGCATCGTCCAGAAGGGCGGGACGGTCCTTCGCTCGGCACGGTGCCTGGAGTTCAAGAGCGACTGGGGCCAGAAGACCGCGCTCGAAAACATAGACAAGGCGGGTATCGAGGGGATGCTGGTAATAGGCGGGGACGGCTCGCTCCACGGCGCGCAGGTGCTGCACGACCTGGGTGTGCCGGTACTTGGCCTGCCCGCCTCGATCGACAACGACATATACGGCACGGACATGGCAATCGGCGTGGATACCGCGCTGAACGTCATAGTGCGCGCGGTCGACAGCCTCAGGGACACCGCCTCGTCACATGACCGGGCGTTTATCCTGGAGGTCATGGGCAGGAGCTCCGGCTACCTGGCCTTTACATCCGCAATCGCATGCGCGGCCGAGGCCTTGATTATACCGGAGGTGCCGTACAACCTCGAAGAGATAGGCAACAGGCTGTTAGAGGCAAAGAAGCGCGGCAAGACAAACAGCATCGTCATAGTGGCCGAGGGCGCGGTCTCGGCCTTCGCGGTCGAGATGAAGATGAAGTCGTTCGCGGGCTTCGAGACCAGGATAACAGTGCTCGGACACCTCCAGCGGGGCGGCGACCCGACGGTTTTCGACAGGCTGCTCGCTACCCGGCTCGCGTCGTCCGCCGTACGGAGGCTCGCAGAAGGCGAGCGCGGCAGCATGGTCGGCTGGATAAAGAACGAGATAGTGGCGACTCCTTTCACCGAGGTGTTCGCGCACAAGAAGGTCTTGGACGACAAGAGCCTCGCTATAGCGAGGGAGCTGGCGGGGGCCTAATTACAAGGAGAGTCACATGTCTGATAACGTAGACGAACTCTACATGCACGGCAGGGAGTCGTTCGACAAGGGGGACCTCAAGGAGGCCGAGAAGTGCTTCATAGAGGTGGTCAAGGCCCGGCCCTACGCCGACGTCTACAACAAGCTTGGGCTCATATACCACGGCAAGGGCGAACTCGGCAAGGCCGCCAACGCATTCAAGAAGGCGCTCGAGTTAAACCCTAACTACACCGAGGTATCGCTGAACCTCGCCGTCACGTTAAACGACATGGGCCGCTACACCGAGGCCGGAGAGATATTCTCCCGTGCGGCCAAGATAGCCCACAGCAGCCCGTTCACGCTCGACCCGTTCATAAAGGGCAAGCTCGCCAACGAGCACTCGAAGCTGGGCAACATATACTACGACCTCTCGCTCTACGGCGAGGCGCTCGAGGAGTACAAGAAGGCGGTCGCGCTTAGGCCCACGTTCGTGGACATAGTGACCAAGATAGGCATTACGTACCGCGAGAAGGGGCTGTACAACGAGGCTATACGCGAGTTCATGAAGGCCAAGGAGATCGCGCCCCGCTACATGCCCGCGCGCGTGAACCTGGGCATCACCTATTACATGAAGGGCTTCGTTGACCTTGCGGTTACCGAGTGGGAAGAGGCTATTAAGGTCAACCCCGGCAACGCGGACGCACAGATGTACCTGAAGTTCGTGCAGTCCGAGCAGGACGAGGGCCAGATGCCCGAGGGGCTGAAGCCGAAGAGTTAAAACACCACCCCCTCCCCTGACCCTCCCCCGCAGGTGGGGAGGGGAATAACGGATAATGAAATAGAGACCTCCTCATGACCCAGCCGCTTTTATCCGTAAAAAACCTGCGCACGCAGTTCAAGACCCGCGACGGCCTCTTCTTCGCCGTGGACGGCATAAGCTTCGACGTTGCTCCGGGCGAGATAATGGGCCTCGTCGGCGAGTCCGGCTGTGGCAAGAGCGTCACCGCGCTCTCCATCCTGCGCATACTCCCCGACCCGCCCGGAAAAGTAGCAGGCGGCGAAATAATATTCGAGTCGCGCGACCTTCTGAAGCTGCCCGAGCCTGATATGCGCGCGGTACGGGGCGGGCGTATCGGCATGGTATTCCAGGAGCCGATGACCTCGCTGAACCCCGTGTTCACGATAGGCGACCAGGTGGCCGAGGCGCTCGTGGTGCACAAGGCGATGAGCAAGGACAAGGCGCTCGCCCGCTCGGCGGAGCTTCTGGAGCTGGTCGGCCTGCCCGAGCCTGGTCAACAGTTAAAAAATTATCCGCACCAGCTCTCTGGCGGGATGCGCCAGAGGGTGATGATTGCTATGGCGATTTCCTGCGAGCCTTCGCTCATCATAGCGGACGAGCCCACCACCGCGCTCGACGTGACCATCCAGGCGCAGATACTCGAACTGCTTAACGACATACGCAAGAAGTTCAACACTGCCGTTATACTCATAACTCACGACCTCGGTATAATAGCGCAGATGGCAGACCGGGTGGCCGTGATGTACGCGGGCCGCATCGTGGAGTATGCAAAGACCGACGACATATTCTACGACACGCTCCACCCATACACAGAGGGGCTGCTCGCGTCCATACCGAAGCCGGGCGAGAAGGTGAACCGCTTGAAGGCGATACCCGGCATGGTGCCCAAGATGACGGAGTTACCCAAAGGGTGCAAGTTCCAGCCGCGCTGCCCGTACGCGAAGCCGTCATATGCGGAAGAGGAGCCGGAATTATACGAAGTCAAGCCGGGGCATTTCGCGAGGTGCTTTAAGGCGATTGGAAAATAAACCCAAACAAGGAGGACAGAGACATGCGCGAAAAGAAACTGTTACAAGCTGTAATACTATTAGCGGCTCTCTTATTAATCCCAACACTCCTGTTCGCAGGCGCGAAGAAAGGGAAAACAGTGACTACACCATCGGGGCTTAAGTACGAGGACATCAAGGTTGGCACGGGCGCGGAAGCGAAGGCGGGCCAGGTGGTAGTCGTGCACTACACCGGCTGGCTGACCAACGGCACCAAGTTCGACTCCAGCAAGGACAGGAACGAGCCGTTCGAGTTCCCGCTCGGCGGCGGACAGGTAATAAAGGGCTGGGACGAGGGCGTGCAGGGCATGAAGGTAGGCGGCGTGCGCAAGCTCACCATCCCGTCCGAGCTCGGATACGGCACGCGCGGCGCCGGCGGCGTGATACCCCCTAACGCGACGTTGATATTTGAAGTAGAACTTCTGAAAATCAGGTAATCCAATAGTAGGGGCCGACACGATGGTCGGCCCCTACTATTTGTAAATATTTATGGAAAAAATACGCCTCTCCAAACTGATGTCCGAGCGCAGCATATGCTCACGCCGCGAGGCCGACGCGTACATTGAACGCGGCCTGGTCTTCGTTGACGGTGTGCGCATAACCGAACTCGGCACCAAGGTGGACCCGTCACAGACCATTACCCTCGACAAGAAGGCGCTCGCACGGCAGATGGAGCGCGTCACCATACTGCTCAACAAACCCATCGGCTACGTATCCGGCCAGCCCGAAAAAGGGTACAAGACCGCCGCGTCGCTCATCACGAAGACAAGCCACTACGGCGGCGACCGCTCCGGCATAAAGTTCTCGTCCGACCACGTGCAGGGCATCGCCCCGGCTGGCAGGCTGGACATCGACTCGCAGGGCCTAATCGTATTCACGCAGGACGGCCGCATCGCCAAACAGCTCGTGGGCGATAAATCCGACGTAGAGAAGGAGTACCTCGTGCGGGTGGAGGGCGACCCGGGCGAGGACGGCCTGAAGCGACTGCGCCACGGCCTCTCCCTGGACGGTGTGCCGCTCAAGCCCGCGCGCGTGTCGTGGATAAACGACGACCAGCTCAAGTTCATCCTGAAAGAGGGCAAAAAACGCCAGATACGCCGCATGTGCGAGCAGGTAGGGTTGAAGGTAACCGGCCTGAAGCGCATCCGGATAGGGAAGGTCATGCTCGGAGACCTGCCGGTCGGCCAATGGCGTTATCTGGCCGAGGGTGAACGGTTCTAAAAAGCAGTGATGCCCGGGGCCTCATCAACTTCTCTTGGGGGGAGGGGGTTGAGGCCGCGGGCATCTCTGTTTACCGTAGTACTCTATTTTGGTGTCGTACTACTCTCTTGTATCCTGTATATAGCAAGGCCCGTGCCACTTTCCCTTAAAATTTTTTATCTTTGATTTACAACAGGTTATAAAGTCATGGCGTGACGACTGTCCGTGCGTGGTGCGTCACGTTATTGGCGCATGTGTCAATAAAATTGCGCTTTTGGCGGGTCAGTCCTGTGTCGGGGTGATCGGCCCATCGATGCGAATACTTTTGAAAAGGCCGGTCTTCAGTATTTCGCCCTTAGACGTTACCATCAAGACGCTAAACTCCGGGTGCGCATTTGCGAATGCGTACGCCTTGTCCGGGCCAAGCACGAAGAGCCCGGTCGTCAGCGGGTCGGCGAGGCTTGCTTCCTTTGCTACTACGGTCAGGCTCATCAGGCCCTTCGCCGGGTACCCGGTGGACGGGTCGAATATGTGGTGGTACCTCGTGTGATCTTTGATGAAGAAGCGTTCGTAGTCGCCGGAGGTCGAGACTGCCGCGTCCGTGAGTTCGAGCTTGGCCAGCAGGCCGCCCTTGTCCCTCGGGTGCTGTATGCCGACCCCCCAGGGCCTGCTATCCGATCGGCTGCCGAAAAGCCGTACGTCCCCGGCGACCGCCACTATACCGCCCTTGATACCCTTGGATTTCAGGACGTCCACGGCACGGTCCGAGGCATAGCCCTTTGCCGAGCCGCCGAGGTCGAGGTACATACCCTTCCTCGTGAGGTAAACGGTCGAGGCACCAGCGTCCACGGCCACGTCTTTGTAGTTTACAACTGCCAGGGCCTTCTTTATCTCATCCGGCGCGGGTACGCGTGCGCCCTCATGGCCTATACCCCAGAGCCTCACGAGCGGCCCCACAGTAGGGTCGAAGCCGCCGGCCGTCATCCTTGACACTTCGAGTGCGTCCTTTACGGCCTGCATTACCTCCGGGTCCACCTTCACCGGCCTTATGCCAGCCTGCCGGTTAATCTCGGAAAGCTGGGAGTCCTGTTTATACGTGCTCATCAGCCGGTCCACACGCTCTATCTCAGCGAATGCGTCGAATACCGCCGCGCGTGTCAATATCTCAGGCAGGTCGCCCCGCTCGGCGGTGATTGTAACGTACGTGCCCATTATCACGCGTGTCTTGGAGTACGACTCCGGCCTGCCTGAGCAGGCGGACGCCGCGAGCAGCAGGGCGAACAATACGGTAAATGTCTTGAGCCGTCCGGTCAAATCGGACTCCTGTTGAAATAAGAGGAAACATTGCACGCATACCACAAATGTCATTCTGAGCGAAGCGAAGAATCCCGGGGTTGAATATATATGCAAACCTAACCCCGAGATTCTTCGTCGCTTGCACTCCTCAGAATGACACCGTTGTTTACAATAGCATTGCTCACGGGCAATAGTAGCAGATTGACGTGATTTATTCAATTGCTGAAGGGGGACACAACAATAAGCCCCGGTTTTTATACCGGGGCTTATCACTATAATTATTTGACGGGTTTAGCACCTGCCGCCGCTGCAACCGCGACCGCCAGAACCGCCTCCACGCTCGCCCCCTCCCCTGAAACCTCCGCCGCCGGAGAAGCCGCGCTCACCACCGCCGGAGAAGGACCGTTCGGGCGCGCTGTACGAACGCGCAGGTGCGCTCGGAGCTATGGACGCCCTTTCGGGCGCGCTGTATGACCTTGACGGTGCGCTCGGAGCTGCGAACTGCCTCTCTGTGCCGCCACCCATGGATGGAGCACTGAACGACCTTGCAGGGGCAACGCTTGGTGTACTAAGCGACCGCTCGGACGTGTTGCCACTGCTGAAACCGCCGTCCCTCACCCTGCCCTCGGAGAGCGACCTGACGGTGCCGCCAGAGGATGCCGCGCCGCGGGTTGCGAACCCGTCGTTTGCCGGGGCCGTATTCATGCGCTCTACGCTCCTGTTGAGTATGCTACCCGCGCCCTGTCTCGACTCGTTAGACCTGAACCCGCCCGACCGGACAGGTGCGACCGCTTCGGATGCAGCGCTTCTACCGCCGCCTGCCGACCTGAGCGTCTCCCTGTTAAGAGAAGCCGATGCTGGTATTATCGGCCTTGCCGCCTCAGCCGACCTGAACCCGCTTGCGGCCCTCATCTCGGTCACATTCGTGAAGGTTTTACCGCCTTCGGTCTTAAGGGCCGTAACGGCCCTGACGGAACCCGACGACGTCTGTGTGACCGGACTCACTACCGCGACCGTATTGCTGACAGGGTCTATGACCTGGTTGCTCACAACAACCGTGCCGCCGGAGCTGACAACGGCTACCGTGGTAAAGTGGCGGCAGATGTAAAAGCCCGGGAACCAGAAGGCATCCCACCATAACGGGTACGGCACCCAGTCGTAGAGGTACGCGTAATCGTAGGGAGGCGCGTAATATGTCATGACCGGCGGACCCTGGTCGGAGTAGTAGTTGTTTATCACAGTGGGGTTCGAGTACTCATCCGGAACCCGCTCGGCCGGAGCGGCCGCGGTCTCGGGGCCTGCCGGGCTCGGCAGGTTTAGCTCCGCCGTCAGCTCTACAATCGCCCTTGACGCCTCGGCCCTAGTCAACCGTAGCGTGCCCGAGGCAGATGCCTTGTCTATCGAGTCCTGGAGCTGCCCGACAATCTCGGGGGTCACGGGGTAATCGGATATCCATCCGTTAAGGGGTACGACACCTGCCTTGACGAGCATGTCTTCGGCGACCGCCTCGTCGGTAACGACACCCAACCCCAGTTTGACCGCCAGCTTGACCGCAAAATCACCTTCACGCACCAGGTTCTGTGCTACAGGCGGGGCCTTTGTAGAATTCGACCCGTAATCCGCAGCATAGGCCGCTAAGGGATATGTGAGCAAGCCTGCTACCATTAATATGTAAAACAATCTTCTCATGGCATGCTCCTTTTCTTTTTTCTATCTATATATAATTATACTACTTTTACCGGAAAGCAACAACAGCTACTATTATCGCTTTGGGCTTTGCATTTTGGGGCGGCGGCAGTCATTCTGAGTGAAGCGAAGAATCCTGGGGTTGAGTCGCATATTAATGCAAAACCCGAGATTCTTCGGCCCAAAAGGGGCCTCAGAACGACATCACGTGACGACCCTATTTGCATAACCGGCATTGACTTTATAGTCCCATTCTATTATATTCACCCCATTAGATATTCTCCGGAGGATAAATATGAGCTGGATTAGCGCCATAGCGTATTTTGTCATATTCAACGCGCTTCTAAGGTACCCGTTTATTGCCATTGCCTTGGTCTTGGCATACGTTTTCAGAGACAGGATACCAAACCCGGCCGAGTGGGTCAGGCGCAGCAAGCAGTTCGGCAGATTAAAAAGAGAAGTAGCGGTAAACCAGCACAACTCCGTGGCCAGGAGAAACCTCGGCATGATACTGCTGGAGAAGAGAAGGCCGGCAGAGGCGCTTTCGAACTTCATGGAGGCACTCAAGAAGGAGCCTGGCTCCGCTGAGCTTAACCACTTTGTGGGGCTTTCATATCTGAGGACCGGCGCATACGAAAAAGCGGCCGAGCACCTGGGTAAGGCTGTAGAGATAGACCCGAGGCTGAAATACGGCGAATCGCACCTCTACCTGAGCGAGGCGCTGCTCGGCATGGGAAGGCCTGATGGCGCGCTCGCCCAGTTTGACGCGTTCCTTGCCATCAACAACACCAGCATCGAAGGTCTGTACGGCTACGCCACTGCGCTGAACGCTCTCGGCAGGAAAGATGAGGCAAAAAAGGCGGTGGAGGACGGCATCAGGTTCCACAAGGGAAACCCGGCCTTCAGGCGGCGCAAGGACTGGCGCTGGTACGTGAGGCTGAAGGCCTTGAGGAGGAAACTCTAATCTCCGGTCACCACGAGGTCGTCCCTGTGTATGACCTCGTCGCAGTACTTGTACCCCAGCACACCTTCGATGTCCGAGGATTTTTTACCTTTTATCTTATCTAATTCTTCGTGAGAGTAATGTATAAGGCCCCGGGCTATGGCCCGGCCGTCCTCGGAGCATATCTCTACCGCGTCACCAGCCGAGAACTTGCCCTCGACAGCTATTATCCCGGAAGGCAGCAGGCTCTTGCCTTTAGCGACTATGGCCTTTGCCGCGCCGTCGTCCACTACCACCCTACCCTTGCCGCGCATCGTGAAAGCAAGCCAGTGTTTCTTGGACGTAAGCTGCTCGCCCGAGGGGAAGAAGACCGTGCCGAGGTCGCCGCCCTCGAAGAGCGCATTTATGCTGCCTTTCTTCCGGCCATTTATTATGAAGCATGCCGCCCCGCCCGCGCCGGCCTTCTTGGCCGCGGAGAGCTTGCTCGCCATGCCGCCGGTGCCGTACACGCTGCAGCTTCCGCCCGCGAGCCTCTCGACCTCGGGGGTGATCTTCGCCACCTCGCTTATGAGCTTCGCGCCCTTGTTCGCGGGGTCCTGGTCGTACAGCCCGTCCACGTCGGAGAGTATTACGAGCGTGTCCGCGCCCGCGAGGTTGGCCACGAGCGCTGCCAGGTTGTCGTTGTCCGAGAACTTCAGCTCCTCGACCGACACCGTATCGTTTTCGTTTATTACGGGTATCACCTTGTACTCTATAAGCTTGTTCAGCGTGTTCCGCGCGTTCAGGAAACGTCTCCTGTCAACGAGGTCCGCACCCGTCAGGAGCATCTGGCCCACGTTAATGCCGTGTTTCGCAAGGCTCTTTTCGTACACGCGCATGAGCGACGACTGCCCCACTGAGGCTGCCGCCTGTTTGAGCTCGATAGCCTTGGGTTTTTCCGTCAGGCCGAGTTTGCTCATGCCGGCGGCTACCGCGCCTGAGGTCACCACTATCACCTCGACGCCCTGCTCCGTCAGCCATGCAAGCTGTGCGGATATGTCGGCAATGCGCGCCTTGTTGACGCCTGAGCGTCCGCTGGTCACGACCGTGCTGCCGATCTTTACGACCACGCGGCGTGCGCGTTTCAGTATATCGTTACGAGTGCGTTTCTTCGAGTTCATCTATATTGCGGCGCTCTCTTCTTTTAGTTTCTCCAGCTTACTAGCCACGAACTCGGTCAGACCGTCCACGCCCTCGCGTGTGGCGGAGGATATGGCAAAGAACGGGAAGCCGTTCTCCCGGCAGTAATCACCTAGCGATGCGACCCGCGACGGGTCATCGAGCGCGTCTATCTTCGTCGCTACAGCGACCATGTCCCTCTCCATAAGCTCCGGGTTGTGCTTCATAAGCTCGTCGTTTATGGTGACAAAGCTCTTCACCGGGTCCTCCACCGAAAGCGGCGATACGTCCACCAGGTGCAGCAGCATCTTGGTGCGCTCGACGTGCCTCAAAAACTGCGCTCCCAGACCTGCGCCTGTATGCGCACCCTCAATAAGGCCGGGTATGTCGGCCGCCACGAAGCTCCGGAACATACCGTACTTCACGACGCCGAGGTTGGGAACCAGGGTGGTGAACGGGTAGCCGGCTATCTTCGGCCTGGCAGATGATATGACCGATATGAGCGTTGACTTCCCCGCATTCGGCAGGCCTATTATACCGACGTCCGCAAGGAGTTTCAACTCCAACTGTATGGTCTTCTCCTCGCCCGGCTCGCCCGGCTGAGCAAAACGGGGAGCCTGGTGGGTGGCCGTCTTGAAAAACGTGTTGCCCTTGCCGCCCCTGCCGCCCTTTGCTACTATGAACTCCTGACCGTCCTCTACGAGGTCGCCCAGGACCTCGCCGGTCTCGAAAATCTTTATGACGGTGCCTACCGGTACATTTACGTACACGTCGCGCGCGTCGGAGCCGTGCATCTGCTTGCCCCGGCCCTGCCCGCCCGGTTTTGCGAAATAGTGCTGCTGGTACTTGTGGTCGAGCAGGGTGTTCAACTGCGTGTCGGCCCTTACTATGACGTCGCCGCCCCTGCCGCCGTCGCCGCCGTCCGGCCCGCCCTTCGGGACGAACATCTCCCTGCGGAAGCTGACGCAGCCCTGCCCGCCGTTACCGGAGCGGACGTATATCTTTACCAAATCAACGAACATACTTAAAAATACCCCGGATCACCTGTCAAAATCAAATAAAAAAAGCCCCGCCTTGCTGGCGGGGCCGGTTGGCTCTGAGCGGTTGCAGAGGAGACTTACGCCTCCTGGGCAGCCACGGGATAGACGCTGACCTTCTTCTTGTCTCTCCTGTAGCGCTCGAACTTTATCACTCCCTCCACTTTGGCGTAGAGGGTGTCGTCCTTGCCGAGGCCTACGTTGGTGCCCGGGTGGATGACCGTGCCGCGCTGCCTTACTATTATCGTGCCGCCGGAAACGTGCTCGCCGGCGTAACGCTTGACGCCAAGGTTCTGCGGGTTGGAGTCCCTGCCGTTGCGGGAACTGCCGACGCCTTTTTTGTGTGCCATGGGATAACCTCCAAATAATATAAAGCCCGATGCCTGCCTGGCAACATCTCCGATGAAGGCTTATGCCTTTTCACCCGCGCCTTTCGGCGCTAAGCTTTAATCGGGGACTAATGCCGTTTAGGCAGTAATTTCTTTTACGCGTATCTCGGTGAACTCCTGCCTGTGCCCGTTCAGCTTGCGGTAGCTCTTGCGCCTCTTGTGCTTGAAGACGAGGACCTTCCTGCCGCGGCCCTGGTTGACCACCTCGGCCGTGACCTTCGCGCCCTCGATTACCGGCTTGCCTACGGTTACCGCCCCGTCCTTCTCTACCAGGAGCACGTTGCCGAGTTCGAGGGTATCGCCCTTTTCGCCCGGGAGAAGCTCTACCTTAAGGGTGTCGCCCGGCGCAACCTTGTACTGCTTCCCGCCGGTCTTGATTACAGCGTACATTTTAGTTTTACCTCCGGAAATAATAAAAAGCTTGTCAGGAAAGTAGTTTTATACTCCACTTCGGGTGTTTTGTCAAGAAAATTTTGCCCGGGGGCCTCCTGTTTTCTCTTGACGCTAAACTAATTTTCTGGTAATTTATCAATTCCTATGGGGCAGTAGCTCAGCTGGGAGAGCGCATCCCTCGCACGGATGAGGCCGTCGGTTCGATCCCGATCTGCTCCACCAAAAATATCAAGGGGTTACGGTTATGACCGTAACCCCTTATTTGTTCATTGTGATAAATTTGTGATATTTAGTTCTAAAAAGCAGCTTTGGAGACGAGTCAATCCCATTCTTCGTTGAAATTTGAAGTGGCCCCGTTGTCATGGTTTACGCGGCGGCCCTTTCAGCCGTTTTTCCGTCCTCGATTTTCAGATCTCT
>Ga0334722_10004607_pt1 | contig 14225 bp, 9 predicted proteins | sample C3_bottom_MG_FD_207210 | JGI IMG/M metagenome (GOLD analysis project Ga0334722, IMG submission 207210) | Sediment microbial communities from Yellowstone Lake, YNP, Wyoming, USA - C3_bottom | ecosystem: Environmental > Aquatic > Freshwater > Lake > Sediment | place: USA: Wyoming | collected...
GCCGCCATCGACAGGTGCTGGTGCGGCGCGGAAGTGTCGCCGTACCAGGCGTCGTTGCTGATGTTGACGAGAAAGTCCGCGCCGGCGATCGCGAACCGGCGTGTCAGGCCGGGAAAGATTCCTTCGTAGCAGATGAGCGTTCCAAAGCGCGCCGGCCGCTGCAGTGTTTTCGCATCCGGCAACGGCGGCTCGAACTGCGCCGTCTGAAAGATCGTGTGCTCGGTGCCACGGCGGAACTCCCCGACCGATTCGACGGCGATCCGGACCATGCCGAACAGCCCATGGAACGGAATGTACTCACCGAACGGCACGAGCTGGATCTTGTCGTAAGGCCCCTGCACGTCGCCGGAGGACGTGACGAGCCACGCCTCGTTGAACGACTGCGGCTCGCCACCGTCGCGCGAGTCGTAACCGGGAGCGCCGATCAGCAGGTCAACGTGACGATCGCGTGCAAATGCGAAAAGCTGTCGCGAGCGCTCGTCGTAGCGGAAATAGAATGGCAGTGCGGCCTCGGGCCACACGATCAGGCGGGCACCGGCGTCGGCCGCATCGGCCGACAGTCGCAGGTACTTGGCCAGGATCTCGTCCTGCAACGCCTCGTCCCACTTGCGGTTCTGCGAAATGTTGCCCTGCACGATGGCGACGCGCAGCGCTCCGTCGAACGGCGTTGCCCGCAACTGCTGCAGCCGCAGTTGTCCGTAGCCGTATAGCAGCGACGGCGATGCGATCGCGACCAGCAGCATCGCTGCCACGGCTCGCACCCTGCCGGCGGTGGCGTGGGAATCGCAGCGTCGCGCGCGCAGCCACGCCTGGGCGATCGCGACGTTGGTGAACACGATCGCGGCGGATATCCCGTAGACGCTGGTGACGTCGGCGATCTGGATGAGCGGGAGCTGCTCGATCTGCGAATACCCGAGCGAGTTCCATGGAAACGCGGCGATCACGAATGTTCGCATCCACTCGCACACCACCCACACCAGCGGTGCCGCCACCAGGCGACTGACGCCGCGCATGGCCAGCCACCGCAGCAGTGCCGCGAACAGCGCGTAGCTGTAGGCCGCCACTGCCGACATCAGGATCCACAGCGAGAGCGCGACCGGCCGCGGAATGCGCGTGAAATTGCTGACCGTGTCGGGAATCCAGTAGAGCGAGACGAGGAAGAAGGAAAAGCCGTACAGCCATCCGTAGAAGGCAGCGACGCGCACCCGCGTCGCGTGCGTCACCACGAGCAGCGGAACCAGCGCGAGCCAGGCCAGCGGCCATAGTTCGAGACTGGGAAACGCAAGGGCGAGCGCAACGCCGGCCGCAAGCGAGGTCACCATGGCGCCAGCGCGCAGCGGTTCGCCGGCGCGGCTCGTGCTCACGGACGTGTGTCCTCCCACGCGCAGCCGAGGCCGCGCCCGAGCAGCGTCCGCGCCAGAATTCCTTCCTGCGCTTTCATCACGAGTTCGTCGTCCGCCTGCTGGTGATCGAAGCCCAGCAGGTGCAGCAGGCCGTGCAGCAGCAGACGCGCCAGCTCTTCCTGGTCGCTCCAGCCTCCCTGGCGCGCCTGGCGCCGCAGCGTCTCTACGGACACGACGATGTCGCCGAGCATTTCGGCGCCCGAGCCCATCGGCTCGCCTTCGAGCTGCGAGAACGACAACACGTCGGTCGCCTCGTCCTTGTCGCGCCACAGACGGTTGAGCTCACGGATGCGTTCGTCGCCGGCCAGCACGACGACCACTTCGCTGTCACTGCGATCGACCGCGTGGAGCAGGACGTCCATCACCGCTTCGGCCGTGGACACGAGCGATGCGCTGCCCTCGGCAGCGCTCTGCTGCGAAGGCGTCTGTGCCGTCCGGGTTCCGGCATCTTCGGCCGACAGGAGCGGCTCGGTCTCGTCGATGATTTCGGCGGGCATCGGCCTCAGGCGCAGGCGCCTGCCTCAGCTCCTGGCAGGCTTTGCCGGAGGGTTGGATTTCTCGTACGCGCTGATGATCTGCTTGACGAGCGGATGACGGACGACGTCGCGGTCGTCGAATTCCACGAACGCGATACCTTCGATCGACGCGAGCACTCTGCGCGCGTCCCTCAGGCCCGAGTGCGACTCTGCCGGAAGATCCACCTGCGTGACGTCACCGGTAATGACTGCCTTGGATTCGAACCCGAGCCGCGTCAGGAACATCTTCATCTGCTCGCGCGTCGTGTTCTGCGCTTCGTCGAGAATCACGAACGCGTTGTTGAGCGTGCGGCCGCGCATGAACGCGAGCGGCGCAACTTCGATGGTGCCGCGCTCGAGCATCGTCTGCGCCTTGTCCAGGCTGACCATGTCGTGCAGCGCGTCGTAGAGCGGACGCAGGTACGGATTGACCTTCTCGGCAAGATCGCCCGGAAGAAATCCGAGCTTCTCGCCCGCTTCGACCGCCGGTCTGGTGAGGATGATGCGCGAGAAGCGGCCACGGAAGAAATCGGCCACCGCCATCGCCATCGCAAGATAGGTCTTGCCGGTTCCGGCCGGTCCGATCGCGAACGTGAGATCGTGGTTGCGCATCGCCTCGACGTAGTGACGCTGCTTGGCCGTCTTCGGCGCGATCTCCTTGCCCCGCGCCGAGACGTACACCGGCTCGCGGAACACCTGCGCCAGCGATGCACTGCGACTCTCGCCAAGGATCTCGATCGCGCGCATCACGTCCGAAGGCGCCACCGTCGAGCCTTCGCCGGCGATTCCGTACAGCTCGCGCAGCACGCGACCAGCCAGCTCGGTCTCGTGCGGTTCGCCTTCGATCCGCACGCCGCCGTTGGTCATCGCCACGCTCACCTTGAGCGCGTCTTCGAGGACACGCACATTCTCGTCGTGGCTGCCGAACAGTTCGTGCAACCGGCGCGAGTCGGCGAATTCGAAGCTAGCAGAGGATTTCGTTGGCTTTCTCCAGAAGCGCGTCGATGCCTGCCGGATTCTTTCCGCCGGCCTGGGCAAAATCGGGCTTGCCGCCTCCGCGGCCGTCGATCAGCGGCGCAAGATGACGAATCACGTCGTTGGCGCTGTACACGGACGTCTGGTCCGGTGTGACGGCGACCAGCACCGAGACCGTGCCGTCCTCCTGTGCCGCGAGTACCACGATTCCGGAGCCGAGGTTCTCGCGCAGGCGGTCCGACAGCGGGCGCAGCGCCTTGGCTTCGACGCCGTCCACGCGCGCGACGATGGCCTTGCCCGACTTGAGCGGGCGCGCGGTCGCCCCGAGCTCGGAGACGAGGTCGCGCGACTGACCCTGCGCGGCGCGCGCGAGTTTTTTCTCGAGCTCGCGCTGCTCGGCGAGCAGCTTCTCGATGCGGCTGACCGCATCTTCCTCGCGGGTGCGCAGCATCAGTGCGATTTCGCGCAGCACGTCGTCGCGCCGCCGCACCAGCGCGAGCGCTTCGCTTCCGGTGGTCGCTTCCATGCGGCGAACGCCGGCGGCGATTCCGCTTTCCGACGTCACGCGCAGCAGGCCGATGTCGCCAGTGCGCGCGACGTGGGTGCCGCCGCAGAGCTCGATCGAATAGTCGCCCATCTTCACGACGCGCACGATGTCGCCGTACTTGTCGCCGAAGAACGCCATCGCGCCGGCGGCGATCGCGTCGTCGTAGGGCATCTCGGTGACCGAGACTTCCATGTTCGAGCGGATGGCCTGGTTCGCCTCGACTTCCACGTCGGCCAGCTTCTCGTCGGAAACCGGGCCGGCGTAATTGAAGTCGAAGCGCAGTCGCGAAGCGTCCACGAGCGAGCCGTGCTGGTGAACGCCGGTGCCAAGGTGGTGGCGCAACGCCGCGTGCAGCAGGTGCGTGGCCGAGTGATTGAGCCGGATCGCCTGCCTGCGGTCGGCGTCGATGCGAAGCTCGACCTGCTGGCCGACTTCGATACGGCCGCGTTCGACCCGCACCACGTGGACGATCACGTCGGGAGCAGGCTTCTGCGTGTCGAGCACGCGCGCGATCGATCCGTCGGACGCTTCGATCACGCCGGTGTCGCCGATCTGGCCGCCGGACTCGCCATAGAACGGCGTCACTGCGGTCGTGAGCTCGCCTTCCTGGCCTTCCGACAGTGCCTCGAGAAGTTGGCCGCCGCTGCCGAGCGCCGTCACCTGCGAGCGCGTGCTCATCGCAAACGGTCCGGCGAACTGCACACCGCTGTTGCGGGCGGCGGCAACCACCAGCGTGTAGTCGCGCTGGCCGCCACGCGCCGACTGTGCGCCCCGCGCCCGCTCACGCTGCTCGGCCAACGCCGCTTCGAAGCCTTCGCGGTCAACCGTCATCCCGCGCGAGCGCAGGATGTCCTCGGTCATGTCGAGCGGAAAGCCATACGTGTCGTAGAGACGGAACGCGACGTCGCCGGGCAGCTTGGCACCGGTAGCAGTGGGCGCGGATGTTACGGCCGTCGCACCGGTTGCCGTCGCGCCGGTCGCGCCGCGTGGCGTGACGATGCGGGAGACTTCGTTTTCGAGATGGATGAGGCCGCGGTCGAGCGTGACGGCGAAGCGCTCTTCCTCGTCGCGCACGACGCCCAGCAGCTTGTCGCGCTGCTGGACGAGCTCGCCGTATGCGTCTCCCATCGTCGCAACGACCTCGTCGCAGATCCTGTAGAGGAACGCATCGCCCAGACCGAGATTCTTGCCGTGGCGCGCCGCGCGGCGCAGCAGGCGGCGCAGCACGTAGCCGCGGCCCTCGTTACCTGGCTCGATGCCGTCGCAGATCATGAACGAGATGGCGCGGCTGTGGTCGGCCAGCACACGGAAGGAGATGTCCTTGTCGGCGTCGGCGCCGTAGCGACCGCCAGAGAGTTTCTCGGCTGCCGTGATCAACGCGCGCAGCAGGGAACCGTCGTAGTTGCTCTCGACCTTTTCGAGCACGGAGGCGACGCGTTCCAGGCCCATGCCGGTGTCCACGTGCTTGGCCGGCAGCTCGTTGAGGTGGCCGGTTTCGTCCCGGCTGTACTGGATGAAGACCAGGTTCCACAACTCCATGAAACGTGCGCAGCCCACGTTGACGTCGCAGACGTGGCCGGGGATGTGCTTCATGTCGCAGGCGGCCGGACCACGATCGATGTGGATCTCCGAGCACGGCCCGCACGGGCCGGTGTCGCCCATCTCCCAGAAGTTGTCCTTTTCGGCGAAGCGGCGGATCCGTTCGGCAGGAAGATTCGTGATCTTTTTCCAGAGCCCCTCAGCTTCGTCGTCGGTCCGGTAGACGGTGGCGTGCAGCCGGTCCTTGGGCAGCGCCCAGACTCCCGTCAGCAGCTGCCACGCCCACTCGATCGCCTCGGCCTTGTAGTAGTCGCCGAACGACCAGTTGCCGAGCATCTCGAACAACGTGTGGTGGTAGGTGTCGCGCCCGACGTCTTCGAGATCGTTGTGCTTGCCCGAGATGCGCAGGCACTTCTGGCTGTCCGCCACCCGCGGCGACGGCGGCTCGGCCAAACCGAGAAAAACGTCCTTGAACTGCACCATGCCGGCATTGGTGAACATCAGCGTCGGATCGCCAAGGGGGACGATCGGGGCGCTCGGCACGATCAGGTGGTTCTTGGACGCGAAGAAATCGAGAAAGCTCTTGCGGACTTCTGCTCCCTTCATCAGGCGCCGGGTGTACTAGGAATCGGCCAGCAAGTCACGTATCAGGCCGCGTATCATGGCCGCCGGGAATCCGCGCGCCACCAGCCTCCGATACGCACTGGCGCGCCCACGTTCGCCCGTCTGCGGCAGCGCCCCGGCCGCTGCCGGGCCACCCATCAGCCTCGCCATCAGCGCACGCGCCGATTCGCGTTCCCGCTCGGGGTCGATCACGCGGGCCACGACGCTGGCGGCAAGTTCCGCCTCGATGCCTCGCGTCGCCAACTCCGAAACGATCCGGTGACGTCCGCGTCCGGCGCGCTCGAAGCGGTCGATGACGAAACGTTCAGCCCACGCCGCGTCGTCGATCAAGCCAAGCTCGGTAAGTCTTGCGAGCGCCGCCCCGACCGACTGCGAGTCGGCCCCTCGCCGCCGCTCAAGGCGCGCGCGCAGCTCGGCCTCGGTGTACGAGCGCCTGGCGAGCATGCGCAGCGCGGCAGCGACCGTCGCACTGAGGTCGCAGTCCGCCTCAGAGTGTTGCGACCTGTCGCTGCGCGCCACCAACCCACTCGCCTCGTGCAGGCGCTATTTCGCGCTCGCTGCGCTCGCCTTTTTGCCGGCCTTGGCTTCCTTTGCCTCATCGGCCTTGGCTTCGCCTGCACCGCCTTCGAGGACTTTCAGACTTGGAGCCAGCGACGGAAGTCCGAGCGCTTCACGCAGCTTCGACTCGATCTGCCCCGCGATGTCGCCGTGCTCGCGAAGGAACTCGCACGCGTTCTCGCGGCCCTGACCCACGCGGTCGCCGCCGAACGAATACCAGGCGCCGCTCTTCTCGACCACGCCCATCTCGGAGCCGAGGTCGAGCAGCTCGCCTTCCTTGCTGATCCCGACGCCGTAGAGAATGTCGAACTCGGCCTCGCGGAACGGCGGAGCCACCTTGTTCTTGACGACACGCACGCGGGTGCGGCTGCCGATCACCTGGTCTCCCTGCTTGAGCGCGGAGATGCGGCGGATATCCAGACGCACCGAAGCATAGAACTTGAGCGCGTTGCCACCGGTGGTGGTTTCGGGATTGCCGAACATGACGCCGATCTTCATGCGGATCTGGTTGATGAAGACGACGATACAGTTGCTGCGTGAGATCGTGCCGGTGAGTTTGCGCAGTGCCTGCGACATCAGGCGGGCCTGAAGGCCCATCTGAGGCTCACCCATGTCGCCCTCGATTTCGGCCCGCGGAACCAGTGCCGCCACCGAATCGATCACCAGAATGTCGATGGCGCCGCTGCGCACGAGCGTCTCGGTGATCTCCAGGGCCTGCTCGCCGTTGTCCGGCTGCGAGATCAGCAGCTCGCTGGTGCGGACGCCAAGCTTGCGCGCGTAGTTGATGTCGAGCGCGTGCTCGGCATCGACGAAGGCGGCGATACCACCCTTGCGCTGGGCCTGCGCGATGGCTTCCAGGGCCAGCGTCGTCTTGCCCGACGACTCGGGTCCGTAGATCTCGACGACGCGGCCGCAAGGCAGACCTCCGACGCCGAGTGCCACATCGACCCCCAGCGATCCCGTCGAAACCACCTCCACGTCCGGCAGGTGTTCGTCGGAACCGAGCCGCATCAACGACCCCTTGCCAAACTGCTTCTCGATCTGCGTGACCGCCAGGTCCAAAGCCTTCCTCTTCTCTTCCGTCGACATCGTCCGTCTCCTTCCTTGACCCGCGCTTTGCGCTGGATCCCTCTTCACTCGTTTTCTGCCTGCCGTTGTCTGCTGCGTTGCCTGCACACGTTGTCTGCGTGCGACCCGCTCTACGTTCGTCCTTCCAAGCCCGAGCTCTGGCCGGCGCCGCCGGTCCCAAGACCGAATGCAGCCAGCGGCGTGTAAATCGATCCGCCGGGCGTCAGCTGGCTTCTCAACATCTCCACGGATTGGATCTGATCCTCGCCCAGCGGCCGATCGCGAAATCTCCAGATCCAGTCGGGCGTGGCCATCGAGTGCGCGTGGCCGGCGGCTTTGGTCGCGTCTTTGCGCCTTGGCTGGCGCGGCGCGCTCCGCACACGACCGAGCGTCAGATGCGGCGTGAAGCGCCGCCGCTCACGCGCGAAACCAAGCGGTTCAAGCTCGACCTCGAGCCGCTTCGCCAGCCGTGCCAGCGATCCGTCGTCACGAAGTCCGATCGCCAGCACTCGCGGCTCCGCACCGGGTGGAAGCACGAGCAGTCCAAGTGCGGCCAGGCGAAAGGAGGCCATTCCGTCGATCGCGCGTCCCACGGCCTCGCGCACCGTTTCCAAACGGTCACTGGCAACGTCGCCAAGGAACTTCAGCGTAACGTGCCAGCCTTGCGGGCGCGTCCAGGTCACACGCCAGCCGCTCGCTTCCGTGTTCTCGCGCACCTCGCTCACCATGTCTCGCAGATGGCCGGTAATGTTCTGTCCCGCCTGCACTGCAACGAAGCAGCGCCACGATTCATGCGTGCCGTCATGACTGGTGTCGTGGCCGCGTTCGCTCACGGTGGTCACGAAATCTCTCCGCCTCGTTGCGGGCCGCCTGCCGCCGATCGTGGCGACAGCGTCGCGGGTTCCAGCGGTGGCAGCCCAAGCAGATGCCGGCGCACCCAGTCCAGCGCGACCTGTGACGTCAGCGCTTTGACCCACTCGCGTCCGCCCCAGAACCGGTACATGCGCGACTCGACCGACAATTCTGCGTTGCCGTCACGTGAGCGCGTTGCCAGCGCGATGGCGACCGTTCCCACGGGTTTGGCTGCGCTGCCGCCGCCCGGGCCGGCGATTCCGGTGGTCGCCACCGCAATGTCGGTGGCTGCCGCGTTGGCAGCGCCGATGGCCATTTCCCTGGCGGTTTCCTCGCTCACGGCTCCATGCACCTGCAGCGTCTGCGCGTTCACTCCGAGTAGACGTTGTTTCAGATCGTTGCTGTAGGCGACAAGCCCTCCCCTGTAATAGACCGAGCTTCCGGCGACATCGGTGAGGCGACTGCCGATCAATCCGCCCGTGCACGACTCGGCCGTGGCCAGAGACTTGCCCTGGCGGGTGAGCAGCTCGCCCACGACCTGTTCCATCGACGCGTCGCCTTCGGCGTAGACGGCTTCGCCCAGACGCGCGCGCACGACGGCAGCGAGTGCCGCCAGACGGCTTGCCGCTTCCGCGGGCGCACCGGTCACACTCACGCGCACGGAAATTTTCGGGAAGCTCGCGCGAAACGCCAGACGCCCCTGATCCTGCGGCACTGCACCACGAAGCAGCTCATCGAGGGCTGATTCGGGAAGACCGAACGTCTGAAACGTCGTGGCCGCGATCACTCGATCCGGATCGGTGCAACGTGCAAGCCACGGCAGCACGTCCGCCTCCAGCATCGACTTCATCTCTCGCGGCACACCCGGAAGCACGACTGCCCACGGATGACGGCCGTTGATATCGATGCGCAGACGGTAGCCGGGTGCGGTGCCGTCGAGGTTGTCGATCACCTCGGCACCTGCCGGAATCATCGCCTGCCGAAGGTTGTTGTCAGGCATCGGACGACCGCGGCGCGCAAAGATGTCGCGGATGCGGGCGACCTGCCGCTCGTCCATGCGGAGCTCGACGCCGGCGACCCTGGCGATGGTCTCGGTGGTAAGGTCATCGGAGGTGGGGCCGAGGCCGCCGGTCGAGATCACGACATCCGCAGCCTCCAGGGCGATCTTCCAGGCCCGCGCGATCCGGTCCACGTCGTCGCTGACCGCCATGATCGACACGACATCGACTCCCAGACCGGCCAGCTTGTCGGCCAGCCATGAAGAGTTGGTGTCCACCGTGCGGCCACCGACGATTTCGTCGCCGGTGGCCAGCAGGGCGGCATTGCGAATGCGGTCGGTCATGACTTTCGCCTTTTCTACGCCCAGTCGAGGGACATTTCCAGTCCCTGCACCTGCACTTTTTTTCAGAAAACCGGTGCCCCAAGCGCCAGCGCCGCCCGGACCGCAAGGTTCGCGTAGATTCCGGCCATCAGATCGTCCAGGACGATGCCGAAGCCGCCGGGCAATTCTTCGAGTTTCCGGCACGGCTGAGGCTTCACGACGTCGAAGAGCCGGAAGAACACGAACGCGTAGAGAAGCGTGGCCCATCCGATCGGCACGAACGCCATCGTGACCAGGTAACCGACGATTTCGTCGCAGACGACCGGGCGCGGGTCCTTGAGCTGAAAAATTTCGCTGGCTATCGCGGCAGCCCAGATCGCGCATGCGATCGCTGCCGCGAGCGTCAGCAGATAGATGGCGGTGCCTTGCGCAGCGATGCACGCGAACACGGGCGCAAGCGCCACACCGCCCAGCGTGCCGAAAGTGCCGGGCGCCACCGGCGCGTAACCGGAGTACAAACCGGTCGCGATCAGATGCGCGATACCGCGCCGATTTGCCGCGTCGCCTGTCACTGCGCCTCTCGCGCGCGGAGGCTATGCGCGCCGGTGCAGGCTCGCAATGCATTTAGGCACACGCGGTTTTGTCGCGCGCCTACTTCGTCTTCAGGCCGATCACGACCGCCGGTGCTCCTTCGGCTTCCGGCTCACCCACGTGGATTCGGTTGTCGGCAACCTGCTTCTCGATCAGCAGGGCCCGCACTCGCTGCGCCCGACTCGTTGCCAGCGCGCGCATGCGTTCTGGCGGCACCTGAACTGCCGCGACGTACCGCTCGTAAAGCGCCTGGTCTTCGGCAGACAGACCGGGAGCCTTGCCTTTTGCCTTCCGCGCCAGCGCCTCAACGACGCGGCGCCGTGCCAGGAATCCGGAATCCTTGACGCTCGGTAACGACTTACCCGCTTGCTGTGTCTCGACCAGGATCTGCTCGGCGACCAGAGGCAGGTCTTCGGGGCCGGTGCGGCCGCGCAACGACACGCCAACCTGCGGCCGCTTCGCCAGCAACGTCACAAGGCCGTCGGTGCGCCCCTGCTGTCCGGCGGCCACATCGGCGGTGCCCGGCACGCTCGCAACAGGATCGATGGAAAATCCCTTGGCCTCGGAGCCCGCGCCGAACACCGCGCCGAGCAATTTCAATGGAGCGGTGACGGCTCCGATCAACGCCTGGCGCATCGCGCTGGCGATCACGGCCCCCATCGACACGCTGGCTCCCTTCTGGTCGATGCGAACCGGGATTCTCAGCTCGATGTCGCCTGCCGGGTCACGCAGCAGCGCCAGCGCCAGATCGATCGGCACTCCGAAGCTGCGTTCGAACGAATCCGGATCGTGCATTGAGACGCCGAACTTGCGGAGCAACAAGTCGTTGTCGAGTTCCGTGACAGCGCCGCGCAACCGCACCTTCATCTTGACCGATGCCTGGCCCGCGTCGAGCGTCGCGCCGGCGCCGCTCGCGTACGGACTGAACACCGGCAGATCGAGCTTCTGAAGGCTCACCTTGAAATCGCCGTTGTTGCCGGGTCTCAGATCACCTTCGACTGTAAGCGTTGCCGTGGTTGGCAGCAGGGCGTGCACACGGATTGCGGAAGCCGACGGATCGGGAAAGTGCACGCTGCTGGCCGTCAGCGTCAGATCGCGAATCTGCGAACGCACCGGCGGCGTGACGGCATTGTCGATCAACTCGACCTCACCGGCGGCCAGTTCGAGCGACGCGATCGACAGATCGACCGGCGAAACCGCGACATCCGCAGTTGCGCCGGCAGGTGGAGAAGAGACGACGGTTGTTGTCCGATCAGCCGCAGCGGTGCCTGCGACGTCCTTCTTGCCGGCCCTGGCGTGCGCCGGTGATTTCGTCCTGGCCGTACTCTCGACAGGCGGCACGGCGCCAGCGGTCTGGACTGGTGGCGCCAGGCCAAACAGCGCATCAAGAACCGGAGTCGGTCTCGTGTAACGGATCTTCGGCTCCACCAGCTTGACGGAATCGAGTACCACCCGCGTCGTGCCGTGCGGTTTGCCTTGCGGCGACAGTGGCACCGTCACTTCGCGCGCGACCACGTCGAGTTGATTCCATCCGAGCAGGGCCTTCTCGCCGTCCGGATCGGCGATCGCGAGCGCCTGCACGCTGGTGCGCCCGGAGATGCGGAGATCGCCGCCGAGATCGACATCGATGGTAAGGTCGCCACTGGAATTGGCCGAACGCAGCCACGGCGTGAACTGCGGCAACGCGGCCAGCAGCAACGGCGGAAACGGCAATCCTCCCCAATGGAACTTGCCGTGATAGGCGGGTGGCAGGATGCCTACCTCTCCGGCAATGGCGACGTCGCCCTGGCCGATGCGCAGTTGCAGATCGAGCGGGAAACGACGGCCTTCGTCCATCGTCACATCCGACGCTTTCAGCGCGAGCGCGACGTCGACCGGCCCTTGATCCGTGATCCACGTGAACTTGGCATTCTGGATGTCGATCTTCGCAATGCGGTAGCCGGTCTTGCCGGCGGGTTTGCGCTCCACCACGGCTGCGCCGTCAGTCGTGACAACTTCCGTCTTGCGTTCGGCAATCGCTGCACCTCCAGCAGGCCCGGTGGTGCTCGCCGCAGGCGCATGCTCGACAGTCGTGCCTGCCGGCGCGTTCTCGTTCGCAACAGGTTGCGGCGCCTTGTCGCTGGCGGCGGCGGCTGCCGGCGCGTTCTCGCTTGCGGCGGCTTGCGGCGCGTCTTTGGCGGTGGCGCCTTGTGGCGCCTTGTCGCTCGCGGCGGCGGCCTGCGGCGCCTCTTGGGCAGCGACAGCCTGCGGCGCGTCTCTGGCGGTGGTCGCCTTGCTCGACTGCGAGGTGTCGGCCAGCACCAGGTCGCGGCGCACGCGCAGCACCGGCCCTTCGACTTCGATCCCGCCAAGCGAAAGATCGCTGCCCTGCACCGCAACGTTCTCGAGCGCGAAGCGGTCGAGCGAGAATTCGAGCAAACTTCTGCCCCGTGGGCGGATCTGCCACGACCACCTCGGGCGCGCTCAACTCGAATTTGTCGATGACGATGCGCCACGGCGGCGATGGCTCGTGGTTCGAAGCCGGTGGCTCCTCAGCGCCGGACTTGCCAGCCAGCGGCCGGGCGTAGCGGAGCGGATCGACGCGTCCGTCGCTTTCGCGCTGCACCGTCACCGATGGCGACTCGAGTGCAAGGCGGCTCAGGTGCAACGTGTGCTCGCGCAATTCGCGCCACGATAGCTGCAACGACACACGGTCCCAGTGCACCAACGCGGTAGCGGGATCGATCGGCGGTGGCTTGAGCGCGGCGTCCTTCGGCAACACGTCGTCGGGGCGGGATGCAACGCTGACGCCCTCCAGCACCACCTCGCCGTCGACCAGGGAGAAAACCGCGTTGTCGATCGTGATCGGCAACCCGAGGTACACACGCGAACCGTAAGCTGCGCCGTGCTCGACCACCCACGGCAGAGAAGCACGGGCACCGGCCCCCATGGCGATCAGGACCAGCGCTGTCAGCCATGGCCATCGCCGGTGGCGGCGGCGCGGCTTCACATTCTCCGGTACGGTATTCGCGGCTGTGCGGTCCTCGTCCACGGATTGCCCTTCCCAGCGAGGTTACCACTCAAATTCGCAGCGATGTGCCGTTTTCGCAGTCGAAGAATACGCCGACAGAGTAAATCCTGCGCTGCGGAAGACCTCTGCGTCTCGAAACCAGGACCGGCGACGACCGCAGCACCGTCCTCTGGTTCAGGAGACGGGGCAGTTGAGTGTGATCGGGAGACCGACGGCGGCCTGCAGCACGCGCAACGCATCCGATGTCACAATCTTTCCGCTCGAGTCGGTGTCGCACTCGCACGGCAGGCACGAGACGAGACCAACCGCCGCGCGCAGCGCAAACAGCGCATCGGTGGCCCTGGGCGGAACCTTGCGCGAGGTCGGCGCACCGCAAATGCAGGCATTCAGCCCGAAGATTTCGCTCCCGCCATCCGAGTTGGTCCCGAGCGGATCGCAGGTGCTGTCGAAGACGACGTCGCGCCCGTTGAGGTTCATGTCGCCGAGCAGACTGTCGCACGAAATGCCCAGCGTCAGCTGCGCGGGCGCCTGCCCGACTGCGACCTGGAACACTTCGAGACTGCCATCGCCGTTGGCGCCTGCCGGGTCGCAGTACGACGAGAATCCTACCAGCAGCCCGCTGCCGGAAATGCGCGGGCGGCTGCTCGAACAAGGAGAGGTGCTGGGATCGCTGGTGAGTTGCGTGACGGCTCCGGTCGGACCGACAAAGAACATCTCCTGGCTGCGGTCGGCGTTGCCGCCGGTAAAATCGCAGTCGCTGACAAAGGCGATACGCGAGCCTGCGGCGTCGATCGAAGGGAACATGCTCGCGCACGAATCGTCCCTTGCGTCTGTCGTCTGGGTGACCACGCCGGCATCGCTGACGGTAAAGATTTCAACCGCGAAATCGGGATTGGTGCCGCTCGGGTCGCAGTCGGATTCAAATGCCACCACCGTGCCGTCGGCGTTGCTCGAGGCGTTGATGCTGTCGCAGGTCCCGCTGTCGTCGCGGGTCAGTTCGGTGACGGTCCCGGTATCGGTTACCTGGAAGATCTCGTCGCTGCCATCGACGTTCGATTCGCCGTAGGCGCAGTCGCTGTCGAAGGCGATCCTGTTTCCTGCCGCATCGATCGACGGAGCGAAATTGTCGCACGCGATGGAGACGGTGAGCTGGCTGACCGAGCCATCCTTCCATAGGAAGATTTCGGTGTTGCGGTCGGCGTTCGCACCGGTGAGATCGCAG
>Ga0334722_10004608_pt1 | contig 14222 bp, 7 predicted proteins | sample C3_bottom_MG_FD_207210 | JGI IMG/M metagenome (GOLD analysis project Ga0334722, IMG submission 207210) | Sediment microbial communities from Yellowstone Lake, YNP, Wyoming, USA - C3_bottom | ecosystem: Environmental > Aquatic > Freshwater > Lake > Sediment | place: USA: Wyoming | collected...
GGCTCAAGCCACAAAATAGCTTGATCAGTCCCGAAGCGCGCCTGCAACTTTCTCTACCCACCCATGGCTACTCTTTCACAGTGGGATACCATGGTGAATATGGCAGACACTTCATCTTGAATGCGGGGGAAGTGGAGCTGAGGAAATCTTTTTAGACACTTGTCATCGCATCGATGCACCTCAGTATATTGTCTGCTGCAGGGCCAAGGTCCCCCTCTTCCCGAGCCATCTCATCAAGCCTTGCTAGAACAGCCTGCATTTGTTCTGCGGAGAGACGATCGGATTTCTCGTTTATACTCATTCTCAATGCGCGGTAAAAAATTGGCATATCATCGCATACGTGGTGCTCTCCCCACTGAGGATCCCCATCATCTGAAAACACTCTTTTCCCTTTCTTGGCAGTAGCTACAGCTTCGAAGTAAACCATCTCATAGATCAGGTTGCGATCTGCCAGCTGCTTCACATGCTCTACAATCTCTGGGATTGATAGCCTGCCTTCAGAGACTGCTTTATAGAAGGCAGCGAATTCCGATCTGCAAACGTATCTAGAAAATGCATTAAACTCTTTAAGATAATCTCTATCATCAGAAGGCGTTGTATATAACACTGGATTGCCCCCAAGCTGCAGCTGTGCCAAGCTTAAGCAGCCTGCAAAGGTTTCGGGGGCGATCTGGACGATCTGGTTGTGGCAAAGGAACAGAGTGTCCAGAGTCCTACAGCCTGCAAAAGCCTGAGGGGCGATCTGAGCGATTTGGTTGCCCCAAAGGTACAGCTGCTGCAGAGTCCCACAGCCTGCAAAGGTTTCGGGGCCGATCTGGGTGATCCGGTTGCACCTAAGGTACAGCCTTTCCAGAGTCCCACAGCCTGCAAAGGCTCCAGGGGCGATCTGGGCGATCTGGTTGTTCCCGAGCGCCAAATCCCGCAGCTCCGTGCAGCCTGCAAAGGTTTCAGGGCCCACCTGGGCGATCTGGTTGTTCTCAAGGCCCAGGTGCCGCAAGCTTAAGCAGCCTGCAAAGGCTCCAGGGGCGATCTGGGCGATCTGGTTGTTCTTAAGGTGCAGGTGCTGCAGGCTTAAGCAGCCTGCAAAGGTTTCAGGGCCTACCTGGGCGATCCGGTTGTTCTCAAGGTGCAGGCGCCGCAAGCTGTCTGCAAAGGCTCCAGGGCCTACCTGGGCGATCTGGTTGTGCTCAAGGCACAGGTACCGCAAGCTGTCTGCAAAGGCTCCAGGGTCGATCTGGGCGATCTGGTTGTCCCTAAGGTTCAGTGTGTGCAGATAGCGAAGAGTGTTGATTTCTGGAGGGATAACTTTCAGCCCACAGTTGTCAAGATCTATGCTTTCAATGGTGTCCAATAAAGATGCGTTAGTAGGATCCCTCATCAAACATCTCATCTCTCTTGCAGTAGTCAGTTGTGGAGGGTTCAAGCCTTGTCTAAAGAATTGAGCGACAATGTGGTTCCACAGGATAATGAGGGCCTCATCTAGGTGTCTTGCATGGTTATTGATGGCGCGCTCTATGCGTGGCTCCTGTGTCATCAAATAGGTCGAGGCACAGACTTGCCCCCAGCGGGTTGCATGTGTTGCGGCTTCTTGCTCTGTCTTTCCCGTAGCCACGCATCCAGTAATTGTGTCCAGGACCTCAACCGGTAGAGAGAGCAGCGGATTCCCAACCCCTCCTACTTGCTGCGTTGGATTGCCAAGTGCAACAAAGTTATATGACTTGCCGAGTGGAGTTGTCATTTTAGCCTCCTGCCATCGCATCGATGAGCAACAGAGCATGTAAGCAAGTAGGGGAAGAGCCTGCATTTTCCCGATTTATCTCATCAATCCTGACATGGACAGCACCCTGTTGCTCTGGGGAGAGGCCATCGAATTTGTCGTGCGCAACTCTTTTCAGTGCCCGGTAGAAAACCGGCATAGCATCGCACACGTGGTGCTCTCCCCACTGATGATCTCCCTCATCTGAAAACACCCTTCTTTCTCTTTTGGCAGCAGCTTTAGCCTCCCAGTAAACCATCTCATAGATCAAGTTGCGCTCTTCTAGTTGCTTCACATGCTCTACAATCTCTAACGTTGACAGCGTGCCTTCAGAGACTGCTTTATAAAAAGCGGCTAATTCCGATCTGCAAACATATTGGGAAAATGCATTAACCTTTTCAAGGTAGTTCTCATCACTCAAAGCGGTTGCGCATAACGTTGGATTGCCCTCAAGATTCAGCCATTCTAGAGCTGGGCAGCCTGCAAAAGCTTGAGGGGCGATCTGAGCGATCTGGTTGTGGTCAAGCTCTAGTTTTTGCAAGCGTAAGCAACCTGCAAAGGCTTGCGAGGCTAGCTGGGTGATCTGGTTGTAGCCAAGGTACAGCTCTAGCAAGTTTAAGCAGCCTGTAAAAGCCTGAGGGGCGATCTGAGCGATCTGGTTGCCCATAAGGTACAAACGCTGCAAGTTTAAGCAGCCTGCAAAAGCCTGAGGGGCGATCTGAGCGATCGGGTTGTTTCCAAGGTACAGCTGCTGCAGAGCTGGACAGCCTGCAAAAGCCTGAGGGGGGATTTGAGCGATCTCGTTGCCACCAAGGTGCAGCTGTGCCAAGCTTAAGCAGCCTGCAAAGACTTCAGGGCCTATCTGGGTGATCTGGTTGTTCCCAAGCACCAGCTCCTGCAAGCTTGAACAGCCTGCAAAAGCCTGAGGGGCTAGCTGGGTGATCTGGTTGTACTCAAGGCGCAGCTTCTGCAATCTTAAGCAGCCTGTAAAAACTTCAGGGCCTATCTGGGCGATCTTGTTGCGAGTGAGATCCAGCAATTCCAGTGCCCCGCAGCCTGTAAGGGTCTGTTGAGTGATCTGAGTGATCTGGTTTTCCTCGAGCTGTAGCTCTTGCAGCCTTTGGCAGCCTGCAAAGGCCAGACAGCTTACCTGCGTGATCTGGTTGTACTTAAGGTTCAGGCATCGCAATCTTGAGCAGCCTGCAAAGGCTTCGGGGTGGATCTGGGCGATTTGGTTGAATTCAAGGTGCAGGTATCGCAAGCTTAAGCAGCCTGCAAAGTCCAGACGGCCTACTTGGGTGATCTGGTTGCACCTAAGGTGTAGGTGTTGCAGCTTGCAAAGAGTGTTGAGTTCCGGAAGGATAACTTTCAGTTTACGCTCTATAAGAGTTATTTTTTTAATGGTGTCCAATAAAGGTGCGTTAGTAGGATCCCTCATCCAACGTCTCATCTCTTTTGCAGTAGTCATTTGTGGAGGGTTCCAGCCTTGTGTAACAAGTTCGACTGCAATGCAGTGCCACAAGCTAATGAGGGCCTCATCCAGGTGCCTTGCATGGTTGATAGCGGTATTTATGCGTGGCTCATGTGTCATCAAATAGGTCGAGATACAGACTTGCCCCCAGCGGATTGCATCTGCTGCGGCTTCTTGCTCTGTCTTTCCCGTAGCCACGCATCCAGTAATTGTGTCAAGAAGCTCAGTCGGTAGAGAGAGAAGGGGATTCCCAACGCATCCTACTTGCTGCGTTGGATTGCCAAGTGCGGCACAGTTGTATGACTTACTGAGTGGGTGTGTCATTTTTTGACTCCTTCCATCGCATCAATGCACCTCAGCACATTCTCTTCTCGATGATCCCTACCCCAGCGGTCGGGGCTAACTCCTGCAGGGTCATCAAGAGCTAGCTCCTCATCTTCCCGCGCTATCAGATAAATCTTGTCATAGATGACATCCCATTGCTCTGTGGGCAGGAGATAGAATTTTTGTTTAACAAGTTCTTGCAAAGCTCGGTAAAAAATCGGCATATCATCGCATACGTGGTGCTCTCCCCACTGAGGGTCTCCCTCAGTTGAAAACGCTCTTCCTTGTCTCCTAGCAGCAGCCTCAGCTTCCCAGTAAACCATCCGATAGATCTGGTTGCGGTCTTCCAACTGCTTCAAATGCTCTACAATCTCTGACGCTAACAGCCTGCCCTCAGAGACTGCTTGATAAAAAGCGGCCAATGCCGATCTGCAGACGTAGCTGGAAAATGCATTAAACCTTCCAAGGCAGTTCTCATAAGGAGCAAATGCACATAACAACAGGTTGTCGTAAAGGTACAGCTCTTGCAGAGCCTGGCAGCCTGCAAAGGCCTGGGGGCCCACCTGGGCGATCTTGTTGCTCCCAAGGTGCAGGTATTGCAAGCTTAAGCAGCCCGCAAAGGCCAGAGGATCCACCTGGGCAATCTGGTTGTTGTTAATGTATAGCCACTCCAAAGCCCAGCAGCCTGCAAAAGCCTGGGGGCCCACCTGGGTGATCTGGTTGTGGTTAAGGCGCAGGTATTGCAAGCTTAAGCAGCCCGCAAAGGTTTCGGGATCAATTTGGGCGATCTTGTTGCCCCCAAGGTTCAGGCGTTCCAGAGCTGGGTAGCCTGCAAAGGTCAGGGGGCCTACTTGGGCGATCTGGTTGTTGTAAAGGTGCAGTGCTAGCAAGCTTAAGCAGCCCGCAAAGATCTGGGCGATCTGGTTGTTGTTAAGGTGCAGTTCTCGCAAGCTTAAGCAGCCCGCAAAGGCTTTAGGGTCTACTCGGGTGATTTGGTTGCTTTCAAGGTGTAGCCACTCTAGAGCTGGGCAGCTCGCAAAGACTTCAGGGCCTACCTGAGTGATCTGGTTGTGGTTAAGGTATAGCTCCAGCAGAGCCTGGCAGTCTGCAAAGGTTTGAGGGTCTACCTGGGTGATTAGGTTGCTCTCAAGGTGTAGCTCCAGCAGAGCCTGGCAGCCTGCAAAGGCCTGAGGATCTACCTGGGTGATCTGGTTGTGGTTAAGGTGCAGGTGTCGCAGAGCCTGGCAGTCTGCAAAGGTTTGAGGGTCTACCTGGGTGATTAGGTTGCTCTCAAGGTGTAGCTCCAGCAGAGCCTGGCAGCCTGCAAAGGCCTGAGGATCTACCTGGGTGATCTGGTTGTTGTTAAGGTGCAGGTGTCGCAGAGCCCGGCAGCCTGCAAAGGCCTGAGAATCGATCTGGGTGATCTGGTTGTGGTTAAGGCACAGCTCGCGTAGGTTACGCAGAGTGTTGATTTCGGGAGGGATAGCCTTTAGTTCCCCTTTTGAAAGCGTTACTTCGTTAACTGTGTTCAATACAGGCGCGTTATTAGGATCTCTCATCCAACGCCTGATCTCTCTTGCAGTGTTCATTTGTGGAGCACTCGCCAAGTGAGGAGCAATGTGGTTCCACAGGATAATGAGGGCCTCATCTAGGTGCCTTGCATGGGTGATAACAGTATTTATGCGTGGCTCATGTGTCATCAAATGAGTCGAGACACAGACTTGCCCCCAGCGGATTGCATGTGCTGCGGCCTCTTGTGGCGTGTTTGCTCTAGCCACGCATCCGGTAATTGTGTCAAGAAGCTCAGTCGGTAGAGAGAGAAGGGGATTCCCAACCCCTCCTACTTGCTGCGTTGGATTGCCAAGTGCAACAAAGTTATATGACCTACCGAGTGGGTGTGTCATTTTAGCCTCCTGCCATCGCATCGATGTACAACAGAATATGTGAGGGAATAGAGAGAGGGGCTGCATTTTCCCGATCTATTTCATAAATCCTGTCCTGGACAGCACTTTGTTGTTCTGGGGAGAGGCGGGCGAATTTTTCTCGCACAGCTCTTTTCAGTGCCAAGTAAAAAATCGCTCTATCATCGCATACGTGATGCTCTCCCCACTGAGGATCTCCATCAGTTGAAAACTCTCTTCCCTCTTCTTCAACAGTCTCTTTAGCTTCCCGGTAAACCATCTCATAGATCAGATTGCGATCTTCTAGCTGCTTCAAACGCTCTACAATCTCTAACGTTGATAGCCTGCCCTCAGAGACTGCTTGATAAAAAGTGGCTAATTCCGATCTGCAAACGTAGTTGGAAAATCTATTAAACGTTTCAAGGGAGTTCTCAATAGGGTCATGCGCCCATAGCACCAGGTTGCTTCCAAGGTGCAGCTTTCGCAAGATTAAGCAGCCCGCAAAGGCCTGAGAATCGATCTGGACAATCTGGTTGTTGTTAAGCCACAGGTTCATCAGGCCTTGGCAGCCCGCAAAGGTCTGAGGAGCGATTTGGACAATCTGGTTGTTCCACAGGAATAGCGTTTGTAGAGCCCCGCAGCCTGCAAAGGTCTGAGGAGCGATTTGGACAATCTGGTTGTGCCCAAGGTTTAGCGTGTGCAGCGCCAGACAGCCTGCAAAGGCTCCAGGATCTATCTGAGCGATCCGGTTGTTTTCAAGGCTCAGCTCTTGAGCTCCGCAGCCTGTAAAGATTTCAGGGCCTACATGGGTGATCTGGTTGTTGTTAAGCCACAAGTGCAGAGGTGAGCTGCCTGCAAAGGCTTTAGAGCCGATCTGGGCGATCTTGTTGTTGTTAAGCCACAGACGTTGCAGATTTGGACAACCTGCAAAGGTTTCGGGGCCTACATGGGTGATTTTGTTGTTTCGAAGCTGTAGCTCTCGCAGCCTTTGGCAGCCTACAAAGACTTCAGAACCTACCTGGGTGATCTGGTTGTGTTCAAGGTTTAGCTGTGCCAAGTTTAAGCAGCTTGCAAAAGCCCGAGGGGCGATCTGGGTAATCTGGTTGAGCTGAAGGTTTAGCGTGTCTAGAACTGGACAACCTGCAAAGGCCTGAGGACCGATCTGGGTGATCTGGTTGAACTCAAGGTACACCGCTTGCAATCTTAAGCAGCCTGCAAAGGCTTCAGGATCTACCTGGGTGATCTGGTTGCGCCCAAGGTACAGTGTTCTCAGGTTGTGAAGAGTGTTGATTTCGGGGGGGATAACTTTCAGCCTATGGTTTACAAGATCTACCCTGTCAATGGCGCCCAATGAAGGTGCGTTATTAGGATCTCTCATCCAACGCCTGATTGCTCCTGCAGTGTTCATTTGCGGAGCACCCACCAGGCAAGAGGCAATGCGGTTCCACAGGATAATGAGGGCCTCATCCAGGTGTTTTGCATGGGTGATAACAGTATTTATGCGCGACTCATGTGTCATCAAATGAGTCGAGGCAGATACGCGCCCCCAGCGGATTGCATCTGCTGCGGCTGTCTCTCCCGTGGTCACATATCCAGTAATTGCATCAAGAATCTCAGTCGGTAGAGAGAAGGGTGGATTCCCAACCCCTCCTACTTGCTGCGTCAGATGGCCAAGTGCGGCACAGTTGTGTGGTTTGCCAAGTGGAGTTGTCATGTTGCTCTCATTTTAAATTATGTTTTTTATATTAATGTATTTCCTAAGCATCTTTAGATCCACGCCATCGCATCGATGAATCTCAGCACATTCTCTTCTCGATGATCCTTACCCCAGCGGTCGGGAAGAAACCATGTAAGGTCATCAGGACTTAGGCTCCCATCTTCCCGAGCTATCTCATAAATTCTTTCATGGACAGCACACTTTTGCTCTGCGGACAGATGATCGTATCTTTCTTGAACAGCTTTTCTCAGTGCGCGGTGAAAAATCGCCCTATCATCGCACACGTGGTGCTCTCCCCACTGCAGATCTGCATCAGTTGAAAACACCCTTTCCTCTCTCTCAGCGGCGGCTTTAGCTTCCCAGTAAACCATCTCATAGATCAGGTTGCGCCCTTCTAGCTGCTTCAAATGCGCTACAATCTCTGACACTAACAGCCCGCCCTCAGAGACTGCTTTATAAAAAGTGGCTAATTCCGACCTGCAAACGTAGCTGGAAAATGCATTAAACCTTCCAAGAGCGGTCTGCTTATTATTAAGATTAGGTTCGCCTAATAACAACAGGTTGCCCCAAAGGTTTAGCGCCCGCAGAGCCCCGCAGCCTGCAAAGCCTTTAGGATCTACCTGGGCGATCTGGTTGCTACTAAGGTCTAGCGTCTGCAAGCTTAAGCAGCCTGCAAAGGTTTCAGGGCCTACACGGGTGATCTGGTTGTAGGCAAGGTACAGATGATGCAGAGCCCCGCAGCCTGCAAAGATTTCAGGGCCTACATGAGCGATCTGGTTGTTGCTGAGGTCTAGCGTCTGCAAGCTTAAGCAGCCTGCAAAGGCCTTAGGAGCGATCTGAGTGATCTGGTTGCGCCACAAGTATAGCGTTCTCAGAGCCCTGCAGCCTGCAAAGGTCAGAAGGTCTATCTGGGTGATCTGGTTGTCCCCAAGGTATAGCGTCTGCAAGCTTAAGCAGCCTGCAAAGGCTCCTGGATCTACCTGGGTGATCCGGTTTTTGTTAAGCCATAGCTCGTGAGCCCTGCAGCCTTCAAAGGCTTCAGGGCCTACATGGGTGATCTGGTTATTCTGAAGCTGCAGTGTCTGCAAGCTTAAGCAGCCTGCAAAGGCCTTAGGGCCGATCTGGGCGATCTTGTTGTTGTGAAGGTTTAGCATGTGTAGAGCCGGACAGCCTTCAAAGGCTTCAGGGCCTACATGGGCGATCTTGTTGTTTTCAAGTCGCAGCTCTTGCAAGTTTGAGCAGCCTGCAAAGGCCTTAGGGCCTACATGCGTGATCTGGTTGTCGTTGAGGTTTAGCGTGTGTAGAGCCGGACAGCCTTCAAAGGCTTCAGGGCCGATCTGAGTGATCTGGTTGCGGCTAAGCTCCAGCATGTGCAGATTGCACAGCATGTTGATTTCGGGGGGGACAACTTTCAGTCCACAGCCTGAAAGAGTTACTATTTTAATGGTAGCTAATGACTGTGCATTATTAGGATCTTTCATCCAACGCCTGATCTCTTGTGCACGGGTCATTTGCGGAGCACCCGCCAGGCGAGAGGCAATGCGGTTCCATAGGATAATGAGGGCCTCATCCAGGTGCTTTGCATGGGTGATAATAGCGTCTATGTGGGACTCATGCGTCATCAAATGAGTTGAGGCACAGACGCGTCCCCACCCTATTGCATTGGCTACGGCAGTCTCTCCCGTGGTCACATATCCAGTAATTGTGTCAAGGACCTCAACCGGTAGAGAGAGAAGGGGATGCTTAACGTCTGCTTCCGGTGGTTGCGGTCGATGGGTAAGTACACAGTTGTGCGGTGGATTGCCGAGTGGAGTTGTCATTTTTTGACTCCTTCCATCGCATCGATGAACCTCAGCACATTCTCTTCTCTATCCGCCTCACCCCAGTACGTCTGACCCTCTGCAGAGCCATCAAGACCACGGTTCTCATCTTCTCGATCTATCTCATAAATCCTTCTATGGACAACACACGTTTGCTCTGCAGACAGGCGAGCAAATTTTTCTCGAACAGCTCTTTTTAGTGCCCGGTAAAAAATCGGCATAGCATCGCACACGTGGTGCTCTCCCCACTGATGATCTCCCTCATCTGAAAACGCCCTTCCCTCTTCTTCGGCAGCAGCCACAGCTTCTAAGTAAACCATCTCATAGATCAGGTTGCGCTCTTCTAGCTGCTGCAAACACTCTACAATCTCTGGGGTTGATAGCCTGCCCTCAGAGATTGCCTTATAAAAAGCAGATAATTCCGATCTGCAAACGTATCTAGAAAATGCTTCGAACCTTGGAAGGTAGTTCATATGATCAAGCCTAAATGCACATAACACTGGGTTGCTCCCAAGGCGCAGCGTGCGCAGACCTGGGCAGTTTGCAAAGGTGCGAGGATCTACCTGGGTGATCTGGTTGTTGTCAAGGCGCAGCGTGCGCAAACCTGGGCAGTTTGCAAAGGTGAGAGGATCTACCTGGGCGATCTGGTTGTTGTTGAGGTAGAGCCATTGTAAAGCCGGATAACCTGCAAAGGTCTGAGGATCCACCTGAGTGATCCGATTGTTCTTGAGATAGAGCATTTCCAATCTTAAGCAACCTGCAAAGGCCAGAGGGTCCACATGGATGATCTGATTGTTCTCAAGCTGCAGCACCTGCAAATTTAAGCAGCCTGCAAAGTTTTGGGGGGCTATCTTGGTGATCTGATTGTTTTCAAGGTTTAGCGTGGTCAGGGCTGTGCAGCCTGCAAAGATCTGAGGATCCATCTGGGCGATCTGGTTGTGTCCAAGGTGCAGCACCTGCAAGCGTAAGCAGCCTGCAAAGGCTGCAGGACTGATTTGAGCGATCTGGTTGCCATCAAGCTGCAGCGTCCGCAAGTTTACGCAGCCTGCAAAGGCCTGAGGAGTGATCTGGGCGATCTGGTTGTGTCCAAGGAGCAGCTCTTCCAAGCTTAAGCAGCCTGCAAAGCTTTCAGGATCTATTTGGGCGATCAGGTTGTTTTCAAGATGCAGCGTGAGCAGGGCTGTGCAGCCTGCAAAGCTTTCAGGATCTACCTGGGCGATCAGGTTGTTTTCAAGATGCAGCGTGATTAGAGCCCCGCAATCTTCAAAAGTGCGAGGATCCACCTGGGCGATCAGGTTGTTTTCAAGATGCAGCATCCGCAAGCTTAAGCAGCCTGCAAAGGCGCGAGGATTCACCTGGGCGATCTGGTTGTCGTTAAGGTACAGATCTAGCAGGGCTGTGCAGCCTGCAAAGAGTTCAGGACCGATTTGAGCGATCTGGTTGCCGTGAAGCTCCAGCGTTTGCAGCCTCCGGCAGCCTGCAAAGGTTTCTGGGTAGATCTGAGTGATCTGGTTTTGCCCAAGGTACAGCAGGGACAGATTGGGAAGAGTGTTGATTTCGGGGGGGATCACCTTCAAGCGACGGTTTGTAAGAGTTACGTCCCTAACGGTAGCTAATACAGGCGCGTTAGCAGGATCTCTCATCCAACGCCTGATCTCTTGTGCACGGGTCATTTGTGGGGCACCTTTTAAGCCGTGACAGGTAATGTGGTGCCATAGGATAACAAGAGCCTCATCTAGGTCTTTTGCATGGGTGATAATAGCGTCTATGCGCGACTCATGTGTCATTAAATGAGTCGAGGCAGATACGCGCCCCCAGCGGATTGCATTGGCTACGGCAGTCTCTCCCGTGGCCACATATCCAGTAATTGCATCAAGAATCTCAGCCGGTAGAGAGAGAAGGGGATTCTCAGGGTCTGCTTCCGGTGGTTGCGTTCGACTGGCAAGTGCGGAAAAGCTGTGTGGAGCGCCGAGTGGGGCCGTCATAAGACACCTTTCATTGCATCGATGAACCTCAGCACATTGTGGTTTCTATGAGTTTTTTCCCAGTTGGGGTCATCCCAGGCGAAAGTATTCGTGTTCAGGCCCCCATCTTCCCGAGCCATCTCATAAATCATGCCGCGGACAGCACACTTTTGCACGGTAGAGAGGCGACCAAATTTTTCTTCAACAACTCTTTTTAGTGCGCGGTAAAAAATCGGCATATCATCGCATACGTGGTGCTCTCCCCACTGAAGATCCCCATCAGTTGAAAACGCCCTGCCCTCCTTCTCGGCAGCAGCCACAGCTTCTCGGTAAACCATCTCATAGATTAGGTTGCGATCTTCTAGATGCTTCAAATCTTCTACAATCTCTGGCGTTAACCGCTTGCCCTGAGAGATTGCTTTATAAAAAGTGGCTAATTCCGATCTGCAAACGTATCTAGAAAACGCCTTAAATGTGTTATAGTAGTGCACCTGCAGATCAGAAGCATCTGCAAATAACAACGGGTTGTTTGTCAGGAATAGCTGAAGCAGAACTGGGCAGCTTGCAAAGGTTTGAGGATCGAGCAGAGTGATTTGATTGTTGTTAAGGGATAGGATCATCAGAGCTGGGCAGCTTGCAAAGGTTTGAGGATCGAGCAGAGTGATTTGATTGTTGTTAAGGGATAGGCTCATCAGAGCTGGGCAGCTTGCAAAGGTTTGAGGATCGAGCAGAGTGATTTGATTGTTGTTAAGGTACAGCTCTTCCAGAGCTGGGCAGCTTGCAAAGGCCTGAGAATCGATCTGAGTGATTTGATTGTTGTTAAGGCATAGGCTCATCAGAGCTGGGCAGCTTGCAAATGTTTGAGGAGTAATCTGGGCGATTTGGTTATAGTCAAGGCGCAGCGCTGCCAAAGTCGGGCAGCCTGTAAAGGCTTGAGGGTCCACCTGGGTGATCTGGTTATGTTCTAGGTACAGCTTCTGCAATCTTAAGCAGCCTGTAAAAGCCAGAGGGCCCACCTGAGCGATCCTGTTGCTGTTAAGGTACAGATTTAGCAAACTTACGCAGTTTGCAAAGGCTTGAGGGTCCATCTGGGCGATCTGGTTATCGTTCAGCTCTAGCTCTTGCAAGTTTAAGCAGCCTGTAAAGGCCAGAGGGCCCACCTGGGTGATCTGGTTGTACGAAAGTTTCAGCTCTTGCAAGTTGCGCAGAGTGTTGATTTCGGGAGGGATGACTTTCAGTCCCGTGCCCGCAAGCGTTATCGCAGTAATGGTATCCAATAAAGGTGTGTTAATAGGATCCATCATCCACCTTCTGATCTCTTCTACAGAGGTAGCCTGTGGACCATTGGCGCCCAGGCGAGCGCCAATGAGGGGGGCAATGCCGTGCTGCCACAGGATCACAAGGGCCTCATCTAGGTGTTTGAGGTGTTTTGCATGATTGATGACACTTTCTATGCATGACTCATGTGTCATCCGATGCGTGGAGACAGACACGCGTCCCCACCCGATTGCATGTGCTGCGGCCGCTTGCGCTGTGGCTCCTGTGGCCACGCATCTAGTAATTGTGTCAAGAAGCTCAGCCGGTAGAACAAAAAGTGGACTTGCAACCCCTCCTCCTGCGGATCGCTCTGCTAGATTGCCAAGTACACAGTGGTGTGGTTTGCCGACGGGTTGTGTCATAAGACACCTTTCATTGCATCGATGAACCTGAGCACATTTTCTTTTCTAGGATCCTCATCATTTTCCTGGGCCATGACAGCAATCCTGAGATGGACAGCCTGTTTTTGTTCTGCGGATAGGCGATCGAATTTTTCTTGAACAGCTCTCTTCAATGCGCGGTAAAAAATCGGCATATCATCGCACACGTGGTCCTCTCCCCACTGAAGATCCCCATCACCTGAAAACGCCCTTTTCTCCTTCTCAGCAGCAGCTGTAGCTTCTAAGTAAACCATCTCATAGATCAGGTGGCGATCTTCCAAATGGCTCAAACGCTCCAGAATCTCTAACGCAGGTAGCCTGCCCTCAGAGAGTGCCTGATAAAAAGCGGCCAATTCCGATCTGCAAACGTATCCAGAAAATGCCTTAAACCTTGCAAGATAGTTGTTCTCATCAGCCTCAAGTGTGCATAACAATGAGTTGCCGTGAAGGTACAGCCCGCTCAAGGCCTCGCAGCCTGCAATGACCTGAGGATCTAACTGAGTGATCAGGTTGTTCTCAAGCTTTAGACTTGCTAGAGCCTGGCAGCCTGCAAAGGTTTGGGGAGCAATGTGGGTGATCAGGTTACTCGCAAGCCCCATCCAATTCAGAGCTGGGCAGCCTACAAAGGTTTGGGGAGCGATGTCGCTGATCAGGTTGTTGTTAAGGTTCAGCTCCAGCAAGCTTAAGCAGCTTGCAAAGGTTTCGGGGTAGATATGAGTGATTCGGTTGTGGTTAAGGTGTAAGCTTATAAGAGCTGTGCAGCTTGTAAAGGTCTGAGGGTGGATCTGAATGATCTGGTTCTTCGAGAAGTTCAGCCAGCGCAGAGTCTTGCAGCCGTTAAAGGCTTGAGGGGCGATCGTGGTGATCTGGTTGTTATCAAGGTGCAGCTCTTCCAGGGTCTTCTCGCAGCCTTCAAAGGCTAAAGAGGCGATCGTGGTGATCCGGTTGTTGTCAAGGTGCAGCCTCTCCAGGGAGTCGCAGCCTTCAAAGGCCTGAGGGGCGATCGTGGTGATCCGGTTGCTCTCAAGGCGCAGCTCCCGTAGGTCCCAGCAGCCTTCAAAGGCTTGCGAGCTGATCCTGGTGATCTGGTTGCCCTCAAGGCGCAGCTCTCTTAGGGAACACAGATAGTTAATTTCGAAAGGGATAACTTTTAGTCCACACCGAGAAAGATTTACCGCGGTAATTTTATCTAATAAAAGCGCGTTCGGGGGCGGCCTCGCTCCTCCACACATGATCCAATCCCTGGCCTCTTTAGGGGTCATTTGCGGAATAAAGGTGCCCGGAGACAGCTGGCGGGCCAGCTGGGGAACAAAGCTGTAGTTCCACAGGATGACGAAGGCTTGATCCAGGTGTTTTGCATGGTTGATGACATCTGCTATGCATGGCTCATGTGCGCTTAGGTGGGTGGAGGCAGATACTAGTCCCCACCTGATTGCATTTGCCGCAGCCTTGTGCACAGTAGCTCCTGTGGCCACGTATGCAGTAATTGTGTCAAGGAGGTCAGTGGGCAGAGCGAGAAGTGGATTTTCAGTTCCCCCTGCCAATTTCTGCGTTAGATTGCCAAGTACACAG
>Ga0334722_10004610_pt1 | contig 14216 bp, 14 predicted proteins | sample C3_bottom_MG_FD_207210 | JGI IMG/M metagenome (GOLD analysis project Ga0334722, IMG submission 207210) | Sediment microbial communities from Yellowstone Lake, YNP, Wyoming, USA - C3_bottom | ecosystem: Environmental > Aquatic > Freshwater > Lake > Sediment | place: USA: Wyoming | collected...
CAATTGGGCCTACTCCATTACGTACTACTTTGATTATTTCCTTTCTGAGGGATTCCTCATTTTTCTCAATTCCTTGCTTTAGAACAACAAATGCGATAATTACCTCACCTTTGATTTCATCTGGAATGCCACATACTGCGGCTTCTGCCACATCACTGTGAAACATTATGCTACTTTCTAGCTCAGCCGTACCTATTCTGTGGCCTGCAACCTTTAGAACATCATCAGCTCGCCCAAGGATCCAAAAATATCCATCCTCATCTTTTATCGCATAGTCTCCTGAATAGTAGGAATTTTTGTATTTTGCCCAATAAACTGTCTTGTATTTATCGTCGTCACCCCACAAGGTCAAAAGCATGCCAGGCCATGGCTTTCTGATAACCAAATAGCCTTTAGTGTTTGAAGGTACTTCGGCGCCACTTTCATCAACTACAGCTAAATCAGTACCTGGGATAGGATGAGTTGCAGAACCAGGCTTTAATGGAATAGTTTCTATCCCGGGTAATGGGGAGAGCATCATTCCACCAGTTTCAGTTTGCCACCACGTATCAATTATTGGACATTTTTCTTTACCAATCATTTTAAAATACCATTTCCAAACTTTAGGATTAATTGGCTCGCCTACAGTTCCTAGCAACCTTAACGTTGAAAGATTAAACGAGTTAGGAATGTCATCTCCAAACTTCATAAACATTCTCAATGCAGTAGGAGTTGTGTAAAATATAGAAACTTTGTATTTTTGAATAATATTCCACATTCTAGAAATATCTGGATAATCAGGTGCACCTTCATACATCACCACAGTTGCACCATGTAATAATGGAGCATAAACTACATAGCTATGTCCTGTTACCCATCCAATGTCGGCTGTACAAAAAAATATATCAGAATCTTTAATGTCAAATGCCCACTTGAAAGTGGAATACAAATGAGTTAGATAACCACCGGTTCCATGAAGAACACCTTTTGGTTTGCCTGTAGTTCCCGAAGTATAAAGGATGTAGAGTGGATGATTGCTTTCAAGATGCGCAGGTTCACATTTAGTTGAAGAGTATTTCATTAGGTCAGACCATAACTTGTCTTTTGGATTCTTTGTGATATTGATTTTTGTTCTTTCAAATACAATTACATTTTGAACACAATCTAGTTCTTTGATTGCATCGTCTACTATTTCTTTTAGCTTTACAACTGAGCCTCTTCTGTAACCCCCATCTGCAGTGATTACAATCTTAGATTTAGAATCATCAATTCTATCTTTTAATGCATTTGAGCTAAACCCTGAGAAAACTACAGTGTGAATAGCCCCTATTCTTGCACATGCAAGCATGGAAATTGACAACTCTGGTATCATAGGCAAATAAATTGTAACCCTATCTCCTTTTTTTAATCCCAGAGATTTTAAGGCATTTGAGAATTTGTTAACTTGTTCTAGGAGATCTTTATAGGTTAAAATTCTACTATCCCCGTTTTCGCCCTCCCACAAAATTGCTGGTTTTTGTGCCCTAGTATTTTGGTGGATGTCAAGTGCATTATAACATGCATTAAGAGTCCCACCAACAAACCACTTTCCAAATGGAGGATTCCAATCCAAAGTTTTTTCCCATTGAGAAAACCAAGAAAGATTCTTTGCTTGTTCGCCCCAAAATGAAATAAAATCAAACTCGGCCTTTTGTCGTATTTCGGAATTGTTGTTACCAAGACTAACGGTGTAGATTTTAGAATCCATCTACAGTTGATGAAATGAAGTGATTTCTAAATGTTAAAAATAAAAGTTTATTCTTCAGATAATCCTGATCTCTTTTTTTGGTTTTGGAATTCCTTATCACCGATTTTGTATTCCTCCTCATCTGCATAAGCTTCTTCTGCATGTTCACCTAAATCTAAGCCCATATCTTCGATTTTATCAGAAACTCTAATTCCAGTGATAGCTTTGAGTACTTTCAAAATTATCCAAGTTCCTCCAAAACCTAAGATGATTGCAACACCTACACCTAACAATTGACTGCCAAATTGTGAAAAGTTTCCAAATAATGCGCCGTTAGGACCTGCAGGATTAATCATGGTGCTTGCAAAAATTCCGACTGCTAGAGAACCAACTATTCCGGATATTCCGTGTACAGAACTTACATCTAACGCATCATCAATCCGAAGTTTTTGCTTGAATATTATTAGACCAGCATATGATGCAAATCCAATTCCAGTCCCAATCAATACTGCGTATTCTATGCTTACAAAACCTGAAATGGCAGTTATTCCAACTAGTCCTGCAAGTGCTCCGTTAATCCCAGAAACGACACTTGGTTTTCCAGTTCTTTTCCATGACAATCCAATCCAAACAAGGGCTGCTGCAGCTGAAGCCATGTGTGTAACCGTTATAGTGTTTGCCGCAAGAGCACCTGTTGCTAGTGCACTTCCAGCGTTAAATCCAAACCAGCCAAGCCATAACAAAGCGGCACCAAAGACAGCAATAGGGATGTTATGCGGCACCATTATGGCAGGGCCAAAATTTTTTCTTCGACCTAGTACAAGTGCAGCTGCTATTGCACTCATACCAGCACTAGTGTGAATTACTATTCCACCAGCAAAGTCTGCAACTCCAAGCTGGGCAAGCCATCCCCCTCCCCATATCCAATGAACAAGTGGGTAGTAAATGAAAATCGACCATGCCCCAATGAATATGACAAACGAACTAAACTTCATCCGCTCGGCAATCACTCCTGTAAGCAATAGGGGGGTTACTACTGCGACAACCATTTGAAGCTGAACAAATGATATTCCTGGAATTGTTTTTGCATAATCAAGCGGTTCATTCAATGGTATGTTTTTGAAAAATGCATAATGCAAGTTTCCAATAAAACCATTTGCTTGATCCGGACCAAAAGATAAACTAAATCCGAATACAAACCACATTATACTCAATAAACCAAGGCCAAAAAAAATCTGCATGAAAACAGATACTGCATTTTTTTTCCTTAACAAACCTGCCTCAAACAAAGCAAGGGCAGGAATCATTAAGAAAACCAAACCTCCAGCCAGTATTATCCAGGTGGTATCACCTTCATTGAATGGCAATGAATTATTTCCTAAAACTCCAATATATTAGCTTGATCATATTTTCTCGTCATATAACATTATAAAATTTAGAAAGGTTTTAAGAAACTATTTGTATAAAAAAAGCCTTGAAGAGAATTGAAGTAGTTCTTGCTGAAAACGATGTAATGGCAGTAAGTGAGGGTCTCAAATCTATACCAGTGAGTGGAATTTTAATTCACAAAATGAAAGGACGTGATAAACTCCCAAAGCCAGAAATTCATGCAGCAAAAGGAAGCGAGATTTTCATCCCACAGTTTACACACAAACATGTAATGGAAATAGTTGTTCCAGATTCAAAAGAAGAAGAAGCTATCAAAATAATCAGGGAAAATACCAAACTAGGAATGATTTTCGTCCAACCTATATCAAGGGCCATAGAAATAAGTTCAGGAAAGGAAGGAGACGAAGTCATTTAAAAACAATTGTCCAAAAATAAATTTCCTATAAAGACTTTGCAAATGATTTCTAAAATTGGTAATAGTCATTTGCGAATAGTTCTTTAGTTTATTGAAAAATGAATCATTGAAGATCATAGTCTTTTGTTTCTGGACTAAGAATTGTTGGAATGATTACTATAATAGCGCCTATGATGATATTTAGGCCCAGAGCAAGTGGAACCATATCTGGTGGCATTAACGACATTAGCCCTAGAGCTATTAGAGGAGACCAAGAACCAAAAATTAGTCCACCATTATAAGAGAGTCCAACTGCACTGTTTCGAATTTCTGTGGAAAATCTTTCCGAAAAAAATGCTGGTATTGGACCTGAAGCAGTGGATATAACAAATGCGTAAATTATAACAAAAAAAACTATTGAGAAACCTCCACTTAAAATTCCAAAAGCGGTTGGAATTGCCACAATAATTGAAGCAATTACAAAATATAGTATTGCTTTCTTTCGTCCAATTTTTTGCGAAAGCCAACCGGTAAAAATCATCCCTATCCATGAGAAAACCGTAGTAAGAATCATTATATTTGCAATATCAAACCTTTCAAAGTTCCCAAATTGCTTCAGATACGTTGGCAGAATGCTAATTGAACCATGATACATGTACACCATGCCAGTCATTACAAAAGCGCATAAAAAAAATGCCTTCCTATTTTTTTTATCTATTATTTTTTTAAACGGTGATCTTTCAAGAGATTTAGTTTGTTTTACAGTAACCCATAAAGCAGATTCATCCATTTTTAGCCGCACGAAAAGTGCCAAAACTCCTGGGATGATTCCAGTAAAAAATAATACTCTCCAGCCCCATTCATCAAAAGCATTACCCCTAAACTGTATGGTTACCATTTGAAATACAATTGCTGCTAACAGAAAACCAAAAGAGAATCCACTTTGTAAAAATCCTGAAAACAAACCACGTTTTTGTTTTGGGATGCTTTCCATTGTAATTACTGCTCCACTTCCCCATTCTCCTCCTGCAAAAATTCCTTGTACTAGTCTAATGAGTATCAATAAGATTGGAGCGATAACACCTACTGTTACATAAGTTGGCAATAACCCAATTGAAAAAGTCGCAATAGAAAATCCCATTATAGTAATTATCAGGGATTTTTTTCTACCAAACTTATCACCATAGAGTCCAAAAACCGCTCCTCCCAATGGACGCATTATCAATGTGACTGTATATGTTGCAAAAGTTGCAAGAATGCTGAAAAGTTGATTCTCTGATGGAAAAAATAGTTGACTTATAGACGGCACAACTAACAACATTAAGACTATATCGTATCCGTCTAATGACCAACCTAGAAACGATCCAATCACGGTCTTTTTTTGGGCTAGTGTTAATCCTGACATGTTGGGATTCCATTCATCTCTGGATATACTTGCTTTTTGGGTTTTCTTAGATCCTATAAATAATTAAATTCAGCCACACATACGCTGTATTTTTCTTTAGACTTTTTATGCACTTTTTCGTGGTGCTGTGTTAATCGTTTAGAGTCAGAAAATTCAATTCTAGTCCTTACATTTTGTTTTTTTGTAACCAAAGCTAAAAAATTCCATATCTGAATTTCCGACATTCCCTAGAAGAGAAGTTAACAGATTTTGAGAGAGGTTTTGCGCAATTTGTGTGTAATTTTACTGGTCTAAGAAACTAGTTTCACGCTTTCCAAATTTTTTGTAAGCGCATTCAAAAGAGCAATAAATCTCATCTGTAAGACTAGCAAATTCCTTACCACAACGTTTGCATTTGTGTAAACCCATATCTTAGTATCGTCTTTCAAAGTAATACTGATTCGTGTGTACCATTTGAACGCTATAGCCTCAAATGGTAAAGTGGTTTAGCGAAATTAGAACTAAAAGAAAATAGAAGAAAAAAGATTATTATTTTAGAATTTACTGTGCTTCCATTCTAGAAAGCCAGTCTGACTCTTCGGTTTTCTTTCCTGGACTAGTGTGTATTGCGTCATGGTTTGATGGCACTTGCTGCGCAGGTGTAATCATTGGTGCAGATATGTATTGGGGGTGTTGTTGAATTGGTATTGCGGGAGCTTGTTCTGGTACTTCGGGAAGTTTGGTTTGTACTTCTGACTCACTTTGGGTGCCGAGGTAAGATACTGCTTCCTCTTGAAGTTGTTGTCGTGGTGCTTCTGTAATCTGAACCTCCATTGAAAGGTCTTGAAGACGTCTTTGAACATTTGAGATTTCCGCCTGTTCATGAGTAATGTGCTCAATCAAATCAGTAGTTTGTGTCTTTACTGACTCAAACGTTGATTCAGAAATTTCGTTGCTCTTGTACTGTAGCTTTGCATCAAAGATAAGCATTTTAACTGATTTCAGTTGCTCGTCTAATTCTGCTGTCCTTACATCTAGTTGGGCGCTGATTTTGTTTTCTGTTTCATCCAATATAGATAGTTTAGATTTGTATTTTTCATTTAGCATTTCTGCTGATTCTTTCATGTCATCATTTTCAGAAACTAGCTCAATCAGTGCCTTTAGACGACGAAGAGTTAATCCTTTTTCTCTCAATAATCGTTGAGAATCAAGCCTCCATTTGGGAATGAAGATCACAACATCAGTCTGGACAACAAGTTGCTCAAATTGAATTTGCCTCAAACCATCTGCGCCACAATCGACTCCAACTGTCTGTATGCTGCCATCGATGTCACTTATTGTTCCAACGACTTTACCTACAGGTGTGCCGTACATGTCCTTGACTTTCTTTCCGATAATGTGGATTTCGTCGTTACTCATAGGCTATGGTTTAAAGATTGCTATAACCGACAAAGTGTTAACAAGGTTTCCAGTTTTAGTAAGAACAATTTAACTAAAGTCAAATCCTCATTATAGTAATTTTAAAATTTGATACATATGTTTCAAAGCATATGATAACGAGAGAAGAATTGGAGCAAATTTTACAATTTGTTTCAAAACGATGGGTTGACATTTCTCGAGATCCAGAAAACAAAGCTATGAAGACTCTACCAAGTAGTTTTTGGATGAATTCTATTGGAGGAAAAGCTGGCAAGGGAAGATGGGTAACCATGTTAATGTATACAGAACAAGAAGCAGATGCAAATGCATTCAAGGAAGTTTTGCTACGTTGGCAAGCAAAAGGAATGCAAAAAACTCCAGATGTAGATCTTATTCAAATAAAAAAAGGATAGGTTATTAATAATTAGAAAACTTTTGATTGTATTGTCTGATAAGTTTTCAAAGTCTGAAAAAATGATTCTTTTGAATCATTTTTCTAATGCTGATGATTCAGTGTTTGCTGTAACTACCCCACAACAAGTAGATCGAGGTGCACTAATGTCACGCTACAGTAGAACAGACAAGAGCATGCGTAGGGTTTTTCTTGATGAATTTTTGGCAAACAAAAAAAGAGGAGAAGAGTTTTACACAAGAGTTTTAATTGAATATGGAGATGACTCTGTAGCAGAGTTAGGAGCTGCACAGATTGCAGTTGAAGGTTTATCAAATATTGCAGTAAAAAAAATCGAAGATCGTAGAATAGGGTTATCCTATCTTGAGAAATCATCAAGATATGTTGCATGGAATAAAAAAGAAAATGGAGTTTACAAATTTTATAGAGACTCTACAATAATGAGTTCTAAATTTGCTGACAATTACCTAGAATCTTGTAATTTGGATTTTGATGTATATTCACAAAACATTGAACCGATGATAAAGTATGTCAGGGAAAAATATCCAATAGAAAAATATTCATTCAATGATTCTAGCGGAGTTGAAAAACAATTTACAAAGCTAAAAGATAGTGCGGATATAAAATCTGCAGAAGTCATCTATAGAGGTTCAACGAAGGCTAAAGCACTTGACATTTTACGTGGGCTCTTACCTGCGTCAACATTAACTAATGTCGGCATCACAGGCAATGGCAGAGCCTTTGAGTATCTGTTAACAATTCTCCATAGCTCAGATTTAGAAGAAGAGAAAATTCTAGCTGCAAAAATAAAACATGAATTAGATTCTACCATAAAGTCGTTTGTTAGACGGTCAGATGATAAATATGGAAAAGCAATGCAAAATTACCTTCAGAATATTCGTAAAATTGCTCTAAAATTTACTAAGAGGTATGTCAGTGGGAATTCGCCAAAAATGAGCCTAACTAAATTAGTAGATTATGAACCAGAGTCTGCGGCAATAGATAAGGTAATTACTGCTATTCTTTATGAGCAGTCACCTGGAATTCCCTATCACAAGATACTTTCTAATGTCAAAAAAATGTCACTCGGTAAAAAAAATCAAATGCTGTTAACTTTTTCCAAATTACGAAAAAATAGACGACATAGACCAGGACGTGCGTTTGAGATGGTAAATTATACCTTTGATTTAATTAATAATTTTGGCATGTTCAGAGACTTTCATAGACATAGAGTACTTACACTTGAACGACAACTTCTAACAACAAATCATGGATTTAAAATGCCAAAAGAGATTTCTGTTCTTGGAATTGATAAGGACTTTAAAGATTGTATGTACAAATCAAAAGAAGTCTTTAAGGGGGTTAGAAAAAAGTATCCCGTACATGCTCAGTATGTTGTAAATTTTGCATATAATTATCCATATTTTATGCGGTTAAATTTACGAGAAGCTTGTCATTTAATTGAACTACGAACAGTTCCCCAAGGACATGTAGATTACAGAGAGGTTGCACAAAATATGTTCAAAGAGATCAAAAAGGTACATCCAAATTTAAGTAAAATTATAAAGTATGTAGATTTAAAAAAATACGAGTTAGAAAGATTTGAATCAGAAAAAAGAACTGAAGAAAAAAAGAGGAAGCATTAACATTGTCATCTGACGAAATGGTTTCAAAAACTGATGAAGAATGGCAAAAGATCCTTACACCTGAACAATACAGAATTTGTAGAAAAAAAGATACTGAAAGACCATTTACAGGAAAATATAACGATTGTAAAGAAAATGGAATGTACAAATGTTCATGTTGTGGTAATGAATTATTTGATTCTAATTCAAAATTTGAATCGGGAACAGGTTGGCCGAGTTTTTTCAAGCCAATAAATGATGAAAATATCAAATGCGAATCAGATACAGATTATGGAATGATTAGAACGGAGGTTATGTGTAAAAAATGTGGTGCCCATTTGGGACATGTTTTTGATGATGGTCCACAACCCACCAACCTTCGATTTTGTATTAATTCTGTTTCATTAAATCTTGATAAAAAAAATGAATGATATTGTTTTTTGACACGGAAAAACTCATTAGATGAGACTATATCTTACGGATTTGTGGTAAATTGCGATTAATTCTTTGCGGTTTTGGAGTAGTTGGTCAAAGCCTTGCAAAACTATTGGAATCAAGGTCTGAAGATCTGTATGCTAGATTTGGCTTAAAACCCAGAATCGTTGGCGTGTTTGATACTAAAGGAAGTGCAGTAGAGTCTGCTGGATTAGATTTATCTAAATTGATAAATGTCAAAAAAAAATATGGAACTGTAAAAAAATACAGTTCTTCTAAAAACAATCTGTCTGGAGTGGATTTGATAAAAAGCCTTGATGCAGATGTACTTGTTGAAACTACTGCAAGTAATTATAAAGATGCAGAACCTGGAATGACACACATTACTGAAGCAATGAAACACGGATTACATGTGATTTCTGTGAACAAAGGACCATTAGCATTAGCTTTTCCATCTTTGATGGAACTTGCAACCTACAATCAAGTTTTGTTAAGGTTTAGTGGGACGGTGGGAGGGGGCACGCCAATTTTAGATTATGCTAAAAATAGTTTACTTGGCGAGAGAATCGTATCTTTTGAAGGTATACTAAATGGTACTACAAACTACATTCTTACCAACATGGCAAATGGAATGTCCTTTAAGGATGCCCTTAATGATGCAAAACAAAAGGGATATGTCGAAGCTGATGAATCGCTTGACTTGGACGGTCTTGATGCAGCAGCAAAGCTTGTAATTTTGGCAAACTGGGTAATGGAGATTAAAGTAACCATGCATGATATCAAGCGTACTGGAATTCGAAATGTTTCAGCAGATGATATAAAAAATGCAGCCAAAAAAAATTGTGCGGTAAAGTTGATTGCCTCCTGTAACAAAGAGCTTCTTGTATCCCCTAGAGAGATTTCTTTGGATGATCCTTTATGCGTAAATGGCACTCTAAACGCTATTTCATTTACTTCAGAACATTCAGGAACTCAAACCATCATTGGTAGAGGTGCAGGAGGCATAGAAACAGCGAGCTCCATTATACGTGACCTCCTTGATATTAGACAAGAGATTTCAAAAATTTGAAATCCAATCTAATTTCCAAGAGTGAAACTGCTGAAGTCGTCAGGGAGATTTCTTCTCAATGGAAAATTGATCTTCCAAGAATAAAGAATCTAAAGTTTCATTATCTGGAAGATGATGTTCTAATTATTACAGGAACTGGACTGAAGGCAATAAAGACAGGTGATGTTTACATTCCGTTTTTAACTGAAACTGAAATTCTCAAAAAGTTTCCTTATGTTATGGTAGATATGGGTGCTGTAAAATTCATGTGTAATGGAGCAAATGTAATGAGGCCAGGCATTACTAACTATACACAGTTTGAAAAAGATCAATTGGTGTGTATAATCGAAGAATCACAACACAAGTTTCTTGCTGTAGGACAATCATTTGTCCCAAGTTCAGAGATGGAATCATTAAGCAAAGGAGAGATTGTAAAAAATATGCATTATATTTCTGATAAATATTGGGAATCTGGTAAATCAATCAGAGATTAATTTATTTTTTCAGTAGACATTGTAGAGCCTTTTTTGTTTATGACAAGCATATCAATGCCGTCACCACTAAAAGAGTCTCTCAGACTGGCTGAACGAATTGCTTTTATTGCTAGATCTTTTGCTTCTTGTTCAGTCATGTTTTGTTTGAATTGTGGATCTAAAACTCCAAGAGCCATCTCTGCGCCAGTTCCAACTGCCGCATATTCATCTGGAAGAACTGAACCTAATGGATCTAATGTATAGATAGTGGGTTTTCCTACAACACCTCCAACAATAACCTGAGTCAAGAGTGGGAAGAATCTTCTTTCATACATCATATTTGACATCATTTTTGCAATAGAGTTTGGTGGAATTTCACGTTTGAGCTCCATATTTCGGATTTTTGCCAAAGCTGTGACCTGAAGAGATAAAATTTGCATATCTGCTACCAACCCCGCACATGCGGCTCCAACTTTTGGTGTTATTTGAAATGTTTTCTTTGTAGTTTTACTTACAAGAAAGTTTCCATAAGCAATTCTACGTTCACTTGCAAAAACGACACCTTCATCATATGTGATTCCTACTGCTGTAGCTCCAGGCATGTACATGTATGACATATTCCAGATTGTTTCTGAGGACAATAAAGTCCTTTCTACATATCAAATGCGAAATAATTGACACTAATAGTTTAAAACCACTTTATGGTCTGGTCGTTTTATTGGCTGAAGCAGTCTTCCGTGAAAATAAATTACATGACATAGCTCACATGGGGATCAGAGCAGCTATTGGAGTAATTTTCATTATTCACGGAACTGGAAAATTTAATCCAGGCTTTATAGGCTTTTTGACAGGTCCATTGGGGCTACCCGCAGAGATGCAGATTCCCATTGCACTTGCAGAAACAATTCCTGGAATACTTTTAATTATTGGGATTTTATCAAGAATATCTTCATCTCTTTTATCGATAATAATGCTTGGTGCAATTTTCTATGTAAAAGGTGCAGCAAGTATTACAGGAGAGGGAGGTATTGAATATGAGTTGATTCTTCTTGCATCAAACCTAGTAATTATTGTGGCAGGTCCCGGTAGAATTTCTGTAGCGCATGCAATCAAAAAACTACCAAGATTTTTACATTGATTTTTAAAAAAAATTAATTTCCAAATTTTTCTAGAATTTGACAAATACATTTTGTTGTCTTTTTTAAGAGATCAATACGTGCAAATTCGTTTGGAGAATGAATTCTAGCAAACATATAGGTACTTCCAATCGAAATGCACGGAGCCTGTAAAATGTTAGTGAATGAATACATCGGTCCGGTTCCTGCATTTGAAATGTTTATAATCGAGTTTCCAAAAATCTCGTCAGCTGAATTTTTTACTTGAGATACAAAAGGATGAGTGGGATCAGTTCTCGCAGCAGACTCACCATGATAAACTTTGACCTTAATATCCCCATATCCTTTAGATTTCAAGTGTCTATTGAGTCTAGAAATCTGTTTTTTGGGAATCATTTCTGGAACAAGACGAAAGTCTATTTTTACCATGGCCTCACATGGAAGAACAGTTTTTGCGCCTTTACCAGTATAACCAGATACAAATCCTGCAATATTACAAGTTGCACCACCAGCTAGAGCCTTTTTTATTTCCAAGTCCTTCTTATCATCAACAAAATTTTTTATTCCAAACTCTTTTTTGAAGAAGGTTTCTTCAAATGGTTCTGAATTAAGAATTTTCAGATCTGACTTTGTAAACGGTTTAACTTCCTTATACCAATCTTTAATCAGAATTTTTCCCTTAGAATCACGTAATGTATTGATGGCTTCAATTAGTCGCCATGCGGGATTTTTAATTATCACAGCTAAGCTAGAATGAGCGTCTCTTATCGATTCTCTTTTTGATAGCTCAACAAAAAGCAATCCTTTCATGCCAAGCCCAATTATTGGTCGATTCTTAGAATCAACATAACCAAATTCCCAGATTACACCGTCACAAGAAAATTTTTTTTTAAATTTTATTAGATATTTATCAATATGAGCACTGCCAGTTTCCTCTTCTCCCTCAACAACAAATTTTACATTGCAAGGCACATCGCCTGTTGCTTTCAGATATGCCTCTACTGCCTTTATTCTAGTAATTAGTTCTCCTTTATCATCAGATGAACCACGACCAAAAATTTTATTTCCTATTATTTTTCCACTAAATGGCTCATCGTCCCAGAGATCAAAAGGTTCGGCAGGTTGGACATCATAATGATTATAGAAGAGGATTGTTTTGCCAGGATTTTTTTTCGATCTTACTTCTCCATACACTACAGGTGCAATTTCTTTTTTTAGACGTAAAATCTCAGAAGATATTCCGGATTTTTTCATAATTTTAGCAACTAGCTTTGCACATTCTTCGATTCCCTCATTTTTTGCAGATACACTTGGCTGTCGTATCAAAGTTTGAAGTTGTGAAACAAGTCCATTCAAATTATTATCAACGAATTTGAGAACTTTTTTCGAGTCAATCACCTGACACGATCAAAAGGTTTGAGTACGGTTGGCAAAACTTCAATAAGATCAGTCGCAACCATATGCAATCCTATCTTCCGTTGAACTAATTTACCAGCCAAACCATTTACAAATGCTGCTGCAGATGCAGATTCTAATGCATTTCTGTTTCTTGCAAGAAAGGCAGCGACAATACCCGATAACACATCTCCAGTGCCACCTACAGTCATTGCCGGTATATTTTTTGGATTTAGAAAAGTTTTTTGTCCATCAGATATGATGTCAGTTGGTCCCTTCAGAAGTACTGTTAGTGAGTTTTTCTTTGCGTGTTTTTCAACCAGAGATGTTCTTTCTTTGATAGAATTTGGCGGAATCTCTCCAAACAATCTTTTGAATTCACCTGCATGTGGAGTTACAACCACATTTTGATTTGGAAGTAAAGGCAATATGTCGCTTACTAGGGCACTTGCGTCAAGGGATAACCTAACGTCACTGTCTAAGAGTGGTTTTAATAATGTTTTAAGGGATTCGATATCTTTGATTGCTAATCCCATTCCAATTGTAGCAGAATCCAAACCATGAGGAATTTGTCCCAAAAGTTTGATTGCGGCGCCCCTAGTAAGTTTTGAATCAACAAGCGGTAACACAATTAGATTTGGAGAAATTGCCCGTGTAGATTGTGCATTAATTTTTGGAACACATGTGTAAACAAGATCTGCACCTGAACGTAATGCGGCTAGGGAAGAGAGTATTGGGGCGCCATGATAGATGTAACTACCACCAACAACCAGCACTTTGCCATTGTCACCCTTTCGTGATTTTATCTTTCTTTCTGGAATAAATTTTTTAACTATGTTTGATTGAAGATTTTTTGCTACCAATAGACTTTTTATTTTTTTTAGATGAATAAATAGTCTCTTTACAAATATTGTTTAAGAACTCTGACTTTTGGCATTTTCTGCCTTTATCAGCTGATCAATGGTTTTTAGAACTTCGATGGATTTTTTCTCAACTTGTTCTGCTAACCAGTCTCTTTCTATTTTCAGTTGTATTTCAGCATCGCTTAATTTTTTCAATACAATCTTTAAACTCTGATTAAGTTCCTCAGAGTGTTTCTTTTCTACTTGAAGTTGGGCATTAGTAGATTCCAATTGATTTACTTTAGTATCCAAAGCAGCTGTTAGTTCAGATAACACTTGCTCTTTCTGCCTGCTTTCCCTTTCGTTTTTTTCAAGTTCTTTTATTTTTTCATTAAGGAGATTTGATATATCTTCAAGGAGTCTTTCTCTTTGAATTGCTTTTAATTGTGTGAGATCTTCTGAAAAGTTTAGTTTTGCAAGATCCTCTTTTGTAATAGGTTCTACAAATGAAGATTGATATCCTCTTTTTTCAATTTTCTCTTTTGCTCTAACTAGATTCTTAATTTTTTTATCTAGCGAT
>Ga0334722_10004611_pt1 | contig 14213 bp, 12 predicted proteins | sample C3_bottom_MG_FD_207210 | JGI IMG/M metagenome (GOLD analysis project Ga0334722, IMG submission 207210) | Sediment microbial communities from Yellowstone Lake, YNP, Wyoming, USA - C3_bottom | ecosystem: Environmental > Aquatic > Freshwater > Lake > Sediment | place: USA: Wyoming | collected...
TCAAAAGAAAGAACTAATTGGGTCTACGTCAATTTTATGGGGGATGGTGGAGAGAATTGGAGATAAGTAACTGATTTTAAGGGTTTTGATGAGGATTTGATAACGGTAGAGATCCTTGATTTTGGGATGGCCGGCGGGTAGGGGAGGGAGGAGGAAGGTAGGGGGGGAGAGGAGGGGCTGGAGGCGGGCATGGAGGGCGGCGGCCTCCGATTGGGCGGTGAGGGGGTCGGGATCGGAAATGGTGATCTTGACTAGGTGGCAAAAGGGGGGGTAGTGGAAGAGGCGCCGTTCGGCTAGTTCAGCGGTGTAAAAGGCGTTGTAATCTTGGGTGGAGGCTAGTTTGAGAGTGGGGTGGTCTGGGAAGAAGGTTTGGAGGATCACTTCGCCGGGTAGTTCTGAACGGCCGGAACGGCCAGCGACTTGGGTGATGAGTTGGAAGACCTGTTCGGCGGAGCGGAAATCGGGGATGCTGAGGGTGGCATCGAGGTTGAGGACGCCGACGAGGGTGACGGAAGGGAAGTGGAATCCTTTGGCGATCATTTGTGTGCCGATGAGTACGTCGGCTTTATGGGCCCGAAATTGTTTGTAGAGCTCTTCGTGGCTTAGTTTTTGGCGCGTGGTGTCTCGATCCATCCGAAGGGTGCGGATAGAGGGAAGAAGGGCGTGGAGCGAACGTTCGACATGTTCTGTGCCAAATCCTTTGAATTCGAGCGATTCTTTAGAGCTGCAGGTGGGACAGGAGCTGGGAGGCGGTTGCCGATAGTCGCAGAGATGGCAGCGGAGTTCGTGGGCCGATTTGTGGAAGGTAAGGCCGAGATCGCAATGGGGACATTTAATGGTGTTGCGACAAGAGGCGCAGGTTTGGAGCCGATGGTAGCCGCGCCGATTGAGAAAGAGGAGCGCTTGTTCGCCAACTTCTAGACGTTGTTTGAGGGCATCGATCAGTTCGGAGGAGAAGTGGGTAAAGCCGCCGTGGATTTCAAGGGCCCGTTTCATGTCGATGATTTTGATTTTTGGGATGGGGGCGGAAGTGGCACGGCAGGTGAGGTGGCTGATTTGGTATTTGCCGATATCGGCATTGTAGCGCGATTCGAGGGATGGAGTGGCGCTGCCGAGTAGGATGGTGGCATTTTCTAAGTGCGCACGCATGACGGCGACATCGCGGCCGTGGTAGCAGGGAGCTTCTTCACTTTGTTTGTAGGAGGAGTCGTGCTCTTCGTCGACGATGATAAGGCCGACGTTTTGCGCAGGGCAGAAAATGGCGGAACGGGCGCCGATGACGATGTGGGCTTTGCCTTGTTGTAGTTCTTCCCAGGCAGTCGACCGCTCACCCAGGCTGCGCCGGTGGTGCCAAATGGCGATTTTTTCTTGGAAACGGGCGCGGAACCGTTCGATGGTTTGAGAGGTGAGGGCAATTTCTGGCACGAGCATGATGGCGCTTTTGCCTTGATCGAGAGTGGATCGGATTGCTTGCAGGTAGATTTCTGTTTTGCCGCTGCCGGTGACCCCTTGGATGAGGTGTGCGGCAAATCGGTTGCTGGCAAGAGACAAGGAAATTCGTTCCAAACACTCTTTTTGTTCGTTGTTGAGAGTTTTGGGTCTAGAGGGGAAAAAATCCTCTTCTTCTATCGGAGCAGAAATTTTTTCTTCTCGGACAATCCACTTTTTTTTCAGCAATGTTTGGATGGGACTTGCCGAGGTATTGAGCTCTTTGGTGAGGAGGGCAGTGGATTGGGGCCCTTCGAGGAGTTTTTCTAAAATCAGCGCCTGCATCGGGTGTTTGGAACGGAGGGCAATAATTTGTTCGACCGCTTTTTCTTTAGAGAAGGCAAGAGAGAGAACGGTCTCTTTTTTTTGCTGGACCTGGTTGCGCAGGCTGGGTGGGATGAAACATTTCATGACCCGCTGCAGCGGCGCGCAGTAGTAGGAGGCCATCCAATTGGCCAGCTTCCAAAGAGTATCCGATAGAACCGAATGGGCGCTGAGAAGACGGGCAATGGGCTTGGGATCGGGTATGCTGGAGGAGGGTTTTAGGGCGACGATGGTCGCTTTAATCAGCGAAGAGCGGAGCGGCACTTCAACGCGCATGCCCACTTGCACGGCCGATTGCCATTCTTCGGGAACCGCATAATCGAGCGGCTTTTTTAGGTTTTGGTCGAGGACGACGGCGACAAAGCGAGACATATTAACCAGGTTGGTAAACAGGTGTAAACAATGGGCTGAGCGAAACAAGCCAAGATCAAAGCGAAGCGTTCCGAGTGACCGAAACCGTTGCTTAAAAAGCAAGGTGAGGAAGGAGGATTGATATGGCGAAGTTGCAGCCAGTTCATTGTCACCTGATTGCCAAAATGGTTAATAATCCTTTCCATAGGGAGCGTTTGAGCAGCGGATCTTTGAGATAGAGCGATAAATCGGGTAGCAAAAAGAGCTGCTTATCTTTGAGCATCCTCGTTTTTTGTGCGGGAACTTCCCGGTAGTGTTGCATGAGCCCTTCTAGTTGCCACAAGGTGTAGTCGCAACAGATGACGAGCTTTAATTCAGAGGAGGCGAGGAATGTTTCCCATTGCTTTTCTTTTTCGATCGATTCGGCAGACACCAGCTTGGCAGGGCCAAAGCAAACATCGAGCGCTTTACCGATTTGTTCCAGCAGGGTTTTGTGTTCAGGCAGTTCTTGGTAGTGGAGCACAGTGATGGGCGCCACTTGGTTTTTCGTCTTCCACCGAGTTTTGATTTTTTTTGCAATCGCATCATTTGGGATTTCATCGATGATCGAGAGGGACGGGGCGATGGTCGAAAGGAGGTTTTTCAACGATTTTAAGGAAATGGGAGGAGGTTCGGGGGGTGAGGGGAGCTCTGGTTCTTTTTCGATCGCTTTTTTAATTTCGGGCAAAGGAGCAGGGGGAGCAACGGGCACGGGCACGGGCACGAATTGTGGGGGCGGAACAGGTTTTTGGTACCGTTTGCGGAAGTAATCGGCATCTTCTTGGGCAGCGAGGAGAAAATCGGGGCAGGAGGCTAAATAGGTGCGTACATCGCGGACAAGGTTTAGTGTGTCGCTGTAGTTGTTTCCCATTCGTCTGTTACCCAATCGATTGAGTCGATCAGCGATTCATGCTGCGCATAGAATTCACTGAACCCTCTTCGAGTATACCCTTCGCACAGGATCGCGCGCAAGTGGGCAGGACCAGATGGATAGAGACGAGCTAACGCATGTTCCACTTTTTGCGGGTACAAAAATCGATTCATGATTTCTTTTTTTTCGATGAGAAAAAAGAGAACATTTTCATCTGATCTCGCCTCTTCAAGATAAGGAAATAGGGCCTCGAAAAATTCTTGAAGACGGCGAAATAATTCTTGGACATGCCGTTCAATTTCTGCGGAAACTTCTTCCAATGGAGGCATGGTTCTCTTCCAAATCAACAATTTGGAACGGATTTTGAGCATTGTATTTCGCATGTGCTCTAAAAGATCAGCAATGAGTTCGTGTCCCACGGCCTTGGATACTTGAAACAGGGCATCGCAATAGTAACAGAGTTTATCGAGAGTTCCTCCCTTTTGCGTGAAGGGATTATCTAAAGAAAAGAGAAAAAACTTTTCGAGTTCTTTGGAAATATCGGGAAGGGGATTGGTTCCTCGAACCGTGTCTCTTGTCTTCTTGACAATTGATTCAAGAACCTGCGCGCATCCGACCCATTCTTGCAGGACGAACTGCAAGCTTAGCGACCGCGCTGCTGGCGGTTCGAGGTTCGTAGGAAATAGAGGCCAAGGATGTAAACTGCGCATAACAATGAAGACAAGGAGGCTATCATAATGGTGTAAATGCTGAAAAGCATTTATTTTTATTCCTCGAAGAGGGCGTCGACGTAGGCGTGGGGATCGAAGGGGACGAGATCGGAGGCCGATTCGCCAAGGCCGATCCAGAGGATCGGAAGGGGGGAGGATTTTTGGAGAGCGGCGGCGATGCCTCCTTTCGCGGAGCCATCGAGTTTGGTGAGGATGATGCCAGTGATGGGAGTGAATTGGTGGAAGGTGCGGGCTTGGTCGAGGGCGTTTTGCCCGGTGGTGGCATCGAGAACGAGGAGTGTTTGGTGGGGTGCGGACGGGAGGAGTTTTTGGATGGTGCGGCGTATTTTGGCAAGTTCGTGCATGAGGTCGGTTTTGTTTTGGAGGCGGCCTGCGGTGTCGATGAGGACAAGGTCTGATTTACGGGCGAGGGCGGCGGAGATGGCGTCGTAGGCAACGGCGGCGGGATCGCTTTTGGGAAGTGCTTTGATGAGATCGACGCCGAGGCGCTGGGCCCAGGTTTCGAGTTGTTCGACGGCAGCGGCGCGGAAGGTGTCGGCTGCACAGAGGAGCACTTTGTGTCCTTGCGATTGGTAGTGTTTGGCGAGTTTGGCGAGGCTGGTGGTTTTCCCGCTTCCATTCACTCCGACGAAGAGGATGACGTGGGGAGAGTGGAGAGGTGGGTGTGGGGCGGCGGGGAAGAGGGAGAGGATTTGTTGTTTGACGAAGGGGAGGATGTCACCGGTTGGATTTTTTTTGAGATAAGCGCGGGTTTTTTCTACGAGCTCGGCAGCGAGGGGGGCGCCGAGATCGGCTTCGTAGAGGAGCTTTTCAAGGTCTTGATAGGCCGATTCGTCGCCCCCTTTGGAGAAGAGGGAACGGATTTTGCGACCGAGGGCCGATTTGAGCTTGTGAAAGATCCCTAACATTTTCTTGAAACTCTTGATTGTATAGGCCATTCTATCAGATAACAGGAAATATATGAACCTCCATGAATATCAGGCAAAAAAGGTGTTGAAACGGTATGGCGTTCCGATCCCCGAATTTGGGGTGGCGTCGACGGTGGAAGAGGCCAAACGGATTGCCAACGAGCTGGGGCTTCATCAGGCGGTGTTGAAGATCCAGGTGCATGCCGGAGGGCGGGGCAAGGCGGGGGGAGTTAAGTTTGCCAAGACGAAAGAGGAAATTGGGGTGATCGCGAAGCAGCTCATTGGCATGAAGATGGTCAATGCGCAGACGGGCAGCGAAGGGGTGATCGCGAAGAAGATTTTGATCTCAAAACCCATCGATATCGCCAAAGAGTTTTACATCGGGGCATTGATTGACCGGAATCGGGCCGCTCCAATTTTAATCGCCTCACCTGAAGGGGGAATGGAGATTGAAGAGGTGGCTCATAAGATGCCCGAAAAGATTTTGACGCTTCCGTTTTCGTTTGAAGGGAAACTGAGACCTTATCAGCTGCTCAGATTGTGCAAGTTCATGGGATGGAGCGGCGAGCTGGCGAAGAAAGGGGCACACGTGGCAGAGGCGATGGCCAAGTGCTTTATCGAGACCGATGCGTCATTGTTGGAGATCAATCCATTGGTGCAGACGCCAGCGGGAGAGATTGTAGCGTTAGATGCGAAGCTTGCGATCGATGACAATGCGTTGTTTCGGCAGTCGGAGATTGTGGCGATGTATGATTCGAGTCAGGTCTCTGTGCAAGAGGCTGCGGCGAAAGAGTTTGATCTCGCCTATATCGCAATGCATGGAAATATCGGCTGCATGGTCAATGGCGCTGGTCTCGCCATGGCCACAATGGATATCATTCAGCTTTCAGGTGGGGCGCCGGCCAACTTTTTAGATGTGGGAGGGGGCGCTTCAAAAGAAAAGGTCGCAGAGGGGTTCCGGATTATTTTATCCGATCCGAAAGTGAAAGCTATTTTGGTGAACATCTTCGGCGGGATCATGAATTGCGCGACGATCGCCGAAGGGGTGATCCATGCGGCAAAAGAGCAGCAGATCCGAATTCCGATTGTGGTTCGGATGGAAGGGACGAATGTGGAAGAGGGGCGCCACTTGTTTCGGGAGAGCCATTTGAAAATTGCCGTCGCAGAGAATATGAAAATAGCGGCGGAATTGGCTGTGAAAGCGGCGAAGGGATAAAGATGGCCATCTTGGTGAATAAGAAGACCAAAGTGATCGTGCAGGGGATTTCTGGTAAATCGGGTAAGTTCCACGCTGAACAATGTCTTGAATATGGGACGAAAGTGGTTGGCGGAGTGACTCCTGGCAAAGGGGGGCAAGAGGTGTTGGGGCTGCCCGTCTTTGATACAGTGTGGGAAGCAAAAAAAGCGCTCCATCCCGATGCGACGCTGATTTTTGTTCCGGCACCCTATGCAGCTGATGCGATCTTAGAGGCGGAAGATGCGGGTATCCCGCTGATTGTGTGTATCACCGAGGGGATTCCGGTGCGCGATATGCTGGAGGTGAAGCGGGTGATGAATGGATCCAAGACCTCGCGGCTCATCGGCCCCAATTGCCCCGGCTTAATCACGCCCGGAGAATGCAAGATCGGCATCATGCCTGGCTATATCCACAAGCGGGGAAAAGTGGGCATTGTGTCTCGCAGCGGCACACTCACCTATGAAGCGGTGTGGCAGACGACTCAATTGGGACTGGGACAGACAACTTGCATTGGGATTGGCGGCGATCCACTCAATGGAACGAACTTCGTCGATGTGTTGAAACTCTTTCAGGAAGACCCAGAAACAGAGGCGATCTTGTTGATTGGGGAGATCGGAGGAGATGCTGAGGAGCAGGCGGCTGAATGGATTCAGAAGCATTGCGATAAGCCGGTGGCCGTGTTCATTGCTGGAGTCACTGCGCCACCGGGTAAGCGGATGGGGCATGCCGGGGCGATCATCTCAGGTGGAAAGGGGACGGCGCAGCAAAAATACGAAGTGTTTCGCAAAGCGGGTGCTACGATCACCGAAAATCCTGCCGAAATGGGTCATGCAGTTCAAAGAGCGATGAAAAAATGATCGTCATTCCTGGGAGAATTCCAGTCGCCATCCACCCTTTTTTCTGGCTCATGGCAGCGCTGATCGGCTGGATGAACAGCAATACGATCATGGGCTCTTTGGTGTGGGTCGGGATCATTTTGGTTTCGGTTCTCATCCATGAATTTGGCCACGCGCTCACCGCTGTGGCATTTCGGCAAAAAGCCAATATTCAACTCGTGGCCCTCGGCGGCCTCACCTCCTATGAAGGGCCAAAGCTAAAGTTTTGGCAACAATTTCTCATTGTGCTCAATGGGCCGCTCTTTGGATTTGGCCTCTTTTTAGTTGCTACAGCCCTCCTCCAACTCGATTGGTCGCAAACGCCGATTCTGTTCAACATCTTGAGAGCGACGCAGCTGGCCAACCTGTTTTGGACGATCGTCAATCTTCTTCCCGTGTTACCGCTCGATGGAGGGCAACTGCTTCGCATTGTGATGGAAGCATGGCTGGGAACGAAAGGGTACCTCGCTTCCCTTCTCATCGGTGCCGTCCTGTCGACCCTATTTGGTCTCTACTTTTTCCTCGTGCAGGCTTTCCTCATTGGCGCTCTCTTTTTTCTCTTCGCCTTCCAGAGCTTTGATCTCTGGAGAAAGAGTCGCAATGTCACATTGCAAGATCGGGATGAAGATGTAAAAAAGCTTCTCTTAGAGGGGGAAAAAGCATTGGGAGAGGGGAGACGCTCTGACGCGGAGAAATGTTTCCAAGAGATCCGATCCAAAACAGATCGGGGACTTCTCTACATGGCAGCGACCCAATACCTCGCTTTTTTAGACATGCAGCTTGGAAAAAAAGAGGACGCGTATCAGCTCCTTCTTCCCATCGAGACCCATCTCGCAGATGAATCGATTTGTCTGTTGCATCAACTCGCAGCAGAACATGCCAATTGGAATCTCGTCGCCAAACTATCGGCCGAATGTTACCAACTCACTGAGAATCAAGACACTGCGCTTCGCAATGCCCGCGCTTTTGCCAACCTTCATCAAGCCAAGCCAGCAGGTGGCTGGCTTCAGACAGCCTATCAGTTTGGAGGGATTGATTTAGAAAAAGTGTTGAGAGAAGAGTCGTTTCAGGCTATAAAGCAAGATCCAGATTTTAAAAATTTTATGGATCAGATGAAATGAAACTTATTTACCTCGTTCTCATTCTCGCCTCAGCCTGCGCTCTTCGCGATGAGGTCTATTTGAGCAAAGGGCTTTCGCCTAGGAAACAAAAACAAAAAATCGTCTCGCTGCAAAAGAAGCTAGAAGTAGCGGAGAAAGAAAGCGCAAAAGTGCAGGAAGAGGTGCAGCTGCTTCGCGATGAGATGAGAGCCGCGCAAATCACCCTCATTCGGCGCCAAGCGGAAGAATTGGAAGAGCAGCTCCACAAGTGGGAGCTCGATCCAACCGCAGCCGCCAAACGGCTCCAAATCGAATCGTCCACTCTGTTCCTGCAAGAACGGGAGATCCTCCACAACATGATCCAATCGGGCCCTTCGCCCACTTCATTCGAAGCGCAAGTCGTCCTCGATCAAATCCTCCGCCTCATCACCAATCTTGGGGATAGCGCCCATGAGGGGCACTCAGAAGAGAGGTGAGGAATCTTTCTTTTTTAGGTTCGATTGTCTATAAGAAAGGACAGGATGAACAGGATCGACGAAACGTCGGCAGGATCCGCAGGATAAAATTTCAAATCCTGCCTATCCTGCCAGCGCAGCTGATCCTGTCTATCCTGTTCTTTTTCCTAGTTGATCTTGATGGTGTAGTAGCGCTGGAAGTTTTGGTGGCGCACAATGAGGATGAGGTGTTTTTTGTCCCCTAGCTCTTTGATCGCCTCGTCAAATTCAGCTAGGTTTTTGATCTTTTTCTGGTTGTTCCAGTTGATGGCGACACCAGTGATGAGGAAGCCGGGCCGGAGGCCTGCGAGGGCTGCTGCCGAATTGGGCTTCACTTTGCTGATGACGGCTCCTTCGAGTTCGGAGGGGACATTGAGCTTGGCCGCGAGTTCAGAGGTGAGGTTTTCTAATTCAAGGCCAAGCTTGGCTGAGAGTTCGGCGGTGGCGACTTCGCCCTCTGATTGGGTACCGAGAGAGACGGCGATAGTCATCGGCTTATTATTTCGGAGGATGCGGAGCTTGAGTTCGGCACCTGGGTTCATCATCGCAATTTCATTGCGGAATTTATTGGCGCTTTTGACCGGTTTGTCGTTGTAAGAGATGATGACATCACCCTGCAGAAGTCCCGCTTTTTGAGCAGGGGAGTCTTTGACGATCTCGGAGATGAGGATTCCCTCTTGTCTGTCTAGGCCGATTGCATCGGTGAGGTCTTTATCAATGGGCTGCAAGATGACACCGAGGTGGGCCCGTTTGACGGCGCCGCCGCCGATGATCTGGTCGACGACATTGGCTGCCATTTTGCTGGGGATTGAGAAACCGATTCCTTGGTAGCCGCCCGACTGGGAGGCTATGGCTGTATTGACTCCGATCACATCGCCCTGCAGATTGAGGAGCGCTCCACCTGAATTGCCGGGGTTGATTGCGGCATCGGTTTGGATGAAGTCTTCAAAGGTGGCAATGCCGAGATCTTGGCGCCCTTTTGCGCTAACGATGCCGCTGGATAGCGATGCTTCGAGACCGAAGGGGTTGCCGATGGCGACGACCCATTCGCCAATTTGGAGATCATCGGAATCTCCAAAAGTGAGGAAGGGGAGATTTTTATCATCGATTTTGAGGACGGCGAGGTCAGTGCGGGGATCAGAGCCTTTGAGAGTGGCAGGATATTCTCGGCCATCATTGAGGGTAGCGGTGATGGAGGTGGCGTCTTTTACGACGTGAAAGTTGGTGACGATGTACCCATCGGGACGGATGAGGAAGCCAGAGCCTGCGGAGAGCTGTTGCTGGGGCACTTGCTGTCCGAATGGGTTTTGGCCGAAGAAGCGGCGGAAAAATTCGTCGTTAAATCCTTCGAAAGGATTTGGAACGTTTTGTTGTACGGGGACAATGGTCGCTTTGATGTACACGGTAGCTGGCGTCGCTTTTTTAGCGATTTGGGTGAAGGCAAGAGACGTCTGTACCAGAACGTCCATGCCGCTGTCTGCCGGTTTTTTGGATTCGGCGGCTATCACGGATACGGCGGTGGCAAGGAGGATAAACGAAATTCTAGCAAACATGATCTGACCTCTTAAAAGGTTGAACGGGCCGCTCGGTCAAGCGAGCTATCAGCCAAAGTGCGGCAAGGAACTTGCTGCCCCTTACCGGAGCGGAGAATCTCCTTCCTTCGAGGAAGGAGTTCTTCAAATCCGATTATAAATCGGTCAGCTTTTTCAAGGCGAGGGGATTTTTGAGTTTCGGCGACTCTTTTTCCCACATCTCTTGGCCAATGAGGGTTACAAGAGTGGCGGGATGGTGTGCGAGTTTTTTTTGCACGGCGTGCATGACCTGTTCTTTGGTGCAGGAGAGAAGTTGTCCCCGGAGCTTTTGCCTGTCTTCTAACGTTCTCCCGGAACGGTACCAAGCATAGGCGACAATGGCGCGGCCACCGGGGGGAACTGGAGTGTCGATTGCGGCGACGATGCCGAGCTTCGCTTCTTCCAATTCTCTTTCTGAAAAACCGCCTGTTCCAATCTTCTCGATCGCAGCGCGGAATGTATCAATCGTTCTAGCCAGATGGGGGTCTCTGAAAGAGTAGAGGTGGTAATTGCCCGTCGTGGGAGAATAGGAGGCTCCGCTTCCGTAGGCTCCCCCTTTTTCCCGAATTTCTTTGTGCAAGATGACATTTCCCAATAGTTCGGTTGAGATCATCAGTTCGGCCACGCCCGGATCGGCATAGGCTGAGGTGCGTAGGCCCATGGCGGTGAATGCGACCGGCGATGAGATGAGTCGGGCTTGTGAAGGAACTGGAGGGATGGAGTAATTCCCTTTCCACACAGGGGCCTTAGAGGGGAGGTCTAGGTTGCCCAGGTCGTAAAAATGGTGGGCCAATAGCTTGTCGGTCTGTTCTTGTGAGCAGGCGAGGATGAGATGGGGTTTGCTGCTAGAGATCACCTTCTTCGCGAGAGGAGCAAATCGATCGATCCAAGCTCCTTTCTTTTTTTTTGCGAGGTCTTTGACAAGCCGATAGTAGGGAAGGCCATGCCATTGGTTAAAAATCCAAGAGGCGGTCGAATCACCGCTCAATGAGGTCTGCACGGCATAGTTGAGGGCGTTGCTGGTTAGTCTATGCTCCAGTTCCGTCGCGTGTTGGCCAATCCACTCGGTGATGCGGGCCTCATCTGAAAAATTGGGCCCCTTGGCAAAATCGGTCAAGAGACGGAAGAAAGAGCCTGCCTTTCGGCCGAGCGCCTTGCCGCGTAGAGAAAAGGCAGGTTTTAATACATTGGGATCCGCGGCCGATATGTGGAGAGCGAGATGAGCATCGATATCGCCTGTGTGCGCCTGCATGAATTGGAGTGTCTCTTCATACGTGCGGCCTCCACAGCCCAGCTCGGTCCACAACTTGACGAGAAGGGACAGGAGGGGGAAATCTTCGGCCTCGATGTGGGGCAAATCGAATAGGAGATCGGCGTAGACGATTTGGTTGGTGAAGCAATCGTGAGAAAAGAGGTCGAACGCTTTTAGATCGTGGTGAGTAAGAGGGAAATCGCGCGCCTTGCGGGGGACATCTTTTAGTGTCACTTTGGGGAGGCAATCGAGAGACTGGTGCTCGATCGACTCTTGGTATTTGAGGAGCTCTTCCGACTGTTTTTGGAGGTGTTTTTTTTGCTCTTTCGTCAGCTTCTTGCCGATCGCTTCGAGCCGCTTTTGTTCTTCCTCTTTTTCTTTTTTTTCCAACGTCGGATCGGCTGCTAGAGTCAACGATACAAAGTGTTGATTTTCAATTAAGTACTTCCGGATTACATCGGACAAATAGGCGGGATCTTTGAGCCGGTCTCTTAGCTCGGCAAATAGAGTATGAATCTGTAGCGCATGCTCCGGTTCGCTGCCGTGCTGTTTGATCAGCCCAGCGCGCATGAACAGGGAAAGGCCGAAGGGGCCCCCCTCTCCATCGATTTCGGTCCGCTGGAATTCAAGCTGGTGAAGGGCCGCCTCGATCAGCTCCGGATCGATCGGTTTTGCGGCGAGCTTTTTCAGCTGGGTAAAGAGGAGCTTTTTCAATTTTGGTTCATTGACTGGATCGCATCCCTTGCACACGATCACAAATGGCACTTCGCTCATTTCGACATCGATATTCGATTCAGCCTCTTTGCATAGACCCGACTTCAGAAAAGATTTTTTCAGAAAAGAGGCATCGGTTTCCATGAGCAGACATTCGATGAGACAAAGAGCTAGCACATCACTTTGGTGGGAGAGGTGGGCCGTGAGCCAACTAAATGAAATTTCTGCCTTATTCTCCGGGCTTTCGGTCGAGGCGATCGGATAGGCATCCATTGCTGTGATCGCCTGCGTGTAACGGGGCTGTGGCTTCAGAGGAGCTAAAGGAGAGAGCTTCTTGGCCCCTTGCAGCGTGTTCTGTTCAATGAAATCGAGGTGTTTTGCCAGCGGAAGATTGCCATAAAAATAAAAGAGGCATCGGGAAGGGTGATAAAAAATTCGGTGGAACTCGATCAGTTCCTCGTACGATAAATTGGGGATCTCTTTTGGATCGCCGCCCGAATTGTATGCATAGGGAAGATTGGGAGTTAAATGTTTGGCAATGGCTTGCCATAACCTCGATTCGCTCGACGTCATAGCCCCTTTCATCTCGTTGTAGACCACTCCCTGGAATTGCAGGGGACCGTCTTTGCCTCCCAACTCCAATCGGTGCCCTTCCTGCAGAAAACTCAACTTCTTCAATTCGGGATGGAAAACAGCATCCAAATACACTTCGAGCAAGTTGTAGAAATCCTTCTCCACCTGTGAACTGGCGGGATAGCAGGTAAAATCTTGGCCTGTGAACGCGTTCATGAACGTATTGAGACTACGGCGGGTCATCGCAAAAAATGGATCTTTTACCGGGTATTTCTTCGAACCGCACAACACCGTATGTTCCAGAATATGAGGGGCGCCATTGGAACTATCGGGTAGCGTCTGAAACGAGAGGCAAAACACATTTTCGGGGTCATTATTGGCGATGTGGAGCACAATCGCACCGGTCGGCTCATGGACAAGCTCGATCAGTGTGCTTTGGAGTTCGTCGATTGGGAGGTATTTTGTGATGACAAAGTTTTTATAGGTGTGTCCGACGGCAGAAAGGGCATCTTGCATATCCCCTCATCTTAAACGAAGGGGGAATAAAACGGCACTGTTAGGCGACGTTAAGGCTTAGATATATTCAGGAAATTTTTAGTTTCGAAAATTTGGATGATCTTTTCGTAGACCCAGGGACAGGCAGGTAGATATTTTGCATAGGATTCAATTGTTTTTGGTGCAATTTTCTTAAATGTGTCGATAGCGCTCTTTTTTAAAAAACCTTGAATTACTGTAATCGTAAGTTCTTGTTTTTCAGGTGATTAGCGCCGTTTTTTGCCGCAGCGCATGCACTCGCGAGCCATAAAATTGCATTCGCCCAAGAGGAGCAGCAGGTGGTTTTTTTCCCGAATCAAGACCTTGGCGTTAGCCTTCTTCTTCACAGCTGATTTGAGTTTGGACCAAGCCTTATCGACCCGCTTTTGGAGTTCTTTATAGGCAGCCCAATGCGCTTTTTTGTTCACTGCAAGCGATTTTTTCGATCCCGCAGCCTTTCTCTTCTTACGGGAATGAGTTCGCTTTGTTTTTCTTTTAGCGCGTCGTGCCATAAAAATCCTCCGATAGTCAATACTCTATATAGGAAATCGGCGGTATTTTATGAAATAGTTTCTTAACTGTTTGAAAATGAAATAGTTTTGGAAAAAGCATTTCGAATTAGAGGGCGTCTACAAAGTGATCGATCGCATCTTTTAGGTCTTTTTGCGATCTTCCGTTTGGTCCTTCGGCGCCTATGAGCCGTTGGCATATGAATCTATCTCAATAAAGATTTTCGATGAGATTTGAGATGCTTTTTTTTGCAGATTTTTGAAATGAGGGAGGAGGCATACCCAGAGGGTAGACGACGAACCGAATTCAAAAATGTGCCAAAAAGCGTTCAAAGATCGCGAAATCAGATTTATTGAGATAGGCTCATGGTCGCCTCAAAGCCAAGCGAAATCTCATCAAAAATCCCTCAAAATCTGCTTTATCGCTGACTTTGTAGACACCCTCTACCAGCCGGATATCCAAGGGGATTTCAATTTTTCTAGTAGTGAGCTTGCCCTTCTCGAGCTCCTTATATGTATACATCGTTTCTATACTGCTCCCGCTCAAAAAGTGTGAATCTGCCGGCGTCGGATAGCCACTGAATTTGAGACCCGTCTGCATCGCTAAACTTTTCAAGTTTAGCTGTTTCGACGCCGGCTTCG
>Ga0334722_10004612_pt1 | contig 14211 bp, 13 predicted proteins | sample C3_bottom_MG_FD_207210 | JGI IMG/M metagenome (GOLD analysis project Ga0334722, IMG submission 207210) | Sediment microbial communities from Yellowstone Lake, YNP, Wyoming, USA - C3_bottom | ecosystem: Environmental > Aquatic > Freshwater > Lake > Sediment | place: USA: Wyoming | collected...
CTCCGGCGGCCAGCGGCAGCGGGTGATGATCGCCATGGCCCTGGCCTGCCGCCCGGCCCTGCTGATCGCCGACGAGCCGACCACCGCCCTGGACGTCACCATCCAAGCCCAGATTCTTTCTCTGATCAAGGATTTGCAACAAGAGATGGGCATGGCGGTGCTGCTGATCACTCACGATTTGAACATGGTGCGCAAGACTGCCCGCCGCGTCAACATTATGCATCAGGGGCGGATCGTCGAAAGCGGCCCCACCGAGAGCATCTTCACCAACCCCAAAGATCCCTACACCATCCACCTTTTAAACAGCGTGCCGCACGGTCGGCCCGCGGCGAAGCCCGAGTCCCAGCCGCTCCTGGAGATCCGCGACCTCTTCTGCCATTTCCCGATCAAGAAGGGGTTCTTTCGGCGGACGGTGGGGGTAATCAAGGCGGTGGACGGAGTTGATCTGACCATCCCCGAGGGCACGACCTTAGGCGTGGTCGGCGAGTCCGGCTCCGGCAAATCGACTTTGGGGATGTGCCTGCTGCGCCTCACCGGCTGCCGGGGCTCCATCGTCTATAACGGCCGGGAGCTGCTGGCCTTGGGTAACCGGGAAATGCGGCCGTTGCGCCGCGAGCTGCAGGTAGTCTTTCAAGACCCCTTCTCATCGCTCTCGCCCCGGCTGACTGTGGAGGAGATCATCGCCGAAGGACTGGAGGTTCACCGAATTGGCGGGAACCGCAAGGAACGCAGGGAGCTGGTGGAACAAGCCCTGACCGAGGTGGGGCTGGAGGCGGAGATGGCCGACCGCTACCCCCACGAGTTCTCCGGCGGCCAGCGCCAGCGCATCGCCATCGCCCGGGCGGTGTCCCTCAAGCCCCGCCTCCTGGTCCTGGATGAGCCGACCAGCGCCCTGGATATGACTGTCCAGGCCCAGATTATCGAATTGCTTCGTGACCTCCAACAACGGCTGGGGATGACCTACCTCTTCATCTCCCACGACCTGCGGATCATCCGGGCTCTAGCCGATCAGGTGGTGGTAATGCTGGACGGCCGCATCGTCGAGCACGGCCCCTCGGAGATTTTCGACAACCCACAGCATCCTTATACCCGCAAACTCTTCACGGCAGCCTTTGAGTTGGAAGAGACGGAGTGAACAAACTCTGTCGGCTGATTCAGCGCTTCTTGTCCATGCCGATCACAAGGACTTTGGCTTATCTCCGGTCAGACAGAAGTCTCCGGCACCGCAGGAATATAAGGCAAATCAATAAACCTGTAGCCACTCCGGCCATATCGGTTAAAAAGTCAGAAACCAGCGGGGTGCGACCCTCGACAAAGAACTGCATGAGTTCCGTGGCGGCACCAAGCACAGCGGTCTCAGCCAGTTGCGGCAGAATCGATCCCTTCCCACCACGAGCCAATACCAGAAAACCCAGCAGCCCAAAAAAGACAAAATGGCCGACCTTGCTGATTTCAAGGTCACCGACAAGGTAAATTTGCTCACTGTGTTCAGAGTCAGTCCCGACATTCAAGCCGGAATGATTCGTGGTAAGATGGTTTTCACCGGCAAGGACCAAATCTTTAATTTCGCCCTGCCATCTGGTCTTAAAAGAGGCGGGCAGCATGGTGCCGATGACGATTATAATCACCACCAAACCAGTCATCACTCCTAGAAACTTCCGTTTGCCGCCTATGACATGGGGGCCGAAAAGCAAGATAAGGACAGACGCCCACATTAAAAAAAGAGCGGCCCTCGCAACTTTATAACCGGTTGCTGGAACAACTCGATGCAGACTCAGGTTTCTCACCCACAATTCACCGGTCGCGCTCAACATCTGAATGGTGACAACACTCTTGCCAACCCCTTCCACCAGTCTGAAGATCTCCTGATAATGTTGCCACTCTGTTGAACCTTCAAGAGATATAACGTTATGCGGTAAGGGTAGCCACTTCCCATTGGTCCCATAGCGACTGAAATCCAATCTAGCCCGGTGCCAGGGCTTCTCCCCTGGCACCACATCCAAGCTCTTTAGCTCGCCTTCCAGAAGGACAAAACCCGGCGTCGTCATCTTCGCGATCGGCTGCTCGATTTCGACACTTTTGCCTGGCTCCCGTAGTTCGACAACTAATACCCCATCCTTGACGGTGAGGGCCGATGGAGTGCCATCAATTTTCCAGTCTTTTAGCCCTTGTTCAAACCCTCGGTTTGACAACAGTTCGCCACTGGTCACCTTGTATTTATCCACCGTTACAGCCAAAACTACCGTAAGCGCCAAGGCTGCAGTCAACAAAATAAATTTTGTCATGTTAGTCATAGTGGATGCACAGGAAGCTTAGCAATTCTAATGGTGCGTTAAATAGATCCAACATCCTTATCAAGGAGTTACCCTTCTGTCTATCTGGAATTTAGCATGGCACAGCCCATTCCTTGTCACGGTTCTCCCCCTGTGTTAGTTTGTCGCGAGTCCTCTGCCCCTGCCGCATCCCTGAATTAGAAAATTTTTCAAGGCCGCTTTCGAGCTTTAGAACGAAATATGAACCGACTTCGCCTCCTAACGCAAAGATTATGGCTCCAGCTCGGCCATCGTTTACAGGGCAGTTTCTACCTCTACCTGGCCATCATTTTCACTGTGCTGGTGCTGGCCGACGGCCTTTTCCTCAATATCACCGCTGGGATGAAGCAGTCCTCCTTCGACCTGATGCTCAAGCATCGGCTGTTTGTGGCCAAACCAGACCCAGAGATTGTCATTGTCGATATCAACGAGGCATCTCTCGCGGCCATGGCCAAAGAGTACGGTCGCTGGCCATGGCCACGCCAAGTCATGGGTGAGTTTCTCGAACAGATCGAAAAGCAGCAGCCGAAGGCGGTTATCTTTGACGTCCTCTTCTCCGACCCGGATGTCTTCAATCCCGACAGCGATGCCTATTTCGATGAAGCAATCAGCAACACCACCAACACCTTCTTCCCTATCCTGCGCCTTGACCCCAGCCAGGATTCCCTGAGCAAAGTCTTCTCTGCCCAAATTCCCGGGGCAATACGCCAATCAGGGGCGTCAGACCTTGGTGGGCCGGTGGCGGTGGTTCTGCCATTTATGGACGCGGCCCTGCATAGCGGGCGGTTGGGCACCCACAACATCTACTCTGATCCTGACGGTATTGCCCGCCAGTACCCGTTGCAGCGGCTTGAATCCGGTTGGCTAATGCCTTCGTTGCCCGCCAAAGTTGTCAATTGGCTGGGTATCAAAACGCCGGAACGGGAGGAAATATTGCTCAATTGGCGCGGCAAACCCTTTACTTATGATTATACCGGGTTTGCCGAGGCATTCTTCGACTTGACCAGCAAGACGCACCACCGTCAGGCCGATGAGTTTAAGGGCAAGATCGTCATCATCGGCTCAACCGCCGCTGGGCTCTTCGATGTTAAGGCGACTCCAATGGACCGGCAGTTTCCCGGGGTCGAGATTATGGCCACCGCCATCGATAACCTGCGCCACAACGACTTTTTGCGGGTGCCGGAAGCTCGGTTGTTCAACATCTTCTTAGCCCTGCTGATTATCTGGAGCGCCGCCCTTGCCTTGTACAAAAATGTCGCCCCGGAAAAGCTCAATCCCCTATTCGGCGTATCGCAGTTTTTGCTGGTAGGAATCTCCTACGCCACCATCAACCTGGTAACCACCTACATCAACTTGACCGGACCGGTGCTATTCGGGGTTGTTTACTTCTCCATTGCCCGCCTTTACACCGTGGCCGCAAGCAAGGCTTTGGAAAAAAGCACTGTCACCTATTCACGCGCCTCGATCGGTGACCTCTATGCTGCCCTGCTGTTGCTCAAAACTTATGATGCAGGTGATGCTAGCGGGGAAAAGTCGGCGGCTAATATCCGCCGCCGACTTGGCAGAGCTGGTGTTAAAACCATGAGCATAGAAACCTTGAAAAGCACACAGAAAGGACTGTGGGGACTACTCGAAGGGATGGTGGCAGTATCATGGACCTGCCCAGCTGATGATAAGCAAAGCAAGAAGGAGATCCTGGCTGAAATTAAAATAGTGGCACAACTAACCGGTGAACCGGTAATACATGGAAACAATCCGCCAAAGGGGAATACCTTTATCTTTCAGGAAGGTTTGATAGGTGGTGGGGAAGAGTCCGGCGCAGGCTGGACGGTGTTATTGGGTAAGGCGTTGTTGAGATGGAACGAGGAAAACCCCAGCTGAAAAAATCTCCAGCCGTAATTGCACGGAACGGATTAACAAGGTAGGTGTGAGGGGTGCGGAAGACTCAAGACTCTTACTTAATCAGCAAAAGAATGGGCCAACCATGAGAAAATTCGCTATATTTTTGATTCCCTTCCTGCTCACCCTGACCATCCGGCCGACCCTGGCGGCAACGGAACCAGGTTTCGCCCTCAAGGCCGATGAGATCAAAGCAGAACCATTTCGCGATGCCAAATCAGTGGGTACCCTTGCCACCGGCGACAAAGTGGAGATCATCAAACGGGACGGCGCCTGGCTGATGATCTCAAGCCCAAAGAAAGGCTGGGTTAAGATGCTCAGCATCCGTCGTGGCGGCACAGTAGCTTCTGGCGCCACTCTCTCAGGAGTAGCCGCCTTGGCCAGCGGTCGGGCCGGAACAGGCAAGATAGTTTCTACAACTGGTATCCGTGGCCTTAATGAGGAGGAGTTGAAAAACGCCAAATTCAATGAAAAGGAAGTTAAGACCGTCGAATCCTACACAGTTAGCAAGGGCGAAGCAGAAAAGTTTGCCACCCAAGGCAAACTCAAAGCTCGCCAAGTGGCTTATTTTGATAACTGATGAGTTTTCCCTGATATCCTAGTAATGAGCATAATTGCGAAGATTATCCTTCAACCGGGGGGGAAATTGCACATCCCCGATACTTATGTTACTTTCAAGTCAACCTTTAGGCTTCACGGAGAAAAACCAGATGCGTGATCCATTTAGTTTGGCCTTGTTGATGGTCGGCGTGTGTTTTTTGGCTCTTCTCCCTCCCTCCGAGAAAGCGCTGGGATCTCCGAAACCTCAAGAATTAGCACCTGTGAAAACCCGGGAAATGTGGCAAGAACCCGTAACCGGCATGCAGTTCGTAAAGGTTGAAAAAGGCTGTTTTCAAATGGGCCAAAGTCCCACGGAACAGCGGCTGCTTAAACGAGAATCCGCAAGTAACAACTTCGAAAAGTATTTTTCCGACGAATTGCCTCAGCACAAGGTGTGCATTGACGAATTTTGGATGGGAACTCATGAGGTAACTCAAGGTGAGTGGCAACAAATCATGGGCTTCAACCCGGCAGTTTTCCAGGAAGGTCTGGATTACCCAGTGGAAATGGTCTCGTGGGATGATGCTCAGCAATTCATCAATAAACTCAACGCCCTTGACAGCACCACCCAGTTTCGCCTTCCCAGTGAAGCCGAATGGGAGTATGCCGCCAGGGCTGGGACCACGACGATCTACCACACCGGCGACTCCATAAAAGGGACAGAGGCCAATTTTAATGGCAGTTTCCCCTTTGGCCTTAATTTACGCGATGAATACCGAAAATCAACCATGCCTGTGGGCAGCTTTCCAGCTAATGCCTTCGGCCTTTATGATATGCACGGCAATGTTTGGGAATGGTGCAGCGACTGGTACAAGGCCGACTACTACCAGCAGGGTGTATCAATGAATCCGAGCGGGCCGGAATCGGCCCAGATGAAGGTCTTGCGAGGAGGTTCGTGGTTCCGCTACTCCGCCCACATCCGTTCTGCTACCAGGTATGAAAATAAACCGTCTGGTCAGTATGCGGATACCGGTTTTAGACTGGTAAAATCACCAAATATGGTCAATAACGATTCGGGGAAACCAATATACTTCGACAAGGATTTCTAAAGAGAAGCCCGCAGTTACAAGCAGGTGCTTACTGTTGTGAGGCCGCTTCCTTCATGAACATAAAAAAAGCCCGACACTTATCAAGACGGAAAAGATAAACCCTGCTGTCTGGCTCCTTGCTGTTTGCAATCACCACCCGCAAACGCTCACTGTCGGCAATGAGCTTGGATAACTCAGCATCGCTAAATGCCCCAGAGTCACCACTACGAGCACAAATACTAGCAAATTCCTCACGCCATCCCCCCGAAGACTCCGCAGTAGCAACACCGGAATTATTTATGATGGCAGCAACCGCCATTGCCAATATCAATCGTCGCATCACCCACTCCTATTCGTTTTTTATACCAGGATGACAACGATGACAATCGTCCATGGGAAAGGCCACCGTCAAGTGGCATACTCCGCAAAAGCGTCCTTCCAGGATATAATTCATCTGAAAATGCTCGGTGCCCTTTTTCTTGATGTTGAAAATTTCAGGATGGCAGCTGGAGCAATCCAATAAACGGCTATGCACATCGTGGGGGAAAACCGCGGCTGGCACATAAGCCCACTCGGCCTGTAGCACCAATTTCTTGCCATACGCCATGGGTTTTTCTTCAGGTCTGAAGATACTGGCAACCGGGCTAAGCTTTTCACTCATAACGGCCCCAGCCCAATTTATTCGATTGCCGAAGGTATCCCTGGGAAGGGTCTGACGTAATTGAGCAAATTTTTCTGCGTCAGGGGCGATAACCCCGCTATGGCAGCGCTGGCAATTCACCTCTTCATGACCAAAGGCTATTTTACCGTTATGACAGGCCCCACAATAAAGACCGTTGCGATTATCTTCCTCGGTAATTTCGGTTTCCCCGGCCTTGAAGGAAAAATTAAGCTCCCAGTGACAGACCCTGCATGTGTAGCGTGTCCGATGACTCCAATGGGAAAAATATACCGGTTTGACTTGGTGAGAGGTAGAAAGGCGATCAATCAGGAGGTCGCCAAATTTATCGGGCGTTGGCAAGGAAGGCAACTGCCAGAAACGCCCAGCTATTGCCAAGTCTGGTATCGTCGCAGTCTGCATTAGTAAAAACACAGCCAACAACATCAGGAATTTTTTCATCATGCCTCCCCAACCATCTTAGCAAAATATCATAATCAGTAGACCAGTTTGGTGTGACAGCGTTGGCAGTCAAGATTTGGGAATGCCACCAGGTCATGACATAGGCCGCAATACTTGCCGCTAAAGATTTCCATCATGGTATAGGGTTGTTCCCCGCGCTTAACCGGGAAGACCTCGGGATGACATAGTTCGCAGCCATTCCATTTAGCGTGTTTGGTGTGCGAGAAGACGATTTCAGGCATGTTCTTTTCAGTTGGTTTCAAACTAAACTCTTTGGGCTCCTGAATCTTTGGGTGCTTTATGGAAACACCTTCCAGATAATCTTTTATAACAACTAGTCCTTCCTCTTCTGCCTTGATCCAGTCAATACCATTACCAAAACGCTCTTTGGGCATTTTTTTCTGGAACTCAAAGAAATTAGCTTGTAGCACTACGTCCTTACCCTGGGAATGGCATCGTACACAATTGCTGACTTTTGCTCCCACTAGATTTGTGCCTTCAGCTGCGAAGGCCTCCTTGCCGTTATGGCAGGCTCCGCAATAGATTCCCATCCGATTATCTTCTTCATGAATCGAGGTTCCACCTGCCTGCATGGCAAAACCAATATCAACATGACATAAGCGGCATGTATAGCGGGAGCGATGCAGCCAATGGTTAAAAACCACCGGAGCCTGCCGCTCTTTGGATGAGAAGTTATCAATGACTACGTTGCCGAACTCCTGCGGTCTGGGGCGTTTCTTCTTCAAACCAAAATCACTAGCGCTAGATAAGCTGGTGAAAAGAAAAACACTCAGAGCCAGTATAATTGACAGCGTTTTATTCATTTTCTAACCCCCTAGTTGCGTTATGCTGCTTACGACATTGCCCAACTCTTAACTGTCACCATCACCAAAACCAGAAAGTCTTAACAGTAAGCAGAACATACTCAGAACACGAAACCTAGATTATTCGGCAGATATCAACTCAACCTCGAAAACCAGCGGTAGATTAGGGCCAATTTTGGGGGCTGAACCTCTCTCCCCGTAAGCTAGGGCCGCTGGTACATATAGCAACCATTTAGACCCGACTGGCATGAGCTGCAACGCCTCGGTCCAACCAGGAATTACCCGATTAACCGGAAAAGTAGCGGCCTTCCCGCGAGCAAATGAACTGTCAAACTCTGTGCCGTCTGGAAGAGTCCCGCGGTAATTTACAGTAACAGTAGAATTCGCCGTTGGTTTCTGGCCATTGCCATCGGCAACAACTTTATACTGGAGGCCGCTAGGCAAGGTAACCACTCCCTCCTTTGTTCCGTTCTCGGCAAGAAATTTTTCCCCGTGCTGCTTATTTTCCTCGGCAACCTTTTGGAAAAGCGCCAGTCTCTTCTCCTCAACACGTTTTTGCAACTCGGTGATTACCTGAGACATTTGCTGCTTAGTTAAAGAAGGTTCATTGCCAGCCAAAGCCTCATTAATCCCAGCCAGTAAAGATTCCGGGCTAATAACAATCTCTTTAAGCTTAAAGTCTAACCCTAATTGATACCCAATACTGTATCCTTGTTTAGAAGCCAAATCCGGCAGATCAATGGCCTTGGCTCCACCTGCCACGAGAACACCACCGACGAAGACGGCAGATACAAGCGCTACACAAAATTTATTCATGAAGAATCACCTCAAATGAAAATTGAATAATAAGGGACTAAATAGACAAGGAAATAACCAAATGATGAAAATCATGTAGCACTTTATCAAAGAAAGGTGGGTTAATCCAGCATATATAATTTTGATAATTGCGATTTTCTGGCACGGCGGGGGTAGAAGATGCAGCAAAGAAACTACGACTAAAAGAAAAGGGCTGTATAGTTTCTGGAACTATACAACCCCCTGACTAGCGTGAGAAAAACAGAGTAAAAGGTGGTTGCAGTATTACTTTACTGCTTCAGCCAACTTGCTGCCGGTTTTGAAGCGAGCAACTTTCCGAGCGGGGATCTTAATAGCTGCACCGGTCTGGGGATTACGTCCCTGACGAGCAGACCTTTTACTAACCGAGAACGTTCCGAAACCGACCAAAGTAACTTTGTCACCTTTTGCCAAAGCCTTGGTAATTGAATCCAACAGTTCAGTCAAAGCCCTCTCTGCACCAGCCTTGCTTATACCTGCAGCATTAGCCATACTCTCAACAAGTTCACCTTTGTTCATGCCCGTTCTCCTCCTGAAATTTTTTTGGGTATTGTTGTCTTAATTTCGATTGAGCAAATAAATTGAAGTAATCGATTTAAACAACTGGGTATTGACTGTCAAAATAAAACGCAGTCGTAGCAACCTAAAAGCGTGTACAGTACATCCTAAACAGCATCAAATATCAAGAAAAAAAACAACCATTCTCAAAATTCCACAAACAATATAATAAAAAGCGAATTTGCGGATATATTCGCCACCAGACAAGCAAAATGATTAATCGGTCACTCTCAACGAACGCCATTCCGAGTAGAGAATTTCACTTGTCCTGCTAACAAACTCTTGAAATCTTCAACAATATTCTCTTGAAGATGACTAATGTCAGCCCGAGCCATTTCCTCTAGGGCCAGTTCTACAACAAGGTCTTCTGGGAATCCTTCTACGAGACGCACCCGAATATGGCCGAAAACATGACGCCTCACCCGACTCTCACATTCTTCTATAAGCTTGAGGCGCTCCCTGGTGATCGCTTCCCCTCCTGGTATCCGAGTGGCAAGACAGGAAGATGACGGTCTGTTCCAGTTTGGCAACCCCAACCACCGGGAAATTTGGCGGACTTCGGTTTTGCTCAAACCTGCCAATGCCAGGGGAGAAACCACCCCTAACTCTACGACGGCTTGATGCCCGGGACGGTCTGCGCTGAGATCATCATGATTTGTGCCATCCATCAGCACAAAACCGAATGGTAACAGCTTTTTGAATTGACCGAAAATTGCCTTTTTACAGAGATAACAGCGATTTTTTGGATTAGCTGCAAAATCCAATTGTGTCAAAGGTTCAAATGGCACCACAAAAAGGGGCAAACTCAGGTGATCGGCCAACCGTTTGACATCATTACGATCAAAATCAGATTGTAGCGGAGAATCGGCGAACAGGGCCATAACAGGAGAGGAACTAACTTCGCTAACTGCTTTCAACGCCAGGGTACTATCTACCCCGCCGGAGAAAGCTACCCATGCGGGCGTATCGGCGACCAAGGCGAGGAGCATTTCATATCTCCTCGCAAACCTGGCAGCAAGATTACCAGCTGTCATAATCGCGAATCACCCAATTTTACGGGTCAAGTTCCGTCAGGAAAATATTTGACTGGCACCCCCAGAGAAAACCCGTTCTCAGTTATCCACTGCTTGAGTATTTCGGCAATTTCCCGGGCCTTTACCACACTGGATAGCGGGGCAGTAGGAACCATTTTGCCGTTAACTTCAATTTGGCCGCTTTTCAACTGGGCGTAGCTCACCTCGCCATAACTGCGGCTGATGCCATGTGAATAATCATGAGAATAATCGATCACCTGAGTAAAGATTTCCTCATCAGAAACACCAGTAAAGGCCGCCATCTCTTCGTTCAAGATGGGGATGGGAATGCCTACCCCCACAGCCATGGTGCAACCATATCCCTGCATGCTGATTCCCTTTAGCCAGCGGGGAGACATCTGTTTAAGATCCCCTTGCAGCATCAGCGTCCCAGCCGGTCGCACCGGGACGCCGTTGGCACCGCGAGGGGCCTTGGGATTGTGTTGTGAACCGAACCAGGTGACAAACCCCTCCCCTCCTCCCAGGAAGATCCTGGTGCCCAGGCCGATGGTCCGGTAGTAGGGGTCGTTCATCAGCGGGCTTAACTGACCAGCGCTACAGTAAGTGGCGTTGCGACCATTGGCTTTGAGGGTGCCCATATAGGTGTAAATGGTCTTATCCGAGAGATTGATCGCACAGTTATAGTTTTGGTAGCAGTTCCGGGGATTACAGAGCAAGGCGTAGGGCAAGTCTTTCAAGGTTACGGTTTTTTCAAAACTGCGGTTAGGGTAGCAATCAGTGCCATACCCTTCGGCCTTAAGATGAACCTCTTTGCCAGCGACAAGGTCTTCAATAACATGCCCACCACCATAGCGAAATTCTCCGGGGAAGACCTTATTTAGAGGGTCATCGCCGCAGGGCTCGGTGGCGCCGATATAAACATCCACCGCCGCCAACCCGCCATAGGCCGGGACATTATTCAACAATACCTGCCCAGCCTTGGTGGTAGGGTTGGAGTGGCCGAAGTTAATAAAGGCCCCGGAGGAACACATGGGAGAAAAGGTGCCGGTGGTAACCACATCCACCTGCCTGGCCGCTTCAACCGGACCATTATCCCTGACAATCGTGATCATCTCCTCGGCGGTAACCACCACCGCTTCACCAGACTTGATGCGGGCGTTGATCTCTTCAAAGGTTTTGACTACCTTAAACTTTGACATGGGTTGCTTCCTTACGTTAGGGCGCGATGGCGACAATCAATCCATTACTGAGAGAACTTTGTGACCGGCCGTTTCCAGATCGACAACCACAGAGTCAATATCACCGCGACCCAGCCGGAAATAGTAAACTTTGCTCTGGGAAGGCTGGGTGCCAGTGGCCACGCTCAATATCTCAATTTCGTGTTGTTTGATGATCCGGAGGGCATCATCGACACCGCCATCGTCGCTGACAACGAGATCAAGGCGGATCGAATTTCGTAGTAACCCCATGACCTCAATAAACCCTGAGACTATGTCAGATGAGGTAATCACTCCCACCAGTTTTTTCTTATCCATGACCGGCAAGCCGCCGATCTTAAAGTCATGAATCAGGCGCGCGGCTTTCTCGATACTGGAGTTAACGTCGATGGTGATGGGGTTAGCCACCATCACATCATGGACCGGGATCCTCTCAACCATCGAAGGGAAAAAGTACTGGCGCAAATCGGTCTGGGTGATGAATCCCACCAATTGATCATCTTCCACCACCGGCAAATGGCGAATGGCATGCTCTTCCATCAAGGCGGCAGCCTCTTGCAGCAAGGCAGTTCGCTCTATAGTGACCGGATTTACTTTCATCCAGTTCTTGACCTTCATGCAGTTGTTCTCCCTGATAAAATGACGATGGCATTAAGCTACGAAGGGTTTACGTTAGAATAAATAGCTTATTATTTCAAGGGATATTGAGGGAGTTGCCACTGTCGACGGGCAGTAACAAGGCGACCCTGCGACAACCGCGCTAAACTCTTTCATTTCGCTTGTTGAAAGAGCGAAATCCTTTTACTATGACGCTCTTTATATAATTAACCCTATATACCTTACCTCAAGAACCGAGACCTGTTTCCACCAATGGCAAAGAAAAACTCCCCCGCCGACAACCACGACATTGCGCCTCTGACCAGCGTCCGCGACCGAATTGATGCAATTGACCAAGAGATTCTAAATCTGCTCAAGGAACGCCTGGGCTGCGCCAAGGAAATCGGGCGCTTGAAAAGCCTGGAAAATAGGGCCAAGTGGGATCCCAAACGTGAGCGCCAGATCTTCGAAAGATTACGCAAGTTAAACGCTGGCGACTTCCCCGAACAACCTCTCACCAGCATCTTCCGGGAAATCATCACCACCTGCCGCCTGTCGCAGAAGCCGGTGGATGTGGGCTATCTGGGGCCAGAGGCCACTTTTTCCCATCTGGCGGCGGTCAAGTACTTTGGTCATGCCGCCAAGTTCATGCCCATGCCCTCCTTCGAAGATATCTTTCATGACGTCGAACATGGCCGGATCGACTATGGCATCGTGCCGGTGGAAAATTCCATCGAAGGCTCGGTGACCTCGGCCCTTGATTCCTTCATCAAATACTCGGTGAAGATCAGCGGCGAGGTCAACCTGGCCATCAAGCACAACCTGGTAAACCACAGCGGCAACATTGACGATGTCAAACTGGTGGTAAGCCACTCCCAGCCCTTGGCCCAGTGTCAGGGCTGGCTGCGCGGCCATCTGCCCACCATTGCCACCCAGAGCGTCATCAGCACTGGCACCGCCGCGCAAATGGCCCAGGCCGACCACACCGTGGCGGCAGTAGCCAGCGATCTGGCCATCAAGACTTATGATCTCCAGGTGGTAGCCCGAGGAATCGAAGACTATCGCGGCAACACCACCCGCTTTTTGGTCATCGGCAAGGCCTCACCCAGTCGCAGCGGGCGGGACAAAACCTCGCTGCTCTTGAGCCTGGTTGATCGGCCCGGCGCCCTCTATCACACCCTAAACATCCTGGCCGATCAGGGCGTAAATCTGACCAAAATCGAGTCCCGGCCCATGAAGGGCGAGGCCGGTAAATACATGTTCTTCATCGACTTTGTCGGCCACCTGGAAGACCCCAGCATCAAAGAGGCCTGTAATCGGCTACGAGAATCCTGCGCCAGTTTCGAATGGCTGGGCTCTTATCCCCAAGCGGAAGAAAACGACGCTTAAGGGGATACTCTAAGGATTCCCCATGCACATCCTCGCCATTGAAAGTTCCTGCGACGAAACCGCCGCCGCCATCCTCCGGGATGACCGGGAAGTGCTGGCTAACACGATAAATTCCCAGATCGCCATCCACGCCCTCTACGGCGGGGTGGTGCCAGAATTGGCCTCCCGCCAGCACCTGCAGAATATCTACCCGGTGGTCTCGGAGGCCTTACACCAGGCCGGACTTACCCTGGACCAGATTGATCTGCTGGCGGTCACCGAAGGACCGGGGTTGGTCGGCTGCCTGTTGGTCGGCCACGCCTTCGCCCGCGCCCTTTCCCTGGCCCGGGGAATCCCGCTGGTTGGTGTTGACCATCTTGTCGGCCACCTCTCCTCGGTATTTTTGGGGGCCAACCAGCCAGAATTTCCCTTTGTGGCCATGCTGGCCTCCGGCGGCCACACCAGCCTCTTCCTGGCCAGCGGTCCCACTGCATATAAATTACTGGGCCGTAGTCGCGACGACGCCGCCGGTGAGGCCTTCGACAAGGTAGCCAAACTCCTGGGATTGGGCTATCCCGGTGGCCCGGTGATCAGCCTCCGGGCCGAACAGGGCAACCCAACCGCCATCAAATTTCCCCGGGCCTGGCTAGACAAAGAGAGTCTCGACTTCAGCTTCAGTGGCCTCAAAACCGCCGTGGCTAATCTGGTTCATCAGTTACCCCCGGCTGAATTAGCCCCGCGAATAAATGATATCTGCGCCGCCTTCCAGGAGGCAGTGGTGGAGGTGATTGTCGGCAAGACCGTGCAGGCAGCAGCCGCC
>Ga0334722_10004613_pt1 | contig 14211 bp, 16 predicted proteins | sample C3_bottom_MG_FD_207210 | JGI IMG/M metagenome (GOLD analysis project Ga0334722, IMG submission 207210) | Sediment microbial communities from Yellowstone Lake, YNP, Wyoming, USA - C3_bottom | ecosystem: Environmental > Aquatic > Freshwater > Lake > Sediment | place: USA: Wyoming | collected...
AAAAGCTTTTTTCATTATTTTTGATTATTTATAAACTTCCTTAATAATACACCCCCCCCCGCAATTCCTCCTATCCCCTTATCCCCAATGTCAAGGTTGAACCTTGACATTGATTAGTGTGGCTGTGTTAAAATTTTGAGTATGTCTAGACAAATCAATTTTTTTGCTCCTGGTGAATACTACCATGTATATAATCGTGGGACAGAAAAGAGGCTTATTTTCATTGATAATGCTGACCGAATCCGCTTTCTCTCACTTCTTTACCTTTGCAACAGCACTATCCCCATCCACCGAAGTGACTATTTCAAAAAATCTTTTTCTCAACTTTTAGAAATTCCTCGTGAACAAAACCTGGTTGATATTGGGGCTTATTGTCTTATGCCGAATCATTTTCATCTCATTTTACACGAACATACTGAAGGAGGAATAAGTACTTTTATGCAGAAAATTTCCACCGCTTATACTATGTATTTTAACAAACGATATGAAAGAAATGGCTCCTTGTTTCAAGGACGTTTCCGCGCCGAACATTTGTCAGATGATAATTATTTGAAATATATGTTCGCTTACATCCATTTGAACCCGATTGGGAACATTGATAAAGGATGGAAAAATCATCAAATAAAAAATCGAGAAAGTGCTATTAGATATCTAGATTCATATACTTTCTCAAGTTATCTAGATTATACCGAATCCTGCATTAGAATTCCCGAATCGAAAATTATCAACAAACTTGCTTTTCCAAAATATTTTCAAACTCCAAAAGATTTTCAATCATTTATCAAAGATTGGGTAAATATCGCCAATGTCAAGGTTCAACCTTGACATTGGGTTGTACTAAATAAGATCTTGCACTGCTTTCAAAATATCCTTCTTCCCCATTCCATAATGTTCAATCAATTCTGCGGGCGTGCCGGACTGACCGAATTCATCATTCACTCCAATAAATCTCATAGGCACTGGTGAATTTTTGGCCAACAGTTCAGCTACTGCACTCCCCATTCCTCCTGCGATTTGATGTTCTTCGACTGTTACAATTTTCCCTGTCTTTTTGGCCAAACTTATAATAGCTTCTTCATCTAAAGGTTTAATCGTCGAGAGGTTCATCACTTCGACTTCAATGCCCTCTTTCTCTAAAGTTTGCGCAACTGCAAGAGCTTTGTGGAGAAGCGCACCGGTTGCAATTATTCCCACTTGAGGTTTCTTGGAAGTCCAAAATGTTTGAGCCTTACCAATTTCAAATGGTGTCTCTGTAGTAGTCATCACCGGAGTCTTCTCTCGAGCCAAACGCAAATAAACTGGAGTATTCGTATCCACACTTGCAAGAGTGGCTTTCTTCGCCTCAATTGAATCACACGGAGAAAGCACAATCATGCGTGGGAGGATGCGAGTGAGGGCGAGGTCTTCTATGGCTTGATGCGTCCCTCCGTCTGGTCCAACAGATACACCAGCGTGCGACCCAACAATCTTCACTGGCCGATTATTGTAGCAAATCGTGGTACGAATTTGTTCCCAATTTCTTCCCGGAGAAAACATCGCATAAGAAGCTATGAAAGGAATCTTCCCCATGGCCGCGAGTCCACTAGCAACAGACGCAAGGTTTTGCTCGGCTATACCCACTTGTACAAATCTATTTGGAAATTTTTCTTTGAAAGGCAGGGCTTGAGCAGATTCTGTGAGGTCAGCAGAAAGAGCAACCACTTGAGGATTTTTCTCCCCTGCAAGCACGAGGCCTTCACCGAAACCTTTCCTGATTGGTATTTGTTCGACATCCTTGTCAAACATTTTTGTATTCAGTTTTAAATCTTTGTTTAACATTTTATTATTCGTGCTCACTTTTGATCTTCCCGCCCAAAGTCCTCAATTCTTTTAGGGCCATCTCACCTTCCTCTTTTGTGGGAGGTTTACCGTGCCATCTATAATCCCTCTCAAACTCTTTCACCCCTCTGCCTGGGATGGTATGAGCAATGATAACCGTGGGTTTCTCATAAATACTTTTGGCTGCTTCAAAGGCATCTGCAATCTCCTCCATATTGTGCCCATCCACTTCTATGACGTGCCAATTAAACGCTCTCCATTTGTCCGAGAGTGATTCCAAGGGCATCACATCTTCGGTGAATCCATCTATCTGAATATTATTCCTATCAACTATGGCAACGAGATTATGAAGTTTATTCTTGCCCGCGAGCATAATGGCTTCCCAATTTTGACCTTCATCCAATTCTCCATCACCTAAAAAGCAATAAATTCTCCTTTCGCCGTCCTTCGAATCCATTCTGTCTGCGAGGGCCATGCCTATCGCTTGAGAGAGGCCCGAACCAAGTGGGCCCGAGCTCGTCTCTACAAAAGGCAAGAAATCTCTATGTGGGTGGCCCTGAAGACGTGAGCCGAATTTGCGCAGAGTCTTCAATTCTTCTACAGGCAAATATCCAGAGTGGGCCATCGTCGAATAAAGCACCGGACAGATGTGACCATTCGAAAGCACCACCCTGTCTCGTTCGTCCCAATCAGGTTTCTTAGGATTATGTTTAAGTGTATGAAAATATAAAACAGTGAAAACATCTGTCATCCCGAGTGGTCCTGCTGTGTGTCCACTCCCAGCTTCTACGAGCATTTCAATAATACTCTCGCGAATATCATTCGCTTTCTCCTCAAGTTCTATTCTGCGTTCATCAGAAAGGTTACTCATTGATAGAGTAATTATAGCATTTTCTGTTTCAATTTATATGTATTCCCATGCCTCAAAAGTCCCAAATACGATTGTTTTATTTGATAATCACTATTATCTTTTAATTTCTTAATCATCCTTCTCTTAGTACTAATTCTCAAAACTCTATGATTAGGAAAATGTATCCATCCAAGAAAATCTATCCCTGATGATAAAGTTTTAATTGAAACCTTACTTGGATGAAGTTCTAAGTTTAATCTGTTTCTTAAGAAAGATTTTATATCTGATAATAATTCCTCTATGTTACTACGATATATCGTAGTAACAATGAAATCATCTGCATAGCGTATATAGTATTTAACTTTTAATTCTTGCTTTATATATTGGTCAAATTCATTCATGTAGATATTTACCAACAACTGAGAAGTTAAATTGCCAAGGGGTAAACCCCTACCTTTCATACCAGAATCAAAACTTTCTATTACTCGTTCAAGTAACCAAATGGTGTCTGCGTCTTTAATGTGTTTCTTAAGTATTTCTATTAATATCTTTTGGTCTATGGAAGCAAAGAATTTACGAATATCGCACTTCAAAATCCAAATTGTTTTTGTATGTGCTTGAGAGGCTCTGTACGCTATCTCCTGAAATCTGCTCATCGCTTTATGAGTACCTTTATTCAAACGACAAGAATATGAGTCATGGATAAATTTCTTATCGGAATACGGATAGAGAATTCTGTATATGGCGTGATGAAGCAGTCTATCTTTTACACTTGCCTTGTGGATACTCCTAGGTTTAGGATCAGATATATTAAAGGCGGTGTAGGAACTGTGCTTGTATGTTTTATTTTTTAACTCTTCATGAAGTTTGAAAACATTATGAGCAAGACTAAGCGAAAATTCTGATACATCTTTCTTATTTTTCTTACCTCGCACAAATTCACGCCAAGCTTCAAATAAGTTTTCTACAGATATGATATCTTTATATTGAATCTCTAGACTATCTGACATATGAATATTAATTTTACCCCCCCCCCGCGAATTACCTGCGGTAGTTCTAAAACAAAAAGAGGCATATCGTTTCTGGTTACTTTTATTCAAAGACTTCCCCAAGATTGAACGCCTTGGTGCAGGACAGAAAATAGAGCATTCATTTCTCTCAATTCTTGAAACAACCTTTGCGTCGGCCTATCTTCCTCCGGAGCAGAAGATTGTTTTACTCGGGAAAACTATATCTAAACTCGATGTGCTAAAGTTTTTCATTCAACTTGCATGGGAAAATAAACTTATTCCAACAGAAAAGTATTCTGATTTATCCACAAAACTAGAAGAAATCGGACGTATGCTCGGTGGGTGGAAACGCGGACTTCAAACAAAACTCCCACAGAAATAAAGTGGGAGAAATACAACAGTTTCGAGAGAACACCTGGTTGCCATCATTCCACGCATTCGGGTTGTCGACCTCGTTCGCATTGACGTTCCAACCGTCATCGTTCCAGTTCACGTTGACTGTGCGGAGCACTGACCGTTCTCGTACAAAAAGCCATCCGTGCCGTCACCTGCTGAATCACAACAGGTTGTGTAGTATTTGGGACATATAAGTCCTCAAGCTTTTTGTACCAATTATTGTTATTTTTTGGAAGAATACTTTTCGCACCCTTGCACAAGCCTTAACCGACGCAAATCTCACGAAAAGCATCTTGGGATCATGACAGAAAAGCCTTGACCGTTCTGTTTCGCATAACTCTTTTTTTATTATATCAAATAATTTTAGCATAAAAAAACTGACCCAACGGAACATCTGGATTGAATCCAAACATTCCGAAGGGTCAGAGTGTCAAAGAGTCTAAGGATCAGACTCACACAGAGACACAGAAACTAATTGCGAGAGAACACCCGGCCGCCACCACCCCACGCACCCGGGCCGCCGACCCCGCTCGCACCGACGTCCCAACCGCCACCGTCCCAGCCCACGCCGACTGAGCGGAGCACAGCATTGATGTCCTTCACGTAGAAGATGTTGGCCAACCCGTTGTTCAGGAGAACTCCGGATTCGCCATTCTTCTGCATCTCCATGAGGGAGAACATCTCCGTCAGGGTGGTTTCGGCCTTGTCACCGAGTTCAGCGATGATGGGACGATCAACCGAGGATTTACGCAACTTCGCGTAACGGAGCGTCTGTTCGACCGTCGGGCCTTCGACCTTATTGCCGAACCACGTCTCGAAGTTGTCTCCAAGGAAGCTGATCTTGACCTTGGCCTTACGACCAGTGTCACGAACGAACTTCTCACGAGCGACGAACCTGTCTGTGGTGGCTGGCACAGTCACTGTGCCGATGAGGTCGAGCAGGAGCTCGATGACCATCGTGACCGCAACCTTCGCGCGATTCCTGATGGCCTCGCACGCGAGCGCGATTGCTTCCTTCGGATTGAGGATGGCCCACTGGGTGTCCTCATTCGAAAGGGTGACAAACTCGTTCTGATGCTCGACGAGCATCGCTGCGAGCTTGGGCAACTGTTTTTCGGTGGCCATTGTAAGCCTCTCCGTTTTTACAGCATGAATTGCTAGTGGTGACCGAGTGTCGCCATAGCTTCAAACCTGCGATTGGCCAATACCGAGTATTGGCCAATTCGTAAACTCAAAGCTACGGCGAACTGTATTTGCAAGTAGTTTTTAAGGTACTTTTAATCTGTTACTAGTATACACCTATTTAAGTTAAAAGTCAAGGACTTTCTTGGCGCGAAATTCTAGCCTTATTCTTGGGCTTATTTTAACCAATTATTTCTAGAAATTCTTCTAACGCTTCTTCGGGGTTTTCGGTACCAAATATTGCGGAACCGACGATGAGGCGATTTACCCCGCTTGCGATTAATTCTTCTACATTGTCCAAATTCACTCCCCCGTCCACAGAAATAGTGGTGGTTGGAAACTTTAATTTAAATTCTTTTATTCTATTGAAAATTTTTGGATCAAACTCATTGCCCTGTTTACCTATGGAATCAATACTCATGAAGTGAATAAAATCTGCCTCAAGGACATGCGGATAAATTTCTTCAAGTGAAGTATCCATATCTACAGAAAGACCAATCTCTACTCCTACAAAAGTAGTTGCACTCCCAAACCTTTTTTTAAAATTATTTAATGCTTCAGAGAGTTCCGAACCGTCCTTGAACGCTTCAAATTGAACAATAATTCTCTCCGCTCCGGCTCGAATCCAATCTTCAAACATATCCTCTGGATTCTTTACCATGAAATGAGCTTCAAAACTCGTTTCCTCCCAAAATGGGAATCCTTCTACTTCATCCACAATCTTTAGAAATTCTGTTTGTTCACCTTTATATGGCCAACTTGAATCTTTGGTCAGAGTCGCATCCATCACATCTATATGAACCATGCTGACTCGGCCAGCAACCATCCCCAACTTCTCTTCGAGGTCATTAAAATCCACCGGCAATATGGCTGGGATAATTTCACTCATTACTATTCGTGGATTCTTTCCATCTTATCTATGCGTCTCTGATATTTTGGGTCGGTGAGAAATTCTGTCTCGAGCCATGCTTTAACCGCCTTCTCGGCATCTTCTTCGGTCACAAACCTTGCTCCGATGGAGAGAATGTTTGAATTATTGTGTAGACGAGAGAGCCGAATGATTGATTCGCTTTCGTCTTTAACTACGTATTCTCCCTGACCGTAATAAACCGCTGCTCGCACATTTCTAAATTTATTGGCTGCCATGGCTTCACCCTGACCCGAACCACCGAGGATAATGCCTCGAACATCATTTGGATGAAGAGAAACTTCTCTGGCTACAGGGATAATAAAATTAGGATAATCATCGCCTTCGTTATACTCGTGGGCTCCCTTATCTTCAACAGTGTGCCCAAGGCTCACAAGAAGCGATTTGAGTTTCTCCTTGAGTCCAAACCCAGCATGATCACTCCCAATAAAGATTTTCATAGATGAAAGCTAAAGACTAAAAGCAACAGGCTAAAGATAGAATACTGCTTGTTTCGTTAATAATCACTCTATTCATTTTAGCAGTTTTTTTCTCAAAGCGCCTAGTTGTTTGGCAATAGTATCAGAGGATACTAGGATTTTACTAAAATCTTCTTCGGTGATTAACCGGTTATCCCTAAGAATATCTGCATTGGCCACTGTTTCAGTTAAAGAACCAGAAGCAATATTTATGAATCTTTTAAAGTCCATATCAGAATTTTTGGCCGAACCTTCGGCTATGTTTAGTGTTATAGATAGGCACGAACGTAAAATCTGTTGACCAAAACTCATTTGATACATCGGAGATAATTTTTTTACCAGTGAAATAACAAAAGAATTTAGTTTCTTAGCATCTTTGTATACTGACCAATCTAAAAATCTGAAATTATATCCATTCATGATTTTTCGCCCCTTAAGATAATTCTCTGATTAAACCCACCTCGTTCTTCAAATTTTTTCATTCTTAAGGCTTCAACATTTTTATATTCTGGCAAGACTTTCAAGGCTTCAATGACTTCTAGAATATCTGCTAATTCTTCTACATCTCCTGCCTCCTGAAATTCTTTAACCTCTTCATCAAGTTTTTTGACAAGTTCTATTTTGTATTCTTCTGGTGAAGCTTCACTGCGCTCATAAACCACTCCTTTAGCGTCTAATATTTCTGGGATTCTATCTCTTACTAATTTGTTGTAGCTTTCTCCCATTTTATTTTATTTTTTGCCTTTAGCTTTTTGTTCTGGTTGTATTGCAAAACAGTTCGCGAACTTACACAATTTTTTGTCCTAACTTTATAACGTGGTCTATCAATGTATAGGTATACCCCATCTCGTTGTCATACCACGCGAGGACCTTTATCAAATTTCCACCAACTACGCGAGTGAAGGACAGATCAGCGATGGAGGCGTGCACCGAATCACGAACATCAGATGAAACGATTGGTTCACTCGTCACTTCAAATATATTCTTCCATCTATCTGTATGAGAAGCGTCGGTTAAAATTTTATTTATTTCTTCTACAGTTGTATCTTTCTTAGAAATAAATGTCACATCCACGATTGAACCGATGACGGATGGTACTCGAATAGAAATCCCATCAAATAATCCTTCGAGTTCGGGCAGAGCCTTGGTCACAGCGATAGCTGCCCCCGTGGAACTCGGGACGATATTCTGCGCAGCGGCCCTACCCTCACGGAAATCTTTTTTGTTCGGACCATCTACTAGAGATTGCGAGGCAGTGTATGAATGCACAGTATTGAGAATCGCTTTCTCTATACCAAGAGTTTCATTGAGGATGGCCAATATTGGACTGGCAGAATTCGTCGTGCAAGAAGCGTTTGATGTAATCTGACAAGTATTTAATTTGTCTTCATTAATCCCCATGAGTACGGTTGCTCCTTCTACTCCCGCGACTGGTGAATCTTTCATCGGAGCTGTCACCACCACCCTCTTCGCTCCGGCATCCAAATGTGTCTTGGCCATAGCATAAGTAGTGAAAAACCCAGTGGATTCAACTACCACATCAATATTCAAATCCTTCCACGGCAATTTCAAGGGATCTTTCTCCGAGATAAATTGAACCCCATCGAGATTCACATTACTCTGCCCATAAACCGTATCGTATTTGAGTAGATACGCAATATTTTCTTTATCCCCAAGATCGTTTATAGCTACAATTTCCAATTCTGGTCGTTTCTTCGCAATCTTATAAAAGGCACGTCCAATTCTCCCCGCTCCATTAATAGCTACTCGTATAGGTTTCATTTACCTATTATACCCTAGTTGCAAGTCAAACAAACTCCGGGAGGTAGATCTTCTGGTTGAGGATTCTTCACTTCCACCTGACTTCTAACATTGGTGTCAGTCATAATCGAATCCCCGCCAGTTTCAGATAAAGTTGGGAGAACTTCTTCTTTCTTTTTATCTTTGCCTACATTTAAGACCTGAACTGATTTGGAACCATCTCTATAGACAGTGATGCCCTTGCATCCAGTATCCCAAGAAAGCATATAGGACTTCTTCACATCTTCCACTGTAGCTTTGTTTGGAAGATTAATAGTCTTCGAAACAGCATTGTCTATGTGTTTTTGGAAAGCGGCCTGCATCTTCACATGGTCTGGGAAATCTAAATCATGAGCAGTGACAAATACTTTTTGCCATTTCAAAGGTATGCCCTTTATTCCAGCAGCTGAACCGTGTTCGGCCACACGTTTGATAATATTTTCTGAATAAAAGCCTTCTCGACGTGCTACTTCTTCGAATTGTTTATCAACTTCGACTAATTCTACCCAATCATTTTCTCCCTTCCCGATTCTAGCTTTTCTCACATAGGCCAAAGCGAATTTCGGTTCAATTCCTTGAGAACATCCGGCGATGATACCAATCGTGCCTGTTGGAGCAATAGTTGTCACTGCACAGTTTCGCAATCTTTCTCCACCTGGACGGTTATAAAGAGAATCTTTGAAGTTAGCAAAGGTTCCACGTTTCTTCGCAATGGCAATAGAAGAGGCATGTGACTCTTTCTCTATAAAACTCATCAACTTATCTGCGAGGAGAAGCGCTTGTTTAGAATTGTAAGGAATCTCGAGACTCACCAGAGTGTCTGCCCAACCCATGAGCCCCAAACCAATACGACGATTAGTACGCGCCATGGCATCAATCTCTGGAAGTGGATATTTGTTCATATCAATGACGTTGTCCAAAAAATGCACTGCCTCGTGCACAGTCGTCTTCAACCTGTCCCAATCAATGACATTCTTCCTTCCTTCTTTTTTCACAAATTTATTTATATCAATGCTCCCAAGGTTACAAGGTTCGTTTGGAAGAAGAGGCTGTTCTCCGCAGGGATTCGTAGATTCTATCCGACCAAATTTAGGAGTTGGATTTCCACGGGCATCGTTCATACGATCTATGAAGACAACCCCCGGATCTCCTGTTTCCCAAGCCAGATTAGCTACCTTATCGAAAACTTCTCCTGCATCAAGTTCACCGACAGGTTGATTAGTTTTAGGATTTATAAGTTTATAAGTCTTCCCCTTCTTCACTGCCTCCATAAATTCATTAGTGATAGCCACAGAAATATTGAAGTTCTGAAGTATTCCCTCTTTGGTCTTCGCGGTAATGAATTCAAGTACATCTGGGTGGTCAATGTTCAAAATGGCCATCATCGCTCCTCGTCTCTTGCCTCCTTGCTTCACCACTTCGGCCACCATATCGAACACTCTCATAAAAGAAATTGGACCAGAGGAAACTCCACCGGTCTGCATCACCATGTCATTCTTCGGTCGAAGTCTTCCAAAGTTGTACCCCGTGCCTCCACCAGATTTGTGTATGATAGCTGTAGCTCTGACTGCTTCGAAAATACTTTCCATTGAATCTTCTACGGGCAATACAAAACATGCAGAGAGTTGCTGCATCGGTGTGCCGGCGTTCATCAAAGTTGGTGAGTTTGGAAGAAATTCAAGAGAAGCAATCAATCTGTAGAAACGTTCTTCAGTCTTCATAATATCCTCATCAGAAATAGTTGGATTGTAAATCTTTTCAGCAGCGGCAATGTTCGAAGAAATTCTTCTGAAGAGTTGTTGAGGAGTCTCAATAATTTTTCCACTGACATCTTTTCTTAAATATCGTGATTCAAGAACCTTCATGGCATTTTCAGTCACAACAGTTTTCACATCGTGATACAAAAGATAATATTTGGCCTCACGAATTTCCTGTCTTTTCTTTCTGTATTCATCATAAGCTTCTGCCACATCTGAGAATCCTTCTTTCTTGAGTGTCGCCACCACGACATCTTGAATTTCTTCAACACTTGGAGCATTTCCTATAAAGAAAGTCTGCAAATTAGAGATAACTTTCTTGGAAACTTGCTTAACCACAGGTCCATCCTTCTCTCTCACAGCGAGAAAAGCTTTGTAGAGTGCTTCATAAATTTTATCTGGATCAAACGGCACCACACGTCCATCTCTTTTTCTGATTGTTTTTATTATTTTAGGAGTTTTAGAAAGTTTAAAACTCATTTTCATTCCTTTGACCGTGTTTCTGTTTCTAAGTGTTTGAGGCATGTGTGCTAGTTATGTTTAACTTATAAAATTGATGGACTGTGCTTTATTGTATGGAAAATTTGAGCCAAAAAACTGTGGATAACGATTTCTTTTAGCTCAAAAAATAAAAAGTCTCGACTGTAAAGGCGTGTCCGGAACCAGCCCTTAAACAGAAGCTAGAAACGTATTAATTTTTAAAAAATTAAGGTTTGAGGAAGAAGGAATCACCGACCGAAACCCCGTGTGTGTCGCAAAATCCACTCTGAAGCTCGAGGACCATACTGGCCGGTTGAGCAGATGAAAAGCTCTCTGGATAAGTATCAGGAGAAACAGATTTTTTAATAAAAACAACTTTATTATTCTCTATCCAAACTATATCTATAGAGAATTTCATATCTTTCATCCAGAATCCGTACAGACCGGGCTGGTTGAAAACAAAGAGCATTCCTTCGTTCTCTTTTAATCCATCTCTTCCTCCAAGTCCTTTGGTTATTTCAGGAATAGTTTGAGCCAAGGTAACAGAAACAGGAATATCTTTTAATAAAATAGTTCTTGTTTGAAGATTATTCTGTACACAAGCCGTGGAATTGCAGTGATACGGAATATATTTGAAACTCGCAATGAGAAGCAGGGCAAATAAAACCAGAAAAAATAATTTTTTGTTTAAACTCATATCATCATTATACATTTATACAATCAAAAAACTCCCCGGAGGGAGTTTTTTGATCTTCGTAGTTTCTGCCTCATCGGCAGATTCGCCGAAGAGGCGAATTACATAGGACGTCGGTTCATCCCTGGAGCACGAGGCTCTAATGGACGAGCGATGTTCACAGTGAGTTTTCTTCCTTCGAAGTCCTGACCGTTGAACATGTTGATAGCTGAATCAGCTGCTGCTTCATCAGCCATCTCGACGAAACCGAAACCCTTGCTTCTGCCGGTCATACGATCAATGATGATCGAAGATGACACGACTGCACCTGCTTTCGCAAACGCATCGCTAAGAGCTTGTTCTGTAGTAGTATAAGGAATACCACCGACATATAACTTTGTTGACATTTAACTTTCTCTGCCGGCCTTTAAATTTTAATTATGTAAGCGCCGGACTTTTCTCATTTAACGATTCAGTTCGGGGGTAACCCTTAGTGTCTCTTCCACGAGAACTTACATGCTGCTATCATAGCAAACAATATGTTTTTTGTCAAGTCAAGTCAAATTACGCTTTGGGGATAGCTTTGTTCCTCTACCACCCCTCTTCTATGGCTTGATCTACTTCGTCCAAATCGCTTTCAATAGCCTCTTTAATCTCCTTTTCTTCTTTTGATAGGACACGATTATGTCGGGTCTGTCGTAGTATCTCCAGGTGCTTTTCGAGACGTTTTTTGAACAAGAGGAGTATTTTTGTATGGTCTCCATCACCCAAAGCAGCACGCACCTTGCGTTTATTGCGAAGCTTATTGTAATGACGTCCAAATTCAAATGCCCCAAGCATCAAAATTATAATGATCAAAAGAAGGCTAAGAATGAAGTAGATTGCTGGAACGGTGAATGACCCTATAGTGACCAGCAATTGCTCTTTGGTAGGAGTTGGTTCTTTTGGTTCTACTGCAGCCGCTGTCTTGAAGTCCCCGACAGATTCAATACTATTACCAGCACGATCAACTGCCACTAATTTTATAGTATTATCACCCGGAATATTTACTGCGAGACTATAGCTTCCATCTGCAAACTCTTTTGGTAGAACTTTCTTCAGGAGTGAGCCATTAATATATATTTCGTAGTAATCCAAGCCCGACGTCTCATCTATGATATCCGCACTGATATTAAGGACCTTCTTAACATCATCATAAATAAACGTCACATCGTTCTTTTTTGGAGCAGTATTATCTATCCTTGCAATATAGGTACTGACTGGACCCCATTCACCATCTTTGCGAGCTCGAACCTTGAAATACCAAATTCCATCTTCCAAATCCTTAACCGTCTTTTCGTTTATGGCTGGACTATAGGTTACTCTAGGTGAACCAGATGTATTATTATCTATGCCTGTTTGTATTGCGCTTACTCCCGTAGGTACTTTCCATCTATAGATTGGACTACTGTCTTTGTACCACAATTCCTGAGAAGGATGAGTAGGAGATGTTATTTGCAAAGCCACGAGTGAAGGCACTGCCTCTGGCTTTGGAATTTCCTTAATGACCGGCTCTTCTTTTGCAACAATAGATATTGTTTTGCCTGTTTTAGTATTTAAAACATTAGTACCCAGTCCGTCATTGGCCCGAACAGCCGCATCAGAAAAAATTATGCTGGCCTGACCAACCTTCTTCGCCTTCACGACCACAGATATCGCAGTGCCATATGAACCAGTAAATCCGGGTGCGGGGATACCACCATTAAAAGTAATGATCCCTGAAATATTTGAATAAGTCGGTTCCTCCACCCACAAAGAAAAAATAGAGTCTCCTTTGCTTATTGACACAACCTCCAATAAATCTGCTGGGAATACAATCTTGGCATCTGCATTATTTATGGCCACACCTTCAGAATTTAAGACTACAGACAGTGTGGCTATGCCCCCAGGTGAAAGTGTTGTGGGACTAGAATCAATCCTCAACGTTGCAGTTTATCTAAATGACGGTAAGGGCACCAAAGATAGAGTGAGTGTTAAGGGTTTAGTTATAAATGTTTTATCTAAAAAATCAGATGCGCAATCTATTGATGATTGGAACAATTTAACTTCAAGTGATAAGACTCCTCCAGAATCCTTTAAAATTTATTTGGGTCAAGAAAGTTCAGTCTTTGAGGGTAAAAAGTTTTTGTCCTTCAACACCACAGATAAACAATCAGGTATTGCTTATTATGAAGTCATAGAAGACGGTCTGTCTCCTGTCCGTAGTAACGATACTTATGTTTTGCAAGAACAAAATAAACCGGTAAATGTAACAGTTATCGCCTATGACTCAGCAGGTAATGCGAGGAAATCAACATACAGTTCGGCTCCATACAATGTTTCTTACCCTATTATAATCACACTTGTATTATTGATTGTGATTTTCGTGATTTATAAAAAAATAAAAGGTCGCGCTATCTAATTGGGGTAGTTTTATCAAGAGAATCCCAGAGATAAAGGGAGAGATACGTTCGTTCTCCCTTGTGAAGCTTGGCTAGGCGATGCATGGTTCTTTCGATTGGTAGATTCTTCAGTTTAAAAACTTTTTGAAAGCCCTTTTTAATGCCCAAATCCCCCACCGGAAGTACATCCGGTCTGTTTAAAGCGAAGATAAGGAACATATCTACGGTCCACGGGCCTATACCCTTCACTTTCAACAAATACTCTTTCACTTCTTCATCACTCATCTCATTCCAATGTTCGTTAGAACGTTGGAATGTCTTATCGGCGAACTTGGTGGCTAAATCACTGAGATAGGATAACTTCTGAGGAGAAATCCCCGCTTCTCTAATTTTCTGTTCAGAAAGTTTAAGAAACTTCTCTGGAGTTGGTTTACCTTTA
>Ga0334722_10004614_pt1 | contig 14210 bp, 9 predicted proteins | sample C3_bottom_MG_FD_207210 | JGI IMG/M metagenome (GOLD analysis project Ga0334722, IMG submission 207210) | Sediment microbial communities from Yellowstone Lake, YNP, Wyoming, USA - C3_bottom | ecosystem: Environmental > Aquatic > Freshwater > Lake > Sediment | place: USA: Wyoming | collected...
CCCGTGGCCCGCCAACAGCCAGCCCAGGACGACGAGTGTTCGCTTGATCACTGCGGGCCTCCCTTGCCTGGCGATGCGACCGCCGGTGCCGCGGACTCCACCGTGAGCGTCTGTGTCGTGCTGGACGCTTCACCGTCGGGCACGTACATCGCCGAGATCCGTGCCGGCGTGGCCCGGTAGATGCCCGGCGTCACGACCTTCAGCAGGTAGCTGAACTCCGCGCGGCCGCTCGCCAGGGACTCGACGAAGAACACGGTGCGGTTGTCCCGGAACTCGCGCTGGCTGCCCCACCAGAACTCGCGCTTCTGCTCGAGGGTGTAGAGGCCGTCCTGCTGGATGGCCTCGGCTCCTGCCGGGATCGGATCCTCGAGCATGAGGTAGCGCCAGTCCTTGGATCCGGCGACCGTGAGCCGGACGAGCAGGAGGTCGCCCGGCTTGACGGCTCCCGAGAGGGGAGTCTCGCGATACACCACCCGGCCACCGACAGTCACCGGCGACAGTGTGAAGTAACTGCGCTGCAGCGCGAGGTTGTGTGACCCCGTCCGCGTGTCAGCCGCCCTGGTGTCGAAGAACCGCGCCTGTGCCGCCCAGTAAAGGGCCCCGCCACCGCGCTTGACCAGCCGGATCGTGTTCGCGCCGGCGACCGCCGGTGCGGTCACCTCGATCGGGTCGGGTGCGGTCAGCGAGGCCGCCGTGAACTTCCGGGTGCCCACGTTCGTGCCGTTCACGAACACGTCAACCTCGCTGTCGGCGGCGGACTCGCCGCGCGCCTTCATCACGTCGAGCAGGCCGTAGAGCACCATGGCCGTCTGCTTCGTGCTGGCCCAGTACATGCCGTACGTCCGGTTCAGCAGCAGCCACCGAATCGCGGGTTCAAGAAGGGGGTTCTTTGGATCGCGCGCCGCGATCGCGCGGACCGTCCATGCCGTTGCTTCCACGCTCGTGTCCGTGAAGTCCTCGAGCAGGGGGTCGCGATCGGTGGGCCACCATGCGAGGTCGCCCTTCCGCTGGACGGAGGACACCAGTTCCTTCGCAAGCGTGTCGCCGCGCGGATCCTTGGCCAGGTCCAGCGCCATCAGCAACAGGCTCTGGCCGTACGCTGCCATCCGCGATCGGGCAGCCCAGAGTTCGTCGAGGGCAGCCTGGGCCTTCCAGGGCTTCTCCTCCGCGTCGCCGCCGAAATCGCGCACGCCTTGGGCGGACGCCAGCAGGATGACGTAGGTGCTGTACGCCTTCAATTCCGGGATCGCGCGCGGATACTCGGCATACATCCGCTTCAGCGCATTGACGCCATTCGAGACCCGCCACTGGTCGACCCGGAATCCCGATGTCTTCGCTTCCAGCATCCCGTAGATGGCGTAGGCCGTCATGAAGGGATGATTCTGATCCGTCTTCCACCAGCCCCACCCGCCATCGTCGTGCTGGTAGTCTTCGAGCCGCTTCAGGCCCTCGGTGACCTGCCGATCGATGGACTTCAGGCCCTCGGTGAGCGGAAGCTTCAGGTCCTGTAGCGCGCGCCGCGCCACCAGGTTGGGGACAAAGCTCGAGAGCGTCTGTTCCGTGCAGCCATACGGAAACGACGTCAGGAAGTCGAGCGCGCCGAGCACCGGGCCGGCCAGCGATGGGGCGAGCTGGACCCGGATCGAACGCGCGGCGGGATTCGAGGTGTCCGGAACCTGCAGGTCGGTCTTCTGCTCGCCGGCACCCACGATGGATCCGGCGGCACCCGACTCGCGTTTCAAGCCGTACGGGAGAACGGGGAAGGGCAGTTCCACCGCATCACTGTCTGCCGGTGTCACGGCAGTCCCGGTGACGGACGCGTTGCCGACCGACGACGCGTTCAGGCGCCAGTCGATCCGAGCCTCGCCGTTCTGCGCCACCTTGACCGTGAGCGGCTGGGTCAGATCGGCCCCGCCAGCCGAATCGGCCGGCGTGAGTCCCGAGACCTTGCCGCTCAGGTTCACCGACTGGTCGGAGGCGGTGTAGTTGTGAACGATGACCGGCAGGTCGAGCGTGTCGCCCTCAGTCAGGAACCGCGGTGTCACCACCCGCAGGATCAGGTCCTTCGTCGTCGTGGTTCGTGCCAGGCCGGCACCCACCTTCGTGTCCGCCGTGATCGCCCGGGCCGTCAGTCGCCACGTCGTCAAGGCGTCGGGATAGGGCACATCGACGGTGGCGTTGCCCTGGGCATCGGTGACGACATCCGGCAGCCAGAAGATCGCGTCCGGGAATTCCTTCCGCACCTGGGGCCTGGGCTTTTCGCCCTTGAAGTCCGCCAGCGTGAGTGGCCGCCGGCGCTGCGCCAGTTGCAGGATCTGCGTGCCGGCGTACCCGGTGAAGTTGTAGTCGCGCGAGAACTCGGTGAAGACCCGGCTGTAATTCAGGCGGTAGAAGAAGCGGAGCGCGTCGGGCGTTGACTCCGGCTTGACGCCGTACACCGCCTCGTCGATCACACCGACGCTCAGCTGGGCCTTGACCGGCTTGCCAGCGGCATCCGCGACGGCCAGCGTGAATCGCCCGGGCTGCCGGGGCTTCGAGACTGGCTGCGCGGCCGTGACGGTGACCTGCAACTGGCGGGCCGTGGCCGGGACCTTCAAGCGCTTCTCGGCCCGGTAGAGGCGGTCCTTGAAGACGTACACCACGTTGACGTAGACGTCGCCGATGTCCTGCTCCGCAATCGGGATGTCGAACGAACCGTCCGCGCCCGCCCTCGACACGCGGTAGAACGAGATGTGCTGGCCTTCCTTGGTGAGCAGGACGGGGGCTGAGGCCTGGGCGCCCCGGATCGTGACGCGCGCCGTATCGCCCGGCTTGTACGACTTCTGATCCGCGATCAGCTCGAGATAGGTATCGTCGATGTCCGCCGTCGCGTTCTGGGATCCGGTCACCCAGATCCCGGACGTGTCCTCGACCCTGCGGCCGTCACTCGGGGCGGAGGCGCGGAACCGGTAGGAGCCTGGCTGTGCCGGCATCACCGCCGGCCATTCGGCCCGGCCATCCTGATCACTCTGAACCGTGGCGGTGGCCACCACCGAGACCGTCGGGTCATCCCACCGGCCTTTCGCGTAGTTCAGGCGTTCGAGCGTGACGGTCAGCGGAACACCCGCCTGCGGCGTGCCGACATAGTCGAGCACTTTCAGCGAGACCGACGTCTGGTCACCGGGCCGGGCGACGTACCGGCTCGACTGCGACGTGATGAAGAACCTGCCGTACGTAGCGTGCACGATGGTGTGGCCCGACACTTCCCGGCTGCTCGCGTCGGTGACGCGCGCTTCGATGCGGGCCGAGTAGTCGCGGCCCTTCGCTTGCGCCGCCATGGGAATCGTGACGACGGCCACGCCCTTGTCGTCGAGCCGGGCGGTGCGTTCGCCGGCCTCCTGGTCGCCGCCCCACCAGCCGCCGCCTTCCTCGTCGTCTTCGTCGCCCCAGCGTAACGGCGAGTAGTAGGGCTGTTGGTGGACCACGTACTTCACCACGCCGTTCGCCACGGGCTGGCCGAAGTAGTAGCGCGCGGTAATCGTGGCGGTCACCTTGCCGCCCTGCACGATGAACCGATCAGGGCTGGTGACCGTCACCTCGAATTCGGGCCGGCGGTATTCCTGGACCTCGAAGTTGCCAGAGGCTTTCTGGTCGCCCACGCTGATCGTGACGACGTAGTACCCGAGGGCAGCGGTGGCGGGGACCGTGAACGCGCTGTCGAGCGCGCCAAACGAATCGACCGGCCGCGTCGCGCGGAACACCACCTTGTCGTTGGCGTCGGCGATCGAGAGTTCGGCCTGCTTCCCGTCGAACGCCGAAAGCTGACCTGCCGCGCGCCATCGCAACACGCCCTTCATCCGGACGGTGTGTCCCGGGCGGTAGATCGGTTTGTCCGTGTAGATGTAGCCGACCAGGTCGCGCGCCGGCTCGCGCATCGACCAGCTGCCCGGGTCCGTGGCCGTCACGCTGGTGCCGCAGCGCGCCACGGACACGATGGACTCGGGCCGTTCGGCCGTGACGCTCGTCATCAGTGTGCCGTCGTCCCCAGTCTGGCCCGCCCCGGCGACCTTGTTGTCGATGATGACCTGGATGTCGCACCCCTTCTGGGGCACGCCCGTCAGCCGGTTCGCGGCGTAGAGGAGCACCTGGCCGGGGGCCGTCTTCGTCACCACGCCGACGTCGGACACCATCACGATCGTGAACGCCCGCAGCGGCGCGCCCACCGCTTCCACGAGGTACACCCCCGGGTCGTGCACGTCCAGCGGGATCCGCCGTGTCTCGTCGTCGCGGTGCAGCGGCAGGATCTCGCGCCATGACGTCACGAGGCGGGACGCGTTCAGCAGCGGGACCTGGGCGAAGGAGTTGACGTTCAGCGTCTGCCGCTCGGCCACCTTCTCCTTGTCCTGCGCCGATCGCCGGGCCGCGCGGTAGGTGTGGCTGACCTGGCCCCGCAGGAACGAGCGGATCTCCGCACGCTGGGTCGCCTTCCAGAGGGCGATGCGCTCGAGCCATGTCCGTTCTTGCGGCACCACCGGCGTCTCGCTGCCGAGCTGGTGCGGGTCGCGGAGGCCCGCAAAGAATGCCATCGGATCGGCCACGCGATAGACGCGGAAATCGAGGTGGGTCAAGTTGCGGAACGTCAGCGAGAACGCCGGATGATCGGTCGTCAGGTAGATCTGGCTGCTCCACACGTTGAACGCGGGCTCCACCGACGCGCCCGGGTCCTGGGCCAGCGCGTGGGCGGGAATCAGCAGGGCCAACGTCAGGCATAGCAGCAGTCGATGTCGTGTCATAGCCAGGCCAATCGGAAGACGCCGATGAACGAGGCGTTGGCGGCGGACGGCCGCCAGCGCGGAGCGGGATGGCGCAGCAGGTCGGCGAGGCGCGTCTTGCGGACCTCGCCGGGGCCGGAGTCGGACGGGCCGGTGTGGTAGACAATCCAGTCCTGGTTCGCGCGGTCGAACTGGGAAGGCCCCACGAAGACCATCACGTGATCGGGCGCGCGCTGGCCTTCCTGCTGGAAGTAGAGCAGGTCGCCCGGTCTGAGCGCCGCGGCGTCACGGCCGAGCTTCCTCGCGTTGAGGCCGATGATCGTCCGAGCGTCAGCGAACTCGGCGTACCGCGTGTCGCTGACGCGGAACAAGGGCCAGCCATCGGGGCGCGGTTGCACGCGCGTGCGGACGTCGGCAAATGGCGGAGAGATCGGCAGCGCGGCGCGGCGGTGCCAGTCGGGGGTGTGCGCCACGAGCGCTTCCCGGACTGCGTGCCGCACCAGGCCGGCGCAGTCGGTCACATCGGGCGTGTGGCGGTAGAACTGTGCGTCGGCCAGGAACGTGAACCACGCCGTGAACGCCAGCCGGTCGGTTTCGTCGGCAAGGCGCACCTGCGCGCGGAGGTGCGGCGATTGCACCGCTACCGCCAGCACGGCTGCGGCGAGTCCAGTTACCAGTCTGGCGATATCCATTTGGACGGGTCGGTCGCGCGGGTTTCCACCGCGACGAGAGGCGCGTTCAGAAATGCGATGAGCGGCGCCAGCGTCTTGAATGCCGACACCACGGCCTTGTAGTAGCCCGGGCTCGAGGCGAACGCGGCGGGTTCCTCGCGGATGGCCAGGAACTGCTTGTACTTCAGCCACTCGGCCGCGGGATGGTCCTTGGGAAAGCCCAGCGGGACCCGCTGCAGCTGCGTGCCCTCGATCTGGCCGAACTCCCGGCGGAATGCAGGTGACCCCACCAGCGAGCGGAAGCGGCGGAGGTTGGCGGCGATATGCTCCCGGACCAGGTGGAGGTGCGACGGTTCCGGCATGTACATCCCGCCGCCGATCCAGACGTGCTGGGCCGCCACTTCCAGGTACAGCCCGGCGCCGCCGTGCTTCGACAGCGCGCGATGGGGGAACACGGCGGAGACGTTGGTCTTGTACGGGGTCTTATCCGCACTGAACCGGGTATCCCGGTAGATGCGGTACATCGACACCTGGGGCGTGGCCACGAGATCCGGTGCGAACGCTGCGAACTCCCCCGCGAGCCGTTCGATCAATGCGATCATCGGTTCGCGCACCACGGCGTCATACTGGTCCTTGTGGGCCTGGAACCACTCGCGACGGTTGTTGCGCTTCAGCGCGCGAAGAAACGCCACCGTCTGCGGCGTGAACACCGGTCCCGTCCGGGGTCGGGCGGGCGAAGCAGCGACAGACTTTCGAGCCATGATGAGAGTGTAGCGTCACTGTGGGGTCAGGTCCAAAAGGGAAGATCTTATTCAAGGTATTGGATCTCGTCCTCGTCCGGTGACGTCAAACTCAGCAGGGATCCAAATAGTTGGAGAAGATCTTCCCGTTTGGACCTGACCCCAGGGAGGGGAGATGCTGATCAAGCGGCCGGCCGATATCAGGGCGTCAGAGATCACCGACGAACGTCTCTATCTGCGGCGGCGTGAGTTCTTCACGGTTGCCGCCGTTCCCGCGCTGGCGGCGCTCGGCAGCCTCGCACGCGGAACGGCGCTCGAAGCGCGGCAGGTGGCGCCCCCGGAGATCCCCGGCGTCCGGAAGAGCGCCTACACCGTCAACGAAGAGACCAATACCTACGGCGACATCACGTCGTACAACAACTTCTACGAGTTCGGCACCGACAAGGCCGACCCGGCCAAGAACGCCAAGAACTTCCGGACGAAGCCGTGGACGGTGAAGGTCGACGGCCTCGTCAACAAACCCGGCGACTACAATCTCGACGACCTCCTCAAAGGCCAGGCCCTCGAGGAGCGGGTCTACCGCATGCGCTGCGTCGAGGCCTGGTCGATGGTGATTCCCTGGGTCGGGTTCCCGCTGGCCGACGTGCTGCGGCGCGTCGAACCGACGCCCAAGGCGAAGTTCGTGGAATTCACGACGCTGGCTGATCGGAACCAGATGCCTGGGCTGCGATCGCCCATCCTCAACTGGCCGTATGTCGAAGGGCTCCGGCTGGACGAAGCCCTGCATCCGCTGACAATCCTCGCGGTCGGACTCTACGGCCGCTGGCTGCCCAACCAGAATGGCGCGCCGCTGCGTCTGGTCGTGCCGTGGAAGTACGGCTTCAAGGGGATCAAGTCGATCGTCCGGATCCGCCTGACGGAGTCGGCCCCGACCACCGCGTGGCAGGCCTACGCCCCGCAGGAATACGGGTTCTACTCGAACGTGAACCCCCAGGTCGATCATCCCCGGTGGAGCCAGTCGAGCGAGCGCCGCATCGGCGAGTTCTTCAAGCGGAAGACGCTGATGTTCAATGGCTACGGCGACCAGGTGGCCAGCCTGTACACGGGGATGGATCTCAAGAAGTACTACTGAGGTGGCAGCGCGACGTGTGATCCCGGGGCTCAAAGCGGCGGTGTTTGCGGGCGCGCTCGTCCCGCTCGCACTGCTGGCCTGGGGCGTGCCTGCGCGCACGCTCGGTGCGAATCCCATCGAGACCATCACGCGCGAAACCGGCGTGTGGACGCTCCGCCTGCTGGCCATCACGCTCGCGATCACGCCGCTCAGGCGCCTGACGGGCTGGAACGACGCGATCCGCTTCCGCCGGATGCTCGGCCTGTTCGCGTTCTTCTACGGCACGCTTCACCTGCTCACGTACCTGTGGCTCGACCAGTTCTTCGACGTCGCCTCCATCATCAAGGATGTCTACAAGCGGCCGTTCATCACGGCCGGCTCCTTAGCGTTCGTCCTGATGGTGCCGCTCGCGCTCACGTCCACCGCCGGGATGATCCGCCGCCTGGGCGGGCACACCTGGCGGCAGCTGCATCGGCTGGCATACGTCAGCGCCACGGTGGGCGTGGTGCACTACTGGTGGCTGGTGAAGGCGGACATCCGCCCGCCACGCAACTACGCGATCGTGATCGGCGCGCTGCTCGGCATTCGCCTGTGGTTCTGGTGGCGGGGACGCCGGCCCGCGGGTCCGGTCGCTACGATTTCGACGCCATCTTCGACCTGAGCCACGCAATCGCGGCTGGCATCAGCGACAGGCCGATGACGATTGCCACGACGAAGTGGATGTTCTTGTCGATATTGGGAATGGAGCGCCCCAGCACGAAGCCCGTGAGCGTCATGCTGGTGATCCACACGATGGCGCCGATCACATTGAACGAGGCGAACCGGCGATAGGTCATCTCGGCGGCGCCGGCCACGACCGGCGCAAACGTCCGGACGATCGGCATGAACTGCGCCATGATGATCGTCTTCCCGCCGTGCTTCTCGTAGAACCCGTGCGTTCGCACGAGGTGCTCGCGCCGGAAGAAGAACGAATTCGGGCGGTTGTAGAGGGCGTGGCCCGCGCGCTTGCCGATGAAGTACCCGGTGGCGTTCCCGCACACCGCGGCCACGATCAGCGTGGGGATCAACTGGTAGACGTTCAGCAATCCGCCCGCCGCCGCGATGCCCGCGGTCACGAGGAGCGAGTCGCCCGGCAGGAAGAACCCCACCATCAGGCCCGTCTCCGAGAAGATCACGATCGCGAGTCCGATCAGGCCGCCCACCTCGATGAGCTTCGGGACGTTGTAGACGAAGCGGAAGAAGTCCTGGATCAGATCGAACACGCCGCCCTCACTGTTGTGGATATCCGGCCGATGGCAATCCGCCAAGTATACATCGCTCTGGTATGCTGAGACCCGCGAGCCCTCACTCCCGGAAGGCCACAGTCGATGCCCACACCCACGCGAACCTGGACCAGCCCGGCCCCCAGCACGATTGGCGGCCGTGACGCGGACGCCCTGGCGGCGGCGATCCGCGCCCGCGTTGCCGGCGACGTCCGGTTCGACGCGGCGAGCCGGGCCCTCTATGCCACCGATGCCTCGAACTATCGACAGGTGCCGATCGGTGTCGTCTGCCCGCAGAGCGCGCAGGACGTCGTGGAGACGGTTGCGGCGTGCCGCGCGATCGGCGCGCCCATCCTGTCGCGCGGAGCCGGGACGAGCCTCGCCGGGCAGGGCTGCAACGTGGCCGTCGTCATGGACATGTCGAAGGGCTTCAACCGCATTCTCGAGATCGATCCGGCGCGGCGGCAGGCGCGGATCGAACCGGGCGTCGTGCTGGACCGGGTTCGCGACGAAGCCGAGCGTCATCATCTGACGTTTGCGCCGGACCCGGCGACGCACCGGTGGTGCACCATCGGCGGGATGATCGGCAACAACTCGTGCGGCATCCACTCCGTGATGGCGGGGAAGACGGACGACAACGTCGACGAGCTGGAGGTCCTGACCTACGACGGTCTCCGGATGCGCGTGGGTGCGACGCCACCGGATGAGCTCGCGCGCATCATCGCCGCAGGCGGGCGGCGGGGCGAGATCTACGGCCAGCTGAAAGCCATCAGCGATCGGTACGGGGACCTGGTCCGGGCTCGCTTTCCAAAGATCCCGAGGCGTGTGTCGGGCTTCAATCTCGACTACCTGCTGCCCGAGAACGGCTTTCACGTGGCGCGGGCCCTGGTCGGATCCGAGGGCACCTGCGTGTCGATCCTCGAAGCCACCCTGCGCCTGGTCCCGAGCCCGCCAGCGCGCGCGCTGCTCGTGATGGGATTCGCGGACGTCTATCTGGCAGCGGACGCCGTGCCGCTCGTGGTCGAGTACGGGCCCATCGGGCTCGAGGGCATCGACGAGCTCCTGGTCAGCCACACCCGCAAGAAGAAGCTCAACGCCAAGGGGCTCGCCCTCCTGCCTCCCGGCGGCGGGTGGCTCTACGCGGAGTTCGGCGCGGATACGGTGGCGGAGGCCGAGGCCCAGGCCGGGCGGCTCATGACCGCACTCGGCGGCCGGCCCGATCCGCCGGCGATGAAGTTGTTCCGCGACGCGGCGGAGACACAGCACGTGTGGAGTGTCCGCGAATCCGCGCTCGGGGCGACGTCGTTCGTGCCCGGGGAGGGCAAGAACTGGGAGGGCTGGGAAGACGCAGCCGTGCCGCCCGAGAAACTGGGCGCCTACCTGCGTGATCTGCGCGCCCTCATGGCGGAGTTCGGGGTGAAGGGCGCGCTCTACGGCCACTTCGGCCAGGGGTGCGTGCACACGCGGATCGACTTCGACTTGAAGAGCCCGGCCGGCATCGCGGCGTACCGCCGCTTCGTCGAGCGCGCCGCGGACATGGTGGTCGGCTACGGCGGATCGCTGTCCGGCGAACACGGCGACGGCCAGTCGCGCGCCGAGCTGCTGCCGCGGATGTTCGGCGACGAACTCGTCCAGGCGTTCCGCGAGTTCAAGCATGCCTGGGATCCCGGCGACAAGATGAACCCGGGCAAGGTGGTCGATCCCTACCGCCTCGACGAGCATCTGCGCGTTCCCACCTACCACCCGGCCCCGGTCGAGGCGCGACTGGGCTACCCGGTGGAAGGCAGCTTCGCCGACGCGGCGATGCGCTGCGTGGGCGTGGGGAAGTGCCGCAAGACCGACATCGGGTCGATGTGCCCGTCGTTCATGGTGACGCGCGACGAGCAGCACTCGACGCGGGGGCGCGCGCGCCTGCTCTACGAAATGTTGCAGGGCGAAGTGATCACGGACGGGTTCCGGAACGAAGCCGTCAAGGACGCCCTCGACCTGTGCCTCTCCTGCAAGAGCTGCAAGTCCGAATGCCCGGTCGGCGTCGACATGGCGGCGTACAAGGCCGAGTTCCTCTCGCACTACTACGACGGCCGGCGGCGGCCGCTCCGGTCGTACGCGTTCGGCCTGATCCACCGGTGGGCGGCGCTCGCCGAGTACACGCCGTGGCTGGCCAACTTCTTCACCCGGGTGCCGCCCTTCAGCACGCTGGTGAAGTGGATCCTCGACGTGGCTCCCGAGCGGAGCCTGCCGCCGTTCGCATCGCGCAGCTTCCGGCGGCAGTTTCGGCCGTCGGCACACCCGGCGGATGCACGGCCGCGCGTGCTGCTGTGGGCCGACACGTCGAACAACTACTTCCATCCCGAGGTGGCGCTGGCCGCCGTCGAGGTGCTGGAGGCCGCCGGCTACCGGGTGGACATTCCCCGGGAACGCCTGTGCTGCGGCCGTCCGCTCTACGACCACGGCATGCTGGACCTCGCGCGGCAGCGGCTCGTCGAGATTCTCGAGAGCCTGCGTGCCGACATCGTGACCGGCGTGCCCATTGTCGGTCTCGAGCCGAGCTGCGTGTCGGTGTTCCGCGACGAATTACTGCGCTTCTTTCCCGACGATCCCGTTGCGAGGCGGCTGAGCGAGCAGACGTTCTTTCTGACGGAGTTCCTCGAGCGCGAGGGCCGGACCGTACCCGCGACGTTGAAGGGCCGGGCGATCGTGCAGGCGCATTGCCATCACAAGGCGTCCCTGCGCCTCGACGACGAGATCGCCGTGTTGAAGAAGCTCGGATTGGACTTCACGTTGCTCGATGCCGGGTGCTGCGGGATGGCCGGTGCGTTCGGCTTCGAGCGCGACCATTACGACGTCTCGATCCAGGCGGGCGAGCGCGGCTTGCTGCCTGCCGTCCGCGAAGCGGCGCCCGAGACGTACATCGTGTCGAACGGCTTCAGCTGCCGGGAACAGGTGATGCAGACCACTGGCCGGCGCGTCTGGCATGTGGCCGAATTGCTGAAGGCCGGGCTCAGGAGCCGCGACGGCGGGGCAGCGTAGAGCGGACCATGACATTCGCGTACGAGCAACCCGTGTTCCGGCCGCCGAGCGAAGCGGAGTCGCTCATCCTGCAGGTGACGATTGGGTGCTCGCACAATGCCTGCGAGTTCTGCAGCATGTACCGCACCAAGCGGTTCCGTGCGAAGAGCCTCGAACAGGTCCGGAGCGACATTCGCGAGGCACACGCGCTCGCGGGTGACGACGTGCGCCGTGTGTTCCTGGCGGACGGTGACGCGATGTGCCTGTCGGCCGGGAGGCTCTCGGCGATTCTCGACGCGCTCAAGGAGGTGTTTCCGCGGTTGCAGCGCATCGGGATCTACGCCAACGCGAGGGACATCCTCTCGAAGACGGCCGAGGAACTGGCCGGGCTCCGGGAGCGCGGCCTGCGCCTGCTCTACATGGGGCTCGAGAGCGGCGATGACGAGACGCTCGCGGCGATTCGGAAGGGGGCGACGGCGGGGGAGATCGTGGAGGCGGTGCGCCGGGCGAGGGCGGCCGGCATGGCCACGTCCGTAATGGTCTTGATCGGGATCGCCGGGGCCGATCGCAGCCTCGAGCACGCTCGGGCGTCGGCGGACGCCATCAACGCGATGGAGCCCAACTACACTGCCTTGCTGACCTACACGCCGACCCCGGGCTCGCCGCTGGCCGAGCGCGTAGCCGCCGGGGCAGTGACACTGCCATCGCCGCGCGAGTCGATCGCCGAGATTCGGGAGTTCGTCAGCGCCGTGACCTGCGAGACCTACTTCACCTGCAATCACGCGAGCAACTACGTGCCGCTCGTCGGGCGCCTGCCGCGCGCCAGGGCGGACATTCTCGCGTCGCTCGACGCCGCCCTCAGCGGCGCGATCCGGATGAAGCCGGAGTTCCTGCGGGGGTTGTAGGCCCGGCGCGGCGCGGCGAGCCCGTCACTCGCCAGCGATCCCGGCGTGTCGCTGTCCCAGCCTGGTGGCCCCAAACAGCAACGCCCCTGCGGCCAGCGCGGCCCCGCCTCCCACGAGTTGGCTGCGCGACGCAGCCAGCAGGAGCGCGACACAGGTCAGCGTGCCGGCCAGTGGAATGATGGGATGCCCCGGGGTCAGGAACGAGGCCGGGCCGGCCCTTCCCGCAAACCGGGGCATCGCCAGGACGACGGCCGCTGCGCACGAGGCCCCGTAAATCACGACCCTCGACATCGCGCTGGCCACGGCCAGCGCGGCGAACGAACCGGAGAGCGCCAGGATGGCTGCCACGGCGGCGGTGAATACGATGCTCACCACCGGCGTCCGGTACGACGGATGGACATACCGGAAGACCCCGGGCACGTCCCCCTGCTCGGCGAGGGCGTACAGCATTCGCGAGCCCGTGAGCACCTGTCCCGCCAGGTTGCCCGTCATGGCGGCCAGGCCGCCGAGGCCGATCAGCAACGCGCCAGGCCACCCCGCGAAGGCGGCTGCGGCATCCGCCAGCGGCGTCCGCGATCCGGCCAGGTCGTCCAGCGTTCCCACCGCCACCACCTGCGCGAGCACGGTCACCGTCCCGACCACAAGGACGGTGGCCATCAGGGCGAAGGGGATGTGCCGCCGCGGATCCCTGGCTTCGCCAGCCGGCACCGTCAAGACCTCGTAGCCGCCAAACATGAAGATCGTGAGGAGCGCCGCGGTGGTGACCTGATCGAGCGACACCGGCTGGACGTGGCCGAATCGCGCCGGTGCGACGAAGAACAGGCCCGTGGCGATGAAGAGGCCAAGCGGGACGAGTTTCGCGATCGTGAGCGCGTTGACCGTTCGTGAGCCTTGCTGGATGCCGATGACATTCAGGGCGGTGAGGAGGGCGGTGATCCCCAGGATGATGGCGACACGCGGCACGCCGTCGACGGCGCCCGCCCAGTAGTAGCCGACGGCCATGGCCAGGCCGTTGGCGATCGTGGCATGGCTGGAGACACGGGCGAACCACTGCATCCAGCCGACCTCGAACGCCGCGAACCGCCCGAAGGCGGCGCGGGCGTAGAGGTACGGCCCGCCCGTGGCATCGAATCGGCTGCCGACTTCAGCCATCGAAAGCGCGACGACGGCCGTCAGCAGCGCGCCGCCGATGATGGCGATCGGACTCCAGGCGCCGACCACGGCCGCCACCTGGGAGGGCACCAGGAAGATCGCGCCGCCGATGACCTGGTTCACGCCGAGCGCGGTGAGATCCCAGCGGCCGAGCGCGCGGCGCAGCGTGGCTGGTGCCGGAAGGTTCATGCCGGGACGATGATAGCCGGATTGAGCGGCGGCGGCGTAGTTGCCGGCCCGCAGGCAACGTGCCTGTGGTGCAATGTGCGCCATCACCGCGTCGGAGAAGAAGTTCCGAGGATGGATGACGGCTTTTGAGTGGCAGGCGCCTGGGCCGGAAATTCTTCGGTCCAGGCAACACCACGGGCCCTTTTCTCGTCCAACGTGTCATGGAGGTGGTTGCCATCATGACGTCAGCCCGTTTCGTTCGCCGGACGATGCTGTGTGCGGCCCCGGTTGCAGCCGCGTGGTTGGCGATGGTCGTGCCCTCCGCGGCGCAGGCCCGCGAGGGCTCGTTCGAGCGGACGCTCACCGTCGGCGGTGCCGTCGACCTGGAGGTCTCCGCCGGCGCCGGCGCGATCAGGATTCAGCCCGGTGCTAGCGGGAGCG
>Ga0334722_10004615_pt1 | contig 14210 bp, 14 predicted proteins | sample C3_bottom_MG_FD_207210 | JGI IMG/M metagenome (GOLD analysis project Ga0334722, IMG submission 207210) | Sediment microbial communities from Yellowstone Lake, YNP, Wyoming, USA - C3_bottom | ecosystem: Environmental > Aquatic > Freshwater > Lake > Sediment | place: USA: Wyoming | collected...
AGACCTTCTCCACCCTGAAGTGAGCGTCCGCGACGCTCGCGATCTGAGGCAGGTGGGTGATCGTGATCACCTGCGTGCCCGCTGCCAGCCGCTGCAGCGTCTCGGCGACGTGGTGCGCCGTCGTGCCGCCGATTCCCGCGTCGATCTCGTCGAACACCAGCGTCTGAGTCCCGTCTGGTCGCGCATCGACGTCGCCTGCGTTCGAGGCCCCTGCAGCCCCTGCAGCCACCGCCGCCAGCGCGAGCGCGATGCGCGAGAGCTCGCCGCCTGACGCCGTGTCTGCCACCGGAGCAAATGGAAGACCCCGGTTGAGCCGAACGAGGAACACTGCCTCGTCGCGGCCCGACGGTCCCTCCGTGTGCTCACCCAGCTCGACCTGGAACTCGCCTTCGCCCATCCCGAGCCCGGCAAGCTCCTCCGCGACCGCGGCCGCAAACGGCGCCGCTGCGTCGCCGCGCGAGCGCCGCAGCGCCGACGCGACGCCTTCGTATCGCGTCTCCGCAACCGTAAGCTCGCGGGCCGCCACCGCAACTGGGTCGAGACCTCCTTCGAGGGCGTCGAGCTCCGCAACCGCTGCGAGCCGCCGCTCGAGAAGCTCGGCCGTCGATTCACAACGGAACCGTCGCCGCAGCTCCGCGAGTCGCTCGAGCCGCGACTCGACGGCCTCGAGCCGGGCCGGATCGGTCTCGAACGACGCCACCGCACGCCGCAGCTCACTACCTGCCTCGCGCAGCCGGATCCCGAGCTCACGAAGCTCCTCGGCGGACGCGTCGAGCTCCGGCGCGATCCGTGCGACCGGCTCGAGTGCACGCGCCGCACGCGCAGCGAGCGACACGGCGCCTTCGCCCTCCTCGGGCGCGAGTGCGTCGGCCGCGACCGCGACGGCCGCCACGAGCTCGGATGCGTGCAACAGCCGAGCGCGCTCGCTGCGCAACGCATCCTCCTCGCCCGCCTCGATCCCTTCCGTGCCCTGAACGAGCGCTTGCAGCTCCTCGAGCTGTGCAGCAGCGGCGCCGGCGTCTCGGGATACCTCCTCGTGGCGCCGACGTGTCGACACGACGGCCCGCCAAGCCTCGCGCGTCTCCCGACGTCGCGCGACCTGCTCTCCGCCACAATAGGCATCGAGCAGATCGAGCTGGTACGACGGCCGGGAGAGGCGGCGCTGCTCGAACTGCCCGGACATCGCGATCAGCCGCTCTGCTGCCGCCGCGAGATCCTCACGCGCCACCGCCCGGCCCCATGCATAGGCGCGCGTTCGACCGTCCGCGAAAATCCGGCGGGCGAGCACGACGCCCGGCTCATCCTCGGGACGAAGCTCTGCCAGTGCCGCGAGCCCGTCCTCCTCGAAGAATCCGTCCGGCACGTCGAGCTCGGCCTCCACGTATGCCTCTTCACCCGCCGGCCCGATCGCCGCAGCATCGCCGCGCGCCCCGAGCAACAGCCCGACGGCCTGCGCGAAGATCGTCTTCCCCGCGCCCGTCTCTCCGGTCAGCGCATTCAAACCTGGCGACAGCTCGAGCTCCGCGGCCCGGATCACCACGAGGTTCTCGATGCGGAGCCTACGAAGCAAAGCTCTGTCGGTAGCGGCGGACGAACGTCGCCTCTGGCAATGTCGCGAAGAGGGAGCGCTCGGGACCGAGGCGAACGACGACCGTGCCTTCCAGAGGCTCGACCTCGCCGGTCCGATGCCCGTCGACGAGCACGACCGCCGGCACATCGGCCGTCCGGTTCCAGATCACGACGTCCCGCCCTCGCGGAACGACGAGCGGCCGCGCGTGTAGCGAGTGCGGAGCGACGAATGTGATCGCGAGCGCGTCGATGCCCCACACGAGCACCGGTCCGCCGTTGGAAAGGTTGTACGCGGTCGACCCCGACGGAGTCGCGCAGATGACACCGTCACACGGCTGCGTACCGAGATCCTCGCCGCCGACGGCCCATTCGAGCTCCACCATCCGACCGAGCGTGCCGCTCGTCACGACCGCGTCGTTCACGGCGACGAACCTACTGCCGCCGTACTCGATCTCGATCGTCGGCAGCTCGACCACGTCGTACTCACCGGCAAACACGCGTGCGATGCCTTCCTCGAGCTCGTCCTGCTGTATCGAGCTGAGAAAACCGACGCGCCCGAAGTTGACGCCGATGACCGGGACTCCCGTTCCTAGGAAGCGGGCCAGCGCGCGCAGCATCGTGCCGTCGCCGCCGAGCACGACTGCGAGGTCGACGGGCGTGTCGTCGCCGTCAACCGGTGCGACGCCGTGCTTCACCGCCTCCTCGGCAGAGACGACCAGGTGGACGCCGGCATCCGCGGCGACAGCCTGCAACCTGGCCATCGCCGGGCCGATCGTCGCAGCCTTCCCGTGCGTGACGACGGCGGCGCGCGCGACGCGTCGACTATCCAACCGCGGCGTCGATCCAGCGGTCGATGTCATCGGGCAGCGTGGGGTTCGGGCGATTCACGAGATGGAGGAAGAACTCCCGGTTGCCCTTCGGGCCCGGGAGCCCTGAGTCTACGACGCCGACGACCACGCCACCCCACTCGGTCGCGGCTTCCGACACGGTCTTGAGCGTCTTCCGGTGCACCTCGGGATCCCGTACGACGCCTTTCGGGGCGTCGGCGCGACCTGCCTCGAACTGAGGCTTGACGAGAACGAGCGCCTCCCACCCCGCGCGTGCCAGGGCCAGTGCCGAGGGCAACGCCGACCGCACCGAGATGAACGAGACATCGCAGACCACGAGGTCGGGCTCGAACGGCAGCGTCGTCAGCTTGCGGACGTTGGTCCGCTCGATCACCGTCACTCGCGGATCGGCTCGGAGGCGCGGATGGAGCTGCCCGTAGCCGACATCGAGCGCGACCACCCGCCGTGCTCCTGACTGGAGCAGGCAGTCCGTGAAGCCCCCGGTCGAGGCGCCGACGTCCAGACAGTCACGCCCGGCCGGATCGACCGCGAGCGCCTCGAGCGCATGGGCGAGCTTCTCGCCGCCTCGCGAGACGAAGCGCGGCGGTCTTTCGACCTCGATCACCGCACCCTCGTCGACCTGGGCGCCCGGCTTGTCGTAGCCGCGGACGAGCCCGGCGAGCACGAGCGCTTGCGCCTGGCTCCGCGTCTCCGCCAGCCCTCGCTCGACCAGCATCACGTCGACGCGCTTCTTCACGCTGCGAAGGCTAGTGGACGCGTCCACTAGCTTCGGACGTCACGCAGACATCCGGTATCGCCTCGCGCCGACTACGCGGTGCGCACGGCGAGCCCGTCGACGATCTCCCCGAGCACGGACGTGTCTGCGTCGATCGCGACCAGCCGGTCCCGAGCCCGCGCAGCGCATTCCGCGGCGAGAGCACGCGCGCCGTCCTCGCCGAGCCGCAGAACATAGCCGTCACCGTCGAGAACGTCGTCGACGATCTGGAAGAGGAGGCCGAGTTCCTCCGAGAAGTCACGCCACGGCGCCTGCTCCACGGCCGGCACTCCGGCAGCCCAGAGTCCGAGGCCGATCGCGGCGGCGAACAGACGCCCAGTCTTCAGCCGGTGCAGCTCGGCGAGATCGACGTCCGCGCCACCGATGTCGAGGTACTGGCCACCGATCATGCCGAGCGTCGCCTGCGCGAGCTCCCGCGCGACCTCCGGGGTTGGGTACGCGAGCGCAAGCCTGAATGCCTCCGCGAGCAGGGCGTCCCCGGCGAGCAGCGCGACGCCCTCGCCGAACTGCGCCCACGTGCTGGGTCGGCCCCTGCGCTCCTCGTCGTCGTCCATGGAGGGCAGGTCGTCGTGGACGAGCGAGAACGTGTGCACCAGCTCCAGAGCCGCCGCTGCGGGGAGCGCGTCCTCGACGCTGCTGCCGGCCGCCTCGGCGGTCGCGAGCACGAGCACCGGCCGAATCCGCTTCCCGCCTCCGTCCAGCGCATACCGCAGGGCGCTCTCGAGACCCGAGAGCTCGGGCGTCAGCGCAAGGTCTGCGAGGTACTCCTCCGTCAGCTCGCGCAGCGCGTCAGGCGCCCGCATCCGCCGCCTGCCGCGCGCGCTGCACCTCCGCCTCGATCTCCTTGGCGATCTCCGCAATCTGGGTCAGATCGTCGACGGCGCCGTCGGTCTCACCCGTCTCCGCGGCCCGCTCGAGGTCCGCGAGCTTCGCCTGAAGGCGCTCGAGGAGCTCCTGAGCGCGACCCAGCGACTCGCTCGAGGCAGTCACGCGGGCGCCTCCTCCAGCTCGCGCTGGATACGTCCGAGGATCCCGTTCACGAGCCGCGCAGCCTTCTCGGTCGCGTATCGCTTCGCCAGCACGACAGCCTCGTTGATCGCCACCTCGTGCGGCACCGTCCCCTCCTCGAGCTCGTAGACGCCGATCCGCAGAACGTTGCGCTCGAGCGTACCGAGCCTGTCGGCGGTCCACGCCTCGGACGCCGCGGTGATGCGATCGTCGAGGTGCTCGGCCCTCTCCTCCACGGCACGCGCGAGCTCGGCCGCGAACTCGTCCGGCTCGCCCTCGTAGAGCGACCCGAGCGGCTGTCCGGTCACGTCCCACTGATAGAGCAGGAAGAGCGCCGTGCGACGCGAGGTGCGGCGGCCGACGGTGGTCATGCGGCCGAGACGGACGGGAGCCGATCTTCCATGTCTGCAAGGTAGCTGGTCGAGTACTCCCCCTTCGCGAACCCGTCTGACCGAAGCACGTCGAGGGCGAGACCACGTGTCGTCGGGATCCCTTCCACCTCGAGCTCTCCGAGCGCGCGGATCGCCCGCGCGATCGCGGCGGGGCGGGTCTCGTCGTGCACGATCACCTTGGCGATCATGGAGTCGTAGTACGGCGGGATCGCCGCGCCCTCGGTGATCGCGGTGTCGACACGTACCCCGGCGCCGAGCGGCGGGCGGAACCGCGTCACGGTGCCCGGCGATGGCGCAAAGTCCCTGGTCGGATCCTCGGCGTTGATCCGGATCTCGATTGCGTGGCCTGCACGCGGTGCCCGACCGGTCGCTGCGAGAGGCTCTCCCGCGGCGATCCGGATCTGCTCGCGGACGATGTCGATCCCGGTGACGAGCTCGCTGACCGGATGCTCGACCTGAAGCCGGCAGTTGACCTCGATGAAGTAGGGCTCTCCCTCCGATCCGAGGATAAACTCGAAGGTGCCCGCGTTGACGTAGCCGACCTGGCGACATGCGCGTTCGGCGGCCGCCTCCATCGACTCCCGCGCCTCCGCGGTCAGCGCACATGACGGCGACTCCTCGATGAGCTTCTGGTGACGTCGCTGGATCGAGCACTCGCGCTCCCCCAGCGTGAGCACGGCGCCGTCGGCGTCGCAGAGCACCTGGACCTCGACGTGGCGTGTCGGCACGAGGGCGCGTTCGACGTAGAGGGAGCCGTCCCCGAACGCGGCCTCCGCCTCGACAGCCGCCGCCGCGTAGGCGCCCTCGAGCTCGTCGGGCGCGCTGACGAGCCGCATTCCTTTGCCCCCGCCGCCGGCAGCCGCTTTCAGCAACACCGGGAAGCCGATCTCGTGGGCCGCGCGGAGTGACTCCGCCAGCGAGGCGGTGCCTTCGGTGCCGGGAACGAGTGGCACGCCGGCAGAGCGCATCTCCGCCTTGGCCTGCGCCTTGTCGCCGAGTCGACGCATCACGTCAGGGCTTGGGCCGATGAAGACGAGATCGTTGTCGGCGCACGCCTCTACGAAGGACGGGCTCTCGGCAAGAAAGCCGTAGCCGGGGTGGACGGCCTCGCACCCTGTCATGGCTGCCGCGGCGATCACGCTCGGCACGCGCAGGTAGCTGTCGGCTGCGGCAGGCGGCCCGATACAGACGGAGCGGTCGGCGAGGCGGACGTGAAGCGCGTCGCGGTCGGCCGTGGAGTAGACGGCGACCGTCTCGACGCCCAGCTCGTGCGCCGCGCGAATGATGCGCACGGCGATCTCTCCCCGGTTCGCGACGAGGATGCGCGAGAACATCAGGGGGTCAGGTCTTCCATGTTCCGCACCTCGCGCAATCGATCGGAGCTCGGTCCTCGACCGTGGAACATGGAAGACCTGACCCCTACAGCGTCGGCGGGCCGGTGACGGGCTCGAGCTCGAACAGGAGCTGTCCGTACTCCACCGGCTGGGCGTTGTCGACGTAGACCGCCCGGACAAGACCGTCCCTCTCGGCCTTCAGCTCGTTGAAGAGCTTCATCGCCTCGATCAGGCAGAGCGTCTGTCCCTCCTCGACGACGTCGCCCACGTCGACGAAGGCTGGCGCACCGGGGTTCGGCGACCGGTAGATGACGCCCGGCATTGGCGACTCGATGCGAAGGACGCCGTCTACGGACAGACCGACCTCGACGGGGAGATCGTCGCTGCTTTCCGAGGGAGCTGAAGCCACGACCGCGACAGGCATCTCGTCGGCCTTGCGAACCGAGACCCGCATGCCCTCGTCCTCGATCTCGATTTCGCCGACGCCGCTCTCCTGGACGATCTTCACGAGCTCCCGGATTCGCTCTGCCCGGGTCGCGTCGACGTCACCGCCGAGGGATGTCTCGGGAGCATGCCGGGTGCGGATCGTCTCGAGCAAGATTCTCGCCTCGTCACCGAACAGCGCGATCAGGACGAGATCCTCCTCGGACGCAGCGAGCCCTTCCGCCTCTTCGGCGACCTCCGCAACGGAGAGCTCGTCCGCCAGCACGCTCTCGCCACCGAGCAGCCCTACCGTGCGAACCACCTCCGGATCGATCGGCCCCGGCGTCTCGCCGAAGCTGCCGTTGACGAGTTGCCGGAACTGGTCGATGACGTAGCCGTACCGGCGTGCGTGCAACACGTTCAGAAATGCCTGCTGCGCGAGAATCCGCCCGATGGGCGAGGCGAGCGGTGGCCAGCCCACCTCCGCCCGGATTCGTCCGACTTCCTCGAGCGTGTCGAGCAGTCGGTCCTCGGCCGCCGAGCGCCGCAAGAGGCCGTCAAGCACCGCAACGAGGCCGGCAGGCAGGTCGTACTCGGCCGCGCGCACGGCGATCCGCGGCGTCAGCGGGGCGACCGGCTCGTCGCCGATGTATTCGTCGATCAGGTCGTCGGCCTCCCACAGCCGGGAGATGTCGACGCCCGTGTCGCGCCCGAGCCCGTGCAGCATCTCGACGAGCGACTCGCTGGAGACACGGTGCAACGTCAGCGCGAGCGGGTAGACCGCCGTGGCGACGAGCTCGGCGCCGACTCGCGTTGCGACAAGAGCGTTCGAGAGGCCTGTCCCCGCGGCACCCTGCACGTAGAGGCCCACCGGCAAGCCTGTTGCTTCCGCGATCCGCTGCACGAGCTCCTCAGTAATGTGGGGCTTGAGCGCGTCGGTCGGGTCGTTGATCACGACCAGCGTCGCGCCGAGCTCAGGGATCGGCTTGGCCTGCTCGACCAGGGTGTCCACGGCGCCCGCCTGTCCCGAGCTGAACACGAGACCGGCATGGAACGTCTTCCCGGCGGAGACGATCGCCTCCCCCGCCTCACGGAGGTTCGAGACGTCGTTGAGCGGGTCGTGGAGTCGGAACACGTCGATGCCGTTTTCCGAGGCGCTCGCGATGAAGCGCCGCACCACGTCCGCGCTGACCGGCTTCGAGCCCACGAGAAAGCGGCCGCGGAGAGCGATGCCGAGCGGTGTCGTCGTGCGCGCGTCGAGCGCGCGGATCCGCTCCCAGGGACTTTCGACCGCCCGACGAACGGCTGCATCGAACACACCTCCGCCCGACACCTCGAGGCAGGCAAAACCGGCCTTGTCGAGGATCTCCCCGATTCGGAGCAGCTCGCCAGTGGGTACCTGGCCGGCGAGCGGCTCCTGCGACAGGAGCCGGATCGTCGTATCGACGAGCTTCGGCATTCAGCCGGGACCTTACCGCGGCTGCTGGTTCGGACGGGCAGAGCCGATCCGCGTGTCCTGCCGGAACACGTCGGAAAGGTGTCAACGCTGAGCACACCGCCGGGCACATGCCGCGGCGGGCGCCACCCCCGCGTCACAGCGACATTATGCGCGCGAGATGTAGCGGGCTTCGCGCGGATCGACCTTGATCCGCTCGCCGACGCTCACGAACAGCGGCACCTGCACGACGGCGCCCGTCTCGAGCGTCGCGGGCTTGGTCACGTTGGAGACGGTGTCGCCCTTCACGCCCGGCTCGGTGTCGACAACGGCAAGCTCGACCGAAGCCGGCAGCTGTACGCCTGACGGCTTGCCGTTGACTGCGAGGATCTGCACTGAGCTCGACGGCAGCATGTACGGCAGCTCGTCCTCGAGCTCGGCGTGCGAGAGCGAGAACTGCTCGAAGGTCTCCTCGTCCATGAAATGGACCTCCGAGCCGTCGTCGTACAGAAACTGCACCTGCTTGACCTCGGTGTGCACGCGCGCAAACTTCTCGCCTGCCCGGAAGGTCTCGTCGACGACCGCGCCGGACTCGAGGTTCTTCAGCTTCGTCCGCACGAACGCCCCGCCCTTTCCGGGTTTCACGTGCTGGAACTCCACGATGCGCCACATCGAGCCGCGGTGCTCGATGTGCATGCCGTTCCTAAACTGGTTCGTGGAGACGATCTCCGCCATGCCGACGGCGGACTCTACCCGACGACCGTCAGCTCCTTCTCGAACCGCGTCAGCCGCTCAGCACCGTCGTCCGTGACGAGAACGAGATCCTCGATCCGGACGCCGCCGACGCCCGGCAGGTAGATGCCCGGCTCCACCGTGACGACATTCCCCGCAACGAGCATGTCCTTCGACTCGGGGCGCAACACCGGCGCCTCGTGGACATCGAGGCCGACGCCGTGCCCGAGACCGTGTCCGTAGCAGTCGCCGAGCCCTGCCGCCGCCACTGCGACCCGCGACGCAGCGTCGACGTCGCGCCCATGCGCTCCCGGCCTGACGGCCGCAAGCCCGTCCAGCTGAGCCTGCAGACAAACGCTGTACACCTCGTCCAGCCGTGCCGGCAGCTCCCCGGTCGCGAAAGTTCGCGTGCAGTCCGAGCAGTAGCCGTCGACGACGCACCCCATGTCGATCGTGACCAGCGTGCCCGTCTCGATCACACGGTCGCCGGGATCTGCATGAGGGGAAGCGCCGTTCGCACCCGTTGCGACGATGCTCGAGAACGCGAGGCCCTCGGCCCCGGCTTCGTGGAACGCGGACTCGAGCCACCAGGCGAGCTCACGCTCCGTTCGACCCGTGAAGCGCTCCTGCACGAGCTCCGCGAAGACGGCATCGGAGAGCCTCGAGGCACGTCGGATCGCGTCGACTTCACTCGGGTCCTTGACTCTGCGCAGGTCCTCTACGGGCCCAGCAGCGACGCTCCCCACATGGCTTCCGCTCGATATCAGCTCGGTGCCCGCCGAGGCGAGACGCGCGTACGTGTCATACGAGACGTGCGGTGCTTCGAACGCTACGCGGCGGCCCGCGAGGAGCGTGCTGAGCGAGCCGATCAGGTCCCGCGCGACCTCGACCACGTCAACGCCGGTCGCGCGTGCGTTCTCGACATACCGAAAATCGGTGTAGAGCGTCGCGTTGCCGGCAGGTTCGACGAGCACGGCCGCGTTCGAGCTCGAGAGGCCCGTCAGGTAGCGGACGTTCGTTGGTCCCGTGACGAGCAGGGGCTCGTCGAGTCTCTCGGCGAGACGCGCGATCCGGCTCATCGGGAGCTCACGAGCAGCTCGAGGGCCTCCTGATAGCCGTCGACCCCCTTGCCGACGATCCGCGCCGTCCGCACGTCCTCGAGCACGGACTGACGCCGCCACTTCTCCCTGTGATCCACGTCCGAGATGTGCACCTCGACGATCGGCCCCCGGAACGGCTCGAGCGCGTCCCGGATCGCCCACGCGTAGTGCGTCCATGCGCCCGGGTTGACGATGACGCCGTCGGCGTCGTCGAGCGCCTGGTGGCAGAAGTCCACGAACTCACCCTCGTGATTCGTCTGCCGGCAGCGCACCTGCACCTCGAGCTCCCGGGCCCACTGGTAGATCCTCGTCTCGAGATCGTGGAGGGTCGCGCTACCGTAGATCTCGACGTCGCGCTTGCCGAGCAGGTCGAGGTTGACGCCGTTCAGGACCTCGATGCGCATCGGAGGACTCTACTTTTTCCGCGCAGAGCGGAAATCCGCGGGCGCGGATTTCCGCTCGCGCACAAACCCCTGAAGTGCGACCGCTTCGCGGCCGCAGCGGCTGAAGTGCGCCGCCCGCGGCGCGTGCGCTTGACGTTGCTCGGCCCCTGTCATTTCATTAGATGATTGGTCGATTCATCGATCAATCATCTAGTCGACGATCAGCGCGTCGAGCGCCGCGCGCACCTCCGCGGCAGGGAGCTCGACGCCGATGCGCGGACGGCCGGGAGCGTCGAGCAGCACGAGCCGAGGGCGCCCTCGCTCCGATTTCTTGTCGCGCGCGAGCGCGCGCCACGCTACTTCACGATCCACTCGAACCCGCTCCGGCGAGAGAACCTCCTCGACGGCCTTCGTGTCCTGACCGGAGAGCCGCAGTGCCGCCAGTAGCCCGAGCGCGACCGCCTCGCCGTGCGAGAGCTCGTAACCGGCGGCCGTCTCGAGCGCGTGCGCGAACGTGTGGCCGAGGTTCAGCTGGTTGCGATGGCCGCGGTCATACGGATCGCGCAGACACACGGCGGACTTGAACGCCGCGCAGCGCCGCACCTGCTCCGGGAGCGGAAGCTCCCAGAGCGGCTCACCGACCAGGAGCCCCGTCTTCACGACCTCTGCAAGCCCGTTCCTCACCTCTGAACGTGGCAGCGTCTCGAGCAGAGCAGGGTCGGCGACGACACGGGCCGGCCAGTGGAACGCACCAACGAGGTTCTTGCCTGTCGGCACGTCGATCGCCGTCTTGCCGCCGATGGCGGCGTCGACCTGGCCGACGAGCGTCGTGGGCACGGGAACCCACGGAACGCCACGGAGATACGTTGCCGCCGCGAGCCCGCCGACATCGGTTGTCGTCCCGCCGCCGAGTGCGACGATCGTTCCGGACCGATCCCCGCGAAGATCCCTCCACAGCTGCTCGAGCACCGCGCCCGCCTTCGCGCTCTCGCCCTGCGGGACATCGTGAGTCGCGAGCAGCCGCGTTCCTAGGGCGATCTGCGCCTGCACACCGTAGATGCCGGCGACGTGCCGGTCCGAGACGAGCTCCACCGGCCCTTCCCCAGGGACGAGGGCGCCCAGGAGATCAATAGCCCCGAGCTGCACGTGCACCCCCGCCGCGGCCAGGACGATCCCGTCGGCGTCGCAAGCACGTCCGTCGGCGACCTCGGTGTACAGCGCGTTGCGTTCGACATGGAGCACGCGGAATCGCTCACGCTCTGAAGCGAGCGGGCGCCCGGTTCCCTCCACCCGACGCCACGCCTCGTCGACATCGACGTCGAGAAGAACGGCGAATGCTCGCTCGGAGAGCGCGCGTCGCGTGGCCTCCGATCCAACCGCGCCGCCACCGAGCTCGAGCACGACCAGCTCGGAGCTCGAGAGGAGATCGGCTGCGGCGTCCTCTTCGTGGGCGCGGAACTCCGCTTCGCCGCGAGTCGCGAAGATCTCCGCGATCGAGTGGCCGGTTCGCTCCTCGACGACGGTGTCCAGACTCACGAACGGCCGCCCGAGCCGCTCGGCGACGACCGGGCCCAGCGTCGACTTCCCGGCGCCCATGAAGCCGACGAGCGCGAGATGGCGGTCGAGCGCGTTCAGCGGTGCCACGTGTGGGAGATCCGCTCGAGGTAGGAGCGGTGCGCGGCGAGCATGTCGACCAGTGCGTCGCCACCGAACTTCTCGCGGGCGGCGCGGGCGAGCTCCCAGGCGACGGTGCACTCCGCGACGACGGCGAGCGCCTCGACCGCCTGTACGTCGCTCCGCTCCACGAGCGCCTGCGCAGCCTCGCCCGTGACGAGATCCACGCTGTCGAGCGGCCGCATCAGCGTCGGCAACGGCTTCATGCCGGCGCGCACCACGATCGGCTCGCCGTTTGAGACCCCAGCCTCGATGCCGCCGGCCCGGTTCGTGCGGCGAACGAGTCCCGGGTCGATCTCGTCGTGCGCCTCCGAGCCTCGAACGCGCGCCAGCGCAAGGCCGTCGCCGATCTCAACCCCTTTCACCGCCTGGATCCCCATCAGCGCGGCCGCGAGCCTCGCGTCCAGCCGGTCGCTCTTCTCGGCGTAGGAGCCGAGTCCCGGCGGAACACCCGTCGCCACCACCTCGACGACTCCACCCAGCGTGTCACGGTCCGCCCGCGCCGCGTCAGTGGCCTCACGCATTCCTTCATCGTCGGTCGCACCCCCGATCTCAACGGGATGCCCGGCGACGCCGATCCCGAGCTCACCCAGCAGCGCCTTCGCCACCGCGCCGGCAGCCACGTGGACGGCGGTATGTCTCGCGCTTGCCCGCTCGAGCGCGTTCCGAACGTCGTCGTGGCCGTACTTCAGCACGCCCGCGAGATCTGCATGCCCCGGGCGGGGCAACGTCACGGGCTTCGTGCCTTTCCCCTCGGGCTCGGTCTCGAGCGGCCACGGGCTCATCCCCCACATCCAGTTCTCGTGATCGCGGTTCGACACGACCAGGGCGAGCGGCGTGCCGAGCGTGCTCCCGTGCCGGAGACCGGCGAGCACCTCGACCTGGTCGGTCTCGAGCTGCTGGCGCGGGCTGCGGCCGTAGCCCTGCTGTCGACGCCTCAGGTCGCTGTCGATTGCCTCGCGGTCGAGCCGGAGGCCCGCCGGCAGGCCCGTGAGGATGGCGAGCAGTGCCGGCCCGTGCGACTCCCCCGCTGTGACGAGTCCGAGCGTCATGCAGACAAGCCTAGATGCGACGCCGGAGGCGGGACCAGACCGTTACCTGGCGATTGGCAGCGCGGCGCGCATGACGTCGCGAGGAGCGGGCTGCCCCGTCCAGCGCTCGAACGATGCTGCGCCCTGGGCGAGCAGGATCTCGAGGCCGTCGACGACGCGCGCGCCAGCCGAGCGGGCTGCCACTGCAAGAGCGGTCGGCGTCCCGTCCTCGGTGTACGGAAGGTCGACGACGATCTGGCCACGCTGCGGCTGGATCACAGCCTCGTCCCTGACCGGCGTCGCGTTGACGACGAGGTCGAAGCCGCGCGCGTCGCGCGGCCAGCCGGGGTCACGCCTCCCGACCACTGTCACGTCGAAGCCATGCGCTGTGAGCGCGGCGATCGCCGCCTTGGCGGAGCCTCCGCGACCGAGGACGAGCGCGCTCCCGGACGCACCCGCAACCGCCTGCTCGATCGCGAGGACGTCGGTGCTCGAGCCGAGCACACGACCGTCACGGAAGACCAGTGTGTTGACCGACTCCGCGTGCCTCGCGACGTCCTCGACGTCGTCGCAGAGGTCGATCACCGCCGTCTTGTGCGGGATCGTCACATTCGCACCTGCGAAGCCGGCCGCGGCGATCCCTGTCACTGCAGCCGCGAGACGCTCGGGCGGCGTGGGCAACGGCACGTACGCCCAATCGAGTCCGAGCCCCGCGAAGGCAGCGTTGTGCATCGCCGGCGAGAGGGAGTGCGACACCGGCCAGCCGAGGATGCCGACGAGCGTCGTCGTGCCGCGAATCTCCATGCCCTGAGTATCTCCTGCCGACCCGCGGACACGCTGATGCGCCTTCGTCAGGCGTTTCCCGATGAGTTTCGCGCCGTTGCGGAGTTAGACGCTGTAGACGTGCTCGCAACCAGGGAGGTGTCCGGTGTCTGACGTGACCGTCATTGCGATCGACGACATGGAGGGGATCTACGGCGGCCTGGCCCGCCGTGCCCGCGCAGAGCTCGGAGTGACCGCATGGGGAATGCAGGTGCTCACGCTGCCGCCCGACTGGGACGGGTACCCGCTGCACAAGCACGATGCAGACGCGTTCGACCCCAATCAGGAGGAGGTCTACATCCCGCTCGAAGGCACGGCGACGCTCGAGGCGGACGGTCAGGTCTACGAGCTTCGGCCGGGTGTGATGGCGCGTGTCGGCCCGACGCAGCTGCGCAGGATCGTCCCGGGGCCGACGGGTATCCGGTTCGTCGCGTTGGGAGGCGCGCCCGGTGCGCACAGCCCGAGCGGGTGGACCGAGCTCGGCGCCGACCCTCCGAGCCCTCCGGGGCAGTAGCGTGGAGACGTGACGGCGGACACGGAAGCGCGCCACGATGAGGGCGTCCTCCTCAGCGCTGCAGTTGACGGCGACGAACGGGCATTCCAGGTGGTCATCGAGCGCCACCGCCGGGCGCTTCACCTCCACTGCTACCGGATGCTCGGCTCGCTCCACGACGCGGACGACGC
>Ga0334722_10004616_pt1 | contig 14209 bp, 7 predicted proteins | sample C3_bottom_MG_FD_207210 | JGI IMG/M metagenome (GOLD analysis project Ga0334722, IMG submission 207210) | Sediment microbial communities from Yellowstone Lake, YNP, Wyoming, USA - C3_bottom | ecosystem: Environmental > Aquatic > Freshwater > Lake > Sediment | place: USA: Wyoming | collected...
TGATTCTATCAGGAGGCGTCCCTGCACGCCGCATGACTAGCGGTTGGATTCCGCAACCAAGGTTGGTTAAGAAGGGGGGAGCGGATACTCAGGCGCAATTACGCGCCCGATTTCCATTCCTGTCAATAGGCGTTATGCCGACTCTTTCCACGGTAGAGCCCGAGACCCAGTAACCCGCCCGCAACAAGGAGCAGGACCGCCGGTTCAGGGATTTCTCCATTCCCTTGGGGCGCCGGCGGGAACACGTCGAACGTCCCATAGCCCACCAAGAAGGACGGCTCGGTGTATCCTTGGAAATCTGCGTCGTAATATACATTCACATTTCCAGCGCCGTCGTCCCCGCCGTTCGGATTGTTGATGGTGAAAGCGAGCCCTCCGAAATCCAAATACGGGGGGTTAGGGTAAAACAGGACATTCGTGTTGCCGAGGAATCCACCCGGTGGGATGAGACCGGTGATCGCTTCCGGAATGCCGTCCACAGTGCGGGCGCCGGTAATTCCGATGACCGGATACCCGCCCAGGATGGGATCGTAGTCGTCCGTGGTGAGCTGCCCGGCGCCCGTAACCGTGATTCCAGATTCCGGCGCCGGAGGCAACGAGTATTGAAAGTTTAAAATCAACCCCGCTTGGCAAGGGGTAAAAGCCGCAGCGAACATAAGCAGAAAAGCTGCCGCGTAGATCGTTTTGCAAGCCATCATGTCTGTAACCCTCCGAAACCGTGGTATTCGCCTAGGTTTCCATGTCATTGGGACCGTTATACTCCAGCAGCTTGCTGAGCATTCCGGTGCGCGTGGTCACACCCATTTTGATCATCATAGTCCGAAGGAACGTCTTGACGGTGTTCGGACTGATGTTCATGCGCTCTGCGAGTTCTTTGCTAGTCAAACCCATGGAGATGCCGCGGAGCGCCTCTTGCTCCCGGTCGGTCAAATGATATTCCGACGCAACCCTGCGGATGGCGTGATGGGGATACGAAATTCGCTGCAAGTGAACGACTAATACAGGTTCCGCAAGGACTGCGTTTTCCGGCTTTTTCATCACATAGGCACGGCAATTGTAGTCGCAGTCGCCAATCCGCAAGTGCATGGTCTTGACCGCTGTACTACCGGATGACGAACCGCTCAGGAATCTGAGGAACTCCTCGGGGATGCGGACTGTCGTACGAGGGCTTGGGAACGCGGCTTCTTTGCCTCCGAGGATAGCGAAAGCGCCACCATCCAAAGCGATGGGCTGAAGCGTCAAGTCCGTGATCACCACTCCTTCTTCGACCGGCGCAGGCGGCTTCGCGCCCCCGTTTTTCGGGTCTGGACCGCTGTTTCGATGCCGAAAAGTCCCCATCCGAGGCTCGCCTCCGACCTTGGCCGTGTTTCTATCCTCCGCTGCAACTCTCAAGGCTGCACCCGAAAAACAAACGTGTTCCAGTTTGCATATTCCGTTCGCGGGTAATTCCCGATATACTCAGCCACCATCCACACCGCGCCGTCCGGAGTGGCGACGGCGCTGTTATAATCCCCCCAGCGGGCGACTTGCAAAGCCCCCCAGTCACTGTATCCGGTGAATCCGTCCTCCGGCAATTCGCCGGGCGCCGCCACAAAAACCGTGCTGGGCCTGTTGAAAGCATCAACAGGAATATAAGCGGCGCTGGGATACCAATCCGGCCCCACGAGCGTCACGACAATGAAGCCTTTTCCTGCGGCATTCACGGCTAGAGCTGGACGAAGAACGTGGTTGCCGTCTACGAGTAGATATCCTTGGTTCAACACGGCGGCTGAAAATGTGGAACGTAAGACGGGGGACAAAACCACATAGGCCCCGCCGACTCTGCGGCTTCCCCGTTGGTCCGTGACGGACGTTGCAAACGTCACGTAGAGCCGCCCGCCCGAATACGAAACCGACTGTACGCGTGAGTCTCCGCCGTCCAACCAGGGTACGCCCGGCGCGGGGGGAACAAAGCTCGCGCCGTACGGAGCAGGGCCTGGTTTTTGGGTGGCTATATCTGGGACGACATAAGGCAAAATGGGAACCCTAACGCTGGCAAGGGCTGGTGCGGGATTCGGAGTCGCCAGAGAAGAGGTGTTCGTGAGCGCCCATACTGCCAGACGGTCCGCAATCGCTCCCGCAGACGTACTGGCAAAATAAGCCACCCCTCCATTGGTAAGGAAATGCCGCGCTCCCGGCGGCGTCGTCGCAGGCTGGAGGGCAAACTCATAGCCCGTATCCATCCGCAACAAATACCGGTACGCCGCTGGTTGCGCAGCGCCGGAACTCAATGCCGCTTTCGAAATGGAGAGAATCGCGGCGTCTACAAACCGAGTGTTCGTAGCGGTGTCAAACTCGTTAACCGCTATATGGAAACCGTATTGATCGCTTCCGATTTGGGGATAGTCGGCGACGCACGGGCACCCAGGATTGGAGGCATTGGTTGTATCCATCACGTAAATGTAGTAGTCTCCGGTGGGATCGGCGCTGGCGCTTACTGCTAGATAGAGATGCGAGGTGTTGAGCGGCGTCCCTAACACATCGTTGTCCTGCGTCCTTTGAATGACGAACCATCGATTAATATCGGAGTCGAAGAACACGCGCATGTCCGTGAGGTAAGGCCCGTTGATTCCGGTATTCCAATCGATGGCTGGGGCCAAGCCGAAAACTTGGTTGCTGGCGAGCACAGCGGGAAGCACCGGCAGACCGTTCGCAGTATAGACTTGAATGGCGTTGTTGACGCCCTCCAGAATGTATCCGTTTCCGACCGCCAGACTGGGTGAAGGCGGCTCGATACTGAACTGGTTGCCTTGATTGGCCAGCCGCTGATCCCTATGGGACAGTGCGTTCAAGCCAAAACCGCCAGTGGAAGCGACAACTGTCAGCCCGATCATCGGTGGGGCTCCATTCAGCCCCGACAGCGGAGAAAGAATGGTGGAGATATTGGGGCGCAACACTCTGGGCGGGGTCCGCGGTCGCGTCTCTTTCGAGATCGCTAATGATCCCAAAGCCTGTAAGCGCAACGCGGCCTGGCGGAGATTCACCACCCGAGTGAGGACGATTTGTCCGGTGATATTCGTACCCGCATACGAACTTTGCGCCAGAGCCTGGGGGATTCCTGCGCCGGCAGCCAAGCCCACCGCCAGCATGAAAACCATGCGCCGAGAGCCGCCCGCGAGCCGGCGGCTCGCAATGAGAGCCACAAGGCCGAACGCCAGCAGTGTGAGCGTGCCGGGCTCGGGAATGGCCGCCGCCGATTCGGGCGCACTGAACTGGGTTACCGTGATCACGCCTGGCTCGCCAATATTGTCCAGGGTGCCCACCCGGAAGCCGAACATCGTTCCCAGATTCACAAAGAACGCGACATCGCCCGACTGGCCATCGGTGTCAGCAAGGGCATAAAACGAACCATCCAATAGGTAGCCCGCGTAATCAAATCCCGGATCGGGATCCAACGTGGAATACTCATAGGAAAACTGCACTAGGCCAGGAGCGGGGGCGGCAATAAACAAATCAGTGGCGCCCGGCAAACCGCTCCCGTCGTTAGGGCCCGTAAGCACAAGCGGCAAGCCGCCAGGACCCGTTACCGCAAAGCCATTAGCGAACTCGCTATTCACCAGTGTGAAGTTCGCCAGGTCATATTCGCCCGTAAATGAGATCGCGGCGGCGCGAAGGGGCGGCGGAGCGTTCGCCACCAGCATCGCCGCCAGCGTCGCGGCGGAAGCCAGGCGGGGCGCAAGATTCCCAAAGCCTCTCAGTAGCGCCGGGATCATAAGTCACTTCCTAAGCTCTCTTTTGTCTCCCCGCTCTGAGATCCGCGCTTAGATGGGGACGGCCCGAGAACGCCTCGAATGGTCTTATGGACGTCAAGGAGTGTGGTATCCAACTCGGCCAACGTCCGGCTCAACGTGGCGAGGTCTCCTTTTAAGGTGCCCGCTGGAACGCTTTGCACTTTTTGAAGAACTGCGGTGCGGGCGAACTCCGCCACGCTGCGCGCTCCTGAGGCCATACAGGACTTGCTCAGGGCTTCGTGTTCTTCGGGTGAAACGCGGAAACTAATGAGTTTGGACCGTCGTGTCAGAACTACCATGCTGCATCCTCTCCCCAATCCTTTATCAGCCGGAACGTGTTTCCTGCCGGCTCACTTGCCGGAGCGCAAAGCCAGCTCCAGCAATAGGTTATGAAACCGCTTCGACGTGGAATACCCAGGTTAGGATACAGCTCCACAATCTCCCGGCCCGCTGGGGTATCCCAAACCCCTTCTCCTCCGACGGTTTGAAAGCCACCTGATCGCCTCCGATCCGGATCAGACCGCCTCCGCCTCACTTCACAGAGTGAGGAATACTCATTTAAAACCCTGAAGCAAGATGAAATGAAAGTCAAGTGCTAATTTGGAGATGCGATACGGTTAACATGCGATTTCGTACTAGTACTACCAGGTTTTAGCGCGTCACAGGCGCGTCCCGAGACCTACGACGGACGCCGCCCATTGCCTCGCGGCCGAACCCAAGCTGCGCAGCGCCTTGTAAGCGGTATGTTTTGAGTTGTGATGCATGTCGATTTCAAATGGCTTTCAAATGATAACCGTTGATACTATTGTCGAGCTATTCTTTGAAAAACATATGTCCGGCGCAAGCATATCATCAGAAAGCGCGATGTGCGACGCGGTTTTCTTATTTTTCTGAAACGATTGCATGAGTACCACAAGGTGTTTATTCTTCAGCGTACGACGTGTTCCAGGCATACAGTAGGGCGTAGGCTAGACGGTTCAAAGCGACGGTTTCAAACTTGAAAAGACGCCGGAGAACGAACAAAATCAGATAGTCCAGACTGAAAACCTCGTCACTTTTTGGTAGTACTAGGTGATTTGTACCCACCTTTTAGGTTAATTCCTCTAGGGGATTGTCGCTCTGAAATGGCCGGTGATACCGTCGATCAGGAGGATCAAACATGCGACTACGCATCGTATTGCTGGTGACTATCCTTTGTTCATTGGTTGCCGCCAGCGATGGTCTAGCGCAAAGTGCTTCTGATTCGCCTTTCCAGGTGAGGTATTTCGCCAACCTGCAACAGGGCGAGTCTTACATTAACATTTCCAACACCGGCGCGAACGGCGCACCCTTGTTAGGACCGGGTTTCGGCTCTGACAAGAACGCAGGCAACATGTGCGTGAACGTGTATGCTTTTTCGCCGGATGAGCAGTTGGTTTCCTGCTGCTCCTGCCTGGTGACCCCCAACGCAGTAGTCAACCTTGGGGTAAACCGGGATCTCACGTCCAAGACGCTGACCGGCGTCATTCCGAACTCGGTTGTCGTGAAGTTGTTGGCGACCAGGGCGGCGTCGGGCGACACAACCAGCACGACCTGCCAGAATTCGGCCGCCAACGCGAACTTGACGATCGTGCCCGGTTTAGTGGCTTGGGGCACGACTCTCCATGCTTCGCCGGCGGGGGGTTATGCGGTAACCGAGACCGCTTTTACCCCTGGAACGCTGAGCTCAGGAGAACTGGCCAGCATTCAGGGCCGTTGTGCGTCCATCATTGGGAACGGCAGCGGCTACGGAATCTGCGCCTCTTGCCGTTTGGGAGCGCTCGGAGCTACGAAGAAGTAAGTTTTTCGTTTTGGGGTAACGTTTCCGGGTAATCGGGGCTGACCCGCCCCGGTTGCCCGGAGATTTCGGGCGCCGGCGCTCTCGCCGGGCGCAAGCGGCGCCGGAGATTCAAGGCACAGGACTGAGAGGAGAGAAGATGCATACGAAGTGGGGATATACCGCAGCGTTTAGTGTGCTGCTCGGCTGCATGGCGGTGCAGGCCGCCCAAAAAGGCGACGAGATTCTGGTCGAAATTGACGGCCAGAAGATTACCGCTCGGGAGTTTGAAGAGAAGCATGCGGCCGCATTATTCAGCGCCCGGAGCAACTATTATGAGGCGCAGCGGCGGCTGCTTGAGCAGTTTATTGACGAAATTCTGCTCGAGCGGCAAGCCCGGAAAGAAAACCTGACGGTTGAGCAATTGCTGGACCGTCACGTCGTTAAGTCGTTGCCGAAAGATCCCACCGAAGAATCCCTCCGCGTCTATTACGAAGGATTGGACACGAACGAGCCGTTCGAAGCGGTTAAGGACAAGATTGTCGAAGCGCTCCGCCAGCGCCGGATGGCGAAGGCGCGCAGCGCGTATCTCCAGTCTCTTCGCAAGGATGCAGCTATCGCTGTCCGGTTGTCGCCTCCGCGCGCCCCAATCTCGCTGAGCGAGACGCCCATGCGAGGCCCCGCCAACGCCGCCGTAACGGTCGTGGAATACGCCGATTACGAGTGCCCGTACTGCCTGCAAATCCGGCCGGCGATCCTCAGGCTGGAACAGGAATACAAGGGCAAAATTGCTTTTGCGTATAAAGATGTGCCATTGCCGATGCATCCGAACGCGCAAAAAGCGGCGGAAGCGGCGCATTGCGCCGGCGCCCAGAACAAGTTTTGGGAGTATCACGACTCGCTGTTTGCGAAGAAAAGAGCGGATCCAGAGACGCTAAAGGCGATTGCTGCGGAGCTAGGACTGGATCTTGGCGCGTTTCAGACGTGCCTGGATTCGGGAAAAACCGCGGGATTGATTCAGCGAAGCGTTTCGGAGGCGCAGGCTTTGGGGATCCAAGGCACGCCGAGCTTCTTTGTAAACGGTCGTTTCCTGAGCAGCGCTGCCAGCTACGAGAAACTGCGGGAACTCATTGACGCAGAGTTGGAAGCGGCGCGGCAGGACCGGGTGGCGACCGTGCAGGCGCCGGGAAAAACCACGGCGCCGTAAATGGTGAAGAAGGTTCAACGCCTGGGAGAGATGACACCTATGGCGAAAAGATCCTGGCCTTTTTTGAGGCATTGAGCGCTGATCGGAGGCGTCCTGTTCGGGCCGGCCGGGAGATGCAGTAGAACGGAGGGCTGTTTAGTAGTACAGAACCAGGGGGGACTGCCACCGCCACCGCGGCCGGGCCGTACTGGCTCCGGCCACGGTGACGGGTCGGTCTAGCCAGTATTCATCGTTCAGGAATGCGAGCGCGAGGTTTATATGCGATACGTGTGTGCAAAATTGACGGCTTCATTGGCTGTCGCGTGGGTCATGATTTCCGCCGCTTTGGGACAAGTGGGACCGCCTCCGTTGTCCGTCGGCAATTACCAGCTAGTTGGGGAGCAGCGCGTTACGCGCACGGAATGGTACGCCACGTATCGCGCCGAGTTGGTGAACCGGGGAGGGGCGCGCCCGGCTGTGACGGCGCGAGTCCAAAGCGCGGTTCCCACGATTCAGATCGTCCCGGGACAAGATCTTTTACACTTTCCCGCTGTTTCCGCAAACGCCGCCGTAACTAGCGTGGACACCTTCACAGTGAAAGTGGATAGGAGCGTTCCCACCAACTTCGACACCGACCTACGCTGGGCGTTCGACAATCCCGTTGCAAACGCAGGTCAAAACCAGACTGTCCCTGTAGGCACAACGGTCCAGCTTAACGGCGCGGGTTCCAGCAATCCCAGCGCCGCCGGAGTCCTGACCTATGAGTGGGAGCTGACTACGCGTCCTGCGAATTCCCGGGCGGTTTTGACGAATCCGACGAGCGTGACGCCGTCGTTCACCGTGGACGTTCCAGGAACTTACGTTGTTTCGCTCACGGTGCGCAATTCAGCAGGCGCAGACCGGACTGGCGTCACAATCAGCACCGTGAATTCACCCCCCGTCGCGAACGCCGGACCCAATCAAACCGTCGCTGTCGGGACCACAGTGGTGCTCAACGGCAGCGGCAGTTATGACGTGGACGGCGACTCGCTGATGTTCAACTGGCTGTTCATCAGCCGGCCGTCCGGCAGCGGGGCCACTTTATCGAATAACCGCGCCGTCTCGCCTACGTTCGTAACGGACAAAGCGGGAGTTTACATTGTAGAACTCACCGTTAACGACGGAAAAGTGGACAGCATTCCTTCGACAGTCACCATTTCAACCACGAATACGCCGCCAGTGGCCAACGCTGGACCCAACCAGACCGTAAACGTAGGCGCACTTGTCCAATTGACAGGGGCAGGTTCTACCGATATCGATGGCGACCCTTTGACCTATCGGTGGAGCTTTGTGTCGCTACCCAGCGGTAGTACAGCAACGCTCAGCAGTACGAGCGCCGTGAGTCCCACGTTTACGGTAGACCGGGCCGGCACGTACGTCGTGCAGTTGATCGTTAACGACGGGAAGATTGACAGCGCCCCCGCCACCGTCAGCATTAGCACGAATGCGATTCAGGCCCCATCAGCGACTTGCGGGCCCAATCAGACGGTACTGCACGGAACCACGGTCACGTTGGGCGCCACATGTAGCGACCCACAGAATCTGCCGCTCACTTATCTGTGGTCGCTAATCACGCGTCCTGCCGGAAGCACAGCCGCCCTCTCGAGCCCCTCAGCCACCCATCCCACCTTCGTGGCCGACAAGCCGGGCACGTTCGTCGCTCAATTGATTGTGAGCAATGGCACACTCAGCAGCACGCCATGCACTACGACCATCGCCACGACCAACACGGCGCCCGTCGCGGACGCTGGGCAAAATCAAAGCGTTTCGACCGGCGCGATGGTTCAACTAGACGGCAGTGGATCGCAAGATGCGGACCTCGATCCGCTGAGCTATAGCTGGTCGCTGTTGAGCCGCCCCGCCCAGAGTTCAGCGGTGCTGTCCGCGGCTTCCAGTAAGAACCCGACGTTTGTAGCGGACCAGCCCGGCGTCTATGTCGCGCAATTGATTGTGAGCGACGGGTTTACTTATAGCGCGCCGGTAACGGTGACCATTACGGCGATTGCGATGAAGATCTCGCTGTCGCCGGACCCACTGAATCTTACTAACTCGCCGGCGACGCTCACAGTTACCCTGGGCACACCTGCGGGTAGCGGCGGCGTGTCCGTGGCCCTCGCCTTCGATGCGGCCGTGGTGTCGATGCCCTCCAGCGTGACCGTTCCGGCCGGCGCCACCGCCGCAACGGTCACTGTGATTCCTGTGGCGGCAGGAACTTCTGGAGTCCTCGCAACCGCTGCGGGCTATCAAGCCGGCAGTTCAACCATCACCGTCACCACGCCATCCATCAACCTCACCGTTCCGTCCGCTGTGGGCCTGACACGGAGCGTGAGCGGCGTCGTAACCCTGAGTGCGCCCGCTCCTCCGGGCGGCGTCACCATCGCACTGACCGCAAGTCCGGCGAACGTGGTAACTCTTAGCCCCACCTCCGTCTTGATTGCTGCCGGAAACACCACCGGATCTTTCAGCGTGACCGGCGCATCAGAGGGGATGGCCACGATTGCCGGCTCGGCGCCAGGCTATTTCAGCGGTTCAGCGACAGTTCTGGTTGCGAAACTCGGCGGCATCATTGTTCCGAGCAACGCTACGGTTTCGCCGGGCGCGTCAGCTCCGCTCAACATCAGTCTGACGGTTCCTGCGCCGAGCGGCGGCACAACGGTAAATCTGAGCAGCAGCAACCCGTCGGTGTTCACGGTCTCCGCCACCGCATTTTTCCCTCAGGGGTCCACAACTCCTTCCACTGCCCCTCAGATCAATGGAATCAGTTTTGGGTCAGCCGTCGTCACGGCCTCTTCGCCAGGGTACACCGGCGACTCCCAAACCGTGACGGTAACCAGTACGCTGACCTTCTCGCCTCAGGCCGTTACGGTGGGCGTTGGTGGTGCCAAAAGCATCAACCTTCTCCTCTCAGCGCCAGCGCCCACCGGCGGCCTGACCATCAATCTTACCTCCAGCAATACGGCCGTAGCAACGGTTCCGACAAGTGTAACAATACCGCAGGGCGGCGTCAGCGCCACCGTTTTAGTGACGACGCTGAGCACAGGCTCGGCCACGATTACGGCGCAAGCTACTGTGCCCGTGATCCAGCCAGTCACCGCGAGCGTGAATGCGGTGGTTTTCGGGTCGATAGGCTTGCCGGCGAACGTTACTGTAGGGCTCGGTCAATCCGCGCCCTTCCCCATCACGCTTTCCGTTGCGGCGCCCGAGGCTCTGACCGTGAACTTGGCGAGCGGAAACACAGGGAAGGTGACGATTTCTCCGGCTAGCGTCACCATACCAGCCGGTCAGAGTCAACCGGCGCAACAACCTCAAGTTACAGGAGTGGGGCTCGGAACGGCCACCATTACGGCTTCCGCCAACGGGTACGGGACTGCGAGTGAGACTGTCCGGACGGGCGCAGCGCTATCGTTCTCGCCATCTTCGCTCACGATCACCGGAACCGAAACCAAGAACACCATGGTCACGTTGTCCGGACCAGCGCCTGCCGGAGGTCTGACAGTCACGCTATCGGCCAGCCCTGCGGGCGTCGTGAGCGTTCCGGCGTCAGTCACCATCGCTGCGGGAGCGACCCAAGCGCAGGTAAACGTGAAAGGCGTTGCCTCAGGCGTCGCCACGATCACTGCTTCTGCTACCGATGTGACCAGCGGCACGGCTACGGCCACTGTTCAGAGCGCTGGCGCGATCGGGCTTCCTTCGGGTGTGTCTGTAGTGCCTGGGCAGTCGGTCAGTTTCCCGGTGACGCTACCCGTGGCCGCGCCTGAAGATACCACCGTCACGCTGTCGAGCAGCGATACCAGTAAAGTCACCGTCTCGCCCGCTACGGTTGCGGTCAGGTCGGGCCAGACGCAGCCGGACACGCAGCCTCAGGTAACTGGCGTAAACTTTGGCTCCGCATCTATCTCCGCCTCTGCGCCAGGATACACTTCCGCCAGCCAGTCTGTGACTGTGGGCGCCACTCTAAGTTTCACGCCGCAGGCGGTAACGCTGACTGGACTTGAGACCAAGACGTTGACGCTGACCCTCTCGGCGGCAGCGCCATCTGGCGGGCTGAGCGTAACGCTGGCCGCTAGTCCGGCGGGCATTGTAACAGTGCCCGCGTCCGCGGCTATTGCGGCCGGCGCAACTACCACCACCATTTCGGTGACGGGTGCGGCGGTGGGATCGGCGACCATTACGGCCAGCGCCAGCGTACCCAATGTTTCGAACGCAACCGCAACAGCAACCGTGAGCTCTTCCGGCGCACTAGCGCTCGCTTCGGGTGTGACGGTGGGGCTCGGGCAGTCCGCCGCCATGCAAGTTACGCTACCGGCGCCTGCCCCAGCCGGTGGAGTCACGGTTAGTCTTTCGAGCAGCAATTCCTCCATCGTGAGCATTGCGCCTGCCGCCGTTACGATCGCTTCGGGTCAGACGCAACCCTCTCAAGCGCCTCAGGTTACGGGCGTTAGCCCGGGGAGCGCTACCATCACCGCCACGGCGCCGACTTACACGTCAGCCAGCCAGCCGGTGCAGGTCACGGCGAGCATCAGCTTTTCGCCTTCGAGCCTCACAATCTCCGGCACAGAGACCCGCAGTCTCACGCTGACGTTATCGGGGCCGGCGCCGTCGGGCGGGATGGCGTTTACGGTGACTTCCAGCAACACGAGTGTGGCGACGGTTCCGTCATCTCCTTTTGTGATCCCAGCGGGTCAAACCACGGTGAGCGTGCCTGTGACCGGCGTGGCGCCCGGGTCTGCTGTCGTCCGCGCTCAAGCGCCCAACTTCACCGACGCAACAGCGAGCATTACGGTGAACTCTCCGGTCGACATCATTGTCCCAGCAACGCTCAACTTGTCGCCCGGCGACACGTCGCCGCTCTCGATTAGCTTGGCGCGCACGCAACCCACAAACGTCTTCTTGGAAGTGACCAGCAACGACACCTCGAAGGTGACTGTCACCGAGCCAACGGTTATGATCCCCGCTGGACAAACGCAGCCTTCGAGCAACCGCGTCGCCATCAATGGGATTGCTACCGGAACAGCCATTTTGACCGTGCGATCCACCAACGTGACTCTCAATCCTGCCACCACCACCGTGGTGGTCGCTTACGGAGTGACGCTGACGCCGGCCAATTTGACCATTGTCGGAACCGGAACCCAAGGGTTGCTCTCGCTCAATCTCTCCTCGCCGGCTCCTTCTGGCGGCATAACGTTCACGTTGACATCCACTAACCCCAGCGTCGCCACTGTGGCGTCTTCAGTGGTAATGAACGCCGGATGGACTTCTCTTAGCTTCCCGGTGACGAGCGTAGCGCCGGGAACAACCGTCATCCGGGTCAATTCGCCGGTTACGCAAGAGGTTACTGCGGCGGTAACCGTAGAATCCACGGGGACCATTACCCTGTCGGCGCCTGCCACCGTGCCGCTGAGTCAGACCGGAACGCTAACAGTGACCTTATCAAAACCTGCGCCCACGGGCGGCGTAACCGTCAACCTGAGTAGTAGCGATGCTTCAAAAGTCAGTATTTCACCTAACGTGATCACGATTCCCCAAGGTTCGACGCAACCTGCTACGCAGCCGGTCCTCAATGGCGTCAACGTGGGGACGGCGACTATCACTGCGGCTGCGGCCGGTTACACGTTGACGGGTCCGGTAACGGTAAATGTGAATGCTACGGTTACTTGGGTGGCCAGCAACCTGACCATCGTCGGGCTGGGAGTGCAGCAGAATTTGCAACTACGGCTAAACGCCGTGGCGCCGATGGATGGCCTGTATGTAAACCTCAGCTCCAGCAATCCGTCCGTTGCGACGGTGCAGGCGACAGGCGTTTTCATTTGGGACGGCAGCACGGCGCCCTCCATCCTGATTCCTGTCACCTCGGTGGCGCCTGGCGTGACAACGATTCGCGCCAGCGGAGTCAATATTCCGGAAGTCACAGCCACAGTCACCGTAGTGGCGCAAATGACGATAACGACCAACGCGCTGCCGGACGGCGTGGCGGGGACGCCATACAACTTTACAATGGCGGTCGCTGGGGGCACGGGTCCCTACCAGTGGCAGGCTTCGGGTTTGCCTAACCCTCTGACCATCAACGCTTCCACAGGTCAGATCACCGGGACGCCCACAGCAGCAAGCGTCAATTCGGTGAGCTTCACAGTGACCGACTCTTCCTCGCCCGCCCAGACCGCTACCAAGACGCTCTCGCTTCGGATTAACGCGTCCGCGTTGACGATTACTACTACCAGCTTACCGGGCGGGGTTGCAGGATCAGCCTACTCGGCTACTGTGGCGGCCACGGGCGGGACGGGCGCGCTGGCCTGGTCCGCAACGGGGTTGCCCGCAAACCTGAGCATGGATCCCGCAACCGGGGTCATTAGCGGCGTCCCTGCCGCGGCCGGCGTCAGCTCGGTGACGGTTACGGTTACCGATTCCTCGGGTCCACCGGCGCAAAGCGCCAGCAAGACGTTCTCGTTGACGGTGGCGCCGTCCGGAGTTTCGATCACGACCACCTCATTGCCTGACGGCATCGTGGGTGCGCCGTACAGCGCCACCTTGGCCGCCTCGGGCGGAACGCCGCCGTTGAGCTGGACCGTGGTGGGATTGCCAAACGGGCTTGCCTATAATGGCTCGACCGGGGTGATCTCCGGTTCACCGACCGCGGCGGGAACGAGCACGATTTCCATAACCGTGCAAGATTCCACTTCTCCCACCCCGCAAACCGCCACGAAGAGTTTGCCGCTCACCGTGGCTCCCGCGCTGCTGATTACCACAACGTCGCTGCCCGGTGGCACGATCAACACTGCGTATTCGGCTAACGTCAGCGCGACAGGCGGTACAGGCGCTTATACGTGGTCTGCCACCGGGCTGCCGAATGCTCTGTCGATCAATCCAACTACAGGCCAAATCACGGGTACGCCCACGGCGGCGGGGAGCAGCACCGTTACGGTTACGGTTCACGACTCGGCTTCTCCCACCCCGCAAACCGCCACGAAGACCTTCACTTTGGTCATCGCTTCGGCAGAGTTAGTCATTACCACAGCGTCACTTCCTGGCGGAACGGTTGGCGTGCCTTACACGGCGACAGTCTCGGCTACCGGCGGTGTCGCTCCTTACGCTTGGACGGGATCGCGGTTGCCTCCAGGACTGTCGATAAACGCTGCATCCGGGCAGATCACGGGCGTCCCTACGGATGCAGGAACATTTGGTGCGACTATTACGGTAACTGACGCAAGTTCCCAGAGCGCCTCTCAGAACTTCACCATCACGATCAGCATCACCCCCGTTTCGATTACGACTACAAGCTTACCCGCGGGTACGGTCAGCGTACCCTACAACGCCAGTCTGAGCGCCACTGGCGGTGTGTTGCCGTATCATTGGTCGGCCGTGGGTCTCCCGTCTGGCCTTTCGATCGATTCGAACACGGGGCAGATTACGGGAACGCCTTCG
>Ga0334722_10004617_pt1 | contig 14209 bp, 16 predicted proteins | sample C3_bottom_MG_FD_207210 | JGI IMG/M metagenome (GOLD analysis project Ga0334722, IMG submission 207210) | Sediment microbial communities from Yellowstone Lake, YNP, Wyoming, USA - C3_bottom | ecosystem: Environmental > Aquatic > Freshwater > Lake > Sediment | place: USA: Wyoming | collected...
CCCAAGGGAGAGATACGAGAAGGCAGAGACGGCCTATAAGGTGGCCCTTGCACAGGTCAGATCAGCAAGGGAGCAGTTAAAAAGGACAGAGGCAGCTATAGAGACCCAGAGGGCTATCATAAAGCAGGCAGAGGCAGCCAGATCATCACAGATCTCTGCAATCAGCCAGAAAGAGGCCCTGTTGAGAGAGTCTGAATTGAACTATGGTTATACAAGGATTTACTCTCCCACTGAGGGATACATAACGAAGAAATCCGTTGAACCTGGTAATCAGATAAAGGCAGGCCAGCCGCTCATGGCAGTCGTTCCATTGGATGATATATGGATCGTTGCCAATTATAAGGAGACACAACTCGAAAAGATAAGGCCAGGACAGAAGGTGAAGATAAAGGTGGATACATATCCAGGAAGGGAATTTCAAGGAAAGGTAGAGAGTATAATGGCTGGCACAGGGGCTGTATTTTCCTTATTTCCTCCAGAGAATGCAACAGGCAACTATGTGAAGGTTGTTCAGAGGATACCTGTAAAGATCATCCTTGAGCGTGGAACAGATCCACAGCATATGTTGAGGATCGGAATGTCCGTAGTTCCTACAGTAGTAGTAAAATAAGCTACCTGTAATAGGATGATTTGAATCTTTCAGGATGAAAGGGCTTCAACCTTACGACCTTACACTTTGGCAGACGGGATTTTATCTCCTCTTCCGATACCCTCTGATCATATCCAAGGGCAACGATATCCGGAGAAAGGTCTTCGAGGATAGAGAAGATGTCTTTATTAAGATAACCAAGTATAACGGCATCAGCTATTCCTGTACCCTCAACACCAAGTCTTCTGCAATTCTCGTCATGGTCGGGCCTGATACCCTTAATCCTCATGACCGTCTCATCCCTGGCAACAATAACTATGAGTTCATCACCGAGGGCAGCAGCCTGTTTCAGAAAATTTATATGTCCAGGGTGTAAGTGATCAAAGGTGCCGGCGCATACGACCCTTATACCCATGGATCAATCCGACAGAAATCTTGCATATTCGATAGTAATAGCAGCCTGTTCAGCAAGGGCTGTTGCAAAGTCTATCTCCTCCTGATTGAATGTCCTGTGCCTCTTTGAGAGAACCCTGATAACCCCTATTATATCTCCTCTGAAGGTCATGGGTATAACGAGCATACTGCTTATCCCTTCTTCCCTTGCCTCATCCTTATAAACGATCCTCGGGTCAGAAGGGACATCGTATATAGAGACAGGGATGCCTTTAAGTGCATCGGCAACACTCTTCTCCGCATCAACAGGCCCCTTATTCAGATATTTATCACTGAGACCATAGGATGCCACGAGTTCAAGCCTTTTTTTATCCTTATCGAGAAGCCTTATCGTTACTGCATCTGCTGTCATCGCCTCTGCAATCTTTCTGACTATCAAATCCATTATCTCCTGAAGGGATAGAGATGAACTTATAGCCCTGGATATCTCCTGTAATGCACTGAGGTATATGGTCTCTTTATACTTCTTTTCATACATCCGGGCATTGTCTATGGCAGCACCACACTGCTCGGCAAGGGATGCTGCAAAGTCTATGTCTTGCTGGCTGAACTGTCTCGGTTTATCAGTTAGCAGTCTGAGAATCCCTATGACCCTTCCCCTCGCTATCACAGGCAGCGTCAGCATACTCTTTATACCCTCTTCCTCTGCCTCCTTTCTGTAATAGACGCGGGGGTCCTTTGTGACGTCATATATGGCAACAGGTCTCTCCTTCAAGGCCTCCCTTATATTCTGCTCCATATCAACAGGACCTCTGCTCAGATACCTATCGCTGAGACCATGAGCAGCCACAAGATCAAGCCTTGTTCCAGACTCATCGAGGAGCCTTATCGTTGCAGCCTTAAGGTCCATGACCTCAGGCAATGTCCTGACTATCATATTGAGTACCTCATCGGGGTTGAGGGAAGAACTGATGAGCCTTGTCACCTGTTGATAAACCCTGAGATATTCCCTTTCCCTTGTTATCGCCTTCTCAAAGGTCCTTGCATTGACAATAGCAATGGCCGCCTGTTCAGCAATAGCTGTAACGAACTTGAGATCCTCCCCTGAATACTCCACAGGCTCTGAAGTATACATCCTCAATACACCGATAACCTCCTTGCCTGAACGGAGGGGGATCGAGAGGATGCTCCTTATGCCCTCCTCAATTGCCTCGTTTCTGTATCGGGCGTTTTCATCAGCCCTTATGTCATAGATCGATACAGGTTTTCCAGCAAGGGCATCCCTGATACTTCCATCAAATTCCACAGGTCCTTTATTAGCATATCTCTCACTCAATCCGTGATAAGCCACCAGTTCGAGCTGGTTCGTCTCCCTGTTCAGAAGCCTGAGGGAACTTGCCTTAACATTCATCACCTTGACGACATTGGTAACTATGAGATTCAGGACCTCCTTAAGGGTGATACTGGAACTTATGGACCTGCAGATGGCCTGATAACTCTCGAGATAAACCCTTTTGGTGAAAATCTTCTCAGCACAGACAGGACATATGGAGTGAGTAAATTCTCCAAACCCTGCCCTCGTAAGGTAAATCTCTATCTCTTCCCAGGAGCCTTCACCTGTCCTTATCTTTTTACACCAGCCACAGATAGGTATAAGAATCTCTTGCATCTAAGCCTTCAGCATGTTCTTTAAGTGAATAGATCCCAACTTTATTTATTGATTACCCTTATCGCCTTCTTGTTATCTGCTGTCTTAAAGATGCAGGTCGATGTCCTGCCTGATGATGTGGTTCCATATACATACTCTATGTTTATACCCGCATCAGCGATCTTCTTTGCTACTTTTTGCAGTTCACCTACCTTGTTCGGCATCTCTACCAGAACCACATCCTCATCCCTTGCCTCTATCCCCAACGGGGCAAGGGCCTTTTTTGCCTTTGCATTGTTGTCTGTGGTCATCACGAAGTATGCAGTCTCTCCCATCTCATAGGCACAAATGGCTAAGATATTAACCTTTGCACCAGAGACCGCTGTAGAGACCTCTGAAAGGAGCCCTGGCCTGTTTGGCATAGAGAAATTGATCTGTCCTGCCTTCTTTGCCTTTGCCATCTCACACCTCCTGGATTGTTTTTTTGATTATATTTTACAATACATCCATGAAAAGTCAAGAAAGGAGGCGGAGGCAGCTTCCTCTCTATCTCCTCTGTCATGGTTCGACAGGCTCACCATGACAACAACATGTCACCCTGAGCCTGCCGAAGGGTGACAATACTTATGCTAAGGCTTGATATGGGCAAGGTGAGATTTTCTCACAAAAAGTTCATCTTCAAATCTCAAAAGAAATTGTTGAAAATATTGTCAGAAACCCTGATAGAATAGATACAGGCTATAAGAACAGATTAGTTGCTCAAAAGGGTTTTGATGAAATACACGTTCTTAGAGTCGTTTACGAAGCATTACCCGAAAAGCTTTATATTATAACCGTTTACCCAGGAAGGAGGTCTCGATATGAGAAAGATTAAATATAGTAAAGATGTAGACGCCCTTCTTATTGAACTTTCAGATAAGAAAATAGATTACGCCGAGGAAGAAGGGCAGATGATTATCCACTTTTCTAAGGATGGAGAGCCTGTTCTTCTTGAGATACTCGATGCGAAGGATTTTATTCTTAATTCACTCTCCAGCCTTGTAAAAGAAAAAGAGGTAACTATTCCTTAAAAGTTGATATTATTGGCTTTGCTCCGAAAATCACCATGGCGTTTTCATCAGCCAATATGCACCTGCGATTAAGCCTGACTCAGGGATGAAGAATGCCATTCATATTCATTCTGTATCCCGTGCTGGCAAGGCAACAGGACTTATAGATGATATTACTCTTGGAGAAGGCATGATACTTCGCCTTCCAAAAAAGTAAAACCGACATCCAGCCTGTTCACGCAGGCCGGACTTCTTTGTTACGGAACAAAAATCTTCTCTGTCCGTTAAACTAATTGATGCCATGCAGCGACGATATTGAGCTTATAAACCGATTCAGACACGGTGATAAATCCGTATTTGAAGATATTATTGTCCGTTATCAAGACAGGATATTCAATGTTTGCATGCATATGCTCGGCAATACCGAAGACGCCCAGGACGCTGCTCAGGAGACTTTCCTTAAAGCATACCGCAACTTTGTAGATTTTAAACCTAACGCATCTTTTTACACATGGCTTTATCGCATAGCCATAAATACTTGCATTGACCACAAGAGAAAACCAATATGGGAATCCATTTTCAGACGAAATGATAAAGATGAAGAGATAGTAATTGAGGCCCCCTCAAATATATATTGTCCTGAAAAAGCATATCAATCAAAACAGATAATCACTGCCCTCCATATAGCGCTTAAAAAATTATCCCCTAAACTGAGGGCTGTAATTGTCTTAAGGGAGATTGAGGGACTTTCTTACGAAGATATATCCGCTGCGCTTGATATATCGATTGGCACTGTAAAATCAAGGATTTCAAGGGCAAGGGAAGAGTTAAAAACTATGCTTATAGATTTTATGGAACAAAAATAATTGAATCTCGTTTAAAAATCAGGAGGTTGAAAAATGCGATGTACAACGGCACATAAACTCATAAACCCCTATATTGACGGAGAGCTTAAACACGAAGATAGCGAGCTGCTGAAATCACATTTAGTGCAATGCGAAAGATGCAGCAAGGATCTGCAGCAGCTGTTGTCTATTAAAGATGCGTTTGCTGAATTCAATAGTTTCACAGCTCCATGTGGTTTTTCAACAAGGGTTTTGGCTCGCATTGAGGCCGAAGAGGCGGTTAAAACTGCAAAGTTGCCCCTGTTTGTAAGATTTGCTGAGGTCTTTATTTTTCTCATAGCAATATTTGCTGGAGTATTCTGCGGAAGACTTATCTCAAGTGGCCTAATGTATGACAAAAGCAGCGCAATTATATCTTCACTTTCCCTTGATGTATTTGATCCTGCCCCTGCGTATTCATTAGGCGGAAGTTACCTTGCGATGATGGAGGCGAAAAATGAAAAATAACCTTTTGAAGTTTATTCTTATTATCTCTCTTGCTCTTAATTTTTCCGTGGCGGGCACGGCGGCTTACTTTTACTATCAACAGTCAGGATATTGGATGTCGCCTTTTGGAAAGAAGATTAAAAAAGACAGATTCCTTTTTGAAGAACTCTCTTTGAGACCCGAACAACTGAAGGAGATGAAATCAAGGGCAATATTGTTTCGTGCAGAGATAGACGGGAAACGGCATGAAATAACGCAGAAATGGAAGGAACTCATTACTCTCATGCGCTCCGATACGCCGGATGTCAATGCCATCAATGCTATTATCTCCCAGATCAACGGAATACAGGGAGAGATGCAGAGAAAAATAGCCATTCATATTCTTGAGGAAAAGTCTCTCCTCGATAAAGCACAACAGAAGAAGTTTCTCGATTTAATAGAAAATGCAATGACACAAGGGAAGCAGATGAGATGTCCGCCAATAGAACACAATTAGCATATATAAGTGTTATCGTCTTTATCTTAATGCTCTCCACCTGCATTGCCTTCGGTGGGTCAGAAGGCATTGAGGGAAGAAGCCTTACACTCAGTGAATGTATTTCAATTGGGTTGAAGCAAAACCCTTCTGCTGAAATATCTATGCAGAATCTTAAGGCTGCTCAAGAAAAGATAGGAGAGGCACTGGGCGGATATTATCCTTCTTTGAAATTATCGTCATCATATACTTTTACGGCGCAGCAAGAAAAAATGTCGCTTGGAGCCGATGTCTATGATGCCCGTTTTTTTCTTAGACAGACGCTCTTCGATGCAGGCGCGACTTCGACTCTCCTTAAGAGTATAAGACACAGTATTACCGCTCAGGGCTACGAGGTAGAAAAGACGGTATTGGATATTGTGCTGAGCATAAAAAGCTCATTCTATGAGGTTCAGAAAAAGAGAGCTTTACTCGAAGTTTCAAAGACAGCGCTTACAACCGCCAAAAGACATCTTGAACAGTCAAAGGAACTTTATAGAGAAGGGGTGGCGCCGAGATCTGATGTAATAAAGTCAGAGGTGCAGGTGTCCAATGCAAGGCTTGATGTCATAAAGGCTGAAAACTCACTTCTTTTGGCAAAGGCGAATCTTGCCACAGCAATGGGACAGCCTGTAACAACAGACTTTGATGTAGTTTCACAGGATAATGGCATGTTGTCTGTCCTGCCTGCTTTCAAGGATGTATTGCCTCTTGCTTATGACCGGAGGCCTGAACTGAAGGGAATCCGAGCAAGAATTGAATCAGAAAAAGCAAATATTGACCATGAGACAAGTGGTCTATATCCGAACTTGAGCCTTGACGCATCATATGGCTGGCAGAAGAGCAATTTTATTCCTGATGATATGAAATGGAGCGTAGGGTTTACAGTCAGCATTCCTATTTTTGAGCAGTTTACAGCGCGTTCTAAAATCAATCAAGCCATGGCGAATTTGAGAGGTCTTAAAGCTACTGAAATCCAGACTTTAAGGAACATAGAACTTGAGGTTCAACAGGCATGGCTTGCCCTGAAAGAGGCCTTAGAGCGCTACGATGTGACAAAGAAGTCGCTGGAACAGGCCGAGGAGGATATGAGGGTGTCGGAGGGCAGATACAAAGAAGGAATAGGCAATATCCTTGAGGTGATCGATGCACAAATGGCCCTGACTCAGGCAAAAATAAATAACGTTGTTGCAGCTTATGACATTGCTATTGCGAAATCAAAACTCGACAGGGCGACAGGAGAAGACATGTGGGAGGAGAACAGATGAAGAAAAAGAACTGGATTTTAATGATTGTTGCCGCTGTCGTTATTATTGTGGCCTCATTTATGGCCTGGAGGATTTATTTCGGAAAAGACAACAATAAAATGGCCTTTCAGACCGAGACGGTTAAGCGTCGGGATATAGCGGCAGTCGTTCAGGCAACAGGTGTTATACGTGCGAAGATTGGCGCAGAGGTTAAGGTCGGTGCCCGAATCTCTGGAAAAGTAGAAAAGCTTTATGCAAACATCGGAGATGTGGTGAAGAAAGGGCAGGTTATTGCGCAGCTTGAGCAGGAGGACCTGAAGGCAAAGGTCAATGAGGCGAAAATGAACCTGAAAATAATGGAGGCAAACCTTGATCTCGCGCAGAAGAATCTTCAGCGAATGCAGAACCTCTATGCAAAAGACTTTGTCTCTAAAGATAAGGTCGATGTGGCTGAGAGAGATTACAAGGCTGCATTGGCTCAATTGAATCAGGTCAAAGAGACGATCAGGTACCACGAAACACAGATGTCTTACGCGAACATTTATGCGCCTATATCCGGCGTAATTGCCTCTGTTACGACGCAGCAGGGCGAGACAATTTCGGCATCATCTCTGAATGTCCCGACTTTCGTGACGATTGTCGATCTGAACCGGCTTGAGATATACGCCTACGTCGATGAGACCGATATTGGCAAAATAAAACCAGGACTCGAAGCCACTTTTACGGTCGATTCTTTCCCTGACAAGGACTTCAAGGGCAGGGTTACCGCCATATATCCTAAAGCGACGATTCAGGACAATGTGGTCTATTACATAACGATTATCTCAATAGAGAACCCGGAAGGCAAACTAAAGCCTGACATGACGGTGAATGTGACAATATACCTGAATAAACGCGAGAATGTTCTTGCAGTGCCCAATAAAGCGATAAAGAGAGAGGGCGGCAAGAAAGTCATTACCGTGCTCGAAAATAACAAGCCGGTACAGAAGGCGATAAAAACAGGTTGGAAGGACAGCGGTTATACAGAGGTTATTGAAGGGTTAAGGGAAGGCGATTTGGTAATAGTCGGAGAGGCTGAAAAAGCCGAAAAGTAATAAATCAGGAGGTTAACTATGATTGAATTGAAAGAGATAACAAAGACTTACAGGAAAAACGGGGAACTTGAGGTAAAAGTGCTTCAGGGAATAAACCTTTATGTCGAAAGAGGTGAGTTTGTGGCGATTATGGCGCCATCGGGTATGGGAAAAACAACACTGATGAATATCATAGGCTGTCTTGACAGGCCTACGAGCGGAAAGTATTTTCTCGATGGCGCTGAAGTCGATAAAATGAACGACGACGAACTCTCACGTACGAGGAACAAGAAGATCGGATTTGTCTTTCAATCCTTCAACCTCCTCCCAAAGACGACCGCGCTTGAGAATGTGGAATTGCCGTTAATCTACTCGCCGGATAATGTGGACATAAAGGCCAAAGCAAAGGCGGCGCTTGAGGCCGTAGGCCTCGGAGACAGATTAGACCATATTCCGTCAGAACTGTCCGGAGGCCAGCAGCAGAGGGTTGCGATAGCGCGGGCGTTGGTTAACGATCCTGCGATTATCCTGGCCGATGAACCTACAGGAAACCTTGACACAGCATCGAGCGACGAGGTGATGGATATATTCAAGAAACTAAACTTAGACGGCAGGACCATAATTTTGGTAACACATGAATCGGATATTGCCGAAAAAGCTGAAAGAATAATCAGGATGAAGGACGGCATAATAGTAAGTGATACAAGGAGGGCCGTTTGATGTCTATAGGAAGAGTTATCGAAATTTCTCTCAAGGGACTTTCAAAGCACAAGACGAGAACATTTCTGATGATGCTGGGGGTAATCATTGGCATAGCTACCCTTACGGTTATTGTGTCTCTGGCGAAGGGATCCCAGCATAAAGTGATGGAGGGAATTGCGAACTTCGGGCCGAATGCGGTCATGGTTTCTGCCGGTGGAGGCAAGATGTTCGGGCCTCCAGATGAAAAGGTGACGACGCTCACGCTCGATGACGCAGATGCGATTAAGGAATCCGTAAAAGGTATCAAACATATCGCGCCCTTCACAATGAATCTCGAACAAAGTATCATTTACGGCAATGCCAATACCACGGCAACAGTTGTAGGGGCTACACCTGAGTTTGTGGATGCCTGGCAATGGTATGTGGAACAAGGCGAATTTATAAGCGAGAAGGACAATTCAGGTATGTCTAAAAATTGCGTGCTCGGGAAGACAGTTGTAAAGGAGTTGTTCGGCGACCAGAATCCGATAGGTGAGACAATAAGGGTGAATAATACGAATTTCAAAGTCATCGGGGTTCTGAGCTCGAGGGGAACAAGTCCGCACGGCATGGACATGGACAGGAGAGTAATCGTACCTCTCGCAACAGCCATGAAGAGGCTTTACAACGTTACCTATATTGGAATGATAAGACTCTATGTGGACAACCCATCTCAACTTGATGAAATCAGCAAGAGCGTTACCGCACTTCTCAGGGATCGCCATCATATAACCCCTCCGCAGGAGGACGACTTCAGAGTGACAAACACAGAGGCGATGGCAAGGACAGTCAAGGGGGTGTCGAAGACCTTGACAACTTTCCTTCTGCTGCTTTCACTGATCACATTAGGGGTTGGCGGCATTGTCATCGCAAACATCATGTTCATTTCAGTTAATGAGAGAAAGAAGGAGGTAGGCGTCAGACGCGCCTTCGGCGCGAGGGCAAAGGATATTATGAACCAGTTCCTGGGCGAAGCGCTCATCGTTACCCTCATCGGAGGTGTTGCAGGGACTATCCTCGGAGTCGGCATATCAAAGGGGATAGCCATGCTCATGAAAATGCCCGTGATGATTTCATGGGAACCGTTTGCGCTTGCTATAGTCTTTTCAACGATAGTTGGAATTGCAGCAGGTCTTCAACCTGCGAAACGGGCCGCTTCGATGGATCCTGTAGATGCGATAAGGGGATAATGAAGATAGAATAACTCCCCCATCCCCCTCTTAACCTAAGAGGGGGTTAATTCCTCCCCTGGGGAGGTTAGGAGGGGTTAGGATCTTAAGCTAACGAGATTGAAATTCTATTAGCTATGAAACTCATTAAAGGCACACGCATAGCTCTTAAAACACTCTTCAGTCATAAGCTGAGGACGGCCCTTGCCACGTTGGGAATTTTCGTTGGGGTCTGTTCGGTTATCGTCATGGTGGCTATCGGTGACGGCGCCCAGAAGCAGGTGCTCTCAAAAATACAGGCGATGGGGACAGACCTGGTAATAGTGACCGCCGGGCAGGTGAAGATAATAGCAGGCAGGTCGAGACAAACAGGCAATGTCACCACCCTGACTTTGCAGGATGCAAAAACGATTTCGGAAGAGTCACAGTACATAAAAGCCGCTGCCCCCGCCCAGACGAAAAAAATGCTCCTTAAATACGAGTCGCTCAGCACAAACACATCTGTTACAGGAACCACCGAAGCACTTATTCCTATAAGAAATCTGTCTGTTCAAGATGGTCGCTTCTTTACTGAGGATGAGAATAGGACTTTACAACGGGTTGCTGTTATCGGCAAGACTGTTGCTAAGAACCTATTTGAAAACAGAAATCCCGTTGGGGAGACTATTCGCATCGGCAAGGTCTCTTTTGAGGTTATCGGAGTTTTGAATGAAAAGGGAACCGATCTTGTGGGCAATGATCAGGATGACGTAATTTATATACCAATTAATACCGCATTAAGACGCCTTTTCAATCTCACCTATATCAACAATATTTATGTTCAGGCAAGAGGCTCTGATGATATCGACAAAGCAGCTTCCGAGATAAGGGATATTCTGCGCGAAAGGCACAGGCTGCGAAATAAGCCCGATGACTTTACTATTCAGAGCCAGACCGAGATCTTGAAGACCGAGAAAGAAACATCACAGACATTCACCAACCTTCTTGGCGCAGTGGCAGGCATCTCGCTTTTTGTCGGAGGCGTGGGCATTCTTTCCATTATGCTTATATCCATAAAAGAGAGGACGCGGGAGATAGGCGTGAGGAGGGCGGTCGGTGCATTGAAAAGAGACCTTTTATTGCAGTTTATTGTGGAATCGCTTATATTAAGCCTTAGTGGAGGGATTGCGGGGATACTCCTTGGCATTGTGCTTTCAGTCGGGGCGTCTTATTTTACAAATTGGCCGTTGAGCCTTTCCATCCCTGCAATTGTAATCTCTTTTTTATTCTCTGCTATGATAGGCCTGATATTCGGCGTATATCCTGCGACAAAGGCAGCGAGGCTTGACCCTATAGAGGCACTAAAGGCAGAATAAAAATGTTATGGGAGAACCAGGGGAAAGATAATGTCTGAGGTGGCTGAAGGAACCCTTTCGGCATTTAGGGGAATTTTTGAACTCTACTAACAGGAAGAGAAAAGCCTTACCCGAGCAACAGAGATATTTTTGCGAGATAATAAAAAAAACTTTAAAAAAGGCGGCCTGGGTGTTCATGGAGAAAGACGCTAAAAGAAAGGGGGTGATAAATCATAATCTGCAAAGACTGCAATTAAAATTTCTTGAAATTTAAGAGAGGAGGTAAACGATGAGGTCATTAAGATTATTTTTGATCCTGTTCTTTTTGCCATTGCCGGCAATGGCATTTGCCGAAGTCAAACAGGCAAAGACGATTGATGAACTTTCCAGGATGTATGATGTCAGCTCCTGCAAGACATGCCATGCAAAGATTTTTGAGGAATGGGAGCAGTCACTTCATGCGAAGTCGCTTATAGGCACTCCGAGAACCCTGGGAGGGATGACCGGCTTTTTCAAAAGCCTCATGACCAGCGAATACCCTGAATCAGGAGTAAAAGATGCAAAAGACTTTAAAAAGGAGCATGTCTGGGCATGTGCCAAATGCCATCTCCCGCAATTAGAACATGCAACAGACGATGTCGCAAGGGAAATAGTTAAGGCTGTTCTTGACCAGGATCAGAACACCCTGAAAAAAGTTGGCATCAACTGCCTCATCTGCCATAACGAAAAGGCAATAATCCACAAATGGCAGGACGGGATGCCGAAGAAGGATACCGTGTATGGCCCGAATAAAGAGGGGGCGCATGGCGATAAGATGTATAACAAAGTGAAAAAGAGCCTTATTATGAAAGAATCTGCCATGTGCGGGCAGTGCCACGGGCTTGGCCCGAACTTTGAGATGCCCCAGCCCACCCAGTGTGCAACCCTTTATGGAAGCTATTTACACGCCTATGTCCCCAATGGAGGGACGGAGACATGTCAGGACTGCCATATGAATAAGGCTGAAGACCACAAAAGCCATAAATTCCCTGCCTATAGAGACCCGGACATGGCTAAGAAAGCAGTAACAGTGGAAGTGGATACACATGGCTATCAATTCCTTCCGAGGACTGGAGACCTCATACCAACAGCAATGCTTACTGTGAAACTCAAAAGCAATGCAGGCCACAGGATACCCGACGGTTGACCGTCTCCGAACAGACTGGTCCTGGATGTGACCGCCAAGACAAAAGATGGGAAAGTAGTATTTACAGACGAGAAGATTTACATGCCCCAATCTACAAATAGCCGCGGCGATAAGATGGTCTATGGCCCTGGCAGAAAGATGGGGATAGTCAGAGATACAAGCCTTCAACCCTTGCAGACAAAGGTAGAAACATATGAAATTAGATTTCCATACGAGGATGCAGTAAAGGATGGTAAGAAAGTCAGGGAGATAAAGGCAAAAGAGATGGATATAGAAATATCACTGTGGTACCAGCCTCTTGACATGCCTCCCGACAAAAAGCCTGTAGAGGGTAAAGACCGTTTTCTTTTCTATAAGACAACAAAAACGGTTGCTGTTAAGTAGTATAATTTATAATGTATCGTCCGACCTGCTGACGCAGGTCGGACGGTCTAAAATTGTTGTGATTACAGATGACATTTGCCGATGAAGGGAACTGGATATGAAAGATGTTTCATTAAAAGATATTTTTCTTATCTTTCTTAAAATTGGAGCATTCGCTTTTGGAGGGGTCTATTCGATGCTGGCATTTTTTGAAAAAGAACTTGTCCATAAAAAGAAATGGCTCGGTCATGAGGAGTTTGCCGAGAGCATCGTTATCGGGCAATTGACACCAGGGGCTCCCATAGTAAATACAGGCATTTTTATAGGTTATACACTGAAAAGATTCAAAGGTGCGCTTGCTACAATTGCTGGACAGGTGCTGCCATCATTCCTTTTAGTATTGATCATTGCTTCTCTATATATTAAGTATAAAGACATTCCGCTGATACGGTCCGTGCTCAAAGGGATTGGCTCAGCAGTTGTGGGCCTCGTGGCATCTGTTGTTTACAGCATGGGCAAGAAATTTCTGACAAGCTACAAAAGCATATCCTTTGCTGTCATAGCTTTTTTATGCCTCGCTATATTTAAACTGAATCCAATAGCTTTAATCATTATCTCCGGTATCGCGGGTTTGATAGTTTATAGAAGAGGTAAGATTTGATGGAGATACTTAAATTCCTCTGGACTATCTTCTATATAAACCTTTTTACCATCGGCGGCGGATATGTCATGATTCCACTCCTCCAGAGAGAGATAGTTGACCATTACCATTGGCTTACAAATAAGGAGTTTATTGACAGCATCGCCATAGGTCAGCTTACGCCTGGGCCGCTTACAATAATGAATGCATTCATAGGTTACAAGGTTTTTGGGTTTTGGGGTTCAATAGGTGCTGTTGTGAGCACCTATCTGCCTTCGATCATCATCGTGACGATCGTAAGTCACTATTATGTGCAGTTCAGAAGCTCATGGATAGTAAATTCAAGCTTTCAGGGGATAAGACCTGCAGTGATAGGCTTACTTGCCGCAGTTGCAATAACATTAGGGAAGGAGTCTCTGATAGATATCCCAACTGTCCTGATTGCCGTTGGGAGTTTTTCTGTAATTGCTTTCACAAAGACAGATCCCACATTCGTAATTCTCGGTGCGGGGGTATTGGGTGCCTTACTTCTATAGGACAGAGATTTAACCCGACCTGGAAATCCATTTATCGCCTCAGGTTTCTTTGAAGACAATCCGACAGAAGGAAAGAGGGGATTACCTATCCCCCAAAAATCCAAACCCTAAAATTATAGTTCAGAACGAAGAAAAATTAGTTACTGCTTAGATTTGGTCATACGTCTGCATTTCACAAAAACTGTCGTATGGAAGAGCCAAAGTATGTCACCCTTCGACAAGCTCACCCTTCGGCAGGCTCAGGGTGAAACGCTATTGTCATGGTGAGCCTGTCATGGTGAGCCTGTCGAACCATGACATGAAAACTGTTGTTCTGTGGCATCAATATGTTATAATAGGCCATGACTGACATAATTTATAAGAATTATAATGAAGATGAGGAAAACATCTACAAGA
>Ga0334722_10004618_pt1 | contig 14206 bp, 13 predicted proteins | sample C3_bottom_MG_FD_207210 | JGI IMG/M metagenome (GOLD analysis project Ga0334722, IMG submission 207210) | Sediment microbial communities from Yellowstone Lake, YNP, Wyoming, USA - C3_bottom | ecosystem: Environmental > Aquatic > Freshwater > Lake > Sediment | place: USA: Wyoming | collected...
GCGTCGCCGGCATCGGCATGATGGTCGGCCTCGGGATTTACCTCTGGGGACAGCGCTATCTGATGCCTGATACCCTTGTCCGCACCGCGGAGCGCGACGCGCCCCCCCAGGCACCGCTTACCGGTGAAGAGCGCCGCCGCATCTATGCCCTGGTCGCCGTCTGCCTGGTTGCGACGCTGTTCTGGGCCGTGGCCGAACAGCAGGGGAACACCATGGCGCTCTGGGCGGATGAGGATACGGATCGCCACATTTTCGGCTGGCTGATGCCTGCCACCTGGATTCAATCCTTCAACCCCTTCATGATCTTTCTGTTTACCCCCCTGGTAACCGCGTACTGGGCCTGGCAATCGCGCCGGGGCAGAGAACCTTCCTCCCTGACCAAAATTGCCATCGGCATTGCCCTGGCTGCAGCCGCCTGCCTGATCATGGTCCCGGCAGCGCGCATCTACGCGGCTGACGGGACACCGGTCAGCCTGCTCTGGATTGTGGGGCATTTCGCCGTGCTTACCGCCGGAGAGCTGTTCCTGTCGCCGGTGGGGATGTCGCTGGTGACCAAACTGGCCCCGCAGCGGATGGTCTCCATGATGATGGGGGTCTGGTTTCTCACCAGTTTCGGGGGGAGCTTTATCGCAGGCTACGTGGGGAGTTTCTGGGAGAAGATGCCCAAGGATGCCTATTTTCTGCTGCTGGCCGGCATGGCCGGGCTCGGCGCCCTGGCTGTCACGCTGATGATCCGGCCGCTGAAGAACATTACCGCCTGAAATCCTCCTGAGCGATCACTGCACCTGCTGTTCCCGTGCCAGCAGCGAGCCCGCGGCACCAATGGCGAAGATCAGGCCGCCCGCCAGGTAGACCGTGCTGAAACTGTCCAGCAGATGGGCCCGCTCGATCCCTTTCATCGCCTCCAGGTGCAGCGGGCCATGCTGGGAGGCGGACCAGGCGAACAGGGCCTGGAACAGACAGATCCCGAAGGTCATCCCCACCCGTCCGATCATCCTGAAACTGCCGGCCACCAGCCCCTGCTTCCCTGGGGGGGCGATCCCCATCACCAGGGTGTTGTTGGCGGGAATGAAGGTGGCCATCACCAGGGCCATGCCGACGAAATATCCGTACACCGCCCCCATCCCGTCACTCCTCAGGAGCACACTGAAGCCCAGGGCGACAACCACCCCGAACCCCAGGGCCGCGGTGCAGAGCGTGCGGGGCGAAATCCGCCTGGTCAGCCTCCCCGCCACGGGACCGACCCCCATGTAGACCAGGGAGTAGAGCAGAAACACCGTACCGGCCTTCTGGGGGGGGAGCCCCTTGATGACCATGAGGTAGAAGGGGATGATGAAGTTGTGCCCGGCCAGAAAGGAGAGGCAGAGGAAATTGGCCAGATTGCCCAGATTGAAGGAGCGGCTGCGGAAGAGGCTGTAATCCAGGAGCGGGTGGGCGGTGTGGCGCTCCCACAGGACAAAGGCGCTGCCGGAAACGAGGCAGACGGACAGGGCAGCGATGATGAACGGCGACCCGATGCCGTCGCTGTTCAGCCGGGAGAGAACCATGATCAGGGCCAGCAGGCCGGCAAAACTGAGGGCCGACCCGGCGTAGTCGAATGCCGGGATCCGCCCGCCAGAGGCCACCGGCTGATCGTCGGGCAGGACGTTGCGGCAGACCAGCATGGCGGCGATGCCGATCGGCAGGTTGATCAGGAAGGCCCAGTGCCAGGAGAGCAGGCCGGTGATCAGCCCCCCCAGCGGGGTGCCGAGGGTGATCCCCAGCGCCGCAACCGTGGCCAGGGTGCCGAAGGCCGTGCCCCGCATCTCGGCGGGGAGAAACTTGGGGACCATGGCGGGGGTAAGGGCATACAGCACCGAGGCGCCGATCCCCTGAAGGGCGCGGCCGGTCACCAGCCAGCCCAGGGTGGGCGACAGGGCGCACAACAGCGAACTGACCGTGAAGAGGCCGTAACCGACCATGAAGAGCCGCTTGATGCCGATCCGGTCGCCCAGGGTGCCGAAGACCAGCAAAAGCCCGGTAACGGTAAGCTGGTACGACATCACCACCCAGGAAACGGCCGCGGTGCCGGCCTTGAAATAGGCCGAAATGGTGGGGAGGGAGATGTTGACGATGTAGGAGTCCACATTCACCATGAACGTGGCGAAGGCGATGCTGAAGAGGATCAGCCCGTGCCGGCCGGCGCTGCCGCCGTGGCCTGCCGTTTCGGACATATCCTACGCTCCCGGCCGTTCCCCGGTGACGGCGTAACGCACCATCTCCCGGGCCGTCATACCCCCCAGCCCCAGCTTTTCGGCGCTCCTTCCCGTTGTCCAGTAATCCACATCATTGGCCATGCAGGCGATATTCACGATCGCCTCGATGCGCGCCACCGGCACGCCGATGCAGCGGCCGATGCTGGCGATGGTGACCAGGCCATAGGGAATGTCCTCGGACACGTAGCGGTGCTGCAGGGAATCGGGGGCCATCTGCACGTTGTGGGCCGACACCTGATACATCACGTCGTAGGCCGACTCCCCCTTGACCTTGTAGAGCACCTCCATGGTGTCCATGAATGAGAAGGTCTCCCGGCAGAGCTGCCTGGCCACCTCCATCCGCTCCCGGTCAACCCCCTCCATGACCCGCCCGACCGACGGGGTGATGTCGTAATGGGAGTTGCGGTACGGGCCGATCTGCTCGATCCGGCTCATGTTCATCAGGGTGGAGATCGGGTGGATGATCAGCCCCGGGGCATCGATGCTGGTCTGCAGCACCCCCATGGATGGGGAGAGCTGCGGGTAGAGATCGGTCAGGGTCCAGAGCGCTTCGGCGGTCCGGTCCGCCGGCAGGGCAGCAAAGGGGAGCTCCTCCTTGATCGCCTTGATGTTCACATGCCCCAGCCCCTTGGTCTTGGCGGCAAAAATGAAGGAGGTGGTCTCGCCGATCAGGAAATCCCCCCAGCGGCCGCTCTCCCTGAGCATTTTGGCAAAGGCCAGGGCGCCGAATTTACCGGGGTTGAAGACCACGATCTGCCCCTTCTCCCCCTGCTCGATCATAAGCCGCATATACGGCTCCTGGCCAAAAGCCGGCACCACCACCATCACCACCTCGGCCCCCTTGATGGCCGCCCCGCAATCGGTGGTCATCAGGGCCGGTTTGGCAAAACCGGGGGCGGCGCCGGAGGAGGTGACCCCCTCCACCACGATGCCGCCGAACGCCATCAGGAGTTTCAGGTTCGACGCATGATCGGGTGTTGCCGCCAGCCGAACCTCATGCCCCGCCAGGGCAAGATCCCCGGCCATGGCGATGCCGCCGTGCCCGGCGCCCAGAATTGCGACTTTCATGATTGTGCCGCTCCTTTCCGATCCGTGTCGTCATCCCCTGCCTGAGACGGAGTTTCCTCGATACCGGATTGCCAGCATTGTGATGTCATCGGCCTGGGGGGCCTCCCGGGCAAAGTCGGTCACCGCCTCCTGGACGAGCGCCGCCAAACCGGGAGCCTCTGTATCCCTGCCAGACAGTGCCGCCAGCAGGCGCTGTTCGCCGAACAGCTCCCCATCGGCATTCATCGCCTCTGTCACCCCGTCGGTGTACAGCAGCACGGCGTCGCCGGGGAGCAGCTGCAGCTCTTCGCCGGTATAGACCACCTCTTCGAGATAGCCGGCAACCATGCCCGGCGCGAGCCGCACCAGCTCGGCCGAGCCGTCCGCCCGGAGGATGACCGGCGGCGTATGCCCGGCATTGGCCAGATGGACCGCACCGGTCGCGGGATCCATGAGGCCGCAGAGGATCGTGGCAAACATGCAGGCATCGTTGCCCTGGCACAGTTCCCGGTTGATGCGGTCGAGCACCTCTTCCGGGCTGCAGCCGTCCCGCGCCCCGGACCTGGCCAGCGTGGTGGCCATTGCCATGTACAACGCCGCCGGCACCCCCTTGCCCGACACGTCGCCGATGACAAAAAAGAGGCGGCCGTCAGCCTGCAGGCCGGCATCGTAGAAATCCCCTCCCACCTCCCGTGCCGGAATACAGAGTCCGGCGGTTTCGATGCTCGGCAGGACAGGCAGGCTGTGCGGCAGAATAGACATCTGCATATCGTGCGCAATCGCCAGTTCTCCGGCCATGCGCTCTTTGGCCGCGGTGGTTTCGGTCAACTCCCGGATATGCTCCTTCAAATCCCGCTGCATGTGGGTCACGGAGCGCGCCAGCGCCCCCACCTCCCCGCCGATCCGCACCGGCGGCATGACGCTGTCCAGGTCGCCGCCGGCGATGCGTTGCACCGCCAGGGTCATTTCGGCCAGGGGGCGGGTCATGCTGCGGGCCACCAGCACGATGGACAGCACGAGCAGCACGATGCCGAAGGCGCAGAGCAGTACGATCATGCGACTGGCTTTTGCCGCATCGGCCCGCATCTCGTCGGCGGGAAACACCACCGCCAGGGACCAGCCGGTGGTGGGGACCGGTGCGTAGTAGATCCAGCTCTCCCGGCCATAGATATTCTTCCCCTTGACGAAACCGGTCTCCTGTCGGGCGATCGCCAGCCCGATTTCCCTGAGGACCGGGCTGCCGACCCGTTCGGCAACGCTGAAAATGGACTCCTTCATGACCAGGGACCGGTCGGGATGGGACAGGTAGACCCCTTTGCGGGAAAAGAGCGCGGCATAGCCGTTGCGGTGCAGCTTTAACGAGGATATCTGTTTCCCCAGCCACTCCACGGAGACATCGGAGGTGGCGACACCGGCGAAACGGCGCACCCCGTTCTCGTTCCGGTAAAAGGGCACGGCATAGGTAGTCATGACGACATTGCCGCCGCCATCATCGAAATACGGTTCGCTCCAGACCGGCGCATGGAGTTCCTTGGGGGTGGTGTACCACGGCTGGGCCGGATAGTTATAGGAGGCGACCGCCAGATCAGCCGGGGCGATCTCTCCGTCCAGCCGCTTGAAATAGTAGGGGGCGTACCGTCGCTGACGGTGGGGGGAATAGGCGGGCTCAAAAGCGGCGGTGGCGCCGAACACTTCATCGTTTACGCTGACATGATCCTTCAGCAGCTTCTTGAGTTCGGCGGCGGACAGCGGTGTGGCTGTCTCCAGCTTGGCGACCAGCACGGCCTCGTCCCGGGCAACGCCGCGCAACTGCTGATCGATGTTGGAGACAGCCGACATGACCACGTCACGGGAGTGGGCCATGACCTGCTGCTCGACCATGCCGCTGGTGAAGAAATCATTGACGGAAAAAACGACGGCAAAGATCAGCCCGCCGCTCAGGGAGAGTGTCACAATCAGCCGGGCGGTGAGGCCCAGATCAGCCCATCGCACTCAGCGCCTCTTCCGGGGTGGCAACCACGGTGAAGATGGCCGTGAAACCCGACATTTTGAAGACCTCGGCCACGGTGCCGGCCAACCCGCAGAGCACGACCGCTCCGGCGGCAGCCTTGATCTGCTTGGCAGCAGCCAGCAGCGAGCGGAGACCGGCGCTGCTGATATAATCAAGCTCCGCCATATCCAGCACCAACCGATGCTCGCCGGCCTGCATGCGGACGCTGAACCAGCTATCGAATTCGGGAGCCGTTACGGCATCCATGCGACCTTTCAGAGTGGCGACCACTACGTTGCCAGACTGCCGTGATTCGATGTTCATGATCCGCTCCGATTACTAAGATATTTCACGTCAAAGCTCTGTAATTATAGCAGCTGGCACGGGATGTCAACGCCGTAATCGCGACAGAAACTTCCAGATGAACCTAGGGGGAACAGATGTGCCTCTGATAAGACAAAGCCTCTTAGCTCCTGTATACCTAGTTAGTATACCTAGCGCTAAAAGGCTGTGATAAAAACCAGTCTATTAAACTGGATATAGAACTGGCGTCCCCGAGACGATTCGAACGTCCGACCCCTTCCTTAGGAGGGAAGTGCTCTATCCTGCTGAGCTACGGGGACATGCAGACCTTTATAACCTGTCGGGCGGGAAATTGCAACCGCCACATGGCCTCATTCCCGCATCATCTCGGCGCGATCGTGGCGGGCCTGCTCCTCCATCACCAGGCGGCCGAGTTCGCGCTTCAGTTCGTTGAACTCGACTCCGGCCGGATCCCTCGGATGCGCCATGGTCACGGCCTGATTGCGCTTGATCGTGCCGGGGCGATAGGTCATGACCACGATCCGGTCGGCCAGGTAGAGGGACTCTTCGATGCTGTGGGTGACGAACAGAATGGTCTTGCCCGATGCCCGCCAGATGCGCAGCAGTTCATCCTGCAACGTGCGCCGGGTAAGCGCGTCCAGGGCGCCGAACGGTTCGTCCATCAGCATCACCGGCGAATCGATGGCCAAGAGCCGCGCAATGGCCACACGCTGGCGCATGCCGCCAGAAAGCTCCTTGGGGTAGCGGTCGCGAAACTCGCCCAACCCCAATGTCCCCAACAGCCCATCCACACGCTGGCGCATTTCCTCGGCAGCCATGCCCTGTATTTCGAGACCGAAGGAGATGTTGCGGGCTACGGTCATCCAGGGAAAGATGGCGTATTCCTGAAAAACCACGCCCCGGTCCGGTCCCGGGCCGGTTATGGGGCGATCATTGACCGTGATGCTGCCCGAGGTTGGCGGGATGAACCCGGCAATGGCGTTCAGCAGGGTGGATTTGCCGCAGCCGGATGGCCCCAGCAGGCAGACGAACTCCCCCTGCTCGATCTCCAGGTCGATGTCCTGCAGCGCCACCACGCTCCCCTGGGCGCCTGTGAAACTCTTGGTGACACCGGTGATGGCAATATGGGCCATATCAGCTGTCCAGCCCGCGATGCCACCGCAGCAGATAGTTGTTTACCGCAGTCATGAAGAGGTCGATGGCCAGCCCCAGCATGCCGATGGTGATCATGCCGGCGATGATCTTGTCGGACCACATGAATTCCCGCGCTTCGAGAATGCGGTAGCCCAGGCCGTTGTTGACGGCGATCATCTCGGAGACGATCACCACGATGAAGGCGGTGCCGATGCCGATCCGGATGCCGGCCAGGATATAGGGAGTGGCCGCCGGCAGGATCACCCGGCGGAACATGGCGCTCTGCCCGGCCCCCAGATTGCGGGCCGCCCGCAGGTAGATGCCGTCCACATTGTGCACGCCGGCGATGGTGTTCATCAGGACCGGGAAAAAGGCGCCCAGGGAAATGAGAAAGATGGCAGGGGGATTGCCGAGGCCGAACCAGAGGATCGACATGGGAATCCAGGCGATGGGCGGAATGGGGCGCAGCACCTGGACGATCGGGTTGAAGAACTCATAGGTGCGGGGAGAAGACCCCATGAAGAGACCAAGCGGCAGGGCCAGACCGGCCCCCAGCAGGAAGCCGCCGACCACGCGCGACAGGCTGCCGATGACATCCACCAGCAACTCCCCGGAGCGCAGCCATTCCACCCACTTGAGCACGATCGCAGTAGGCGCCGGCAGGATGATCGGCGACACCATGCCGGCGCGGCAGATCGCCTCCCACACGACCAATAGCAGGAGCGGAACGGCCACCCCGCGCAGCATGGATTTCACGCCATAGGCCACCGTGCTACTTCACCTTGAGGGCGGACTTGGCTTTCTGCAGCAGGTCGAGCTTGACCCAGTCGGAGGCCTTGGGGGGCTTGGCCATGCGCCCCACCCCGTACTTCTGCATCAGCTTGGTGGTGATGTCGACATGCTCAACACTGATGTCATAGGTAAAGTCGGCGTTGTCCATGGCGTCACGGAAATCCTGGGAGCTTATCTGCCCCTTGAACATGTTCTCTCGAACGTATTTTTCGGCCAGTTTCATGTCCCGCCGGAACAGGGCCGTGGCCTCGACGAAACAGAGCATGGTCCGTTCGGCCACGTCGCGCTTTTCCTTATACATTTTTTCCGTCATCACCAGGGCCCGAACCGGCTCACCCATGGGGGTGTCGTACGGCTTGAGGATCTCGATGCCGAATTTCTTGTTGATGGCCTGGGATGACTGGGGTTCGGACTGGCACATGGCGTCGATCTGCTTGGCCGCCAGCGCCTGGTTCAGGTCGGCGAAGGCGAGGTAGACGATCAGCACATCCTTGCCCGGCTTGTCCGACCAGCTAAGCCCGGCCTTTTCCAGTTCGGCCAGCAGGAGCAGTTCCTGGGCTCCGCCGCGGGCCACGCCGACCTTCTTCCCTTTCAAGTCCTTGAGGGACTTGATGCCGGAGCCGGCCTGGGCCACCACCCGCGCCCCCCCTTTGGCGAAGCCGGCAACGACGAAGACCGGAGCGCCGCTGGCACGCCCGGCAATGGCGGCATCGGCTGCCGAGGCGGCGATATCGATCTCGCCGGCGATAATGGCCGGGATGATGTCGATCCCCTTGGGAAAGACCCGCTCTTCGACCTTGAGGTTGTACTTGCCGCACAACTCCTTCATATAGGAGACGGCGCCGTAGTGGGCGAATTTCAGATTGCCCAGCCGGACCAGATCGGCCCCGTAGGCAGGCATGACGGTACAGACCACCAGTACGGCACCAATGAACGACAGGAATCGCTTCATGTTGTTCCCCTCTCTAGCGTGCGTAATCTGAAATCGGCCCGGCACCCCGGGCTGCAGGTGTGTCATTAAAAGTTCAGCAGCGAGAATACCTTGCCTGAGGGCAATTTCTTGCGGCCGTCGAGGAAATCCAGCTCGGCCATGAAGCAGCATTCCACGATCTCCCCCCCCATGCTCTGCACCATATCCACGACCGCCGACATGGTGCCGCCGGTGGCCAGCAGGTCGTCGGCGATCAGGATGCGCTCGCCCGGCTTGATGGCGTCCTTGTGGATCTCCAGGGTGTCGGTGCCGTATTCCAGGTCGTAGGTTTTGCTGAAGGTTTCGGAGGGGAGCTTGCCCGGCTTGCGCACCAGCACGATGCCGGCCCCCAGTTTGTAGGCCAGGGCCGAACCGATGATGAAGCCGCGCGCCTCGACGCCGACGACCTTGTCGATGCGGCTGCCGATGTAGCGGTGCGCGAGCAGATCGATCATGCGCTGGTAGGATTTGGCATCCTGCAGCAGCGTGGTGATGTCCTTGAAAATGATGCCTTTCTTGGGAAAGTCAGGGATGTCGCGGATAATGTTCTTCAAATCTTCCATCATGGGCTGCTCCTTGCGTGTAGTTATTCCGTACCGCACTGCATGCCGCCACCCTACCCTTCGGAGATGCGGCGCAATTTTTCCAATGATTTCGCTTCAATCTGACGGATGCGCTCCCGGGTTACCCCGAAGCTCTGGCCGATCATGTCCAGGGTCTGGGGTTCCCGGTCGTCAAGGCCGAAACGTAGGGTGAGGATCTTCTTCTCGCTCTCGGTCAGGCCGTCGAACAGTTCGGAGATGCGCTCGTAGCGGTTCACGTTTTCCAGCAGCTCGGCCGGCGACACCAGCGAATTGTCCTCGATGGTGTCGATCAGAAAGTAGTCGTTGCCGTCGCCGATGGGGGTTTCCATGGAACAGGTGCGCCGCAGCAGGGTCATCAACCGGCGCACGTACGGCACCTTGGCATTCATGGCCTCGGCGATCTCGTGCACGCCCGGTTCGCGGTGCATGGTCTGGGAGAGGGTGCGGGTGATGCGCAGCATGCGGCTGATGTCGTCGGACACATGCACCGGCAGGCGGATGGTGCGGGACTGGTTGACCAGGGCCCGTTCGATGGCCTGCCTGATCCACCAGGTGGCGTAGGTGGAGAAGCGGCACTCCTTGGCGAGGCTGAAACGCTCCACCGCCTTGATCAGGCCCAGATTCCCCTCCTCGATCAGATCGAGAAACGGCAGGCCGCGGTTGATGTAGCGCTTGGCGATCTTGACCACCAGCCGCAGGTTCGATTCGATCATTTTGTTGCGGGCGGCCTTGTCCCCTTTTTCCACCTTGCGGGCCAGCTCTTTTTCCGATTCGGCAGTCAGAAGCGGGGTGCGCTGGATGTCGCGCAGATAGATCTTGATGGCATCGTCGAAGCTTTCCAGCTCGGCTATGGGGAGTTCGCCCTCACTCTCCCCGGCGGCTTCAGCATCGTCGCTCGGAAAAACCAGCGGCTCCTCGATTTCGTCGAGCGGCAGATTCGCATCGACCAGGGGCTCGTCCTCGATGAAACCGCTTTCCAGCATGTCATCCTGTCTCATACCCCTCCCCTTCATACTGTGCAGAATCCGTAAGCCTTTCAGGCTGTTCGTGCTACCGGCCGGCGTGCCACCCCTGCCGGCCGATCAGCGGGACAAAGCGGCAACCGACGGATTTTTCGATGAGAATCTCGCCGTCCGGGTGCTTGACGATGCGCAGCAATTGCTGGTCAATGTCGCTCCCGACCGGGATCACCAGGCGCCCGCCGATTGCCAGCTGTTGGACCAGCACCTCCGGCACATCGGGTGCCCCGGCCGTGACGATGATGGCGTCGAAGGGGGCCTCTTCCTCCCAGCCGATGGGGCTGTCATGGCTGTCGTTGATGCGCAGGTTGACGTTGAACAGGCCAAGCGAATCCAGGCACTTACGGGCACGAAGCGCCAGCGGGCGAATACGTTCTGCCGTGCAGACCCGATCGGCCAGGGACGCCAGGATGGCGGTCTGGTAGCCGGAGCCGGTGCCGATCTCCAGCACCTTTTCCTTGCCGGTCAGGGCCAGCAGTTCGGTCATCAGCGCCACCATGTAGGGCTGGGAAATGGTCTGCTTCTCGCCAATGGGCAGGGCCGTGTCGCTATAGGCCTGGGCGGCCATGGCTTCCTGCACGAAAATGTGGCGCGGGATCTTCAGCATCACGTCCAGCACGCGGCGATCGGTGACCCCTCGGGCCACGATCTGCTCCTGAACCATCTTTTTCCGCGCGATGTCGTAATTCATCATTAAGGCTCCGTAAGAATGCGGACTTTACCAGATTGCCGCCACAATGTCCAGAAGCGTCATAGCTGCCATCCGGCCAGTACGCGCATCGACTCGTAATTGGTCAGATCCAGGTGCAGAGGGGTAATGGAGACATGTTTGCGGTTCAGGGCGTGGAAATCGGTCCCCTCCGCATCGTTGAACTCAGGCTCGGCGCTGCCGATCCAGTAGTACTTCCGGCCGCGCGGGTCGGTCTTGTCGATGATGGTGCCGACAAAGGAGCGCGTGCCCTGGCGGGTGATGAGCGGCGGTTGCAGCTCGGCTTCGGGGCAGTCGGGCACGTTGACGTTGAGAAAGGTGTCGCTGGGCAGGCCGTTGGCCAGTACCTGGCGGGCTATCCGCACCACGGCCCGGGCAGCCACGTCGAAATGGCCGTGGCGCTCAAAAGTGGCCAGGGAGGCGGCAATGGCCGGAATGCCCATCAGATTCGCCTCCATGGCGGCCGCCACCGTGCCGGAATAGGTGACGTCGTCCCCCAGGTTGGCGCCATGGTTGATGCCGGACACAACCAGGTCCGGCTTGCGGGGCAACAAGCTGTGGATGCCCATGTTGACGCAGTCGGTCGGGGTCCCGTCCACGGCATACCAGCCGGCGCGCAGCTCGAACACTCGCAGCGGGGCGTGCAGGGTCAGGGAGTGGCCGGCGGCGCTCCGCTCCCGGTCCGGGGCGACCACGGTTACCGTGCCCAGTTCGGCCAGTGCCGCTGCCAGAGCCAGTATCCCCGGAGCGTGGATGCCGTCGTCGTTGGTAACCATGATATGCATGAAGGATTCACCTGTTTTTGGGAGTGATTATCGTCCTGTTATCGCACAGAAACGGTGCACAAATCAAGGCGCCGCTCAACCGCTCTTTTATGTTTACAAAACAGAGTGAACTGGGTACATTCAACGGCCACACGAGTGAAATTGTTGCATTTCATCCATAGAATCGGAGGGCAGACCATGAAGGCAGTTCTGATGGAAGGTTTCGGCGGTGTTGAGGTGCTCAAGGTGGGCGAAGCGGAAAAACCGGTCCCGGGCGAAGGACAGGTGCTGGTCAAGGTTCACGCCACCAGCATCAACCGTCCCGATCTGGTGCAGCGCGAAGGGAAATATCCGCCTCCGCCGGGCGACTCCGAAATCCTCGGCCTGGAAGTGGCCGGCACTGTCGCGGAGCTGGGCCCCGGCGTCAGCGGCTGGCAGGTCGGCCAACGGGTCATGTCCCTGGTAGGTGGCGGCGGCTATGCCGAGTATGCCGTGGCCTATGCCAGCCACCTGATGGCGATCCCCGAATCCATGTCGTTCGAAGAGGCCGCCTGCGTCAACGAGTCCTACATCACCGCCTTCCTGAACGTGTTCATGATCGGCGAACTGCAGGACAAGCAGACCGCGATCCTGCACGGCGGCGGCGGCGGCGTGAACACGGCGGCCATCCAGCTGGCCAAGGCCCTGACCCCGAATGCCAAGCTGATCGTCACGGCCCATCCGTCCAAAATCGCCCGCGTCAAGGAGCTGGGCGCCGACCTGGTCAATGATTTCACCGAGAACCCGGACTTCACCGACGTGGTCAAGGAATTCACCAACAAGAAGGGGGTCGATCTGATCCTGGACCATGTAGGGGCCAAGTATCTGGCCCCAAACATGAATTCCCTCGGCTACAAGGGCAGGTTGGTCGTCATCGGCGTCACCAGCGGCATCAAGGCCGAACTCAACCTGGCCCTGATGATGGTCAAGCGCCAGCAGATCATCGGCTCGGTGCTGCGCTCCCGGCCGGTACCCGAAAAAGGGGAGATCGTGGCCGAGTTCACCCGCCGCGCCCTGCCGAAATTCGCCGACCGCACCATCGTGCCGATCATCGAGAAGGTCTTCACCATCGACGAGGTGGTGGAAGCGCACCGCATGATGGAAGCGGACAAGCACTTCGGCAAGATCGTGCTCAAGATCCAGTAGGCTTCACCCCATCAATGGGAACATATAAGCCGGCTCGGGAACCGCTCCCGGCCGGCTTGTTTCATTCCGCCCTGCCCGTGTTCTGTCCCCGGATTGTCGGAATAGCCGCACGGGCGAAATGCACATGTTCGCAGGCCCGGTGGTGGTCGGTCCGCCCCATGAAATAGCGACGTTGAATGTCGCACGGCCCCAGATGTTCCCGCAGTTCCAGTCCCCGGTCTGCCAGCTCGCCGGACAGCATGTCCGCATCGAAACCCGACAGCATCGGTTCCCCGATCTCCCGTACGCTTGCGAGCATGCGCGCCACCCTCGGCGCCACCTTTGCCGGCTGGAAGGCAGCGCTGTCCAGGTAATCGAATACCAGTTCGCTGCCGGGTGGCGCACTCGCCCCAATCTGGTCCATGGTCGCCCTGACTGCGCCAATGGCAAGGTAATAGCTCACACCCAGCCAACTGAAAAAAGTCGGCGCCCCACCATCAAATCCGGAGCACTCCAGGGCTGCCGGGAGATTGTGCCGGGTAAAATCCAGCGCCGTGAAATGAAGATTGGCCGGACACATCCACCCCAGCTCCCTGATGCGCCGATGCTTTTGCTCCTGGCTGGCGGGGTGGTCGACCTCAAAGATGGTGATGCGTTCCAGCAGGTCCGGGCGACGAAAGGCAAAGGTGTCCAGGCCGGCTCCGAGCATCACGTATTGCCTGGCACCCTGGGCGATAGCAGCTTCCAGACACTCTTCTGCATACCGTGCCCGGGCCAGGACAATGGCGCTGGAGGCACCCGCCTGCATCAGCCAGGCAATGGCCGAACTCCGGTCGGCAAATGCCGCCCGGGCCGCGGGATTATGACGTTCCAGGCTCCCGAGGAGCAGCGATTCAACAGCCTGCTTCCCCTCTTCTCCCAGGAATTGTCCGGCCAGCCGGTCCTCGAAAATCAGCGGGGCATCGTGCTGGACATGGAACCACCGACTATAGGCTGTCATCTGAGCTGTGATACTGGCTTGCGTGTCATTCATACATGCTCCGTTCCTTTTCTTTCGGCACGAGCGGGAAATGGCACGCGACCGCATGCCCCTGCAGGATCTCCCGCATGATGGGGGTTTCCGCTTCACAACGCCCCTCTGCCCGGGGGCAACGGGTTCTGAAGCGGCAACCGGTGGGAGGATCGAGGGGCGACGGTTGTTCCCCGGGCAAAAGACCGGTTGCCGGCAACGCATGCCATGGGTCGGGCCGGGGAGCGGCAGCCAGGAGCGCCGCGGTATAGGGATGGGCCGGTTCACGATAGAGTTCTTCCGTGGGGGCAATCTCGCATAGTCGCCCCAGGTACATGACCGCCACCCGGTCGCAGATATTTTTCACCACCGCCAGGTCATGGGCGATGAACAGCATGGTCAGGTCATAGCGCTTTTTGATGTCCCGCAACAGGTTGAGAACCTG